>Ga0209069_10000968_pt1 | contig 14193 bp, 13 predicted proteins | sample Str013_2_FD_187202 | JGI IMG/M metagenome (GOLD analysis project Ga0209069, IMG submission 187202) | Freshwater sediment microbial communities in response to fracking from Pennsylvania, USA - Straight Creek_MetaG_SC_2013 (SPAdes) (version 2) | ecosystem: Environmental > Aquatic > Freshwater >...
ATTTTCTTTTTGACCTAACTGCCGCCGCGCGCCGAACCCCGCAACATCTTGATGCGCAATTCCAACGTCCGGCGCCGATTTTCGCGCGCAATCTTCTCGGCGGCGTCGCCGTCCCGCTTCTCGATCGCCGCAAGAAGCGCTTTCGAATAGGTAACGACTTCCTTGGCTCGCCCCCGCTGGGTCAGGGTGGTGCCGCCGAACTGCCGGATTTGTTCCTGTAAATGCTTGAGCAGCCGATAAATCGTATCATTGCGGGCGGCCCGGAAAACCGCCAGCTGGAATTCTCCGGACAGCTGCCGAAACAGCTTGAGATTGCTGCTCACGCTCGGGGTTTTCATTTCATCATGGATTGCGCGCAATTTTGCGAGCTCGATATGACCAGCATTTCCCGCCGCCAGGCGGGCCGCCATACCTTCGAGCGCCTCACGCGTGTAGTAGATCTCGAAAAGCTGCTCTTCGCTGATTGACTTTACTGTCAGAGCGTTGCCGTTTGATACTGTAACCAAGTCCTCGGCCTGAAGTTTCCGCAAGGCCTCGCGCACCGGGGTCTTGCTCACGCCCAGCTTCTTCGCCAGGTCGTCCGCTCGCAGGCGGGTTCCAGGCTTTAGGGTGCTGGTAACGATCGCTTCGCGCAACACCGCATACGCGGTTTCTGCAGCGTTTCCGACATTGGCAAATCGGTCGATCAATTGGTCAAACGCTGCCATTTTTCGGTGCCGTGCCACTAAGCGGTTCAGGAGGATTTCAGGATTTGTTCAATGATGCGCTGCGCAAGCCATTCAGTTGCTTTTAGCACGCCCGTGCGACGGCCAAGAGATCAGTGATTCGTTTGACTTTGTCGAGATCGGCGAGGTTCTCGGCGATTTCTACTATCTCATCACAGGTCTTTCCGGTCAGCCGCTTCGTCAGTTCGCGGCGAAAGCGCGCGATATGATCGTCGTGGGTGAAGGGCCGGGACGGGCTGCCCTTCGGCGCCGAGACGAAGGTGGAGTGCTTAGTCCCATCCTTCACGGTGATGATGACGCGGGCCGGCACGGCCTCCGCCGTCGTCGCGGCTTCGACCTCCGGATCGACCTCGCAGCGCACCCGCGCCTCTATCTGTTTTACCCGAGGGTCGTTGAGGCTGCTCTCATAGTCGGTCACGCTCAGGGCAAAGCCGTCTTCGGCGATCTCGGCCATGGTAACCGCCAGCGCGGCGCTGTGCGGGAGGCTCATTTGAGCGGCTTGCAAGTCGATCGGCTTGGGGATGGTCAGGCGGCCGAGGATCACGGCCGGAATGCCCACGAAGACGTCGGCGACGTCGTGCGGATCGATGTGATTTTTCTTGCACAGATCGAGGATGCCCTCAACCGCGGCCTGCACGCGCGCGCTGCAGGCATGCCCCTTCACCGTCACCTCGCGCAACAGATAATCGCTGCCGAGACCCGAGGTCACGATGCCGAGGTCGGCGGCATCCGCATAAGCGCGGGCAAATCCGTTCGCGCCTTCGAGGATGTCCTCCGGGCCGGTAAATCCCTGGCGGGCCAGCAAAGCCGCCGCGACACCGTTCTCGGCGGCCCGCGCCGCATGGATGCGCTTGACGGTCGAGCCGGACTTGTAGAATTGCGTGAGGCCGCCGGAAAAGGACGCGACCAGCCCGATGCTCGACGCGATCTTGTGATCGGCGTCTTGCTTGCCGTTGAAGGCCAGACGCGCGGCCGCGACCGCCGCGCCGAACCCCCCGCACGTCGCCGTGCTCTGGAAGCCGCGCTGGAAATGGCTCGGCTGGATCGAAAGCCCGATGCGGATCATCGCCTCGTAGCCCGCGGCCACCGCCGCGATGAAGTCCTTGCCGCCGGCACCGACCTCGTCGGCCAGCGCCAGGGCGGCCGAGAACACGATCGAGCCCGGATGCAACATCGAGCCGACATGGGTGTCATCGGCATCGATGCTTCCGGCATAAGTGGCGTTCAAGAAGGCCGCCCGAACCGCGTCCCGCCGTTTGGGACGGAACAGCACGGCGGCGCCCCCCGGCCCCCCCAGACTAGCCATATAGCTGTCGGCCCAGACGCTCCACGGCATCTCGGCGCCAATGGACGCGACCCGGAGGTAGTCAAGGAACAAATCGCCCAACGTGGTCTTGATATCGGGCGGAAGCGTATCGCCCTGCAAGGACGCGGCGAATTGCGCGAGTGTGAGGGTCGGCGCCGGTGCCGCGCCGGCCTTGGCTATCGGTGCCGGAATAGTCACCCTCGCCGCTCGATGCGCTTGCTGACGCTCAGGCTCTGCGCGCCCGCCGTTGGGCACCACATAGACTTGCCGCCGGCGCCGCCCGCCACCACGACGATGAGATCGCGCGGCTCGTTGATGATGGGGACCATTGAATTGTCATCATTTTGGTCGACCCAAACCGGAAAGGCGGGTCCTTTGGATTTGCCGCGGTTCTTCACCATGCCCCATGGCTTGCGCGCCATCTCGAAGATGGCCTTCTGCACGTCGAGCTTTTTCCAACCGGCGGCGGCGACGTGCTGGGCATTCTCAGGCCCAAAAACCAAGGCCGGGTGTCCCTGCGAGTAGAGATTGTTTCCCCCATAGGTCGACATGGAATCCGCGAAGGTGCGCATGATCTCGATGGGATCGGTCTGGACATTCTCGGTCATGCTGTGAGGCGCTTCCGCGTTTACCACCGTGACGACGCTTTCACCCGCCTCGAAGCCGCGCTCCACATGAAGCGGCTCCCACGGATTGGCAGCTTCGTGCTCGGCGATGCAGTAGGTGTATTTGCCCGGATGCGCATGCTGACAGAAGTCGACCTCAGCCGGGATTGCGCCGCCGAGATTGACCAGTGCGAGCCGCAAGCCGCGGCCGATGGTGGCATTTGCGCGCCATCCCGGACCGAACACGCCGTTGCCGTAGTTCAGGCCGAGCTCGTGCACGATCGGACCGTTCACGATGAGCAGGGGCGCTCCTGCATGGGTCGTCGTCTGGCGATGCGCGAGCCCATAGGCCTTCTCCAGCACCGCCGACAGCGCGGCCACGATGACCGGCAGATACGAGGGCCGACACCCCGCCATGACGGCATTGACCGCGATATTGCGCAGCGTCGCCAGGCCCATCGCCGGCGGCACGACGCCGACGACGTCATCGGGATTGCGCCAGGGCATGCCGGCGAGCATTCTTTCGACCCGCTCTGGCGTCGGCGGAATGATCGGAAGACCATCGGTCCAGCCCTGCTCGTAGAAGTGATCGTTGATCGCTTCGAGCGAATCCGGCAGCTCCATCGTCTTGGTCTTGCTCAGCTCAACCCTGTCCAGCATATCTCATGATCCCCGCGGGACGACCGATCGGCTGGCCGCCATATGTCGTTGTCGATGAGCGCGGTCTCAGCTGCGCGGTACGGCGTGCTCCGGCAACGGAAATTTCTTGGCGGCATATTCTTTGCCGACAGTTTCGCCTGGGGTCGTCAGCAGGCGAACGCACTCGGCCGTCACGTCCGCGCCCTTCTGCGCGATCTTGGCCTGGTCGGCTTCGCCGATCGGGTGCGGCAGCATCACGATGACAAGGCTGCCATGCCCCTCCCCGCGCGCCACGATCTGGCCGAGCGGGCAGAACGAGCGGCTGATGAGCGCAACCGTCGGCACTCCGGCCTTCTCGAGATTCACCGCGTCGATCACGCTCCACGGCGAAGATGATCCGCAATGACCTACCCCGCTGATGGCGACGTCGGTTTCGGCGGCCATTTCCTCGATGAAGGGCGCGCCCTTCGCCGGGAAGCCCTTGCGCCAGAATTTGATGTTCGTGACTCCATGGTCGCGCCGCAAGACTTCGGCCAGCGATGCCAGGACCTGGTCGGAAAATTCCTTGCCGTTGTCGAGGAGGCCGACACGTAATCCCTTCAGCGACGTCGGGCGGTCGGCGAGGCTCATGGCGGCGGTGGCGGGCGCCCCGGTGGGAAGCATCACGGTCTGCGTGCTGGTCATGGCACCTCTCCTTTGCGTATTATGTATACTCTGGTATACTTCAGTATACAATAGCGGGCAGAGGGATTTTGGCGGCGCCGTCGTCAGGCCGCCACCGCCCGCCTTTGCCCTTGCAGGTGGAGGGTCAGCTCCGAGATCGACTTAAGATTCTCGATATTCCGCAAGGCCTGCGCGGCGGCCTCCATGGACGCCGAATTGAGGCTCAAGCGCGCGCAATCCTCGAATTTCACGTTCAGCTCCTCGGGCGTCATGGCGACCTCGGGGTTGCCTTTGGAAATATCGACTTGGCGCTCGAGCACCCGGCCATCGCGGAAATGCAGCCGTACATTGACCGGCCGGCTCCCCATCTTCCAGGCCCCTTCGATGCCAGCATGGACGTACATGCTGATCCGGCGGGTGAGCGTCTGCGCCTTCTCTTCCCGCACCAGACGATCGGTGAACGTGTCGAAACCGATACTGTCGTCGAGGATCGAGCGCGCGATCGTGTAGGGCATCGAGAACTTGGCTTCCAATCCGGTCTGCGGCACGAGGTAGCAAAGCTTGTCGAACGTGTATTTGGTGACTCCCGCCTCGACCGAAGCGATATCGCCCGGATCGAACACATGATCCTTCTTGAGCGCATGCACCGCATCGATGGCCGGATGCAGTGCCACGCCGCACGGATAGGGTTTGATGACCACGCCGCGTACGACGAGCTCGTAGACTTCGCCGAGCTCCGCGAGCGGCTTCATGTCGGCGGGCAGCCCGCGTGAGTAGACCTCATGGAAGCTGCGCGGACCATCGAACGGGTGCGGCAAGGAGGTGAAGCCCGCCTGCGCCCACATCGAGGCCTCCACAGCGTTACGTGCCGCCAGACCGGCGTGCAGCGGCTTGCACATGGTTCCGAAGTTGCTGACATTGCCGCTCGTCATCGAATAGACGATGCCGAGCGCGTGCGCGGTGTGATCAGCGTCGAGACCAAGCAGCTTGCAGCACGCCGCCGTGGCGCCGAATGCCCCGATCGTGCCGGTGGCGTGCCAACCCCCGTCGAGCGAATGATGCGGTTGCGTGGTCCGCCCGAGCTTCGCCATCACTTCGAAGCCGACCACGTAGGCGTGCAGAACGTCCCGCCCCGCCGCGTTGATCATCTCTCCGATCGCAAGCACGGATGGCACGAGAGAGACGCTCGGATGCCCGATCAGGCCCCAGGTCACGTCGTCATAGTCGAGCGCATGCGCGGCGGTGCCATTGACCAGAGCCGCATCATGCGCCGACGTCTTGAAATCCTGACCCCATACGGTCGCACTCCCCACGCCGCCGCTCTTGCGCGCCCATTCGGCCGGTATCGAGCCGCCGGGCTGACGCGCGCCCGCAAGCGCGACACCGACGCAGTCTTGGATCGCGCCCTTGGCGACGGCCAGCGCCTGGCCGGGAATCAGCTCGAACCGGGACGTGACGATATAATCGACCACATTCTTCGTATTCTGCATGAAGGACCTGTATTCTCTATCGTCAAGCCGAGGCGAACCTCAGCGGGACTGGAAGTATTTGAAATAGAGGTCGAGGAGCTGTCCCTTTTCCGACGCGGCCTTCTCCCAATCGAAAGTCGCGAGCTTGATCGAATCGAGCTCCGGCTTGCCACGCGGCGCCTTGACATCCTTACGGGCCGACCAGGACAGGATGATCTCCGTGGTCAGCCCCTGCCCTTCGCGTGACAGCAGATATTGTGCCAATGCCAGGGCGTTTTCGCTGTTCGGGCTTCCCTTCACCAAGCCGAGCGGCGCCGGCAACATGATGGTGCCGTCCTCGACCCAAGCCACGTCGACCGGTTTGCCCTCCTTCGCGAAAGTGAACGCGTCGTATTCGGACACCGGAGCGACATCGCGCTCCCCGTTCGCGATCGCCTCACGCGTCGCGGTGCCGTCGCCGGCGACGAAAACATCGCTTTTTGCCAACTTGTCGAGGAAATCCGGGCCGTACATTTTCCACATTGCGTAGAGATGGGAAAACGACGACCCGGCACGGGTCGGATCGGATATCGCGACGCGGCTCTTCCATCTCGGCTCGATCAGCTCCTTCCAGGTCCTCGGAAGTGCGTCCTTCGAAACGAGCTTGGTGTTGTACATCAACGCGATGCCGGTCGCGCGCAGCGCCACCCATCCGGCCTTCTTGTCGAAGAAGCCTTCACGATAATCCTGGGTCAAAGGCAGCGCGGCAAGCCGCGTATCGAGCCAGCCCTTTTCAGCGAAATACTCGAAACCGCCTGGATCGGCACCGTGGATGAGATCGGCACCGATGCGCCCGGCCTGGCGTTCCGCCACGAAGCGCTTCACGGTTTCGACCGAGCCCGCTCTGACGAAATCGATCTTGAGGTTCGGAAAATGTCTGTTCATCGCCGCGACGAGCCGGGTCATCGCGCTCGTGGCGAGCGACACGTAGATGCGCACCGACCCGGCCCGCGGATCGACCGGGCCCGTGTCCTGCGCCCGCGCCGGCGACGAGACCAGGACGGCCAGCAAAGCCAGCCTCGCGCCGGCGCGAAACAGCGAACCGGGAATGAAAGCGCATCCAAATGGAGCCATGCCTCCCTCCCTGATGGCGCTACGAGGCGTCAGACGCCGCGCTTGTTTTTGATTTTGTATAATATCGTATATCCAGGTATACTTTTGTGGCAAGCGGCTCCGCCCAGAAAGTTTGAATGCGCTGATGGATGGGCTTGGAGGCCTCCTGCGGTTGCCTTCACCCCCGGCCGCCGGATTAGGGTGGATTTAAACTGAACTGCGGCAGCAGCAATCAAACCCGCGTGGTTGCAATGAGTTCGCCCGCCTTCGGCAGGCGGTCGAGCGCCCACAACTTCTCTAGCAGATTATCCATCTGCTTGGCCGGCAGCTGCCGGCGCGCCAGAGCGCGAAATTTCTCCTCGACCTCGGCATCCGTCATCGGGTTCTTCCAGTGCCCGCGGTGGTATTCGACCCGTACATTCTTGCGCTGTCCCGACTTGAGGACGATCTCGAGATCGCACGGGTTCATCTCTTGTCCGACGCGGTCAGCCGCGTCGGATGGCAGGCAGCGCACGCGGCCGACGAGGTTCAGGAGGCGCTGGTCGTGCAGATACGGGTCTTCGAAATGCTGCTCCTCGACCGCGCCATAGATCAGCGCTACGGCGGCCGCATAGGGCATGCTGTGATCGGCGGTCTCGTGGGTCTGCGGCCGCCACTTGTCGGGGCTGTCCGCCATGACCTGGATCGCCTTGCGCGACACCTGGATATTCACCTCCGCGATCTCGTCCACGTCGGTGAAGAACGAGCGCGCCTCGACCGCCGCCTGGGCGACCGTCTGTGCGAACTGGCCGAGCGTGAAGCGCTTGGTGAAGCAGTGCATCATCCCGAACGGCTCACCGCCGCCGCCGAGCTTCGGCAGCGTGAACGGCTTGCGGGTGATGCGGTTGAAGAAACCATCGGCCCCTTCGAACACCTGGTCGGGCCCGGTCATGCCGGCCTGCGCGAGTTGCACCGCGAAGATCGCCTTGCGCCCGGCTTCGGCCGCGGCGCCCGCCTTCCAGTTCGATAGCGCACCCACGCGCGTTTGGTTCAGAGCCACGCCGCCGACGACGAAAATGCCGATCGCGTGCACGATCTGTTGCGACGTGAGCCCCAGCATGCGGCCGACGCCGACGGTGGCGGCGAGGCCCACGATCGTCGCGTAGTCCAGGCCGACCGCCCGGTTGTCGAACACATCGCAGACGCGGCAAAATACCTCGTAGGCCAGCACCGTGCCGGCGATCAGATCCCGCCCGCTGCGTCCCATCATTTCGGCGCTCGACAGCAGCGGAGCAATCGTGTCACTCGGATGGCCGGCGCCGAGGCTTATATAGCCGTCGTTGAAATCGAGATAGCGGATCATCACGCCGTTGGCGAAAGCGGCGAGATCGGGACTCGTTTTTACACCACTGCACATGACAGTCGCGCCGCGCTCCGCGCCGACGCCGGCGGCAAGCCGGTTCGCGATCTGGCTCGCGTCCGCGCTGAAGCCGCCGAGCCCACAGCCGATGCTGTCGATCATGTAGCGTTTGGTCTCGCGTACCACATCCGCCGGCAGGTCTTCGTATTTGAGGCTGGTGGCGTAGCGGGCGAGCGTCTCGGCGACCAGCGGTCGATCGGCAGGCACGCCGGGCACCGACTGCGATACTGGTTTATCCTGCGCCCATGCCGGCAGCGCCATCGTGCCCGCCGCGGCCGTTGCTATTTGCTTGAGGAACCTGCGGCGCTCCTGACCGGGCGAAGCCGGCAGCTTGCTCGGTGTGGCGCGGTCCATGGTCTCCTCCGGACGGAAATTGCGGCAGCCCGTTATGGTGCCCCAAATCGGACCGGTATTACTCCGCCTTGATGTTGCCGGTCCTGACCACCTTGCCCCACTTCTCGGTTTCATCGGCAATGAGCTTGGCGAATTCCGCGGGCGTCATCGGGGTCGGGATACCGCCCAAATCGGCGAGCCGAGCCCTCAGCTTGGGGTCCGCAAGAGCCGCGTTGATCTCCTTGTTGAGCGTGGCGACGACATCAGGGGGAGTGTCCTTGGGTGCGCCGATGCCGTACCACTGGCTCGCCTCGTAGCCGGGCACGAATTCACTCACGGTCGGGATGTCGGGCAGCACCTCGGAGCGGGTCGCGGTCGTCACCGCCAGAGCGCGCAGCTTGCCGGACCTGATGAACTCGAGTGCCGCGACCGTCGGCTCGAACATGACCTGCATCTGTCCGCCGAGCAGATCGATAAGTGCCGGCCCGCCGCCGCGATACGCCACCACCACCAAGTTTACGCCGGTCATCTCCTTGAACAGCTCGCCCGAAACATGCGTCGTGCTGCCGTTGCCGGAGGTCGCCATGTTGAGCGTGCCCGGATTGGCCTTGGCATAGGCGATGAACTCGGGAACGGTCTTGGCCGGAACGGCGGGATTGACGATCATGACGTTGGGCACGCGGATAATGCCCGCGACCGGCGCGACGTCACGAATGAAATCGAAACTGAGCTTGTCGTAGAGCGTGGCATTGACTGCGTTCGATGAAGAAACCAGCAGCAGCGTGTAGCCGTCGGCCGGAGCCCGCACCACCGCCTCGGTGCCGATGTTGCCCCCGGCGCCGGTGCGGTTGTCGATGATGAATGGCTGGCCGAGCCGATCCGAGAGCCATTGACCGATCATACGCGCCGTAATGTCATTCGGGCCGCCGGCCGCATAGGGGGCGATCAAGTGCACCGGTCGCGTCGGATAAGTCTGCGCTCGTGCAATGCGCGACACCACCGGGAGCGCGGCGGTGCCGGCTGCCAAATGTAGAAATCGACGACGCGGAAGTTTCATGGTGTGCTCGAAGGCGACACGAAAGCTATCTCAATTCCCGAGCTTCTGGAAAGGGGGTCATGGCAGGGGGTCATGCAGCGAGGCGGAAACGGCGGCTCTCGGCACCGGCCTGCCGTTCGCGGCAACGCTGTATGGTGCCTGCACTTGAAGTCGAGGCGGACGGTCGGCAGACGCGGCCATCGCTGACCGTCATCGGTGACCCCTATTCAATATTCCCGCTTTTCGGTTGCCTCGCGTGGCTGTTTGGATTATATTGGATCCAATTGAATCCAAGGAGCCGGAGAGATGGCGATGCAGCTGTTGGAACCCACGGTTACAGATCAGTCTCCGCCCATTTCCGCCGCTCGGCGGCTGTCCGACGTTCGTGGCAAGCGCCTCGGCTTCGTCGACAACAGCAAATGCAACGCTGACCTGTTCATCCAGCGGCTCTCTGCGCAGCTTGGCGATCGCTTCGCAGTGGTCCGAGGTCCGATCATCCGCAAGGCCGCGCCCAAGGATCGACTAGCCGAAGCCGATCTCGCGAGTCTGGCGCAATGCGATGCGGTCGTGCAGTGCTTCGGCGACTGCGGCACCTCGACCTCGATCAGCGTCGCGGATGCCGTCGAGATCGAACGCCGCGGCATTCCGAGCGTCACTGTGTTCAGCACGGCCTTCGCCTCTGCGGCCCGCAAGCAGGCTGCGGGTCGCGGCATGGCGGAACTGCCGCTGGTGCGGATTCCGCATCCGATGCACACGGCACAGCACAGCGTCGTGGCCGAACGCGCCGACGCGGTGATTGGCGCGCTCGTCGAGCGCCTCACCAGCGAGGTCAAGGAAGCGGCCGAGCCCGAAGCGTCGGAACGGTTCGATGGCTCGAACGATACCGACGATCAGGAGATGCTTTTTGCACGCGGCTGGACTGATGGCCTGCCGGTCGTCTTTCCAACCGCGGAGAAGGTCGCTGCCATGGTGGCGGCCTCCGGGCGGAACGCGGCCGATCGCATCGGGCCGATCCCGCCCCGCTGGCGCCAAGCCACGATCGAGAAGATCGCCATCAACGCCGTGCTTGCCGGGTGCCGGCCGGAATACTTTCCAGTGGTGCTCGCCGCGATCGATGCGCTCCTGGACAATGACTGCCAGCTGTACGGCATCCAGACCGCCACCAACACGACCGCACCGCTCCTCATAGTCAACGGACCGATTGCCAAGGAGATCGACATCAACGCCCGCGGCAACGCGTTCGGGCCGGGGGCGCGCGCCAATGCCACGATCGGTAGGGCGGTGCAGCTCGTGTTCCGCAATATCGGCGGCGACATTGCCGGCGAGACCGACATGGCGACCCATGGCCACGCTGGAAAATTCACCGCCTGCATCGCTGAGGCGGAGGACGACAGTCCATGGGCGCCATTCCATGTTGATGCCGGCTTCGACGCGAACGACAGCACCGTCACCGTGATCGGCGCTTCGGCCCCGCAAAACATCTTCACCTACGGTTGCGAGACGGGTCAGGACATTCTCGACCAGTTTGTCGGCGCGACCCTGGGGCTCGGTCACAACAACATCATCTTCCCAACCGGGCCGCTGTTCATCGTCAGCCCGGAACATGCCGCCACCATGGCGCATGACGGCATCGGCAAGCCGGAAATCCAGAATGCAATGTTCGAGCGCGCGAGGATTCCCTTGGCGCGTTTTGCCAAGCGCAGCGTGGAAGGACTTCGTCATCGCCGTGCGCGCTGGTTTGCCGAGGTCGGGGACCCGGATCACATCGGAATCGCGGATCGCGCGGAGGACATCAGCATTGTCGTCTCCGGCGGCGCCGGCATCCACTCGCTGTTCGTGCCGACGGCGTTCAGCTATCGTCCGGTGACCCGCAAGATCGTCTCCAAGGCGTGAGAGAAGGGCGGCCTTAAGCGGACGCCGCTCGCCGGTTCCAAGGAACGTAGCGCAATGTCCGTCGCCGTCGCTCAAGGTGCCACGCCGACATCATCATCATCAATATCCCTCATCAGGAAATGGGGATTGGTGGCCGGAGCGGCCGCACTCATCACCATCATATTGCTGCCGCAGCCGGCGGGGCTGTCGATCGCCGGGCAGCACATGCTCGGCATTTTTGCCTTTGCGGTCGTCATTTGGATGACCGAGTCGGTGGAATACGCGGCCAGCTCCATTATGCTGGTGGCGCTCATGGCGTTCTTGCTCGGCACCGCGCCTGATCCCGCTCATCCAGATCACATTCTCGGAACCAGCGGTGCGTTGTCGGGGGCGATGGACGGTTTCACAAATCCCGCCGTGGTGCTGATCGCGGCTTCACTGGTCATCGCGACCGCGATGACCGCTACGGGATTAGATAAACGCCTCGCTTTCATCGTGATTTCGCTGATCGGCACGAGCCGCAGTCGCCTTCTCATCGGCACCATCGTTGTGATGGCGATCTTGGCGTTCTTCATTCCTACGGCCTCGGCGCGCGTGGCCTGCCTCGTGCCGATCATATTGGGGATGATCTCCGGTCTCCGCATGGAGAAGAAAAGCCGCGTCGCCGGCATGCTGATGATGTCGATCGTGTATCTGTCCCTGATCTGGGCCATGGGTATCGCGACCGGCGCGGCGCAGAATGTCTATGTGAATGCTTTGATGGACAAGACGATTCATATCCGAATTTCCTGGATCGATTGGCTGATCGTGGGCGCGCCTTATTCGATCGCGATGAGCATTGCCCTATATTTCGTTTTGATGAAAATGATGGCGCCGACGGCCGCAGAAGCAACTGGAAGCAACGTTCCGGCGTCCGGCGATTTGGATCTCAGGCTGGCACCACTAACCGCGGACCAGATAAAGCTTCTTATCCTGTCCGTCGTTCTCCTGGGCTTCTGGGCGACGGAGAAGAAATTGCACGCCTTCGATTCATCGTCCGTGGCAATCGCGGCGGTCGCCCTGATGTTCGTGCCAAAGATCGGTGTGTTGAACTGGAAGCAGGTCCAGTCGCGTATTCCATGGGGAATTCTTATTCAGCTGGGTGTGGGCGTTGGCCTCGGCACGGCGCTGCTCAAAACCGGGGCGGCAGGCTGGCTTGCCACATATGTGGTGGATGAATTTGGCGTTCAGCAGCTTTCCATCTTCGCCATTCTGGCGGTCTTGTGGCTGTTCCTGATCGTGATCCATTTGGGGTTCGCGAGTGGGGCGGCAATGGCGACGACTATGATCCCGGTCATGCTGAGTGTCCTGCAACAGGCGCAAATTCCGACGCTCAAAGTCGCCGGGATGACCATGCTGTTGACATTTGTGACCAGCGTTGGATGGATTCTTCCCATCAACGGGCCACAGAACATGCTGGCCTTCGGCACCGAGACATTCGAAGCGCGAGATTTCATCCGCGTCGGTATCGTGCTGACCGTCATCGCTTATGTGATGCTATTGATTTTCGCGGCGACCTATTGGCGGTGGCTCGGCTACGTTTAGATCGGTCAACCATGCGATTGCGCGCGCTTCTCCAGGAACAGGGCACTGCCGGCACGACCGCCGATGCGGTTTATCAGGCGCTGCGTCACGGCATCTTGCAGGGTGACTTGGCGCCGGGAGAGCGGTTGCGCAGCGACGCGTTGGCGAATGAGCTGCGAGTAAGCCGCACGCCGGTGCGTGAGGCATTGCGAAAGCTCGAGGCCGAAGGACTCGTCGCGCGATCGGGTTCCAGCTTGATCGTGCGCGCGTTGAGCGAACAGGATCTGACCGAGCTCTTTTACGTGCGCGAGGCGCTCGAGGGCATGGCCGCGCGGCTTGCCGCAGAAAACGCTACGCCGTCCGAGATGGCGGAAATCCGCGAACTGCTGGAAGATATGGAGGCCCTTCGTCGCCGCGGGGACGTCGAGGCGTTGCGGCGGCTGACCGGAGAGTTTCACCAGTTAGTGTGCCGCGCTTCGCACAACAATCGCCTTTTGCAATCCCTAAAAGCGCTGCTCGACACCGTCCGGCAAATCCAGACCAGCACGCTTTATGGCGAAGGCAGGCCCGCCGAAGCGATAAATGAGCACCGCGACCTCCTGCGTGCGATCGAGGCGCGCGACGGCGACCGCGCTGAGAAGCTAGCGCGCGAGCACCGGCGTACCACGCTTCATTTGCGCAAGGAGATGCTGCGCGCGCAAGTGCGAAAAAGCCGGGCGGACGGGGAGCAGCGGGGTTGAACGATTGAGTCCGCTGGGATGGGGCGCTCACAGAATTTGTTACTTGACCAAGTGTGTTGCGGTAACCGCCAGTCGATCCCTTCGAGCAGATAGCCCAGCTGCGCCGGCGTGATCGTCACCGTCCGGTCCGCGTCTTGCCGCGGAACGGTCGACGGCCAGATGAAGCGCCCGCGCTCAAGCCGCTTCGCAAACAGGCACATCCCCTGGCCGTCGTGCCACAGGACCTTCAGCAGCCCGCGGCGCCGGCCGCGGAACACGAACAGATGGCCGTTGTGGGGATTGAGTTTGAGCGTCTCCTGCACCAGCACCGCAAGGCCATCGAAGCCCTGCGCATGTCGGTGTGCCCGGTCGCCAGCCACACCTGCGTGCCGCTCGGAACCGGGATCATCTCCGCTTGGCCTTCGCCAGCATCGTGACCATCGCCTTGACGGTCGAAGCGTCGACCGGCCCCATGAGCCGCATCCGCGCTCCGCTCGTAAACTCGATCTCAATGGCCCCCGGCGGCCCTCCTGGCCCGGGCACAACCGCCACCGGCGAAAACACTGGCGCGGCCGGCGCAACCGCACAGAGCGGCTGCCGCCACCGGAACAATTGGCTTGGGAAAATCCCGGCGGCCCGCGCCACCTCCGAAGCGACCGCGCCCGGCTCCATCGCCGCCGCAACGATCCGCTCCTTCTCAATCCGCAACCACCGACGGCGACGCTGCACCGACGTGATCACCTCAACCTGCATCTTGGTCATAGGACTATCC
>Ga0209069_10000969_pt1 | contig 14188 bp, 14 predicted proteins | sample Str013_2_FD_187202 | JGI IMG/M metagenome (GOLD analysis project Ga0209069, IMG submission 187202) | Freshwater sediment microbial communities in response to fracking from Pennsylvania, USA - Straight Creek_MetaG_SC_2013 (SPAdes) (version 2) | ecosystem: Environmental > Aquatic > Freshwater >...
TCCCTCGGTGTTGGCTGGCGTTGGGGGGATCACCCCAGCAGCGATTTCATCTCGTTCCACAAATCCGCCTTCGACTCAAATCCGATGCCGGGCAGCTCGGGCATCACGATATGGCCGCCGTGCACCTTCACGCCGTCGGGGAAGCCGCCGTAGGGCTGGAACACCTCGGGATAGGATTCATTGCCGCCGAGGCCGAGGCCGGCCGCGATGTTGAGCGACATCTGATGGCCACCATGCGGTATGCAGCGCCGCGGCGACCAGCCATAACTTTTCAGCATCTCGAGCGTGCGCAGGTACTCGACCAGCCCATACGACAGCGCGCAATCGAACTGCAGCCAGTCGCGATCCTTGCGCATGCCGCCGTAGCGGATCAGGTTGCGCGCGTCCTGCATGGAGAACAGGTTCTCGCCGGTCGCCATCGGCCTGTCGTAATGCCGGGCGAGCTCGGCCTGCAGCTCATAGTCGAGCGGGTCGCCCGCCTCCTCGTACCAGAACAGGTCGTACGCCAGCATCGCCTTGCCATACTCGACCGCGGTGCTCAGATCGAAGCGGCCGTTGGCATCGACGGCAAGGCTGCAGCCTTTCGGCAGCATGGCGATGACGGCCTCGATGCGCTTGACGTCGTCCTTCAGCGGCACGCCGCCGATCTTCATCTTCACCACCGTGTAGCCGCGGTCGAGATAGCCCTGCATCTCGTCCTTCAGCTTCTCGATGTCCTTGCCGGGGTAGTAGTAGCCGCCGGCAGCATACAGGAACACCCGCGGGTCGGCCTTGTCGGCGCCGCCGCCGTAGCGCTCGGCGAGCAGGCGGAACAGCGGCTTGCCGGCGATCTTGGCGACCGCATCCCACACCGCCATGTCGATGGTGCCGATGGCGACCGAGCGCTCGCCATGCCCGCCCGGCTTCTCGTTCCTGAACATCGCCGCCCAGATCTGGTGCGGGTCGAGATTCTGGCCGTCGGCATCGAGGAGCGACTTGGGCTCGGCCTCCAGCACGCGCGGACGGAAGCGTTCGCGGATCAGCGCGCCCTGGCCGTAGCGGCCGTTGGAATTGAAGCCGAAGCCGACCACCGGCCTGCCGTCGCGGACCACGTCGGTGACGACGGCGACGAGGCTCGCCGTCATCTTGGAGAAATCGATGTAGGCATTGGCGATCGGCGAGGCGATCGGCACCGTCCGCTCACGGATATCGAGAATGCGCACTGGCTGCTCCCTGCGTGGTCTGTGCCGACTATGCACGGCGGATGCAATATCGCAAGGCTGCAGCGAGCGGATCGGAAGCGTCGCGATTGCCTCCAGGACCACGCCATGCATTCGGCCCCTGGTCCCTCGACACGGGCTTTGGCGTCGTTGTATACGACCATATATCCCGCGGGCTCAATGGAGGGCGACACCGGTGAGTCTGACGCGACGTGACATGCTTCGTGCGCTGACGGGAGGCGTTGGTGGACTGCTCACGATCGGTCTGGGCGTTCGACCGGGGGTGGCACAGGGTAACGATGCCGTGGTGTTCGCCGCCGCCAGCCTGAAGAACGCGCTCGATGCCGTCGCAGCCGAGTGGCAGAAAGCGACAGGCAAGAAGGTGACGATCTCCTACGGCGCCAGCCCGGCGCTGGCCAAGCAGATCGAGCAGGATGCGCCTGCGCAGATTTTTGTGTCAGCCGATCTCGACTGGATGGATTACATAGCCAAAAAACAACTCATTCGGCCCGAGAGCCGCGTCAATCTGCTCGGCAATCGGATTGTCCTGATCGCCCCGAAGGACAAGGCGCAAGCGATCGCGATCAAGCCCGGTTTTGATCTGGCCAAAGTGCTCGGTGACGGCCGTCTGGCGATGGCCAACGTCGATGCTGTGCCGGCCGGAAAGTACGGCAAGGCGGCGCTCGAAAAACTCGGCGTGTGGGCCCGTGTTACAGCTAAGCTCGCGCAGACCGAGAACGTTCGTGCCGCGCTGTTGCTGGTTTCCAGAGGGGAGGCCGCCGCCGGTATCGTCTATCAGACCGATGCCGCATCCGATCCCAGCGTCACGATCATCGGCACATTTCCGGAGGATACGCATCCGCCAATCATCTACCCGGCGGCGCTGACCGCCAAAGCCGCCGGTCCGGATGCTGCGACCTTCCTTAGCTATCTCCGCGGCCCGCAGGCAAAATCTCTGTTCGAGGCCCAGGGGTTCACGTTCCTCAATCAGGATGTCACCAATTAGTCCGGGATCGGTCGCGTTCTGATGATCACGTTGGGGAACCTGGCGCTCTCGCCCGAAGAGTGGGTTGCGGTGCGGCTGAGCCTGCTGGTCGCCGGTGTCGCGACCCTCGCCAGCCTGCCGTTCGGCGTGCTGATCTCGCTGCTCCTCGCGCGCGGCCAGTTCTGGGGCAAGTCGCTCATCAATGTGCTCGTGCACCTGCCGCTGATCCTGCCACCCGTCGTCACCGGATACCTGCTGCTGATCCTGTTCGGCCGGCGCGGCCCCGTCGGCGCCTTCCTTGCCGATCATCTGGGGATTGTGTTGTCGTTCCGCTGGACCGGCGCGGCGCTCGCCTCCGCCGTCATGGGATTTCCGTTGATGGTGCGCGCCATGCGCCTGTCGATCGAGGCGGTCGACCGCAAGCTCGAGGCCGCCGCTGGCACGCTGGGGGCAAGCCCGCTCTGGGTGTTCGCCACCGTGACGCTACCGCTGATCATGCCTGGCATCCTCGCCGGCGTGATCCTTGGCTTCGCCAAAGCCATGGGCGAGTTTGGCGCGACGATCACGTTCGTCGCCAATATTCCCGGCGAGACCCAGACCTTGCCGAGCGCGATTTACACCTTCACGCAGGTGCCCGGCGGTGACGTCGGCGCCTTGCGGCTGACCTTGGTATCCGTTGCGATCGCCATGCTGGCGCTGCTGGCATCCGAGCTGCTGGCGCGGCGCGTGGGCCGCCGGGTAGACCTCGAATGACGCTCGAGGTCGACATCCGCAAGCAGCTCGGCAGCTTTGCGCTCGATGTTCGCTTCGAGGCGACGAGCGGGCTGACGGCGTTGTTCGGACGCTCGGGCTCGGGCAAGTCGACCGTCATCAACATCATCGCCGGGCTCATCGACCCCGACGACGGGCGCGTGGTGGTTCGCGGCAGCCCGGTCGTCGATACGGCGCAAGGCTTTTCAGTGGCCATGCATCGGCGCCGGATCGGCTACGTGTTCCAGGAAGGCCGGCTCTTCCCGCACCTGAGCGTGCGCCAGAACCTGCTCTATGGACGTTGGTTCTCCAGCGACCGCGGGCCCTCGGAGGACCTTGGACGAATCCTGGCGATGCTCGGCATCGAGCACCTCCTCGACCGCAGCCCGGCAAATCTCTCGGGCGGGGAAAAGCAGCGCGTTGCTATCGGACGGGCTCTCCTCTCCAACCCACGTCTTCTCCTGATGGATGAGCCGCTGGCGGCGCTGGACGAGGCACGCAAACAGGAGATCCTCCCCTATATCGAGCGTCTGCGCGATGCCAGCACCGTGCCGATCGTGTTCGTCAGTCATTCGGTCGGCGAGGTCGCCCGCCTCGCAACGACGATCATCGTGCTCTCGCAAGGCCGCGTCGTCGCGGCTGGACCGGCTTCCGAAATCATGCAGAGACTCGATCTCTTTCCATTGACGGGCCGCGCGCAGGCCGGTGCGATCATCGAAGCGGTCATTGACAGCCATGACGCGACGTCGGGCCTGACGCTGCTGAATTCGAAAGCCGGCCGATGGTATCTGCCGAGGCTCGATGCCGCAGCCGGTAGCCGCGTGCGTATCCGTGTCCGGGCGCGCGACGTCATGCTCGCCAAGTCCGCGCCCCACGACATCAGCGCACTCAATATCTTCCCGGCCGTCATCGCCGCCCTGGGCCAACAGGAGGGCCCCATCGTCGAGGTGAAACTGGACTGCTCGGGCGATGCCATCCTCGCCCGTCTCACGCGCCAGTCGGTCGAGGTGCTTGGACTTGCTCGGGGCGTGCACGTGCACGCCGTGATCAAGAGCGTTGCGCTCGACCGGCGCAGCCTCAGCGGCCCGTGGAAAGATGGCCCGGTGGCCGATACCGAGGCACAGGAGGCATGAGAGCTCGCGCCGTACAACTTTCGCCGTGATGGCCGTCCTTTGCGCGGCGACCTCAATATGCCCGCACAAACGTATCGATTGGACAGAGCCGACAGATCGCGCGTCGTATCGTCAGCGTTGGCCGCAGCCGACGTGGCGCGCCGAAGTACTGCCTGCGTGATTCCTGCGGCCTATGCGCTCAACCCCTTCTCGAGCTCTGCCAGTTGCTTGCTGAACAGCTTCATGGACTGCGCCTCGATGGCCCGATAGTGACCGACAAGGGCATGTCCGAACGACGTCAGGCGGGCAAATCCGCCACCCGAGCCGCCGTGCTGCGTTTCGATGACCGGCGCCCGAAACATGCGGTTCACTTCATCTGTGAGCAGCCATGCCCGCCGATAGGACATGTTCATCTCTCTGGCGGCGCGGCTGATCGAGCCATGCGCGGCGATCAACTCGAGCAGTCGGACTTTGCCGTGGCCGATCTGACCGCCGTTCTCGAAATCGATACGAAGCGTGAGGCGCGTCATGTCGCGATCCATCGGGGGGTGACAAGCGACGTGATGCTACTCTGCAACCGGGCCTCCCGAAAGCTGCAACACCTCGCCTCACTTCACGATATATTGTTTTGAATATAACGATGAGGATCAGCGCCACGGGTGGCTCGCAGCCGGCAGGCGGCAGGCGCGACCTGGAATGCCGAGCGCGGACAGGCGACCAGGTCAGCAATGAAACCGGGGAATGTGCATCATTTCACCGCAATCCACCCTCACCCCCCTCGGGCTTGAACGGCTCGGTGCCGGCGGGCTCGCCCGACGGGTTGAAGGTGAGCTTCTCGACCTTGGCCTCGGCCTGCTTCAGGAGCTTGTCGCAGTGCTCCTTCAGCGCTTCGCCGCGCTCGTAGATGTTGATCGATTCCTCCAGCTCCACGTCGCCGCGCTCGAGCCGGGAGACGATGCCCTCCAGCTCCTTCAAGGCGCGCTCGAACGCCATCTCCTTGATGTCGGCATGCTTGCGGATCGGTTTGTCGGTCTGCATGGCGGTGGGTTCCGTGGTTTGGAAGTCGGAAGTCGGAAGTCAGAAATCAGAAGTCAGAAGGCAGAATTCCGGTTTCGGACTTCCGACTTCCTCTCCATCCGACTTCCTTCTAATCAACTGCCATACTCCATCAGTGTGCGCACATGCACCGCGACGGAGCCGGCCAGCGCGCGCAGGTTGTAGCCGCCTTCCAGCATCGACACGACTCGGCCCCGGCAGCGCGCATCGGCCATCTCGCACAGCTTGCGGGTGGCCCAGGCGAAGTCCTGCTCGACGAGCTGCAGATTGGCGAGCGGGTCGTCGCGGTGGGCATCAAAGCCCGCCGAGATCAGGATCAGGTCGGGCCCGAAATGGTTCAGGGCGGGCAGAATGCGCGATTCCATCGCCTCGCGGAAATGCACGCCGTCATCGCCTGGGGACAACGGCGCGTTGGCGATATTGCCATGCGCGCCGCGCTCGGAGAGCGCGCCGGTGCCCGGATAGAGCGGCATCTGATGGGTGGAGGCGAAGAACAAGTCCTTGTGCTTCCAGAAGATGTCCTGTGTGCCGTTGCCGTGGTGGACGTCGAAATCGACCACCGCGACGCGCTCCGCGCCATGTTTTGCACGGGCGTAATGGGCGGCGATGGCGATGTTGTTGAACAGGCAGAAGCCCATGGCGCGGCTGCTCTCGGCGTGATGTCCGCACGGCCGCACCGCGCAGAACGCGTTCTTGGCCGTGCCGGCGATCACAGCGTCGACCGCATCGAGCCCGGCGCCCACCGCCCGCAGCGCCGCATTCCAGGAGCCGACCGACATGGCTGTGTCGGGATCGAGATGGTTGTAATCACCCTCCTCGGCCGGTGCGCTGTCGCGAACCTGCGAGATATAAGCAACGGGATGGGCGAGCGCGATGTCGGTCTCGGCGGCGGCGCGCGGCTCGCCCCGCACCAGCGGTTGGAACAGCTCGTGCGAGAGCACCTTCTCGACCGCGCGCAGACGGTCCGGCCGCTCGGGATGGCCGGGCCCGTTGGAATGCTCGAGACATGCCGGATGGGTGAGGTACAAGGTGCTCATGGCGTTCGATCCTGGCCGGTTTTCGTCGATTTTCTGCTATGTTAGCCCAGTGGGGCGAAAGAGCCAGCCGGCGATGCGCGAATTCAACGATTAATCGGACCTGCCATGTCCTTGCCTCAGACCCGCATTTCTCTGATCGTGGCTGCCGCCGAGAATGGCGTGATCGGCCGTGGCGGGCAGATGCCCTGGCGCATCCCCAGCGATCTCAAGCGGTTCCGCGCCCTCACCATGGGCAAGCCGATGATCATGGGGCGCAAGCAGTACCAGTCGGTCGGCAGGCCGCTCGACGGGCGCGACAATATCGTGCTGACCCGCGATCGGGGGTTCCAGGCCGCCGGCGTGCTGGTGAGCCATGCGCTCGACGAGGCGCTGGAGCTTGCCCGCGGTCTTGCCCGCGCGCGCGGCTGCGATGAAATCATGGTGATCGGCGGCGGGGAAATCTACCAGCTGACGTTGCCGGTGGCGGACCGCATCTACCTGACCCGGGTGCATGCGCGCCCCGAAGGGGACGTGCGGTTTCCCGATCTCGATGAACCGGTCTGGCAGGAGACCCGGCGGGAGCAGCGAGCGGGCGGCCCCACGGACGATTTCCACGTGACAGACCTCGTGCTGGAGCGGATCGGCTCCCCGCCCTGAGAACCTCGGTCGGCCGTCTTTTTCCTGACCACCGGGCCTGTTACGTCAACCAGAGGTTTGCGTGCGGGACCGCCCTCCCCTATAAGCACAAGCCATGAGCACATCCGATCGGTGCCAAATGTTTCATCCCTTCCGAGCACCCCAACATAGCGAGGCTTGATCCCAATGCCCTGGAGCAATCAGAGCGGTGGTGGCGGTTGGAAGGGTGGCAGCGGCGGGGGCGGTCCCTGGGGTCAGGGACCGCAAGGCGGAGGCCCGCGCTCGCCGGAGCTGGAAGAATTCCTGAAACGCAGCCAGGACAAGCTGAAACAGGCTCTGCCCGGTGGCGGCGGCATACCCGGACCCGTGCTGTTCTTCGGTGCGCTCGCGCTCGCCGCGGTGATCGGATTCTACATGTTCACCGCCAGCATCAACTCGGGCGAGATCGGGGTCGTGACGCGATTCGGCAAGTATATTCCCGAGCGGCTGATGACGCCAGGCTTGCACTGGCGGCTGCCCCCCGGCATCGAGAACGTGGACATCGTGCAATTCACAGCGGTGCGGGTGACGCCGGTAGGGATGACCGGCTCGCTCAACCGCGGCGGCCGCAGCCTGCCGCGCGAAAGCCTGATGCTGACCGGTGATGAGAACATCGTCGACCTCGAGTTCCAGGTGCAATGGTCGGTCACGGATGCGGCGGCCTTCCTGTTCAATATCCAGAATCCCGAGGTGACGGTGAAAGAGGTGGCCGAGAGCGCCATGCGCGAGGTGATCGGCCAGCGCGACATCGTGTCGATCATCACCAAGGACCGGCCCATGATCGCAACGTCGGTCAAGGCGCTGATGCAGGATACGCTCGACCGCTACAAGGCCGGCGTGCTCATCAAGGAGATCCAGCTGCAGAAGACCGATCCGCCCGAGCCGGTGATCGAGGCGTTCAACGACGTGCAGAAGGCCCAGACCGATCAGGAGACGATGCGCAACGAGGCGACCGCCTACGCCAACAAGGTGGTGCCGGAGGCGCGCGGCGAGGCCGAGCGCATCCTGCAGGGGGCGCAGGCCTACAAGGAGAAGGTGGTGGCCGACGCCAACGGCCAGACCTCTCGTTTCACCAGGATTTACGAGGAGTACAAAAAGGCGCCCGAGGTCACCCGGCGCCGCATGTTCCTCGAAACCATGGAGCAGGTGCTGGGCGGCATGGACAAGGTGATCATCGACAACAAGGCCGGGGGCAACGGCGTCGTGCCGTACATCAACCTGCAGGAATTGAGCCGATCCAAGAAACCCGAGGGAGGGCAATGATCATGTCGCGCATGCTCTCGACCTTGCTCGTCCTGCTCGGCTTGGCCGCCGCCGCCGTCTATGGCTCGGTATTCGTCGTGCACCAGAATTCCCAGGCGCTGGTGACGCAATTCGGCAATCCGGTGCGCGTCATCAACTCCACCAAGGGGCTGGATCGCACGCCCGGCCTCAAATGGAAGATCCCGCTGGTGGAGACGGTCGAGCATTTCGACCGGCGCGTTCTCGACCTCGATACCGGCGCCATCGACGTGACCGCGGCCGACCAGAAGCGCATGGTGGTGGACGCGTTCTCGCGCTACAAGATTGTCGACCCGCTGGAGTTCTTCAAGACCTTGCACAGTGAGCTCGGCGTGCCCTCGCGGCTCGGGCCCAAGATCGAGACCGCGATCCGCAGCGTGCTGGCCACCTCCACCTTCCAGCAGATCGTGCGGGAAAAGCGGGAGGCGCTGATGAACCAGATCCGCGATCAGGTGAACCAGGAGAGCACTGCGTTCGGCATCGAGATCGTGGACGTGCGCATCAAGCGCGCGGATCTGCCCGAGGCCAACCGGGAGGCCGTCTACAAGCGCATGCGCGCGCAACGCTCGCGCGATGCCAACGAATATCGCGCCGAGGGCGCGGCGACCGCCAACCGGATTCGGGCCACCGCCGATCGCGAGGCGACGGTAATCCGCGCCAATGCCACCCGCGATGCCGACATCATGCGCGGCGAGGGGGATGCCGAGCGCAACAAGATTTTTGCCGAGGCCTTCGGCAAGGATCCCGAGTTCTTCGCGTTCTATCGCTCGATGCAGGCCTATGAGCAGGGGCTGAAAGGCGGCGACACCCGCATGATGCTGTCACCGAACGGAGAATTCTTCCGCTATTTCAATGATTTGACAGGCAAGAACAAACCCTGAGCTAAGGGGTGGCATGGGGGTCGGTCTGCCACACCCGGCCGTTGCCGGAGCGCCAAGGCGGACGCATGGGCACGATCTGGCCATGATCCCACTATTGTCTGGGGCTTGAGGCATGGCGATTGGCGATTTGTTGGTTGGGCTTGGTCTCGTTCTGGTCGTCGAAGGCTTGGTATGGGCCGCGTTTCCTCATTTGGCTTTGTGGCTGCTGCAAACGGCAGCGGCGACGCCCGAGTCGCAGCTGCGGACGACCGGCGCAATCACGTTAGCCCTGGGGGTTGCGGTGGTGTGGCTGGTTCGCGGCTGACACGCCCCTCTTCACGAACGCGTGCGCGGACGGCTCGCCCGGCGCATGCGCGACAATTGGAGTTATGAAAATGGCTAGCTTGATTGGGCCGACCGAACATTGCGGCGGCGCCAGGCATCGCTCCCGCCGTGTGCTGGCCGGGCTGCTCGCGGTTGGACTGGGCATAGCGGCCACAACGCTCATGGCCGGTGCGCCGGCCCGCGCGCGCGGCGGGCCAACCTCGGTCGCGCCGGTCGCCGAGAAGCTGATGGACTCGGTGGTCAACATCTCGACCAGCCAGATCATCAAGGGGCCGCAGGGCGTGCCGCTGCCGAAGATGCCGAAAGGGGCGCCGTTCAGCGACTTCTTCGATGATTTCTTCGACAAGAAGGGCAAGCAGCAGCAGCAGAAGGTCGCCTCGCTCGGCTCGGGCTTCGTGATCGACCCGTCGGGCCTGATCGCAACCAACAACCATGTCATCGAGGGCGCCGACGAGATCGTCGTCAACTTCCACGACGGCACCAAGCTGAAGGTGGACAAAGTTCTCGGGCGCGACAGCAAGACCGACGTTGCGCTGCTCAAGGTGACGCCGAAAAAGCCGCTGAGCGCCGTCAAGTTCGGCTCCTCGGACCAGATGCGGGTCGGCGACTGGGTGATGGCGATCGGCAACCCGTTCGGCCTCGGCGGCTCGCTGACGGTGGGCGTGATCTCGGCCAAGCAGCGCGACATCCAGTCCGGACCCTACGACGACTACCTGCAGACCGACGCGTCGATCAACAAGGGCAATTCCGGCGGCCCGCTGTTCAACATGGACGGCGAGGTGATCGGCATCAACACCGCGATCATCTCGCCGACCGGCGGCTCGATCGGGATCGGCTTTGCGATCCCCTCCGACACCGCTCTGCCGGTCGTCGAGCAGTTGCGGCAGTATGGAGAGACCCGGCGCGGCTGGCTCGGCGTGCAATTGTCCTCGGTGGACGAGGACACCGCCGAGAGCCTCGGGCTCAAGGATCCGACCGGCGCGTTCATCGCCAAGGTGACGGAGAACGGACCGGCCGCCAAGGCCGGCATCCGCCCGACCGACATCGTCACGAAGTTCGACGGGCGGGACGTCGAGACCATGCGCAGCCTGCCGCGCCTGGTGGCGCAGGCCGCGGTCGGCAAGACCGTCGATGTCGAGTTCATCCGTGACGGCAAGAAGCAGACCGTCAAGGTGACGCTCGGCCGGCTCGAGGATGGCGACAAGGCGGTCGCGACGAGCGAGGACAAGGGCGCGGCCGAACCGCCCGACAAGGCGACGCCGCGGACCCTACTGGGCATGTCGCTGGTGCCGTTGACCGAGGCGCAGCGGGCCAAGCTCAACATCGACAAGAAGGTCAAGGGAGTGCTGGTCAAGGAGGTCGACGGCGCCAGCGCCGCGGCGCAGAAGGGCATCAAGGCCGGCGACATCATCACAGAGATCCAGCAGGCGGAGGTCGCAACGCCGGACGAGCTGCTGGCAAAGGTCGAGGAGGTGCGGCGCTCCAAGCGCACCGCCGTGCTGGTGATGGTGACCGATGCCAAGGGCGACATCCGCTTCGTCGGGCTGCCGCTCGCCGACTAGACGACGCTTTGCGTGACATTGCAGGCGAACGATCGCCGAGGGCACCGGCGGCGCATTTTTGAACGCTGCTTTAACCCGTCGTTAACGCCGCATTGGCTTACTTAGGGCACGAGGCACCTTGAGTCCTTCGGAGGGCCTGCAGGCCGATTCTGATCGTTGGTTGCCTCGACGCATCGGTTGCTTTGTCCAGCGTGACAGTTTCGCATCAAGAGCGGGCCAATCGGCGCGACGAGTGCATGCTTTTCTTGATCGAACCCCCTATCAACAGTTATGGCCAAACACGGCAATTGCCGGATTCAAAGGAGACAATACTATGAAGCGGATCATCATTCTGGCGGTTGCGACCGCAGCCGTCGTTCTGGGCGCCTGCCGTCGCGAAGAGGCAGAGCCGATGAAGCTCGGCGCTGACGTGCCGGCGCAGTCGCAGGTGCGCTAAACCGGCTCCTCCCGGGACTGGCCGACGCCATCGGCTGTTTCGCTGTTGTGGCTCCGCGATCGCATCCGACCGTGGCATTGTTGCACTAGCGAGACAAAAACCGATACCGGCGACGCAATCGGAGGGTGCGGATCAGGTCTGGGAATGCCAGTATGGTTCGTGTGGTACTAAATATGGAGAGAAGACCATGAAGGGGATTATCCTTGCAGCGGTTGTCATCAGCGCCGTGGCGCTGGGCGCATGCCGTCGTGAAGAGGCGGAGCCCATGAAGCTCGGCGCCAACGTGCAGGTCGAGGCGGTTCGCTAACGATCTGTTCGAAAGGCTTTCGACCTGCGGTCGGGCGAAGTTGGCCAAGGCGGGGGTTGGAGAGTTTGAGGGGGCCGCGCTTTCATTGCCTTAATCGGCAGTGGCGCGGTCCTCGTCCTTTTGTCAGCGTGCAGTTCACGGACCGGCAGAGAGCGTGCGCGGGCTGAGGCACACTGCTTCGCCGTGACCCGAAAAAGTTCGCACAAACAGCGGCTTGTCGGTCCCGGTTGACATCGGCGGGGAGCGATCTCCCCGAATTCGGCCACTTTGGCACGATCAGCCTAAAAATGGACGGAATTGCATGGCTACTGGGAAACGCAGCGTTCCCCATTCGTGGTCTTGCGCGATTGTCAAGGAGCCCTGCCAAAACAATGGAGCACGGGTCGCTTGCAGTGTGGGCAATGCATCCGGCATCGGCTTAGTCCACAGGGGCAGCCGCAACTGAGCAACGAGGGTTGCACGGTTTGCCCGACTCGGATTTGACAGGGGCTGGCATCGTGCAGTCAGGTTGGTATGCGGCGCGGGCCTCTAAGGGGGATGCAATGGTGAGTTTTCGGACTATGACGAGCTGGGTCAAGCTGGTGGCGGCGGTGCTGATCGCCGGCGGCCTGGCGGCCTGCGCCAATCAACCCAAGCCCGAGCAACTCGGACAGAACGGTCCGGGCGGCGCCGGCTATGGCAGGGACGGCGGAGGGCCGGTGGTGCCCGGCACGCCACGGGATTTCAGCGTGAACGCAGGCGACATCGTTTATTTCACCACCGACAGCGTGGAATTGTCCTCTGACGCGACCAATACGCTGCGCAACCAGGCCAGCTGGCTGCAGAAATATCCGCAGTATACGATTACCATCGAAGGCCACGCCGACGAGCGCGGCACGCGAGAGTACAATATCGCGCTCGGCGCCAAACGGGCGCAGACGGTGCGCGGTTTCCTGGCCCAGAACGGCATCAACGCCGCGCGCATTCGCACCATCTCCTACGGCAAAGAGCGGCCGGTCGCCGTGTGCAATGACATTTCCTGCTGGTCGCAGAATCGCCGGGCGCAGACGGTGCTGAACGCTCATGTGGGCGCGGTGGCGGGGCGCTGAGCGTGGCCGCTCGAGCCGCCTGATTTGATGCAGATGTTCGGAAGGCCGGCCGCGGGTGCCGGCCTTTTGCATTGTGCGATCGGCGATTTCCTCGCCTCGTCCGGCACAATCGCCCTCGGCCGCCCATTGATTTTCGCCATCCGGGAAACAACTTTGCACCAAAGTTGGCGGCTTGAACCAAAGTTTAGCCCCAATGTTTCATGATGATTGCGGGCGATGCGGAGTGATCGTTTCGAGGGATGAAACGCGATGCTGCGGCGTGGGGCTCGCTTGTCTTTAGGGCGGGGAGGCAATGGCAGGCGCGGGCTGCGCCGAGCAGCCGCCATTGCCCTGCTTGGTGTCTTGCCGGCGGTTAGCATGGCCGCAGTGGTACGCGCCGGCGACAGCAGGACCGCAACGGCTGGCGCTCCCGATGTGACCGAGCTCACCCGCCGAATCGACGACCTCGAGCGACGGCTCGAGGAGATGGCGGCAGCCGGCGGCGGCAAGGCTGCCGACCACGGCCGTCCGGCGCGGCTCGATCCCGATAGCGGTCGCGGCGAGGCTGCCACAGGTTTCGAGGCCCAGAGGCTGTACGATATGGCCGTGCTCAACTTCCGGCGCGGCAACCCCCTGGCCGCGCGCGAGTTGTTCGCGACCATCGTTGCCCGCGTCCCGGACAGCCCGCTTGCCAGCAAGGCACGCGAGTATCTGACGCTGCTGCAACGCAACGAGGCTCGGGGCGGCGACTGGCGTGGCGAGCGCCGGCGGCATTGGCGCGAGCACGACGAGCCATACACGCCGGCCGAGACCGAGGAGCTGCCGGGCCGCGCGGCGCAGCCGGCCAGCACCGGCGCTCGCGTGCAGCGGCAGCCCGCTGCCTTGACACAGCCGGCCGATCCCGAACAGCCGCTGGACCGCAAGCCCCTGGAAGCTCGCGCGCAGCCGGAGCTGGCGCCTGCCAAATTGCCGGGCCCGCGTCAGCCCGTCGAGGTGCCGAGCGCGCATCAAAACCTGCAGCGTGCTGCTGTGGAGGATTTCAAGGCATCGGTCGGTGACCGGGTGTTTTTCAGCGAGGGCAGTGCGGATCTGGGCTCGCGAGGGTTTGCCGTCATCGATGGCCAGGCAAACTGGCTGCTGCAGCACATGGACGTGGCCGTCACCGTCGAGGGGCACGCCGACGAAGCGGGTACTTTGGCGGAGCAGATGGCCGTTTCATTGCGACGGGCGGAAACCGTCCGCCAGCGTCTGCTCTTCAAGGGCGTTGCCGCAACGCGCATCAGGATCCTGGGGTTTGGCCGCGACCGGCGTGTGACGACGTGTGACGATGCGGCGTGCAAGGCACAGAACCGGCGGGTCATTACGACCGTTTCGCTGCCCGGCCCGGGCCAGGCGAACAGTCCCGCGCAGCGGGAGATCGAGGCGGCCGAGCTCGCCGAGGCGGCTTTCAATGCCGGCCGCAGCAGCGTCGGTCCGCAGTCGGCTGGAGCCGAGCCGGCGCAGCCGCGCGCAGCCGATGCGCCACCAGTCCGTGCGG
>Ga0209069_10000971_pt1 | contig 14182 bp, 10 predicted proteins | sample Str013_2_FD_187202 | JGI IMG/M metagenome (GOLD analysis project Ga0209069, IMG submission 187202) | Freshwater sediment microbial communities in response to fracking from Pennsylvania, USA - Straight Creek_MetaG_SC_2013 (SPAdes) (version 2) | ecosystem: Environmental > Aquatic > Freshwater >...
CGTTCAATCTCTTCTCGAATTCGTCGGCACGGTTGCCGGTAAAGACAAGGTGGGTGTGGCAGTCGATCAGGCCGGGCGTAATCCAGCGGCCGCGCGCGTCGTGAATTTCCTTCGCCAGCGCGCGCGGTTCAGCGGTAAGATCGCGGCGGGCGCCCGCGAAAGCGATACGTCCAGCGGCGACACCGAGCGCGCCGTCGGCAACCGCGCCGTAGGGTCCTGCCCCTTTGCGCATCGTCGCCAAGCGCGCGTTGATCCACAGCTGATCCCACATGATCCGATTCCACCGTTCGCCCCAGACTGTCATGGTCCGCCCCCGGGTCAAGGCTTCGCCGTTACCCTCGGGCGATGCGAAGCATTTGACCCGGTGGCCGACCATGACAACATCGGGTACAGCATCGAGGTGGGCATGCAAGTCTATCGGGCCGAATGCGCACTCTTGCCCACGGGGGCGAAGAAGAGCGTGCGGATTGGGGTCGTCAACAGCCACATTGCGGATGTAACCGTCGGCGGCGCGCCCGAGCGCGACGAAATCGCGATCAAGGGGCTCGTGCTGCCGGGCATGGCGAACGTGCACAGCCATGCCTTCCAGCGCGCTATGGCGGGGCTCGCCGAATGGGACGCCGGCGGGCGCGACAATTTCTGGAGCTGGCGCGAGGCGATGTACCGCTTCGCCGAGCGGCTTGACCCAGAATCGCAACTGGCGATCGCACGCTTCCTCTATGTCGAGATGCTGAAGGCCGGATACACGGCGGTCGGCGAGTTCCACTATCTCCACAATCGACCCGGCGGCGCACCGTTTGCGCCGGCGCAGACCATGATGGACGCGATTGCGCAAGCGGCATACGAGAGCGGCATCGCGCTGACGCTTCTGCCGACGCTCTATATGCAAGGCGGCGTCGATGGGCGGCCGTTGAGTGAGCGCCAGCGGCGCTTCGGCAAGAGCGTCGATGAGCTTCTCGCGATGCGCACCGCAATGCGCGGCAAGCCCGGCGTAAGCCAACTCGGGTTGGCGCTGCATTCGCTGCGGGCGGTGCCGTCCGAGGCCATGCGTGATGCGATCGCGGGCGCTGAGGCGACCTCTCCCATTCATATTCATGCGGCAGAGCAGGTCGGCGAAGTCGACGAAACGATTGCGCATCTGAAGGCGCGGCCGGTCGAGTACTTGCTGGACACATTCGGCGTCGACCGCCGCTGGTGTCTCGTGCATTCGACACATTTGAGTTCGGACGAGATCGGCCGCTTGGCAAAAAGCGGCGCGGTGGCGGGTTTGTGCCCCAACACTGAAGCGAATTTGGGCGACGGTATTTTTCCACTCAAGTCTTTTCTCGCGAGCGATGGGCGTTTTGCGATCGGCGGCGACAGCCACATCGCCGTCGATCCGGCCGAAGAGTTGAGGGCGATGGAATATTCTCAACGCCTCACCCTGCGCCGGCGCAATGTGGCGGCATCGTCTGCGCAGCCGCATACAGCGGCACGGCTTTGGTCACTCGCCGCAGCGGGGGGCGCACAAGCACTGGGTCTCGGCGCGGGCGCAATTGTGGCGGGCGCACGTGCCGATCTCATCGCGATCGACACCGACCATATTTCGCTGGCGGGCCGCGACGGCGAACAGGCGCTCGATTCTTACGTCTTTGTCGCGGGCAGGAGCACCGTGCGCGACGTGATGGTTGGCGGTGCGTGGGTTGTCACCGATCGACATCACGCCCGCGAGGACGACAGCGCGAGAGATTATCGCGCCGCGGTCTCGAGAATTCTCAGCCAATAGGCGCCGACGGCTCGACCATCAACGTCGGCACGCTCAGCGTTCCGTCGCGCAAGGTAAACACACGGGTGCCGGGCTTGCGACCGGGCCGCACGTCCGAGACGTCGACGCCATTCGCCTTAAGACGGGCGCGCGCAAGCTCCGCGTCGGCGACGCGCCATGACAGACCCCACAAGCGATCAGGGGCATCGGATGGCTCGTCCTTCAAGTTGTGCACGATTTCGACGATGAGATCGCCGCAGCGGAAGAACATCAGCCGCGAGCCCCACTTCGGCTCGGTGCGATCGAGGCGCATATCGAGTCCAAGGCGCGCGCCGTAGAGCGCGGCGGCACGATTGGGATGTGTCGTGCGGATGACCACATGATCGAGGCCTGTGACGGCGCCGGCGGCGGTTGGCAGCGAAGGCGCAGACGGCCTTACGCCTGCGTGCTGGATCAATTCGATCGCCACACCGCAAGTCGCGCTATCGGCAAGGCGGACCGCCGTTGCGCCATTGCTTCGAATGATCGGGCTGCTCGGCTTGAGCGCGCGTCTCTCCGCTTCGCGGAACGCGCCGGCGGCATCCCGGACTTCAAAGGCAATGGCGCCAAGCCCGCCGGCCGCGCCTGCCGCAAGCTCAAGCGCCATGTTGTCCAAACGAAAGACGGCATGCTTGTCCGACGCAAGGTCTACGTGGGCCGCTTTGCGTGCGAGAACGCGTTCCATCGCCGCGACGGCGGCTTCCAGATCGGATGCAGAGATTCCAATGTGGTCGAGCGCGATGATCATGGGGCGGCTCATAGCGCGTCGAGGGCGCCTTTAATCAGCGACTTGACGGCGGCGGCTGCTTTTTTCGCGCGATCCGGGCGGAATTCGAAGGGCGGCTCTTCGTCCATGTAGATGATCTGCGCCATTTCGAGCTGGATCGCTTGGACGCCCTTCTTCGGGTTACCGTAATGGCGGGTGATGTAGCCGCCTTTGAAGCGGCCGTTGAGCGCGGCGCTGAAGGGCAAATGCTGCGCGACAGCGAGTGTCTGAGCGGCGATGTCGGCGTCGCAGGATTTACCGTCGAAGGTTCCGAGATTGAAATCGGGCAACCGGCCCTCAAACAATGACGGGACGGTGCTGGCGATCGAATGGGCGTCCCACAGAATAACGCTGCCGTGGATGGCCTTGAGGCGCGCGAGTTCGCCGGTCAGCGCATCTTGATAAGGCTGCCAGAAGCTGCGTCGCGGTGGAATCTCGTTATCCGACGGTTCCTGTCCGGCGCGATAAAGCGGTTCGCCGGCGAAAGTTTCGACGGGGACGAGACCTGTCTTCTTTTGTCCGGGATAGAGTGGGGCGTCGTCCGGCGGGCGGTTGAGATCGACGACGTAGCGCGAGTGCGTCGCCTCGATGCGCGAAGCGCGAAGCTTATCCAAGAAGTCATAGAGGCGCGGCAGGTGCCAATCGGTGTCCGGCAGGGCAAGTGCCGCGGGCGTCATGCGCTCGGCGATGTCGGGCGGGACATAAGTGCCCGAGTGGGGAAAGCTGACGAGGATCGGCGCCTCGCCACGGGTCAGATGAAACAGCGGGGGCGTGCTCATGTCCCGGACGGCAGATGGATGTGGCCGTCGACGGTCGCGCGGTAGCGGCCTGAATCGACGAGCGCGCGCGCGGCCGCGATATCGGGCGCGAAGAAGCGGTCCTTGTCATAGGGCGGTACGCGTTCGCGGATGGCGGCGAGCTCGACTTCTAGAATCGCCGATGATTTCAGCGGGCGGCGGAATTCGATACCCTGCGCCGCCGCCAGCAATTCGATGCCGATGATGCCGCAGGTGTTCGCGTGCATGTCGGAAAGGCGGCGTGCGGCAAAGGTCGCCATGGAAACATGATCTTCCTGGTTGGCCGATGTCGGCAGCGAATCCACGCTCGCCGGGTGCGCCAACGACTTGTTCTCCGAGGCGAGCGCGGCCGCTGTCACGTGTGCGATCATGAAGCCGGAATTGAGGCCGCCGTCCCTGACCAGGAACGCCGGCAGGTTCGACAAATGTTTATCGATCAGGAGCGCGATACGCCGCTCCGCGAGGGCGCCGATCTCTGCCAGCGCCAGCGCCAGATGATCGGCGGCAAGCGCGACCGGCTCGGCGTGGAAATTTCCGCCGGAGAGTATTTCGCCCTGCGTCGCGAAAACGAGCGGATTGTCGCTGACGGCGTTGGCCTCGATCTCGAGAATTGCCGCGGCATGACGAAGTGCGTCGAGGCAGGCGCCCATCACTTGGGGCTGGCAGCGGATGGAATAAGGATCCTGGATACGATCGCAGTTTTCGTGGCTGGCGCGAATTCCGCTCCCCGCCATCAGCGATCTCAACGCCGCGGCGGCGTCGATTTGGCCGGTGTGGCCGCGCGCCTTGTGGATGCGAGGATCGAAGGGCGTGTCGGAGCCGAGGATCGCGTCCGTCGTCAATGCGCCGGAGACGAGCGCCGCCGAAAAAATATTCTCCACGGCCCATAGCCCCTGCAGTGCAAGCGCCGTCGACACCTGCGTGCCGTTGATGAGGGCGAGACCTTCTTTTGCTTCGAGCGTCAGCGGCTCCACACCGGCACGTTGCAGCGCCTGCAACGCATCCATTTCATGGCCGCGGTATTTCACGCGACCCACGCCGATGAGGGCGCAGCCAAGATGGGCGAGCGGCGCCAAATCGCCCGACGCACCGACCGAACCCTTGGCGGGAATCTGCGGCAGGAGGTCAAAATCGAGGAATTTCTTGAGACGATCGATGACCTGCCAGCGCACGCCGGAATAGCCACGCGCGAGACCGAGAACCTTGAGCGCTAAGATCAGTCGCGTGGTCTTGTCGCCCAACATTTCGCCCGTGCCGGTGGCGTGGCTCAAAATCAAATTGCGCTGAAGTTCCGCCAGTTTGTCTTTTGGAATGCGGACGCGGGCGAGTTCGCCGAAGCCGGTGTTGATGCCGTAGACGGGCCGATCCTTGGCTAGGACATCTTCAACCACTTTGCGAGACGCGTCGACGTGCAGGCGCGTATCGGCGTGGAGTTCAAAATTCCATTTGTCGCGCGCGATGTGACGGAGCGTGGCGAGGTCAACGTGGCCAGGGGCCAGTGTCACGACCGTCATAGAGGCACCGTGCAACGCGAAGCACCAAACAATCTCCCTCGCCCTCGTTTGCGAGGGAGAGGGTCGGGGTGAGGGAGGTAGGACGTTACGATCGCGGCGCTGCCAGTGTGATTGAAGCCGCACCTAACGGCGGGGACCTCCCTCACCCCGACCCTCTCCCTCCTAGAGGAGGGCGAGGGAGCAGATTGTCGAGACGTTGTGCTCATGGGCGCAGCATCGGCAGGTCGAGGTGGTGTTCGCGGGCGCAGGCGATGGCGTCGTCGTAGCCGGCGTCGGCGTGGCGCATGACGCCGGTCGCCGGATCGTTCCACAGAACGCGCTCGATCCGGCGCGCGGCATCCTTCGTGCCGTCGCAAACGACCACCATGCCGGCATGCTGCGAAAAGCCCATGCCGACACCTCCGCCGTGATGCAATGACACCCAGGTCGCGCCGCTCGCGCAATTCAGCAGCGCGTTCAGCATCGGCCAATCGGAGACGGCGTCGGAGCCGTCGCGCATCGACTCCGTTTCGCGGTTGGGGCTGGCGACGGAGCCCGAATCCAAATGATCGCGGCCGATGACGATCGGGGCCTTGAGTTCGCCGCTCGCCACCATGTCGTTGAAGGCGAGACCCAAGCGATGGCGATCGCCGAGACCGACCCAACAGATGCGCGCCGGCAAGCCCTGAAATTTGATGCGCTTGGCCGCCATGTCGAGCCAATGATGCAAGTGGCGATCGTCCGGCATCAGCTCGCGGACCTTGGCATCGGTGCGCGCGATGTCCTCGGGATCACCCGATAACGCCACCCAACGGAACGGACCAACGCCGCGGCAGAACAACGGTCGAATGTAGGCCGGCACGAAGCCGGGAAAATCGAAGGCGTTGGCGACGCCCTCCTCCTTCGCGACTTGGCGGATGTTGTTGCCGTAGTCGAAGGTCGGCACGCCCATCTTGTGGAATGCGAGCATGGCTTGGACGTGTTCGCGAATCGAGGCGCGGGCCGCGCGCTCGACAGCTTTGGGATCACTTTGGATGCGCAATTCCCAGTCGGCGACCGTCCAGCCTTTCGGGCAATAGCCGTTGACGGGATCATGGGCCGAGGTTTGATCGGTGACGAGGTCGGGCTTCACGCCGCGGCGCACGAGCTCGGGATAAACTTCCGCGGCATTGCCGAGGAGGCCGACAGAGAGCGGCTTCTTTTCGGCGATCGATTTCTCAATCAACGCCAGCGCTTCGTCGAGCGCCGCGGTCCAGGTGTCGAGATACTTGGTCTCGAGCCGCTTCTCGATGCGGCTGCGGCGGCATTCGACGACGAGGATCGAGGCGCCGGCCATCGTTCCGGCCAGCGCTTGCGCGCCGCCCATGCCGCCCAAACCCGCGGTCAGAATCCAACGACCGGCGAGGCTGCCGCCAAAGTGGCGCCTGCCCGCTTCGACAAAGGTCTCGTAGGTGCCCTGAACGATGCCTTGGCTGCCGATATAGATCCACGAGCCGGCCGTCATCTGGCCGTACATCATCAGGCCTTGGCGATCGAGCTTGTTGAAATGCTCCCAGGTCGCCCAATGCGGCACAAGGTTGGAATTGGCGATCAAGACGCGCGGCGCATCGCTGTGTGTGCGAAAGACACCGACGGGCTTGCCGGATTGCACGAGCAACGTCTGATCGGCTTCAAGTTTGCGCAGGCTCGCCACGATCGCATCGAACGCCGCCCAATCGCGCGCGGCGCGGCCGATGCCGCCGTAAACGACAAGCTCATCCGGATTTTCGGCAACCTCCGGATCGAGGTTGTTCATAAGCATGCGCAGCGGCGCTTCGGTGAGCCAGCTCTTGGCGGTCATCTCAGTTCCGTGCGGGCTGCGAACGGCTCGCGAATTCCTGCGGCGATCGATCGTCATGGCGGTTTCGTCCGCTTTCTTCGCTTTCGGCGCCAGTTGTAGCGCAACCTCGGCGAAAGCGGCTAGTGTGAAGTCTCAGGAGACGTCCATGAGCCAAGCTTTCAAAGTCGCACCGGTGACCACACTGAAATTGATGCCCCTGACGCCGACGATCGGCGTCGAAATCCAAAATATCGATCTGAGCCGCCCGCTGACGCCGGCGTTGCTCGGCGAGCTGCGCGCCGCCCTGCTGGCGTGGAAAGTGCTGTTCTTCCGGGATCAGAACATTTCGACGGAGCAGCATCTGGATTTTGCGCGAAACTTCGGCGCGCTTGAAGTCCACCCCTTCGCGCCGCACAAGCCCGGTTATCCCGAAGTGCTGGCGATCACGCACGACCGCGACAACAAGGGCAAGGAGAACACCTGGCATAGCGACGTGACGTGGCGCACGGAGCCGTCGCTCGGCTCGGTGTTGCGCGCGATCGAGGTGCCGGAGGTCGGTGGCGACACGCTGTTCGCCGATATGTACGCGGCTTACGAGGGATTAGCGGACGAGATGAAGGCGAAGATCGACGGCCGCGTCGCTATGCACGACTTCGAATATTTTCGCAAAGGCATGAAGAAGCGTGGTCGGAGCGACGCCGAGATCGAAGAGTTCAACCGCAAATATCCCAAAGTCGAACACCCGGTCGTGCGTACGCACCCGGAGACGGGGCGCAAGGGCCTCTACGTCAATGCGGCCTTCACGCAGCACATCGCCGGGATTGCGGCGGACGAGTCGCGCGCGCTGCTGAAGCACCTCTATGCGCAGGCGGCGATCCCGGAATATCAGTGCCGCTTCCGCTGGCAGGCGAATTCGATCGCGTTCTGGGACAACCGCGCGTCACAGCACTATGCGGTGTCGGACTATTGGCCGGTTGTGCGGCGCATGGAGCGCGTCACGATCGTGGGCGATCGTCCGCGATAGCGTCGACGCGCTTTGCGACGACGATCGGAGCTTCGCAATTTTTCCGCTGGGTCCCGGCTCAGCGCTCGCGCTGCTCGCTTGGCCGGGATGACAGCTCAGTTCAGATGCAGACGCTGGCCAGCGGCGGCATGCCGTTGAAGGCGATGCTCGAATAGGTCGTGGTGTAGGCGCCGGTCGAAAGAATCCAAACCTTGTCGCCGGCCTTCAGGGTGACCGGCAGGCGATAGACACTCTTTTCGTAGAGCGTGTCGGCGCTGTCGCAGGTCGGGCCGGCGAGGATCACAGGCGCTTTCTCGTCCCCGTCGCGCAGCGTGACGATGCGGTACTTGATCGCTTCGTCCATGGTTTCGGCCAACCCGTGAAATTTGCCGACGTCGAGATAGACCCATGGCCGGCGGTCGCTGCCGCCCTTGTCGGCGACGAGCACCACTTCTGCTTGGAGGACGCCGGCGTCGCCGACGATGTAGCGGCCCGGTTCGACGATCATTTCGGGGCGCTTGCCGGGGAACCGCTTCGCGAGCGAGGCTTCGATCGCCGCGGCGTAATTCTCGATCGGCGGGACATCGCGCAGATAGCGCGACGGGAAGCCGCCGCCGACATTGATCATGCGCAAATCGATGCCGCGGGCGGCGAGGCCTGCGAAGATCTCGGCCGTGGCGGCGATGGCGACGTCGAACTGCGCGGGGTCAAGCTGCTGGGAGCCGACGTGAAACGAAATGCCGTAGGCGTCGAGGCCGAGTTCCTTGGCGCGCGCCAGAAGCTCGATCGCCATGGCGGACTCGCAGCCGAACTTGCGCGAGAGCGGCCATTCCGCACCCTCGTTGTTGGTCAGAATGCGGCAGAAGACTTGCGAGCCCGGCGCGGCAACCGCGATTTTCTCAAGCTCGCCGATGCTGTCGAAGGCAAACAAGCGGACGCCCTTGGCAAAGGCGCGCGCGATATCGCCCTGCTTCTTGATCGTGTTGCCGTAGGAGATGCGCTGCGGCTGGACGCCGTGCCTCAGGCACATGTCGATCTCGCCCATGCTCGCCGCATCGAAGCAGGAGCCGAGTTTGGTCAGGGCGGCAAGAATGGCGTCGTCGGGATTTGCCTTGACGGCATAGAATACGCGTGCCGCCGGAAAGGCGCGGGCGATGTCGACGTATTGGCGCTCGACGATGCCGAGATCGACGACCAGACACGGCGACGGCAGGTCCGCGGTTTCGAGATAGCGGGCGATGCGCGGGGGCAGCAGGGCCGGGCCCGAAGGCAGCGGACGGCGCAGCGGCGTGACGCGATCAGCGGGCGCGGGACCCGCGTCGAGGTCGTCAGGGGAATCGCGTCGAAGGGCCTTTTGGCCCCGATTGGAAGCAAACATCGTCAACACCCTTTAAGACCCGGCTCATCACCGGCGCGATCAAAAAGGACGCTTTCGTCGTTGCATAAACCACGGGAGGGCCAGCGGCACGTGCGTCGCGCGTCTTGCGAGTCGGCGCTATATAAGGCTTCCTCGATCGCACCACAAGTCTACGCTCGCAACGCCAACGCTTTCTTAAGACGCCAAGGGGTTTTCGTCACATGATCAAAGTCCACCACCTCAACAACTCGCGCTCGCAGCGCATCCTCTGGCTCTTGGAGGAGCTGAAGCTCGATTATGAAATCGTTCATTACAAGCGCGACGCGGTCACCCGGCTCGCGCCGCCGGAACTGAAGGCGGTCCATCCGCTGGGCAAGTCGCCGGTGATCACGGACGGCAAACTGACCGTCGCCGAGTCGGGTGCGATCGTCGAATATTTGATCCGCGCTCACGGCAAGGGCCGCATGGCGCCGGATGCCAAGTCGGAGGATTTCGTCAGCTATCTCCACTGGATGCACTTTGCCGAAGGTTCGGCGATGTTGCCGCTGTTATTGGCGCTTTATGTCGGATTCCTGGGCGAGGCAGGCGCGCCGCTGCGCCCGCGCATCGACAGCGAGATCGCCAATTGTCTGGGCTATATGGAACGCGAGATCGGCAAAAAGGAATTCTTCGTCGGCAAAGAATTGACCGGCGCCGATATCCAACTCTCCTTCGTGCTCGAAGCGGCGGCGGCGCGCGGCGGCTTGAAGAATTATCCCAACCTCACGCGCTATCTGGCGAGCATGCAGGCGCGCCCGGCCTACAAGCGCGGGCTCGAACGCGGCGGTCCGTACGAACTCGGGCGCTAGTCGCCGCGTTTGACTGGTACCTTCGGCGGCCTGCGTCAATTGTTCGCGGACTGGGGCGGTTCGTCGCCGCCCGCATTCGAGGGATCGCATGCACCTTCCGAATGAAAATGCCGAGATCGAGACCGAGCTCGAAGGGCTGGCTCTGATTTCGAATCCGATCCTCAATAAGGGCACCGCCTTTTCGGAAGCCGAGCGCGATCTGTTCCGGCTGCACGGATTCTTACCGCCGCATGTCGGCACGCTGGAGCGGCAAGCGTCACGGCGCCTCAACGCGTTGCGCAGCTACCGCTCGGATTTCGAGCGCTATGCCTTTTTGCGCGAGCTGCAGGATACGAACGAGACGCTCTTCTACGCATTGCTCGCCGCGCATCCGGAGGAGATACTGCCGCTCGTCTATACGCCGACGGTCGGCGAAGGCTGCCAGCGCTTCAGCGAAATCTTTCGCCGGCCGCGCGGCCTGTTCTTGAGCTACCCCAACAAGCACCGCATTCGCGAGATTCTTTCGAACCCCGCCTTCGACCGCGTGCGTGTGATCGTGGTCAGCGACGGCGAGCGAATTTTGGGGCTCGGCGACCAGGGCGCGGGCGGCATGGGAATTCCGATCGGCAAGCTTGCGCTCTACACGGCCTGCGCCGGCATTCACCCGCTGGCGACGTTGCCGATCATGCTCGATGTCGGCACCAACAATCAGGAACGCCTGGACGATCCGCTCTACATCGGCTGGCGGCACGAGCGCGTGCGCGGCGCGGACTACGATGCATTCATCGAGGAGTTCGTCTCGGCCGTCGCGCAACGCTGGCCGAACGTGCTTCTGCAATGGGAGGATTTTGCCGGGGCGAACGCAGGGCGCCTGCTGGCGCGCTATCGCGACCGGCTGTGCACGTTCAACGACGACATTCAGGGGACAGCCTCGGTCGCCGCCGGCACGCTGATGGCGGCGATCAGAGTCACCGGCGTGGGGTTGGCCGAGCAACGCATTGCACTCCTCGGTGCGGGCTCCGCCGGTTGCGGCATCGCGGCGCTGCTGCTGCAGACGATGACCGAGGCGGGATTGAGCGAGGAGGCCGCAAGGGCGCGGTTTTATGCCGTCGATCGCGCGGGGCTGCTCGTCGAGGGCATGAACGATCTGCACCCGGCGCAACTGCCTTTCGTGCAGAAACGAAATGCGGTCGCGAACTGGCGGCTCGAGGCGCCAGGCCGCATCGAGCTCTTCGACGTCGTGGCGAACGCGAAGCCGACCGTGCTCATCGGCGTGACGGGCCAGCCGGGAACTTTTACCGAAAGGGCCGTGCGCGAGATGGCGCGTCATGTCGAGCGCCCGGTGATATTTCCGCTGTCGAACCCGACCTCGCGCAGCGAAGCGGCGCCGCAAGATCTGATCGAATGGAGCGAAGGCCGCGCGCTTATCGGGACCGGAAGCCCGTTTCCGAATGCCGCCTGGAACGGCAAGCCCGTGACCATCGCACAGACCAACAACGCTTATATTTTTCCGGGCGTCGGGCTCGGCGTGATCGCTTGCGGCGCAGCCCGCGTCACCGACTCGATGTTCATGGCGGCGGCAAGGACACTCGCCGAGCTGTCGCCGGCGGCGCACGACAAGCAGGGGCGGCTTCTGCCGCCGGTGAGCCAGCTTCGCCAGGTCTCGCGCGCCATAGCATTTGCCGTCGCGCGCCGGGCGCAGGCCGACGGCGTTGCACCAAAGCTGAGCGAGGACGAACTCGCGACCCGCATCGATGCGCATGTTTGGCAGCCGGTCTACCGCCCCTATCGCCGCGCCGCCGTTAAGTCGCGGTAGAGGAAAACGGCAGGCAGGGCGTCCAGAGGTGGTGGCGCTGAGGGCCAGGCCCGGAGCGCGAGCCCGGCAGCCCCGCTGTATTTCGCTGTAAAAAGCAGAAATTTACAGCGGCGGCGGTAGCGCGATCCGACGTGAAATCTGATCGCATCCGTGCCCTCGTTGCGAACGGCGAGACAGACCCCACCCCAACCCGTTACAACGTTACATCATTGATTTTATTGAATTTTTTCCGCTGCAGCGCCATTGCGATCCGTTACAACGTTGAATTCATTGAGGTTTTGGTACTGCGATCCAGCACGCGGAGTAAGCTCAGCCATTCAACGCGCAATTCGGGGCACACATCGCGCTTTCGGCCGCGACCGCCTTTGGAACTGGATGGACGATGTCAAAGAATTGGCGCGCCGGACGCGCATCTCAGCATTCGAGAACAAATATAGAACAAATACTTCACGGATACAAGGGAAAAATGGGTCCAATGCCGGCGCATGCACGGCCTGAAACCCGCGTAATTTTCGTCGAGCGCATCGGCGCGCAGGACCGCAATGCTTGTGTCCCTTCAATTTTAGCACGATCACCGATTGCGGTCATTGAGCGCAGCGCGTCACCTCCAGCGATCTCCGAGCTTGTTCACGTAATTTGCAAACACATGGCGCCAGGGAATGACGAGAGGAACAATAACGCCCATCAAGCAATTTTGGGTCGTCTCCCAGTTGTCCGCATCCATTTGACCGGACGACCACAGCGGGATCGCAACAAGTATCAGCCATATCGACTTCCAGATCAGTTCGAAGAACATCACGGGCAACATTTTCAGCGGATATCGAATTCCTAAAGCCGCTAAAATCGCCATTGCTCCCAGCAAGCTGCAGCCGACTCCATGCCAAAGAGGCCATGGTGTTGGGTGGTGGATCAATTGAGGCCATATGGTGAAGGCGAGCCCCACAGTTATAAGAAGGTACAAGGCCCTCATCAAATATAGACGGAACAGAGACACCTCGGTCATCGCAATCGTCTCGGAGCCACTCATGCGCGCGTTCACCTCCATCGATCTCCGCGCATGCTCAGATAATTTGCAAACACATAGGGCCAAGGAATTGCGATGGGAAGGACAACGAAGGTCCCCAAGCAGGTTCGGATCGTTTCCCATGTGTCCGCGTCTATTGGATTGGCGGACCACCACAGCGGGAGCGCAACTGCGATCAGCCATATCGCCTTCCAGACCAGCTCGAAGAGAAACAAAGGCAACATTTTCAGTGGATAGCGGATCCCCAACGCCCACATGACCGACAATGCAGCCAACAAGCTGCAGCCGACTCCATGCCACAGAGGCCACGGTGTCGGGTGGTGCATTAGTTGAGGCCACATTCCGGAGCCGACGCCCAAGGCAAAAAGAAGGTAGATGGCCCTCATCAAATAAAGACGGAACAGAGACACATCGGTCATGGCGCTCATTTCCTTATTTCGATGTTTGTGCGGAGCGAATGAGCCGGCGATGAAGAACGCGTCGCGTTCATGGCCGCTGGCGCGCGAAGAAGGCCCAGATCACTTCCGGTCCGTTCGGCTCCGTGGGCGACGGGCCCAACAAACGCGGATGGCGCCGGTAGGGTTGCGGCATGCCATGCCCACCGCCGTGAACGGCAACCAGCTCCACCTCGATTTTCGAGTCGTTGTGCCAGAGCACCTGTTCGACGCGAACGCCGTCGGCCACTTCGGTCTCGCTCGTTACCGGCGGACCGGCGATGCTGTTGAGGTCGGCAAAATACTGACCTGATGCTCGCGACGAGCGGACCTTGCCGTTCCTTAAGAAGAAGCCGAAGAAGTTGACGTCTCCACCGTCGAACGGGACTATCGGATCCTCGGTACCGTTCATGATCATGACGGACGGCGTGCCGTGCCCGGCGGGCTTGCATTTGAAATTCTCCGGCGTCGGAAGGTTTGCCGATACCGCCGCAACGGCGCGAAACCGAGTCGGTGCTTCGAGCGCCAGACGAAAAGCCATAAAACCGCCGCGGGAACTGCCCATGGCGAACACCCTGGCCCGGTCGATACCGAAGTCGGCGATGAGCTTGTCTGTCAGCGCGGCCAGGAACCCTACATCGTCGGTCTCGAGCCCGTTTGCGTCGCCGCCGCCAACGATGCCGCAGGCGTTCCAATAGCCTTCATAGGCATTGGGATAGGCGACCGCGAAGCCATTCGTGTCGGCCAGACGATCGAAGCCGTATCCGGTCTCGATGCGCATCCGCGCGCCGTTCTCTCCCGCGCCGTGCATCACCAGTACGAGCGGCGCGCCTTTCGAAAGCCCTTTGGGCACATAGATACTGTACGTCCGACTGAGGCCGCCGACTTCGATCGTTCCCCGGGTCAGCGTGCCGGACAGTTGCGGCACCTCGGGCGCGGGCGTGTAGACGAAGATGCCGAACAGAGCACCGAGTACGCCTGCCAACGCAACGATGGCTATCGAGCCGTAACGGAAGACGCGCAGAACTCTTCTCATGGCGATCTTTCCCTGTCCGTCAAGATG
>Ga0209069_10000972_pt1 | contig 14182 bp, 12 predicted proteins | sample Str013_2_FD_187202 | JGI IMG/M metagenome (GOLD analysis project Ga0209069, IMG submission 187202) | Freshwater sediment microbial communities in response to fracking from Pennsylvania, USA - Straight Creek_MetaG_SC_2013 (SPAdes) (version 2) | ecosystem: Environmental > Aquatic > Freshwater >...
GTCGTGAACATATCTTGCCCGCGCCCCGGCGCCGGGATCAAGCGGATTTTCGTTCGTATGCGAATGAACGTATACGAATGATTTGCACGGGACGTCCGGTCGCGCCTGCAGCGTCGCCACCTTCGTGGAGCGCTGGCGCCGCCCGAAGCGATTTCCGGATTCCCCGGTAAATACAGGCTAAATCGAGCGGGGGAAGCCCCGGCCGGGCCCAATAAGCCGCACTGCAACGCGAAATACGCTATAAATTGGCTGTTTTTCCCGGAAAAAATCAACAAATCTGTGCAGAAGGCTCTAACTCTCTGCTCGTTGGTCTAATATCGCCACGCCACGAATCAGAGGAGACACAATGGCTACCCAAATGTCGAAGTCGCAGTTGATCGAAAAAATTGCGACCACCACCGAGCTTTCCAAGCGCGACGTCAAGAACGTCATGGATACGCTGACCGATGTCGGCCACAAGGAACTGAAGAAGAACGGGCTGTTTCTGGTGCCGGGCTTCGCGAAGTTCGTCGTCGTGAAGAAGCCGGCGACCAAGGCCAGGAAAGGCACCAATCCATTCACCGGCGAAGAGATGATGTTCAAGGCCAAGCCAGCCCGGAAGATCGTACGGGCCCGGCCGGTCAAAGCCGCCAAGGACGCCGTCTAAAAGAAAAGGCCCCCTGACGGGGGCCTTTTGTTTGGGGGACGCTCGACCCGATCCGGCGCGTCTTCAGACATGCACCGCGGCGCGAACGCGGCCCGCATTGCCGAAGACACGCAGGTAGCGCTCGACTTCCGATTCAATGCCCGTCGCTTTTTCCGGGTTGTCGGAAAGCTTCACGGCCGGTCTGCCGTCAACCGACGTCACCTTGCAGACGATCGAGATCGGGTCGAGATCGACCGAGCCATCCGGCGTGCAGCCGACGAAGTCGTTGGTCAAATTGGTGCCCCAGCCGAAGCTGATCCGCACGCGGCCGGCAAAATGGCGGTAGGTCTCTTCGATCGATCCGACATCCATGGCGTCCGAAAAAACCAGCAGCTTCTTCGTGGGGTCGCAGCCCTTTTGCTTCCACCATTTGATGATCTCTTCCCCGGCCGGGATCGGCGGCGCGCTGTCGGGCCGAAAGCCGGTCCAGTCCGCTACCCATTCCGGCGCATCGCGCAGAAACGCCTTGGTGCCGAAGGCGTCGGGCAGGGCGATCAGGAGGTTGCCGCCATAGGTATGGCGCCATTGATCGAGGATGCGGTACGGCGCCCAGCGAAGTTCGTCGTCATCATTCGCCAGCGCCGCGGCGACCATCGGCAATTCATGGGCGTTGGTGCCGATCGCCTCGAGGTCGTTGTCCATCGCCAGCAACACGTTGGAGGTGCCGGTGAAGGACTGTCCCAGACCTTCCTTCACGGCTTCGACACACCAGCGCTGCCACAGGAAGCCATGGCGCCGCCGCGTTCCGAAGTCGGAAAGCCGCAAGCCGTCCAGCTTGCGCAGCCGTTCGACCTTGCTCCAGAGTTTTGCCTTGGCGCGGGCATAGAGAACATCGAGGACGAAGCGGCCTTGTCCTTTCATCGCCTGGCGCGAGCGCAACTCGTTGAGAATGGCCAGCGCCGGGATTTCCCACATGGAGGTGTGCGTCCACGGGCCGTGGAAATGCAACTCGTACTGGCCGTCGACCTTCCTGAGCTCGTATTCGGGGAGGCGGAACGCGGCGAGCCAGTTGATGAAGTCGGGCGAGAACATCTGGGTCTTGCCGTAAAACGTATTACCGGCAAGCCATATCAACTCCTTCTTGGTGAAGCGGATGGTGCGGGCATGATCGAGCTGGGCGCGTAGCTCCGACTCATCGATGATTTCGGCAAGCCGCACATGCCGGCTCCGGTTGATGACCGAAAAGGTCACCTTCTGGCTCGGGTAGAACTCCCGAATCATCTGCAGCATCAATAGCTTGTAGAAATCGGTATCGAGCAGGCTGCGCACGATCGGGTCCAGCCGCCAGCCGTGATTATAGGTTCTGCTCGCAATGTCTGTGACTGCCATGACCGGAACTTTATCCCGCGGGAAGCCGTGCAACCAGTGGCTTTGTGGCAGACCTGCCCGGAAATCCCCGCTGGCAGAAGCTTTGCTTTACGTTAGGTTTCGCAAGATCAACTCTCACGCAGGTGCAAAATGCAGGTTCGCGACGACGATGTGCTGCTGGTCATCGATGTACAGAACGATTTCTGTCCCGGCGGCGCGCTCGCGGTCGCCGACGGCGATGCCGTGGTTCCGGTCATCAACAACCTCATGGGTCGCTTCGGCCATGTCGTGCTGACCCAGGACTGGCATCCCCCAGGCCACAGCTCGTTCGCCAGTTCACATCCGGGTGCAGCGCCTTTCGAAACCATCGCGATGCCCTATGGCCAGCAAACCCTATGGCCGGATCACTGCGTCCAGGGCACGAAGGGGGCGGCCTTTCATCCGCAATTGAAGACGGATCGCGCCGAGCTGGTGATCCGCAAGGGATTCCGCGGCGAAATCGATTCCTATTCCGCGTTCTATGAGAATGACCGGCGCACGCCGACGGGGCTGGCCGGCTATTTGCGCGAGCGTGGCCTGCGGCGGATGTTCCTGGCCGGGCTCGCCACCGATTTTTGCGTCTATTACTCCGCGGCCGACGCGCGCCGGCTCGGCTTTGATACCGTGCTCATCGAGCCGGGATGCCGGGCGATCGATCTGGCGGGATCGCTGGATGCCGCCTGGACCGGGATGGCCGCTTCCGGCGTGCAGCGTGTCAGCAATCTCGGTTAGCGCGACGGCCGATCACGCGGTTCGCGTGTTCCGGTTCGGCATTCCGCCGAGCGCCACGATGTCGGCGCTCAATTGCTCGACGGTCGTGCGATGCCGCATCGCCGTCTGCCGGATCAGCGTAAACGCATCCGTCTCGGCAAGACTGTGACCGCGCATGATCTGCAGCACGGCCGCGAACACCACCCGCCGGGAGCGAATGCGGTCTTCCAGTCTTTCGAGATGCGCGGCTTCGTCCATTCGTCGCTGCGCGGAATCGAAGGCGACCACCAAAGCGGTATAAAGCCCCGCCGAGCGCAGTGGCTTGACCAGGAAGGAAGCCGGCTGCAGCTCCAATAGCCATTTCAACCGGCTCGGGGTTTCCGTTCCAATCAGCGCGATGATCGGCGCGCGGGATTTCCACGCCGCGGCCAGCTCGGATTTGATCGGAATGCTGTCGGCATCCAGCACGATGACGTCGACGGCCTCGACCGGCGGCGATTCCTCGTTCGGGCCATGCTCGGAAATCGTCATGCCCAGCCGGTTGAGCTGGCGGCGGACGATCGAGATTTCGCGTTCGTCTCTCATCACCATGAGGGCGCGACGGCCGCGGACCGAGAAAGGCGATGGCCTTGTCATTTCACGACACGCAGATGGTTTGACCGCCTCGTCATCGTATCATTGCTCTTTTCCTGCCTGGTGCCAATCGTTGCCAGATCGAGGTTCGAAAGATAGGGGTCCGGCCGCTCCGGGGCGTCGGCTTCCCAGAAGATCTCGAACTGGCAACCAGGCACGGAGCGTGCCAATCGGGGCGTCAGGAAGCAGTGATTATTGTCGGGATCGACCCACACCGGGCCTTGCGGGGAGTCATAGCGGTGATTTGCCGCAGCGCGGCGGACCGCGCCGACATCCGCCGAGCCTGCGCGCCGGATGGCGCGGGCCAGCAACATGACGCAGACATACGTCGACAGGGCGTCGACCGACAGGGTGCTGTCCGCGCCGTAGCGCGCCTTCCAGCGTGCGACAAAGGCACGGTTTTCCGCTCCGTCGATGCTCTCGAAATAGGCCGACGAGGTGATGCACCCGACGGAGGCCGATGAGCCGATCAGCTTGAGTTCCGGTTCGCACAGGCTGCAGCTCAGCATCGGGATCGAAAGGCCAGCGCGCGTTGCCGCCTGATGAAGCGCGCGCATGAAGACATAGCTGGACTCGCCGACCAGCGTGTTGAACACCGCCGGCGGCTTTCGCTCGATGATCTCGCTCACGATGTGGTCGACCTCGGTTTCGCCGAACTCCAGCAGGCGTTCGGCGAGAATGCGGCCGCCGGCGCTGGTTACGATTTCGCGAATGACCCGGTTGGTTTCCCAGGTCCAGACATAGTTGGATCCAGTGCAGAACACGTCGCCGGAGATATTGTCCAGCATGTGCCGTACCAGCGGCACGACGTGCTGGTTGGGCGCTGCCCCGACATAAATGACGTTGTCGCTGCTTTCGAACCCTTCATATCGCGCCGGATGCCAGAGCAATCGTTCGGTGCGCTCGACGATGGGAATGACCTGCTTGCGCGATGCGGAGGTGTAGCAGCCGACGATATGCTCGACATGGTCTTCGCGAATGAGCGCGTCGCATGCGGTGTGATAGGCGGCGACGACGCCGCCGGGATCGCGCAGATGCGGCGCGAACACGAAATCGAACTGTTCGCTGTGATTGATCTCGTCGATCGCCATCAACGCGCTCTTTCGCATCTCGCTCGCCATCATGGCGTAAGGTCCCGATTGGGAAAACACCAGGCCGAGAGGGATGGATGGTTTCTTCATCGAGAACCCGGGCGTTGCGTGGCAAAACATTTCACCTCAACGAGTGATCTCACCTCAAGAAGACCGATCTGTCATCTTGTATCGTCGAGCCGCGTGCGCGTCTTTTGGGCTACTGACGCTTAAAAAAGGTGCCGGCGTCGCATTGACAAGACTGGCGACGCCAAGTCACAATCGAACGGTACGCTAATACGTGCATTGCGAAACAGTTCTCGCGCGGCCGATGACGTCCGCGCGGCGACTTCCGAAAATTTCGTTCTGAAACGTTGGGCCTACACGACCATCGATAGCAGCGGCGTTGATGCCATTCGAGACCTCTTCGGGTCACGGATGGCTTTTTTCGTTTGTCTTCCGAGAGACAACAAGAGGGTGGCATGTCAGTACGGCTTCCGACCTTGGCGCAAATCGAAAAGCTTGGATCCGATTTCGGTCTCGTTCTGTCCGCTGAGGAGCTTGTGGCCTTTCAGCAGGCCTTCAAGGGGTCGCTGGCCTCCTATGGCCGGCTCGATGAATTGGTCCCGCCCGCGCTGGCGCCGGTTGCGCCGCGATCGCCCGGATATCGGCCTTCAGCGTCGGAAAACCCTTACGGTGGCTGGTACTGGAAGACGGATATCCAGAGTGGCGCAAAGGGACTGCTGAGCGGCAAGAAGATCGCGATCAAGGACAACATCTGCGTCGCCGGCGTTCCCATGATGAACGGCTCGGCGCTGCTCGAAGGCTATGTCCCGGAGATCGATGCCACCGTGGTCACGCGCATTCTCGACGCCGGTGGCACCATCGCGGGTAAATCCGCCTGCGAGGATCTCTGCTTCTCCGGAGCCAGCCACACCTGCGCGGGCGGCGTGATCCGCAATCCGCACAACCCGGCGCACAGCGCCGGCGGCTCGTCGGGCGGAAGTGCCGCGCTGGTGGCGTCCGGCGAAGTGCCGATGGCGCTCGGCGGCGACCAGGGCGGATCGATCCGCACGCCGTCTAGCTGGTGCGGCATTTATGGTTTGAAGCCGACCTGGGGACTGGTGCCGACCACGGGCTCGATGCCGATCAGCTATTCCGTCGATCATTGCGGTCCGATGGGGGCATCCGTCGAAGACGTCGCCCGGCTGCTCACGGTCATCGCGGGCCATGACGGCTGGGACACGAGAACGATCTCGGCGCGCACCGGCGACTACATGGCCGCGCTGGGCAAGCCGGCAAAGGGATTGCGCGTCGGAATCCTGCGCGAAGGATTTGGTCATCCCGAAAGCGATTCCGCCGTCGATGCCAAGGTGCGCGAAGCGATCGCGGCCTTGAAAAAGGTGGGCGTCGAAGCGGAAGAAATTTCAGTGCCCTGGCATCTCGATGGGCCGCATGTCTGGAGCGGCATCATCCTGGAAGGTGCGGCCGAGATGATGCTGAAGGGATACGGCGTCGGCAACAACATCCAGGGCTACTATCCGCTCTCGATGCAGGAGGCCTTTGCCCGCGGTATGGGGACGCGGATCAACGATGTCTCGCCGACCGTGAAGCTGGTGCTGATGCTCGGCGAATACATGCATCGCAACTATCACGGGCGCTATCATTCAAAAGCGCAGAATCTGCGGGTGCTGCTGCGCCGCGCCTATGACGCGGCACTGGAAAAGTTCGACGTGCTGGCGATGCCGACGATTCCATTCACCGCGACGCCGATTCCGCCGGCCGATGCACCGCTGGGCACGCTGATTGACACGGCGCTCAACATGCAGGCCAATACCTGTTCCTTCGACGTATCCGGAAATCCTGCCTTCACCGTGCCATGCGGACGTGTCAACGACTTGCCGGTCGGGCTGATGATGGTGGGCCGGCATTTCGAGGAAACCACCCTGATCCAGCTTGCTGCGGCGGTCGAGGCCGGCGGCGACTGGAAGCTGAACTAGAACGGCATGAGGCTGTCACCTGGCGACGGTACGGAATTTGCACTGCTTTGAACTTACGCGTTGACGAGTTGAGAATACCGCGATGATCACCGATCCCTGGCTCAAATCCTCGATCATGGCGAAGCGCGGCCTTGCCAAGGGCGAGGCGGGCAAGCGCCATGAGCTCACCATCGGCAAGCAAGGCGACTTCCATTACGTCTATGGACCCTATGCCAGCCCCGTGCTGACGATCGATCCCGGCGACGTCGTGGTGGTGGAGACGGAAGACGCCTTTGGCGGTGTCATCACCAGCGAGCAGGATAGCCCGACCGCGAAATTGCAGTTTCCGTTTCTCAATCCGCAATGCGGTCCGGTGGCCGTGAACGGCGTGGAGAAGGGCGATTGTCTGGTGGTCCAGATCCACGCGGTGGAGACGCGCGGCGCGCAGCCCGCCGGCACCACCTGCATCATCCCGGAATTCGGCGGCCTGGTCGGAACGGCATCGACCGCCTTGCTCAATCCGCCCTTGCCGGAGCGGGTCCGGAAAATGCATGTCGACAAGGACGGCGTGCGCTGGAGCGACAAGATCATTCTGCCCTATCAGCCGTTCATCGGCACCATCGGGGTTTCGCCGGAAATCGAGGCGATCTCCTCGCTGCAGCCGGACTATCACGGCGGCAACATGGATCTGCCCGACGTCGCCCCGGGGTCGATCCTGTATTTTCCGGTCCATAAAAAAGGCGGTCTGCTCTACGTCGGTGATTGCCATGCCGCGCAGGGCGACGGCGAGCTGTCGGGGGTTGCCATCGAGCAACGCGCCACAGTCACGCTGCAGGTCGACGTCATCAAGAACTGGAGCTTTGCATGGCCGCGGCTCGAGACGGAAGCCTTTCTGATGACGATCGGCAGCGCCCGGCCGCTGGAAGACGCGGCGCGGATCGCCTATCGCGAACTGGTGCGCTGGATGGCCGCCGACTACGGCTTCGACGAGATCGACGCCTACATGCTGCTCAGCCAGGCCGGGCGCATCCGGCTGGGGAACATGGTCGATCCGAAATACACCATGGGCGCGTCGATTTTGAAAAAATATCTGGTCTCATGATTTTTCGGCAACATCGAGGAGGAGTACTGCAATGAAGCTCAATCGCAGAAAATTCGTACAAGGTACGGCCGCAGCACTTGCCGCCGGCACATTCGGCTCCAGCGCCTGGGCGGCGGATGAAATCAATGTCGCCAGCATCCACGATCTCTCGGGCGGACTCGACATCTACGGCAAGCCGATGGTCGATGCGCTGACGCTCGCGGTCGAAGAGGCCAACGCGGCCGGCGGCCTGCTCGGGAAGCAGATCAAGCTGATCAACTACGATACCCAGTCGAACATGCAGCTCTACACCCAGTTCGCGCAGCAGGCGGCGCTGAAGGACAAGGTCGCGGTCGTGCATGGCGGTATCACCTCGGCCTCGCGCGAGGTGATCCGGCCGGTGCTCGACAAGTTCAAGACGCTGTATTTCTACAATACGCAGTATGAAGGCGGCGTCTGCGACCGCAACCAGTTCGACACCGGCGTGACGCCGGCCCAGACCGTGGAAAAGCTCGTGCCTTACGCCATGAAGAAGTGGGGCAAGAAAGTCTATGTCGTCGCGGCCGACTACAATTACGGCCAGATCACTTCGCAATGGGTGAAGAAATACGTCACCGAAAACGGCGGTGAAGTTTCATCGATCGACTTCTTCCCGCTCGACGTCACCAATTTCGGTCCGACCATCTCCAAGATCCAGGCGGCGAAGCCGGACTTCGTGTGGTCAGCACTGGTCGGCGGCGCGCATATCTCCTTCTACCGCCAGTGGGCGGCGGCGGGCATGCGCAAGAGCATTCCGATGGCGTCGACCACCTTCGCCGTCGGCAACGAGCACATCGTGCTGTCGCCCGACGAATGCAACGGCATGCTGGTCTGCTACAATTACTTCCAGGATCTGAAAAACAAGGCCAACGAAACCTTCGTCGCCGCCTTCCACAAGCGCTTCGGGGCCGATTATCCGAACGTCACCGAACTCGCGATGGGGACCTATCAGGGCTTCCGTCTGTGGGCCGAGGCGGTCAAGAAGGCCGGCAGCATCGACCGATTGAAAGTGATCGAGGCGCTGGAGACCGGTATCAGCATCGATGCCCCGTCCGGCAAGGTCACGATCGACCCGCCGACACATCATTGCGTGCTCGACGTTCACATCGCCGAGGTCAACGACAAGAAACTCAACGTGCTGGAAGACTTCGCGCAGCAGAAGCCGTCCGATACCGCCGCGGTATGCGATCTCATCAAGAACCCGGCCGACAACCAGCAATACGTGATCAAGATCTAAGGTGCGGATTGGATCTCGCATGCGTTGGGAAGGGTAAACGTGGATTTCGTTGTTCTTCTGGCGATCCAGATCCTCTATGCGGTTGCCAGCCTGGCGCTGATCAGCGTCGGGCTGGCCATTATCTTCGGCATGATGCGGGTCATCAATCTCGCCCATGGCGAGTTTTTGATGCTCGGCGGATATGCCGCGATCGTCGCCACCAGCCATGGCGTCAACATCTGGGTTGCGATGCTGGTGGTGGCGCCGGTCGTCGTCGGCCTGATCGGGATCATCGTCGAAATGACGATCATCCGCTTCCTGTATGGCCGCATGGTCGACACCATGCTCGCGACCTGGGGCCTCAGTCTTTTCCTGGTGGGGCTGACGACCGCGATCTTCGGCAACACCACGGTCGGCATCTCGGCGCCGCTGGGCAGTTTCCAGATCGGCGCCTACCGCACCAGCGGATACACGCTGTTCGTCATTGCCGTCTCTGCGGTCGTGATGGCGGGCATCTTCGCAGTGCTGCGTTTTACGCGGCTCGGCCTGATTGCCCGCGGCACCATGCAGAACGCCAACATGGCCGCAGCGCTCGGAGTGAACCCGCCGCGGGTCTACGCCGTCACCTTCGGCATCGGCGCGGCCTTGTCGGGCCTCGCCGGCGCGGTGCTGGCGCCGGTCTCCGGCGTCTTCCCGACCATCGGCGTCGCCTATGTGGCGAAGTCCTTCATTACCGTGATCGGAGGCGGTGCAGCGATCCTTAGCGGAACCGTGTCCGCGTCCGCGCTGTTCGGTACCATCAACCAGATCGCGACCTTCTTGACGACGCCGGTGTTTGGCGAGGTCGCGCTGCTCGCCACCGCCATCGTCCTGATCCGCCTGCTGCCGCAGGGTATCACCGGCCGCTTCTTCCGGAGAGGCCTGTGAACGCCCGCACCCTGAATCTTCTTGGCCTCACACTGGTCGGAATCGTCGGCATCGCCTTCCTGATCCTGACCCCGCGTCTGGCCGAACTCGATACCGTGCTCGAACTCACCGTCTACATGATCATGGCGATCCTCGGGCTCAGCCTGGCTCTGATCTGGGGCTACGGCGGCATCCTGTGCTTCGGTCAGTCGGCGTTCTTCGGACTGGGCGCCTACACCTACGCCATCGCCATGTTCAACATGGGCGAAAGCACCGTTCCGTTCCTGCTGGCTATCGCGTTGCCGGCGGCCTTCGCCGCGCTGCTCGGCTATTTCATGTTCTACGGGCGTATCAGCGACGTGTATCTCGGCGTCATCACGCTGACGGTGACGCTGATCCTGTTCAATTCGATCAATTCCACCGCCGGCCCGGAATTCCATATCGGCACAGCGCGGCTTGGCGGCTTCAACGGCATTCCGGGAATCCCGCCGCTCAATTATCCCTTCAACAAGGCCGCGTCGGTCGATCTGGAAGGCATGTTCTATCTTTCGACGGCGGCGTTGCTCCTGACCTATTTCGGACTGAGGCTGCTGCTGGCGAGCCGGTTCGGCCGCATCATCGTCGGTATCCGGGAAAACGAACGGCGCGCCGAGCTTCTCGGTTATGATCCGCGGGCCTACAAGCTCGTGACCTTCACCATCGGCGGCGCGCTCGCCGGCTTTGCCGGATGCCTGTTCGCCAATTGGGGAAATTTCGTCAGCCCGACCATTTTCGGACTTGCCCAGTCCGCGCAGATCATCATCTGGGTCATCGTCGGCGGGCGCGGCACGCTGATCGGGCCGATCATCGGCTGCATCGGCATCCAGTGGCTCACCACCGCGCTTGGGGCGAACCAGCCCAGCGGCTCGGATTGGTGGACGAAGCTGCTGGCCAATGCGCCGCTGATTTTTGGCGTCATCCTTATTGCGTTCGTGCTGCTGGTGCCGAAGGGACTGGTGCCGACGCTCGGCGATCTCGGGCAATGGCTGCTGCGCTCACGCACGCGTCGGGTGCCAGCCAGCCTCGAGCCCAAGCGGGCGGAGGAGGGGTGATGGCCGAACCGCTTCTGCAAACCCGCGACCTCAGCATGCACTTCGGCGGCGTCAAGGCGGTCCGCAACGTCAATTTCACGCTCGCCGAGGGTGAGCTGCGCTGCCTGATCGGCCCGAACGGCGCCGGGAAAAGCACGTTCTTCAAGATGCTCACCGGACAGCTTCAGCCGAGCCTCGGCCAGGTGCTGTTCCGTGGCCACGATATTTCGCAGGCCCATGCCCACGAGATCGCGCGGCTCGGCATCGGCATCAAGACCCAGGTGCCGAGCGTGTTCGATGGCCTGGACGTGCGCGAGAATATCTGGCTGGCGGCAAGCCGCATCCACCCCCGCGATCGCGTCAATGCGGTGGTCGACGAGATGCTGGAACGCATCGGCCTCACCGGTGCGGCGAACCGTCTGGTCGGCCAGCTCGCCCACGGTCAGCGGCAATGGGTGGAACTGGGCATCGTATTGTCGACCGACCCCGACCTCATTCTGCTCGACGAACCCGCCGCCGGCATGACGCACGAAGAAGTCAGCAAGACAGCCGAACTCGTGCGCGAGATCAATCGCAGCAAGGCGCTCATCGTCGTCGAGCACGACATGCAGTTCATCCGCATGATCGCCAAGCAGGTGACGGTATTCAATCAAGGCAGCGTGCTGGTGGAGGATTCGGTGGAGAACATCCTGCGCAATCCGCTGGTGCGCGACGTCTATCTCGGCAAGCAGGCAGCCGCATGATGCTCAATGTACAGGGGCTGTGCACCGGCTACGGCCGCATCCCGATCCTCAACGGGGTGAGCTTTGCCGTTGAGGTCGGGGAGTTCATCGGGATTCTCGGCCATAACGGCATGGGCAAGACGACACTGCTCAAGGCGCTGATGGGGTTCTTGCCGGCGACCGCCGGCACGGTCCGTTTCGACGGTCACGACGTCACCACCGCGGAGCCCTATCAGCGCGCGCGGCTGGGGCTCGGCTATGTGCCGCAGGGACGGGAAATTTTTCCCGGGCTCACGGTTTACGACAATCTGCGCATGGGCTGCACCAAGGAGGCGGGCAGCGAACCGGGGATCATCGCGGAAGTGCTCGAAGAGTTTCCGCGTCTCAAGCCGCTGCTCGATCGCTCCGGCGGCGCGCTGTCGGGCGGCGAGCAGCAACTGCTGGCGCTCGCGCGTTGCCTTTGCGGCAAACCGCGGCTCATTCTGCTCGATGAGCCGACCGAGGGCATCCAGCCCTCGATCATCGACGAGATCGTCGAGGTGTTGCAGCGCCTGCGCGACAAGAGCGGCCTCACCATGATCCTGGTCGAGCAGAACCTCGACTTCATCGCCGCGCTGTCGCGGCGGATTCTCATCATTCAAAAAGGCGCCATCACCCGCGAATTGCGGCCGGACGATCTCGCCGACGCAAGCCTGGTCGGCGAATTCATCGGAATCACCACGTAAGCCCGATTGAGCGGGCATGATCCAAAAGGGGAGACGCACCATGGCAGTCAGACGACCCACACTCGATCAATTGCGCAGCGTCGCCGAGGATCTCGGCATGCATATGGGCGATGAGGAACTCAAATCCTACGACGCCCTGATGCAGGGCAATTACGCCGCCTATGACATCGTCGATGCCATGGCCGATTACGTTCCCGCCGTGACCTATCCGCGAACACCCGGCTATCGTCCGGAAGGCGACGAGAACAAGTACAATGCGTGGTATTTCAAGTCGACGGTCAAGGGCGCGCCGAGCGGCAAGCTCGCCGGCAAGACGGTCGCGCTAAAGGACAATGTCAGCCTCGCCGGCGTGCCCATGATGAACGGCGCATCGACGCTCGAAGGCTACGTCCCCGATGTCGATGCCACCATCGTCACGCGCATCCTCGACGCCGGCGGCACCATCCTCGGCAAGACGCATTGCGAGTATTTCTGCTTTTCCGGCGGCAGCCACACCAATGCGACCGGCCCGGTGCATAATCCCCACAGGATGGGTTATTCGGCGGGCGGCTCGTCTTCGGGCAGTGGTGTCGTGGTCGCGCTCGGCGAAGCCGACATGGCGATCGGCGGCGACCAGGGCGGATCGATCCGCATCCCCTCGTCGTTCTGCGGCATCTACGGCATGAAGGGAACGCACGGCCTCGTTCCCTATACCGGGGTGATGCCGATCGAAATCACGCTCGATCATACCGGGCCGATGACCCGCAACGTCCGCGACAACGCGCTTCTGCTCGAGGTGCTGGCAGGCGCCGATGGCGTCGATCCCCGACAGATCGCGCCCAAGGTTGCCGAATACACCAAAGAGCTCGAGGGCGGCGTCAAGGGTATGCGCATCGGCATCGTCAAGGAAGGTTTCGGGCTTGCGGTTTCCGAGCCCGAGGTCGACGCCAAGGTGATGGCGGGCGCCGAGCTGTTTCGGAAACTCGGCGCCACGGTCGACGAGATATCGGTGCCGATGCATCTATTGGGTCCCGCGATCTGGTTGCCGATCGCGGCCGAAGGCGGCACCGAGTTCATGATGAAGGGCAACGGCATGGGGACCAACTGGCGCGGTCTCTACAACACGACGCTATTGGACGCGCACTCCGCCTGGCGTCATCGGGCCGACGAATTGTCCGACAGCCTGAAGATAACCATGCTGGTCGGCCATTACTTCACCAAGCATTATCGCGGACATTTCTATTCCAAGGCGCAGAACCTGAACCGCAAGCTGCGCGCCGCCTATGACGCGGCGCTGAGCAATTACGATCTGCTGCTGATGCCGACTTTGCCGATGAAGGCGACGCCGTTGCCGCCGCCGGATGCGTCGCGGGAGCTCTATATCCAGCGCGCCTTCGAGATGGTTCCCAACACGGCGCCTTTCAACGCCAGCGGACATCCGGCGATGACCATTCCCTGCGGGATGAGCGACGGCCTGCCGATCGGGCTGATGCTGATCGGCAAATATTACGACGAGTCCGTCATCTACCGCGCCGCCGCCGCGTTCGAAGGCGCGGGCGACTGGACCAAAATGTAGCCAGCGATCCGGCCCGCCGTCGGTGACGGCAGGCCGCTTCATCAGCGATATCAGCAACGGAGGCGACCATGGATCTCGGATTGAAGGGCAAGAACGTCCTGGTGACCGGCGGCAGCAGGGGCATCGGACGGGCGATCGCCGAGCTGTTCGCGGCGGAAGGCGCCAACGTCGCGATATGCGCGCGCAATGCCGACGAGGTCGGCAAGGTCGTCAAGGCGCTCGCTACCAAGGGCGTGAAGTCGTGGGGCAAGGGGATCGATGTCGCCGATCCCGCGGCATTGAAGCAATGGATCGAGGGTGCCGCCGCCGAACTCGGCGGTATCGACACGATCGTCTGCAATGTCAGCGCGCTCGCCGTCGGCGACACCGCGGAAACCTGGGAGAAGTCGTTTCGCACCGACATGATGCATACCGTCAATTCGGTCGCGGCCGCGATGCCCTAT
>Ga0209069_10000973_pt1 | contig 14171 bp, 13 predicted proteins | sample Str013_2_FD_187202 | JGI IMG/M metagenome (GOLD analysis project Ga0209069, IMG submission 187202) | Freshwater sediment microbial communities in response to fracking from Pennsylvania, USA - Straight Creek_MetaG_SC_2013 (SPAdes) (version 2) | ecosystem: Environmental > Aquatic > Freshwater >...
CTGCATGCCGTCCTCGGCGCCCTTGGCGATCGCATCCATCGTCGAGCGATAGAGGCGCCCGCCGCCCGCTTCGGCCGGCGTCGTCTCGTCGCCCGGGATCATCACTTTCGCCAGCAGGATCGAGGCCGGCAGCGACAACAGCGAGGCGACGATGATGTGACCGAGCGCGCCCGGCACCACGGGCTCGAGGATGGTCGCATAGAGAACGAGCACGGTGCCGGCGACGTTGGCCAAGCCGCAGGCAAACAGCGTGAACATTTCGCTGCGTGTGAGTTTCTCGAGATAAGGCCGGATCAAGAGCGGCGCCTCGATCATGCCGAGAAAAATGTTCGAGGCGCAGCCGACACCTAGCGCACCGCCGATCTTCATCGAGCGCTCGAGCCCCAGCGCGAATACCTTCACCACCACCGGCAGAATGCGCCAATGCCAGAGCAGCGCCGAGAGCGCCGACATCACCAAGACGATGGGCAACAACGTGAACGCCAATGTCGTCATCGAACTTGCGTCCGTTACGGCGAACGGCGCCTTGCCGCCGCCGGCAAAACCGAAGACGAACGAAGTGCCCTTGGCGGTCGCCGCTTGGATCGCATCGACCGCGACATTGAGCGACAACAGCGCCGCGCGCATGACCGGCACACCCAGCAACAGGGCGGCCAGCACGATCTGCAGCGCGATGCCGACAAGTACCGTTTGCCAGGGAAAGCCGCTGCGGTTCTCCGACAATGCCCAGGCGATCGCGACGAACACCGCAAGACCCAAGCCGCTTTGCAGGTGAAGAAGTATGTCCATGCGCTTTACCCGACCCCCGACTCAGTCGGCCTCAGCATGATCGCTAAGGGCTCACCCAAGCAATTTGGCCTTCAGGCAATCCGGACAACCCGTGCGCGCTTCTGTCGCTTGACCGCTTCGCGGTACGTGCGCCAAGACTTGGCCCATCTTCGCAATTGCAGCAAATCGGGGACTACCTATGCCCATTCGTTTCGACGGAAAAGTCGCCATCGTCACCGGCGCCGGAGGGGGGCTCGGCCGCGCCCATGCGCTCGAGCTCGCGCGCCGCGGCGCCAAGGTCGTCATCAACGATCTCGGCGGTTCGGTCGACGGCTCGGGCGGGTCGTCTGACGCGGCAAACAAGGTTGTGGAGGAGATCAAGGCGCTCGGCGGACAAGCCATCGCCAACGGCACCTCCGTCACCGACGACACCGGCGTCGCCGGGCTCGTCAAGCAGACGCTTGATGCCTTTGGCCGCATCGACATCCTGATCAACAATGCGGGCGTCTTGCGCGACAAGAGCTTCTCCAAAATGGAGATCAAGGACTTCGAGTTCGTGCTCGACGTCCATCTCTTGGGCTCGGTCAAGGTGACGAAGGCGTGCTGGGAAACGATGAAGGCGCAGCAATACGGCCGCATCCTGATGACCTCGTCGTCCTCAGGCCTCTACGGCAATTTCGGCCAGACCAATTACGGCGCCGCGAAACTCGGCCTTGTCGGCTTCATGAACACCCTGAAGCTCGAGGGTCAGAAAGATAATATCCGCGTCAATTCGCTGGCGCCCGTCGCCGGCACGCGCATGACCGAGAATTTGATGCCGCCGCAAGTGCTCGAAGCATTGAAGCCGGAATACGTGACGCCCGGCGTGATCTATCTCGTCGGCGAGGATGCGCCGACCGGCGTGACCCTCGCCGCCGGCGGCGGTGCCTTCGCGATCGCTCAAATCTTCGAGTCGCACGGTGTGTTCTTAGGTCATGACGGACTGACCGCCGAGAAGGTTGCCGACGCCTGGTTGAAGATCGCCGACATGACCGGCTCGAAACCCTATTTCATGGGCGGCGAGCAGACCGGCAAATTCTTCGAGCTCATTTCCGGCAAATAGCCTGACACTTTCTCACGACGACAATTTGCGCGCCGGGTCGGTGATCATGACTTTCTCCGGGCCGCCGCGTTTCTTGGCCTCCGCGGCGCAAAGCCGTTCGATCTCCGGCATCAGCTCGCGATAGCGCGACGGGTTGCCGGCAAAGAACCAGCGCAACGCCAGCGCCGTGCGCAACCAACCGGGCGCCATGACGCGCCGCTTGCGCCGGACCACGCCCTCGACGATTGCCTTTACCGCGATATCGACCGGCGCGATCGATCGCAGCGGTCGCGGCAAATGCATGCGCATGAAATTGAAGGCGGGATGTCCTTCCCCCGTCTTGACGAGCTCGGTCGCCAGCCAACCGAAATAGGCGACGCCGACGCCGATCCCCAAATGCACGACCTCGCTGCGAAAAGTATCGCAGAGGCTCTCTGTCGCCGCCTTGCTCGCGCCATAGGCCGCCATTCCCGGTGGCGCCGACGCCGCGGCGATGGAGGCGACACCGAGAAAATAACCTTTGCTTTCCTTCAGCGCCGGCAGCGAGGCTTGGATCGCGTTGAACGTACCGCCGAGATTGACCCCGATCACCCGCTCGAAATGTGTCGGCGACATCGTCTGCAGCAGATCGTAGTTCGTGATACCGGCATTTGAGACGACGGCATCGATACGCCCCCAGCGCTCGCGAATGCTTTCGAAGGCACTGGTAACGGCCACGCGGTCGGTCACGTCGGTTTCGAACGCCATTGCACGCTCGCCGAGCGCCCTTGCATTGGCACGCAGCAAGTCGCCTTCGAGTCCGATAAGCGCGACGCGATAGCCTTTTTGCGCAAGTCCCGCCGCAACGCCCGCCCCGATACCGCGCGCCGCCCCGGTAACGACTGCGACGCGCTCGTTCGCCATTTGTTAGAGCCCCAGCACCAGCTTCGCCATGATGTTGCGCTGGATCTCGTTCGAGCCGGCATAGATCGAGGCTTTGCGCATGCTGAAGTAATAGGGCGCCGTCGTCACCGCATAGTCGGGCTGCGGCCAGGGTTCGTTCACGCGCGCCCATGGGTCTTGCACGAACGGCATGGCGGCATAGTTCACCGCCTCGAGTGCGAGTTCGGTGACCGCCTGCTGCAGTTCCGTTGCACGCGTCTTCAGCATCGAGGATTCCGCGCCCGGACGCTGGCCCGCCGCCATCTTGGAGAAGATGCGTAGCTCGGTGAATTCGAGCGCGTGAATCTGGATGTCGACATCCTCGATCTTGCGCCGAAATTCTTGCTCGTCGATCAAGCGCCGGCCGTCCGATTGCTCGGCCGTCGCGACCGTGCGCACCTTCTTTAGCGCCCGCTTCAAGCTCGGCGCGCCGGCATTTCCGCGCTCGAACTCCAAGAGATATTTGGCGTAGGTCCAGCCTTCATCCGGCTTGCCGACCAGATTCTCTTTCGGCACGCGCACGTCGTCGAAAAAGACCTGATTGATCTCTTGCTGGTCGTCCGCCGGCCCGTCGAGCGTGACGATCGACTTGACCGTAATGCCCGGCGTCTTCATGTCGATCAGGATGAACGAGATGCCGTCTTGGGGCTTTTTACCCGGCGTCGTGCGCACCAGGCAAAAGATCCAATCCGCCCATTGCGCGTGCGTCGTCCAAATCTTGGTGCCGTTGCAAAGATAATGATCGCCTTTGTCTTCGGCGCGCATCTGCAAGCTCGCGAGGTCCGAGCCCGACCCCGGTTCGGAATACCCCTGACACCACCAAATGTCGGACGACAGGATCGGCGGCAGATGACGTTTTTTCTGCGCCTCGTTGCCGAACGCCATGATGACGGGCGCCACCATCTTCAAGCCCATCGGGCTCACGATCGGTGTGCCGGCCGCGGCCATCTCGATGTCGAAGATGTATTTCTGCGTCGCCGTGAAGCCGGCACCGCCCATCGCCGTCGGCCAATTGGGCGCCACCCATCCGCGTTCGTGAAGGGCCTTCTGCCATTTCAGCTGACCCTCTTTGTCGAGGTAGCCGTTCTTCGTCAGCGACATCTTGCGCTTGAGGTCGTCGTCAAAGCGTCCGGCGATGAACGACCGGACTTCGTCGCGAAAATTCAGATCGTTCTGTGTGAAACCGAGATCCATGGAGATTAGACCTTATCCATCAATTCGATGGCCGGCCGGCCCTCGAGTGTGGCCCCGAGTTTTGGCCCGGCCGCCGCCATGTGCGGCGTGGTTCGATGCGCGTCGAGATCGGCCTGCGATTTGTATTTCTCCATCACGACATAGGTTGAGGGCTGGCTCCGCGACTTGAAGACCTCATAGAGCAGGCAGCCCGGCTCATTTTTCGCAACGATCCCCTGTAAGTCGCGGAACACGCCCTCGAATTCGCTCTCCTTGCCGGGTTTCACCTTCAACGTTGCGACGATGCCGATGGTCATGTGTGTTCTCCCATAGAAAATAGCTCGATGGCGCAAGACTAAAGCGAATCTTGGGAAAAGCTACCCCTGCGAACTCACAGCGACCGCTCCAACACCAACACACGGCGCACCCGCTTTACCGCTACGTCCGGCTCGCGTGCGGCCTGAAATGCAAAACCTTCGCTCGCATACAGCCAGCGCGCCGTTGCGTTCCCCTCAACGACACCAAGCCTAAGCGCCGTGCCGCCTTGAGCCGCGATCCAGGTATAAAGGCCTCGCAACACCGCGCGCCCGAGACCTTTTCCGCGCTGCGTCGGCACCAAGAAGATCAATCCCAGATACCAGGTCGAAGGCGTCGGATAGTCGCGGATCAGGTCGACGACGCCCGCCACCTCGTTTCCGTCAAGCAGAATAAAAAGAAATTTATCCTCATATCCACGATCGCCGTCCGGCGGCAGCGCGGCGACGAGGCTTTGCACCTCCGCAGGACCCGGCGGCGCACCCTGCGTCAGTTCAAAATAAGCGGGGTCGGATTCGAACATCGCCTGGATCGGGCCCGCATCGCTCTCGACGAGAGCGCGTGCGACCAAAGGAGTAACGATGGGAGCGTCGAGCTTGGTCATCGCCCCTTGAAATTGCCGGGCCGCTTTTCGAAGAACGCGTTCACCGCCTCGGCGTGATCCTCGGTGTGATGCGCGAGCGATTGCATCGCGGCCGAGAGCTCCATGATCATATCGAAGCTCGCGCTCTGCCCTTCGCGCAGCAGCCGCTTCGTCATGCGCAGCACGTCGGGCGGCTGTCGTGTGATCCGTTGCGCCAGCGCGCGCGCTTCATCCATCAAACGCTCGCCCGGCACGACCTTCGACACCAAGCCCCAGGAGAGCGCCGTCGGCGCATCGATCGTGTCGCCGGTGTAGAGCAGCTCCGAGGCGCGGGCCATGCCGATGACTTTCGGCAACAGCCACGCGCCGCCGTCGCCCGGGATCAAGCCGATCTTCAGGAACGTCGCGCCGAAGATCGCCGTATCCGACGCAATGCGCGTATCGGCAAGGCAGGCCACGTCGTTGCCGAGCCCGATCGCGGGTCCGTTGACGGCCGCGATCAGGGGCACCTCGATTCCCCAGAGCGCGCGAACGAGGCGATGGATGCCCGTGCGGTAGCGCTCGCGGATGGCGACGCCGGGTCCGGCAAACGAGCCCGCGCGCTCGCGCATCGCCTTCAAGTCGCCGCCGGCCGAAAAGGCTTTACCCGCGCCGGTTAGGATGACGGCGCGAATTCCGCGATCCGCGTTGATCCGCTCCGCCGCGCTGGCGAACAACTCGCCATCGCCGTCATGGCCGAGCGGATTTCGAGCCTCGGGCCGATTGATCGTCAGCGTCGCGACCGCGCCATCGACCTCCAACAACAATGCCTCGCCCATATGCCTTTGCCCCTGGTCTGAAGTAACGTTAAGGGCACGGTAACGAACGATGCCCGGTTCGCCAAGGGAAAGCGCGGAATTCCAAGCGATGGCACAGGGTCGGCTTCGCTAATTCCTAACGGCTTTCTGGCACGATCCGGGACTGAGTTTCGAGCAACAAGCAGAAACGCGCCCGCGTCCATGACGTCCGTCGCCGACAAGCCGTATTCGTTGCTCCGTCACACCGCCGGGCGCCCACTCTCGCCTGAGCGCGCGGCGAAGTTGAGACTCGATCAGCTCGCAATGGCGGTGCTAAACCTCCGCCCCGGCGCCGTTGGCTTGCCTTTGCTCGCTCTGCCGATTTGTTTCGTCCTCGCCGAATGGGTCCCCCTCGCCTCGTTGGAATGGTGGGTTGCCGGCGTTGTCGCCGCGACCACGCCCTATGCAATCGGCCAGTTCTGGTTCCTGCGTACCGGTCGTCATCAGTTGGACCGCGTCGACCGCTGGACCTGGGTTCTCACGGCCCAAGCGACGGTCTTCAACATCGTCTGGATTCTGCCCCCGCTGATCTTCTGGTCGGAGTGCAACGACATCGGGCGCATGTTCTTGCTCATGATCTACGCCTGCAACATGGCCGGCGGCGCCGCCATCACCGCGCCTTGCCCGCCTTATTCGACAATGGCGATCCTCGCCGGCGCGATCGCCATTATCGTGCCGCCGGCGCTGCAAGGCGGTGGATTCTATCTCAGCATCGCCGTGCTCTCGGCCGGCTTTACATTCTTCATGGGCTTCATGTCGCGTCAGGTCTTCCTTACCGCACGCGACATGTTGCTGCTGCGCGAAGACAAGAACGATCTGATCGAGCAGCTGACGGCGGCCAAGATCGAATCCGATAAAGCACGCGACCGCGCCGAGGCGGCGAGCAACGCCAAGTCGGAATTCCTGGCCAATATGAGCCACGAGCTGCGCACGCCGCTCAACGCCATTCTGGGATTCTCCGAGATCATGAAGGGCGAGGTCTTCGGCCCCGTCGGCAGCCCGCAATACATGGAATATGCCGGCCACATTCATTCCAGCGGCGAGCACCTGCTCGGCCTGATCAACGACGTGCTCGATCTCTCCCGCATCGAAGCCGGCCGCTTCGTTGTCAGGGCGACCGAGATCGATCTGCGCGATGAAGTCGCCGGAGCGCTCAATCTGTTCGCGGTGCGCGCCGCCGAGGGCAAGATCGATCTCGAGCGCGACATCGAGGCGAATTTGCCGCTCCTGATCGCCGACGAACGCGCGCTGCGGCAAATCATGCTCAACTTGATTTCCAATGCAGTGAAATTCACGCCCGAACACGGCACCGTGACGATGTTCGCGCGGCGCAACGCATTCGGCGGCATGGACGTCGGCGTCACCGACACTGGCGTCGGCATCGCGCCCCACGATCTTGCCTTCGTCTTTGAGGCCTTCGGTCAGGGCCAGCACGACATTTCAGTCCGCGAAAAGGGCACCGGCCTCGGCCTGCCGATCGTCCGCGGTCTCGTCGAGGCCCACGGCGGCAAGGTTCAGCTGAAGAGCGAACTCGGCAAAGGCACGACCGTCACCGCAAGCTTCCCGCGCGAACGCATCACCGCGCCGCAGCCCGTGCCCATTCGCCTGGCCGCGGTGATCTGATCTTAGCCCAAGCTCGCATAGCGCTTGAGGTGGTGATCGACATTGCCGAACATCGTGTCGATCATCGTCAGGCGCTTGAAGTAGTGGCCGACGTTGAGTTCGTCGGTCATGCCCATGCCGCCGTGCAGCTGCACCGCGTTCTGGCCGATGAAGCGCCCGGCCTTGCCGATCTGAACCTTTGCGGCTGAGGCCGCCTTCTTGCGCTCGGTTTCGCTCTCGTTGAGCTTGAGCGTCACCATGTAGGTTATCGACACCGACTGTTCGTAGTTCATGAACATGTCGACCATGCGATGCTGCAGCACTTGGAACTTGCCGATCGGCACGCCGAATTGCTTGCGGGTCTTGCAGTACTCCACCGTCGTGTCGTTCAGCACCTTCATCGCCCCGATCGCCTCGGCCGAGAGTGCGGCAATGGCCTCATCCGTGACCCGTTCGACCAGCTTCAAGCCGTTGTCGGCCTGACCGATCACGGCGTCGGCGCCGAGGTTCACGTTCTCGAATGTCACTTCGGATGCCCGCAGTCCATCGACTGTCGGATAATCGCGCGTGCCGACACCCTTGGCCTTTTTGTCGACGACGAAGACGCTGACTCCCTTCTCGTCGCGCTGTCCGCCGCCGGTGCGCGCGGTCACGATCAGCGTGTCGGCCCATGGGGCGCCGACCACCACCGCCTTATGGCCGTTCAGCGTATAGCCGGCGCCAGATTTCTTCGCCGTCACCTGCAGGTCGGCGAGATTGTAGCGCCCTTGCGGCTCGGCGAAGGCAAAGGCAAACACGCGTTTGCCCTCGGCGATCTCCGGGATCAGCTGGTCCTTCTGTGCCTTGCTGCCACCATGGCGCAGGAAGCCGCCCGCGACGACGACCGTTCCCAGATAAGGCTCGACCACCAGACCGCGCCCGAATTCCTCCATGATGATCATGGTCTCGATCGGACCGCCGCCGAGGCCGCCTTCCTCTTCGGAGAACGGTGCGCCGAGCAGTCCCAGCTCCGCGAACTGTTTCCAGTTCTCGCGCTTCCAGCCGCTCTCGCTCTTGACGATCGCGCGGCGCGTATCGAACGAATAGCCGTTCTGCACGAACTTCTGCACGCTGTTGCGCAACAGCGTTTGCTCTTCCGAAAAAGAAAAATCCATGGGCGTTCCTACCGAGTTTCTAAGTTCTTGTGCTGATAGCGAATAAGCGACGCCGGCGCAAACCCCCCAAGGCTGTCATGGTCCGCGCAGGCGGACCATCCACGACTTCTTTCCGACCTCAATCATCGTGGACGGTCGGGCGAAGCTTACCCTCGGGCACGGCAAGTCGCGACCCGGGGGCGGACCAGCCACCGAGCGGCTAGAGGCCCAGCACCATCTTCGCAATGATGTTGCGTTGAATCTCGTTCGAGCCGCCGTAGATCGAGGTGCGGCGCGTGAGGAAATAGTTCTGCGCCGCGCCCGCGGCGTAGTCGGGCCCCGGCACATACTCGTTCGTCATATGGTCGTGGGCGAACGGACGATATGGGAAGCCGTAGTAAGACACCGCGTCCAACGTCAGCTCGGTCAGACGCTGCTGAATATCGGTGCCGCGTATCTTGAGGATCGAGGCCTCGGGTCCAGGACCCCGCCCGCGGCTTTCGCCCGCAAGCGTGCGCAACTCGGTAAATTCGAGCGCCAAGAGATCGACCTCGAGTTCGGCGACGTTGCGCGCGAACTCCTTGTCCTCGATCAGCGGCTTGCCGCTCTCTTGCTCGGTGCCGGCGATTTTCTTGAGCTTTTCGACGCCGCGCTTCGAGCGCGCGACGCCGGCGATCCCGGCGCGCTCATGGCTCAGCAGGAACTTGGCGTAGGTCCAGCCTTCGTTTTCCTTGCCGATAAGGTTTTTGACCGGCACTTTGACGTTGTCGAGGAACACCTCGTTCACCTCGTGCGCGCCGTCCATCGTGATGATCGGCCGCACCGAGACGCCGGGCGTCTTCATATCGATGAGCAGGAACGAGATGCCCTCCTGCTGCTTGGCGTTGGCATCCGTCCGCACCAGGCAGAAGATCCAATCGGCGTATTGCGCCAACGTCGTCCAGGTCTTCTGGCCGTTGACGATGTAGTGATCGCCTTCACGAACCGCGCGCGTCTTCAGGCTGGCCAAATCCGAACCCGATCCGGGCTCGGAGTACCCCTGGCACCACCACACGTCGCCGGACAGAATCTTGGGCAGGTGCTCTTTCTTTTGCTCGTCGTTGGCAAATGTGTAGATCACCGGTCCGACCATCGCGACGCCGAACGGCAAGACCATCGGCGTATCGGCTCGCGCGCATTCTTCCGAGAAGATATATTTCTGCGTCGAGCTCCAGCCGGTGCCGCCATATTCTTTAGGCCACGAAGGCGCGATCCAACCTTGCTTGTAGAGGGCCCGATGCCAGGCGAGAAAATCCTCCCTGCCTTTAAACTCTCCGCGCGACTTGCCTCTGATGCGCTCGGGGTAACCGGTCTTGATGAATTGGTGCACTTCGGCGCGAAATGCCTCTTCGGCCGGTGTGAAATCGAGGTTCATGAGAGTGTCTGCCTCCTGCGAGCCGTGGCCGTGCGGCCACCGGCAATTTGTCAATTCATGCGATGATAGCCAGAGTGCGGCCGCTTGCAATCAGCTCCTCGCCTGGGCGGCGGAGCAAGATGACGCTACGGTTTCGAGAGATGACAGGACACCGCCCGTTCAATTCGCCGTGCACAGACGTCTGTGCGATCGATGACGACACCGGCTGGTGTTTGGGTTGCGGCCGCTCGATGCACGAAATCGCGACCTGGGCCTCGATGGGCGACGAGGCCCGCGCCAGGGTGCTCGGCGAGGCCGCGGCGCGCAAGGCCGCCATCCCGGAGCGCGAGCACCGGGCAAAGAAGCTGAGACGCTCGCCTTATTAGCTCCGCGCCGGCATGATTTCGTCGGCACCGGGCCTGGCGGCGATGAACGCCGCCATCGCCTCGCAGCGCTGGGAGTGACGCTCGAGACGCGGGGTGCCGCGATCCTCCAAGGCCTCGGGTAATCGCAACTTCAGATAAAAGAGCAGCACCGCCGTGGTGATGTCGGCCTGGCTGAGCTTGCCGTCAAAGAACCAATCGCCCTCGAGCCGCTCTTCCAGCCAGGCGAGGCCGCCATTGAGCTGCCCCCTCAAACGCGCCACCCATTCCTGGTTCACCGCCGGTCCGGCATGAAAATGGCGCTCATAGACGATGGCGCCGGCCTTATCGATCGATCCCGTCGCCACCGCCATCGCCTGCAACACCTGCCGGCGCTCAGGGCCCGAACGCGGCGTCAGCGCGCGCCCCGGTCCGGCGCGTTCGTCAAGATAGTCGAGGATGGCGCCGCTCTCGATCAGAACCTCGCCCTCGTCGAGCACCAGCGAGGGGATCCGCACCAACGGATTGATCCGCGCCATCGCCGCCGCATCGCCGAACACCGAAATCGCGTTGCGCGCGAAGGGCATGTCGTAGAGCTGCAACGTGATCGCCACGCGCCGCACAAAGGGAGAGTCGTACTGGCCGACGAGGATCATGACGCTGAATCCTAAACAAGCCACCTGTCACGGAGTGTCAGCAGCCTCACCCCCACGGCACGAACTTGCCGTTTCGCGGCCAGCCTTTCGGCACCAGACGCCCGGCCTGCGCCCGCCCGCCGAGATAATCCTTGATCTCCGATTTCTCCCACGTCCGGCCGTTGTAGTCCTTGAGGCCGTCCGACAGCTTGAACGCCGTCGCGTCGGTCAGACCGCCGTCTTTGTATTTCTGCAGCGCCACGCCTTTGCCTTTGGCGAGCTCGGGCACGTCGTCCAACCGGAAAATCACCATCTTGCGGTTATCGCCGATGAAGGCGACGTGATCGCCCATTGCCGGCGCGCACACCCTCGCCTCTTCGCCGTCATCCACGGTCATGATCTGCTTGCCGCCTTTCTTTTGCGCGATGACCTCGTCCTCGCTGACGCGGAAGCCGCGCCCCGCCGTCGATGCGACGAGCAGCTGGCGGCCCGGCTGATGCACGAACAGCGCCACTACGTCTTGATCGTTTTCCAGATCGCACATCAGACGAACCGGCTCGCCCATGCCGCGCCCGCCCGGAAGCTGCGAGCAATCCAGCGTGAAGAAGCGCCCGTTTGTCGCGAACAGGACGAGCTTGTCCGTCGTCTGCGCTTGCACCCAGAACCGCCCTTTGTCGCCGTCTTTGTATTTGACCTCGTCGTTGGTCTCGATGTGCCCCTTCATCGCCCGGATCCAGCCCTTCTCCGAACAGATGACGGTGATCGGCTCCTTCTCGACGAAGCTCTCGATCGCCACGTCCTCGACCGCCGGCGCGTCGGAGAACGTCGAGCGCCGTTTGCCGAGGACGGTCTTGGCCCCGAATTTCGCGCGCAGCTCCTGGAAGCTCGTCTTCAGGCGATCGTTCTGCAGCTCTTCCGACTTGACCAGCGCTCGCAACCCCTTCTGTTCGGCCGTCAGATTCTTGTGCTCCTGCCGTATCTCGATCTCCTCGAGCTTGCGCAAGGAGCGCAGGCGCATGTTCAAGATCGCTTCGGCCTGATTGTCGCTCAGCTTGAACGCCTTCATCAGATCGACTTTGGCGTCATCCGCCTCGCGGATGATTTTGATGACCTTGTCGATGTTGAGATAGACCGAGAGGAAGCCTTCCAGAATCTCCAGCCGATCGGCGATCTTGGCCAACCGATGGCTCGAGCGCCGGATCAAGACGTTGCGCTGATGCTCGAGGAACGCGATCAGCGTCTGCTTCAGGCTCATCACCCGCGGCGTCCCGCGCTCGTCGAGCACCGTCATGTTCAGTGAAACGCGCACCTCGAGATCGGTCGAGCGGAAGAGCTGCTCCATCAGGACTTCCGGATCGACGTTGCGGCTCTTCGGTTCGAGCACGATGCGCACGTCTTCGGCCGACTGATCGCGCACGTCGTCGAGCGCCGTCAGCTTTTTTTCCTGAATGAGTTCGGCGATCTTCTCGATCAATTTCGACTTTTGCACCTGGTAGGGGATTTCCGTGACCACGATGTTCCAGGTGCCGCGCGTGCCCTCCTCCTTGTGCCAGCGCGCCCGCAAGCGAAAGCCGCCTTTGCCCGTGCGATAGGCCTCGGCAATCGACTCGTGCGGTTCGACGATCAGGCCGCCGGTCGGAAAATCCGGTCCTTTGACGTATTGCAGCAAAGTGTCTTCGCGCGCGTTGGGCGAACCGACCAGGTGGACCAGCGCTTGCGCGATTTCGTCCAGATTGTGCGGTGGAATATTCGTCGCCATGCCGACGGCGATGCCGGCCGAACCGTTGGCCAGCAAATTGGGAAACGAGCCCGGAAGGATGACGGGTTCTTTGTCTTCGTCGTTGTAGTTCGGTCGAAAGTCGGTGCCGTCGTCGTCGATGCCTTCCAGCAGCGCTTCGGCGGCGGCCGTCAGGCGGCTTTCGGTGTATCGCATGGCGGCCGGATTATCGCCGTCGATATTGCCGAAATTGCCCTGGCCCTCGATCAGCGGATAGCGCAGCGAAAAATCCTGAGCCAGCCGGACCAGCGCGTCGTAGATCGACTGATCGCCGTGCGGATGGAATTGACCCATGACGTCGCCGACGATGCGGGCGCACTTCTTGAAATTCGAGCTCGGATCGAGCCGCAGGCGATGCATCGCGTAGAGCAGGCGGCGATGCACCGGCTTCAGCCCGTCGCGCACGTCGGGCAGCGCGCGCTGCGTGATCGTCGAGAGCGCATAGGCGAGATAACGCTCGCCCAACGCATCCTTCAGCTCCACATCGCGGACGACATCGTCGAGCATTGCCGAATCCCCTTGTACCGATTGGGATTGGACCTAGCCGTCCGGCCGCCCCGCCGCAAGTCGCTCGATCAGCCGGGCGCGCGCGGGCGGCATGGCCACACCGTGCGGCTCGAGCACGCTGCGGCCCAGGAAAAACCCGGTCAGCGCCAATCCGTCGGCCAAATCCTTTGGTGTGGGATGAGCCGCCTGGTCGAGCAGGAATGGGGGCAGAGCAAAGAGCTTGTCGCGATAGGGTGCCGCCGAGCCGGAACTCACGGCCCGCCCGCTCTTGGGCGAAACATGCGTGAGGTCGTAGCGTGCGCCCGTCGCCGCGCAGCTCTCCAGGTCCAGTCCAAAGCCCAAGTCTTCGAGCAGCACGGCCTCAAAGCGCACATAATTGGCGACACCCGACATCGCCGGCTCTTCGGCGAGACTGTCCAGAAGGTGGCTCAGCGCCTCGAAGGCGCGCGCGTGCTTCTCACGCTCCGGCAGCGTAGTCGCGGCGACCGCGCATGCCGCAACAAGCACGCTGAGCTTCAGCCCGTCGGCGAAGAACTGCGCCGCACGCGCCTGCGCCAGTTCGATCGTAAAGGTGCCCAGATGCTCGTCGAGCCGGGCGCGCCAGTGCGCGGTCAAGAGATTGCCCGGCTCCAGCGCACCCTTGAGCCGCTTTGAGGTCGCGCCGCGAATGAGCCCGAGATGGCGTCCGTGCTCGCGCGTCAAGGCATCGAGGATGGCCGCATGTTCGCCGTGATGGCGCAGGCCCAAGACGATCGCGTCGTCGCTCCAATCCATGGACCTAACGTCGCTTTTGCCGCGGCGGTTTCGCTGGCTCGCTGGATGCCGAATGAGTCAGGCCGACCTCGCGTAGATGATGCGGATCCTCCGACCAATTCCCCACCTTGACGTGGAGGAACAGATGAACGCCGTGGCCGAGAAGCCGCTCGAGCTCATGACGCGACGACTCGCCCAAAAGTTTGATCGTTGCCCCGCCCTTGCCCAGCACGATGGCCTTCTGACTGTCGCGCTCGACGAAGATCGTCTGGTCGATGCGCACGCTGCCGTCCTTCTTTTGCACCCACTGATCGGTCACGACGGTGGAAGCA
>Ga0209069_10000974_pt1 | contig 14170 bp, 13 predicted proteins | sample Str013_2_FD_187202 | JGI IMG/M metagenome (GOLD analysis project Ga0209069, IMG submission 187202) | Freshwater sediment microbial communities in response to fracking from Pennsylvania, USA - Straight Creek_MetaG_SC_2013 (SPAdes) (version 2) | ecosystem: Environmental > Aquatic > Freshwater >...
ACGACAAACGGCCCACCCGGCATGGCGATAGCGCGGTGCTCGCTGATGGCGATCGCGAAATGAGGCGTTCCCACCGGATCGACACCGAGGAAGCTGCGCGGCCAGGTGGCAAGGCCGAAAGTGTCGATTTCAGCGTTGGAAAACCAGCGCAACGAGGCCTCGGTCTGGGATTCGTTGGAGACGATGGACGGTTTGAGGTCCACCAGCAGCAGCGTGCGGGCGGTCGCGGTGCGCTGCTGCGCGCCCAACCAGTCGGCGTCGGCGCGCTTGGGGCTGACGCGATCGAGGGATTTGACGGAGCGCAGGGTGGGCATGGGGCAGCGGCCTCAAACTGTGAAGTCGGTAAGCCTATCGCCAAACCGGGCCTTTGGCGACATCTGCCGCACACCCGAGTTAGGCCGCCAAACTCGCCTAAACTGCGCCTAGCAATCCGACCAGGCGTTCGGCATCGCAAATCTGAACGCCGCGGAACGGATTCAGCACCAAGAGGTCGTTGTCGCGCGTGATCAGATAGTCGGCCTTGCCGGTGTCGGCCAATTCCAGAAACTTGTCGTCCGTAGGGTCGCGGCAAACTTTCAGCGTGCCAGTGATCGGGACGACCTCCGCTTCGACCATATAGATGTCGATAAACTCAAGGCGTTCGGTTCGCGGCGAGAACCGCTCAAACTTGGTGCGAAAGATCACGTCGATGAGTTCGTCGATAGCCTCATCGCAAGTCACAAAGGCCGCGTTATCGAGCACATGATCGAATGCTCGCCTGCCGAAGGATCTCGAAAAGCAGGCAGCGGAAACCAGCGTGTTGGTATCAAAGACGAACCGCCCCTTAGCGCCCATCCACGATCTCGTCCAAAATCTCCTGCGTCAGGCCGTTGGCTTCCGATGCCGCGCCGATACGGTCCATTACAGCCTTCAGACGCGCGCGGCGGTCCAGTGTCGATTCTACCGTAACGCGCACCTCTTCGCCCGGCGGCAAGCCGAGGTGATCGCGGATGACGGGCGGAAGGTCGCCGACAAGGACGGTGCCTTCAAAGCGTCTGTGTATCTGGTTCATAGTTGGCAACCTACCACAACCCGCCGCAAAAATCATCCCACATTGCTGTGCTGGCGCCTCTCCAGCAGCCGGTGCGGCGTCTTCAGCGCATCTCGCGACGCGGTCGCCGCGCTACGGATCAATGCGGTACACTGGATAGCGCTCAGCGATAGCGGCAAACTCCGACAGTGGCGCGTCGACGGCCACGGGGAAATGTTTGCGACCGCTGGTTGCGACGCGCGCGTATTCCTTCAGTATAGTCGCCCTCTCGTCCGGCGGGACAGGCACGAGGTGTACGGAGCGCCGGCGCCCATGCCGCAGCGCGGCCTCGCCGTTGGCGGCTTCGACATTCTTGACCCAGTTCGATCCCGGGCCCAGCATTGAGACGAGGTACTGCCTGCCGTCGACGGTCGCGACCACCATCGGAACCGAGCTTTTCTCGCCGGGCGCGCGGCCACGACCTTCCAGGACGGCCACCTCCGCTGACGTCAGCCCCAGCGAGTTCCACCAGATCATGAACCGGCCGACCCAGCGGCCGATGAGCGTTGGCCGCCAATCGCGGTAGAACAGCCGCAGGAGAGGGCTGCGCTCGGCCGGATCGGGATGAATCGTCTCGCCCATGCATGCACTCCACCTACCGCCAGGGTAAGCGCGAAGAGCCTGCATTCATTGCGGTCGATCGGCCTTGACCGGGATCAAGTCACCGGTGCGTGGGCGACGCCCCGCAGCTCACCCGACATTGGTGTGCTTGTACTTCTCCAGCAACCTAACCGGCTTCTTCAGTGCGTCCCTGCGGAAAGGGTCGCCCAGTTCCTGCGTGACCATCACCTCGACCACCGTGGTCTTGCCGTCCTTCTGCGCCTTACAGGCCGCGTTCAGCGCCTCGCCGACGTCCTTCAGCTTGTCGATGACCACGCCCTCGGCGCCCATCGACTTGGCGATGGCGGCAAAGCTCGGATTCTCCAGGTTCACGCCCAGGAAGCGGTTGGCGTAGAAATCGACCTGGTTCTTTTTCTCGGCGCCCCACTGCTTGTTGTGGAACACCACCGCCGTAGTGGGGATCTTCTCACGCACGCAGGTCAGGATTTCGCCAAAGCTCATGCCCCAGGCGCCGTCGCCGACATAGGCCACGGCGGGGCGCTCGGGGGCGGCCACTTTGGCGCCGATGATGGCGGGGAAGGCGTAGCCGCAGTTGCCAAAGCTCATGGCCGCGAACATGGAATTGGGCTGCTTGAAGCGCAGATAGGAGTTCGACACCGAGCAGATATTGCCGATGTCCGTGCTCACCATGGCGTTGGCCGGCAGCGCTTTTTCCAGCTCACGCAGCATCTGGCGCGGGTGCATGAAGGGCGAGCCCTCGGCCACGCCTTTCGACCAGTCGTCGTTTTCCTCGGTCCAGGCCGTGAGTTCCTTTTCCCAGGCGTCCTTCTGCGCCTTGATCTCCGCCTTGCGCTTGTCCGCCGAAGCTGCTCCCTCCAGCTTGCGGTTGGCCAGCCGGTAGGTCAGCGCCTTGGCGGCTTCCTTGGCGTCGCCGACGATGCCGACGCTGATCTGCTTCACCAGCCCCAACATGCGATGATCGCTGTCGACCTGGATGATCTTGGCGGTCTTGGGCCAGTAATCCATGCCATGCTGCGGCAGCGTGCCGAACGGTCCAAGCCGGGTGCCCAGCGCCAGCACCACGTCGGCCTGCGCGATCAGCTTCATCGCGGCCTTGGAGCCCTGGTAGCCGAGCGGTCCTGTCCACAGCGGATGATCCGACGGAAAACTGTCATTGTGCAGATAACTGTTCACCACCGCCGCCTGCAGCGTCTCGGCGAGGTCGACGCAGTCCTTCACGCCGCCCGACATGACGACGCCGCCGCCCGACACGATGACCGGGAATTTGGCCTTGGCGAGCAGGTCCGCCGCCTCATCGAGGCTTTCATTGGCGCCTGGCCCACGCAGGATCGCGCGCGGTTTGGCGATCTCGTAGTCCGCCTCGCCGTAGAAATTGTCGCGCGGAATGTTGAACTGGGTCGGGCCGCGCTCGCTCATGGCCATATCGAAACAACGCGCCAACAGTTCGGCCATGCGCGGGTGCTTGGCGACATGGGCCTGATATTTGGTGATCTTGGAAAAGATCGGCAGCTGCTCGGTTTCCTGGAAGCCGCCTAGCCCCATGCCAGCTGTACCGGTTTCCGGCGTGATGACGACCACCGGCGAATGGGCCCAGAAAGCGGCTGCCGTCGAGGTGACGAAATTGGTCACCCCAGGCCCGTTCTGGGCGATGCACACGCCGTGCCTACCCGACACCCGCGCATAGCCGTCCGCCATGTGCCCGGCGCCCTGCTCGTGCACGGTCGGGATGAAGCGGATGCCGGCGGCCGGGAACAGGTCCAGCGCGTCCATATAGGCCGAACCGACAATGCCGAACACGTCCGTCACGCCATAGGCGGCGAGCGTTTCGACAAAGGCTTCGGAGGCGGACATTTTGGGCATGGAGCGGGCTTTCTTGGGAACGGTGATAGCGCCTGTTCTAGTCCTGGCCGGTCAGTCCGGATAGTGCCAATGTCTGCTGCGCAAGCGCACCAGCCGGCGCTGGCGCTAAGGGTCCGACCCCAGTGTTTAAACTGGCCCGGGCGCCGATGCAGCGGACAGTTGCCAACCATCGTCCCGCGACAGCAGAGTGTCGCCGTAAGGATAGGGTCCGCTCGCTCCGGCGAAGGGGTCTGACCTTTGCGTCATATTCAAGAGGCGAGCTGCATGTCCACAGACACCCCTACCCCGGCCGGCATCGGCCCCGAACGCCTGCTGGCGTTTTCCGACGGCATGTTCTCCATCATCATCACCATCATGGTGCTGGAGCTGAAGATCCCGCACTCGCCCGAACTGACCGCGCTGCTGGAGGAATGGCCAAAGTTCCTGGTCTATGCGTTGAGTTTCCTGCAGGCGGGCATCTATTGGGTCAATCACCACGCGCTCTACAATGAAGTCGAGAAGATCGACAACCGCGTGCTATGGCTGAACCTGCTGCTGCTGTTCTTTCTGTCGCTGATGCCGTTCGCAACCGGCTATGCTGGCGAGACCGATTTCGCAAAGTTCCCGACCGCGCTCTACGCTCTGGTGATGCTGCTGCCGGCCTTGACCTGGACGTCGCTGCATCGGGCTATCGTGCGCCTGAACCCCGGCGAGGGCGAGGTGACCCGGGCAGCGTTGATCAAAGGTTATATTGCGCTGGCGCTCTACATGGCGGCGATCGCTGTGGCCTATCTCAGCCCGATGTTCAGCATGACCCTCATTCTGACCGTGGCAGTGATGTACTTCCTGCCGACGCGGTTTTTCTGAACACATCCGTCATGGCTTCAACTCGATCTCAATGAAGGCATAGTCGCCAGGGTTCGCATTGATCACATCATGCTCGACGCCTGCGTTGCGGAAATAGGGTGCGCCTTTCGTCATAGTCACTAAGCTTTCACCGTCCTTGGTGAGGAGTTTTACTTCGCCGTCCATCAGCGGCACCACCACATAGTCGTGGCCATGCCGGTGCCAGCCGGTATGGTCGCCAAGATTGGCAAAACGCCACTCCCAAACGGTGACCCGATCATTGTCAATCAACTTGGCGACTTTGGCGGCGCCGGGGATGAGGATCGTCACATGGGCTCCAGTGCTTTGATACCAAAGCGGCCCTGCTGGTCGAACAGTGCTGTCGCGCAACCCATCAGGTCACAGCGCACTTCTGCTGATTGCAGACCTATTGGCCGTCAGACGCATTTTATCCACCATAGCACGCTTTTCCTGACCCGAAACAAACAGCGGTTGTCAGTTGTCCGTCATCCCTTGGCGCTTACGTTGCCGTCTCTCAGACGCAGCTTCAATGGAGAACACACATGATGCGCATAGCCCTCTTGACAGTTGCCGCCTGCCTGGCGGGAGCCATCGGCGCCAATGCCGCAACCTCGTTGGACGACAACGCTGGCTGGCCGGCAGTCGTGAAGGCCGTCGCCACGCCGCCGGCCGCTCAGATGCAGCTTGCCCGCAAAGGCGCCGACGACCTGCTCGATCACGACGTCAATGACCTCAATGACAACGAAGGCGACAACGACGTCAGCGAACCGGCCGAGACGCATGACAATGACGTCAACCATGACGGTCCCAATCACGACAGCAATGACAATCATGGCATGGGCGGCAGTTCCAACTCTGGCTCAGGTTCGGGGCATTCGGAGTCGGGCGGCTCGAATTCTGGCAAGCGCGGTTGACAGACATGTTTGCTAGTCGCCATCGCTGCAGCGATGGCAATGAGACCAAACCCCCACGCGGGTCGCCTTGCGTGGGGGTATTTTGGCGCGTCTGCTCCAGCCTGGGTACGCCCTTGGACGCACCAAACGCGCTGGCGCTGGCAGATCGGCAGGATTCGCTTTAGCGTCCTTGCCAACCCCTGCCCCCGCAGACCCTCGCCCGCCCAATGGAGCCTCACATGCCCGGACTTCGCCCCGACGTCGACCCTGACGGCTTGGAAGAATTCTCCGTCGTCTTCACCGACCGATCGCTGAATCATATGTCGGCGAAGTTCCAGACCGTTATGCGCGACATATCTGCGATGCTGCGTGAGGCTTACAGCGCCGAAGCGGTCGCGCTGGTGCCCGGCGGCGGCAGCTACGCCATGGAGTCGGTCGCCCGCCAGTTCGCGACCGGCCGCCACGCCTTGATTGTACGCAACGGCTGGTTCTCCTACCGCTGGACGCAAATCTTCGAGATGGGCGGGTTCGCGGCGAAAACCACCGTCGTCATGGCGCGCCAGACCGGCAACCGTCCACGCTCACCCTACGCCCCGCCGCCAATCGAGGAGGTAGTCGCCAAAATCCAAGACGTCCGCCCGGACGTCGTATTCGCCCCGCATGTGGAAACCTCCGCCGGCCTGATCCTGCCCGATGGCTACATCACGGCCCTGTCGGCTGCCGCGCATGAGGTCGGCGCACTCATGGTGCTCGATTGCATCGCGTCCGGTGCGATCTGGGTCGATATGGCGCAAACCGGCGTCGACGTTCTGATTTCCGCGCCGCAAAAGGGTTGGTCGGCCTCGCCCTCCACCGGCCTGGTGATGGTGTCCAAACGCGCCGCCGAGCGGCTGGAGCAGACCACCTCCAACAGTTTTGCCATGGACTTGAAAAAGTGGCGCGCCATCATGACGTCCTACGAGGCTGGCGGCTTCGCTTACCACGCCACCATGCCGACCGACGCGCTGGTGGGTTTGCGCGATGCCATGGTGGAGACGCGGGCGCTCGGCTACGAACGGCTGAAGGCGGCGCAGTGGCAGCTGGGGACGGGCGTACGCGCGCTGCTGGCGCAGCGTGGCGTCCAATCGGTTGCCGCCGACGGCTTCGGCGCGCCGGGCGTCGTGGTGAGCTACACGGACGATCCCGACATCCAGAACGGCAAGAAGTTCCGCGACGCCGGCATGCAAATCGCGGCGGGTGTGCCGCTGCAGGTGGGCGAGGGCGCCGAGTTCAAGACCTTCCGGCTGGGACTGTTCGGGCTGGATAAGCTCAACGATGTGGAGGGAACGATTGCACGAGTACGGGAGGTGGTGGTGCAAGTGATGTAGGAGGGCGCGATATCGCGGTAACGGTGCGTCCAAACGCGCCAAGCCGGCCGGCCTCGCTCACGGAATGAACGAACCGAGCCTCTGCTACGTCAGCACAGCCCCGCCTGCTTGAGATAATTATACGCCACGATGATCTCACGCAGCCGGTCTTCCGACGACCGGTCGCCGCCATTGGCGTCGGGGTGGTGCCGTTTCACCAGTTCTTTGAACCGGGTTTTTATCTCCGGCTTGGTCGCCCGGTCGTCCAGGTTCAGCGCCTTCAGCGACTTACGCGCCATGTTGCCCACGGTCGGGCGTTCGGCATCGGGGTGGGGTCGCGCCGTGCCGCCGCCGAAAACCCCGAATGGATCGCCGGGCCGCCGGCCGCGCGCCGCCATGCGCTCGGCAAACCGCGATTGCGCGGGCTCCGCCGCACCAGCCGCCGCGCCGCGGGCCGAGGCGTTGGCCCCGGCAGCCCAGGTCGGGCGATGGCCGGTGGCTGCCGATTTCTGGAAGGCTTCCACCTCGGCGTCGCTCATGCCGTCGAAATAATTGTAGCTCTTGTTGTACAGTTGAACATGGTTCAAGCAGAACTGGAAGAACAAGCCGTCACGGCCGCGGCCCTGCGGCGCACGGTGGTGCCCAGGCTCGCCGCAGCCTGACCACTGGCAGGTGCCAACGGGTTCCGCCTTGGGCGCGCTCGCTCCGGCTTTTACGCGGATGCTGTCGAAGTATTTGGAGTCCAGTTTCATGGTGTGGGAAGTATGTTCCGGTCGATCCCGTTGCACAAGATGGCGTGGCCGCGCGGTCCGACCCCGCGTTGCCTGTCGGCCGCACCGGCTTGCCAAGGGCGCGCCAGTGTGGTGTCTTTAAAGATTGCGCCGGCAGTAGTGAAGGTCCGCTGAATGACGATGGAAACGCGCATCCGGGAGCGGCTGGAAAAGTCGTTTTCCCCAACCCGGCTGGAGGTCGTGAACCAGTCGCAGCTGCATCACGGACACGCCGGATCGCCTAATAGCGGGCAGAGTCACTTCAGCGTTCACGTCGTATCTGCGCGTTTTGCCGGTTGCTCGCGCCTCAAGCGGCACCAACTGGTGAACGAGGCGCTGGCGGCAGAATTGAGAGATGGGGTTCATGCCCTGGCGATCAAGGCCGAAGCGCCCTGATCACCGAAAAGTCGCGGCGGACTTAATTTTTTATTTACGCGGCGCAGACAGGCTGACCGGCTTGCATCAATCCGGTTCCGCCATGAACGCTCCCGCCCTTGCCTTTACCCTGCCGGACTTGGCCGCGCTAGCCTTCGTCTTGTGCACCACAGTGCCGGTCTTGGCGCTGTTCTGGCGCCCAAAATACCTGTTGGGACAATCCACAAGGCGCCAGTCCGCCGCTCAGGCAACCGGCAATCCGCCCGGGTCCGCTCCACTTGGCCTCATGGGTCAATGGGCTATCCACGAGCGCCGCGTGGCTGCCGGCATCGACCGGCAAAACACAGCGGCTCAGTTGCATCGACAGCTTGCGATCAAGATCGGCGCCCTCGACTACGAGATCGACCAGCTGTGGCGCGAGACGCGGGGGTTGGGCACGTCGGGCGCCGCCCGTCCCGCGCTCAACGCGCTAGCACCGTCAGTGTACACACGACGACGGACCGTGCGGGGATCCGAATCGTCCCTGGCGGCGTGAGGGGGAGGGCCTCTGGGGGCCAAGGCGTAGTTGCGAGCGCGATCCGCCAGAGCGCTCCCGGCGGCTGCGCCGGCAAAAGCGCCTCGGCGTCAGCTGCACTGCGGTTGAACCAGAGGCACAGGCGCTCCGGCACTTCGTTGGGATGTTGCGTCCCCTGAAGCAACAGCCCGAACACATCCGTGCCGGCCCAATCGGCGTTGGTCATCGTGGCGCCGTCCACTCGCAACCAGGAGGCATCGGGCAGCGCGCCCTCGGCTACCGGCCGGCCGGTCAAAAAACGATCGGCACGAAGCAAGGGATGCTCGCGACGCAAGGCCGCCAGCCGGCTGACCAGTTCGATCAACCCGTCATCCGCGTGCGCCCAGTCCAACCAGGTGATGGCGTTATCCTGGGCATAGGCATTGTTGTTGCCGCCTTGCGTGCGGCCCATCTCGTCACCGGCCGTGACCATCGGCGTGCCGCGCGACAGTAGCAGCGCCGCCAGCAGCGCGCGCACGTCGCGGGCGCGGACCTCGCGGACCGCAGGAACTGCGGTCGCGCCCTCGACGCCTGAGTTCCAAGACCAGTTGTTGTCGGTGCCGTCGCGGTTGCTCTCGCCGTTGGCCTGGTTGTGTTTGGCCGCATAGGCCGTAAGGTCGGCCAACGGGAAGCCGTCATGCGCGGCGATGAAATTGACGCTTGCCGAAGGGGGGCGATGGCTGCCGGAAAAGACATCCGACGACCCCGTGAGCCGCGTCGCCAGGGCGCTGGCCGCACCAGCGTCGCCGCGCCAGAACCGGCGCACATCGTCACGGTAGCGGTCGTTCCATTCCAGCCAGGGGCTCGGAAAATTGCCGAGCTGGTAGCCGCCCGGGCCGATGTCCCAGGGCTCGGCGACCAGCGTCACGCCAGACAGTTCGGGGTCCTGACGGATCGCCGTCAGCAGCGGCGATTCTGCCGTATAGCCTGTGGGGGTGCGCCCGAGGATGGTCGCCAGGTCGAAGCGGAAGCCGTCGAACCCGAGGCGCGCCCAATGGCGCAGTGAGTCCATGGCCAGCTGCGCCATGGCCGGGCGGTCCAGCGCCAGGGTATTGCCACAACCAGTGTCGTTGATCATTCGGCCTGGATCGTCTGCAGCATGACGATAATAGGTCGCACTGTCGAGGCCGCGCAGGCTGAGCGTCGGCCCGGCGTCATCGCCCTCGCCACTGTGGTTCAGCACCACATCCAGCAGCACGCGCAGGCCGGCGTCGTGCAGGGTGCGGAGCGTATCGGCGATCTCGCGCATACCCCCCGGAGCGAGGCGCGGGTCGGGCGCCAGCAACGTGACAGGGTTGTAGCCCCAAGCGTTGGCGAGGTTGAGCGCGTGGAGATGGCGTTCGTCGATCCAGGCCGTCAGCGGCATCAGTTCCAGGGTATCGACGCCGATGCGCTTGAAATGCGCCAGGATCGCGGGCGTGGCCAGCGCGCCGACAGTGCCACGCAGGGGTTCGGGAACGCCGGGATGGCGCTTGGTGAAGGCACGCACCGAGACTTCGTAGATGACCCCGGGAGGCTCGGGGGCGGGCCGGACCGCAGCGACCGCCGGCCGGCTGGCAATGGCCTTGGGCACCAGAGCGGCAGTGTCACGATTGGCGGAGCGGGGCAGCGCCAGATCGGAATGATAGACGAACGCACGGTCCAGCTCCAGCGCATAGGGATCGACCAGCAGCTTCATCGGGTCGAAGCGCTGTCCGCGTTCTGGCGCCCACGGACCGTCCGCCCGAAGACCGTAGCGCGTGCCCTCGGAGATGCCGGGGACGAAGGCGTGATGGATGTCGCCGGAGCGGGATGCAAGCGGGATGCGCGCGGTTTCGAGCGCACCCACCGCATCAAAGAGGCAGAGCCAGATACGCTCGGCATGGCGCGAGGCGACGGCAACGTTCGCGCCGCCGGGAACGAGCGTGACGCCGAGCGGGCGGGGGGAGCTGGGGCCGGAAGTGATCTTGATCTCAGACATCGGTCCACGCGACGGTCTGCCTTCTCCCTTTGGGAGAAGGTGGCGCACTGCGCCGGATGAGGGGATTGGCGGAGAGAGTTTGCCACGAAGGTGCGCGCACCTCCGGCCGCAATCCCCTCATCCGCCCTTCGGGCACCTTCTCCCAAAGGGAGAAGGCCAAATTTCCGTTTGTCTGCGCTGGATCATCACGTAATCACGCTCGGGCTCGCCCGTCCGGTGCGCTGCTCGATCTGGGCCAGCGCCTGGGCAATTCCGATCAGGTCCTCCAGCGCGCGCTGCGGATCGAGGTCCTGACGTTCCGGGTCCGCCTCGTAGCGCTCGATGTAGACGCGCAGCGTCGCCCCCGCCGTGCCGGTGCCCGACAGGCGATAGACAATCCGCGCGCCGTCCTCGAACAGAACGCGCAGGCCTTGTCCCGTCGACGTCGACCCATCCACCGGATCGTGATAGGCGAAATCGTCCGCTGCCGCGATGGTCCGTTCGCCAACCGTCGACCCCACCAGCTTCGGAAACGTCGCCTTCAGGTCCGCCATCAGTTTCCCGGCGGCGGCGGCGTCCACCTCTTCATAGTCGTGGCGGGTGTAATAATTGCGCCCATAGGTGCGCCAATGCTCCGTGACGATCTTATCGACCGACTGGCGGCGCTTGGCGAGAATGTTCAGCCAAAGCAGCACCGCCCAGACGCCATCCTTTTCGCGCACATGGTTGGAGCCTGTCCCCGCGCTTTCCTCGCCGCACAGCGTGGCCATGCCGGCGTCCAGCAGATTGCCGAAATACTTCCAACCGGTGGGAGTTTCGTAGCATTTGATGCCCAACTTGGCCGCCACCCGGTCGGCCGCCGCGCTGGTGGGCATGGAGCGCGCGATACCGGCCAGGCCCTTGGCGTAGGCCGGCGCCAGATGGGCGTTGGCCGCCAGAATGGCCAGCGAATCCGACGGCGTGACGAAGCGATTGCGGCCGATGATCAGGTTGCGGTCGCCATCGCCGTCGGAGGCCGCGCCGAAGTCGGGCGCATCCGGCGACATCATCAGGTCGTAGAGTTCGCGCGCATGCACTAGGTTTGGATCGGGGTGATGGCCGCCGAAATCGGGCAGCGGCGTGGCGTTTATCACGGTGCCCGGAGCCGCGCCGAGCATGCCTTCCAGGATGGCCGTGGCATAGGGGCCGGTGATCGCGCTCATGGCGTCAAAGCGCACCCCGAAGCCGGCCTTGAACAGCGCGCGGATGGCGTCGAAATCAAACAGGGTCTGCATCAGCGCGGCATAGTCCGTGACCGGATCGACGACTTCGACGATCATGGGGCCGAGCTTGCCGCTCCCGATGGTGTCGAGGTCGAGCGTACCGTCCGCATACAGTTTGTAACTGGTGATGGTCTTGGTGCGTTCGAAGATGGCGTCGGTGATGCGCTCGGGCGCCGGGCCACCGTTGCCGGCATTGTACTTGATGCCGAAGTCGCCGTCCGGGCCGCCCGGATTGTGACTGGCCGAGAGCACGATGCCACCGAGCGCGTTGTTCTTGCGAATGAGGTGCGAGGCGGCCGGCGTCGACAGCAGCGCACCCTTGCCGATCAGCACGCGACCGAAACCGTTGGCCGCCGCCATGCGCAGAACCTTTTCGGCCACCTCGCGGTTGAGATAGCGCCCGTCGCCGCCCACCACCAGCGTCTTGCCAGCGATCCCGTCCAGCACATCGAAGGTGGACTGGATGAAGTTCTCGGCATAATGCGGGGCCTGGAACACCGGCACCTTCTTGCGCAGGCCGGAGGTGCCCGGTTTCTGACCGGAAAACGGCGTGGTCGGAACAGTGGTGATGCTTGGTGTCGTCACGGTGGCAACCTTGTGCTGGCCGGTGAGGCGGCGGTAAATGCCGGCATATTGCGCGGCGCTGCGCTTCCAGGAGACATCCGTGCCCATGCCGCTCTTCTGCACCGCGGTCCAGGCCTCGCGATCGCGATACAGCGCCAGCGCGCGGTCATGCGCGCCGGTCAGGCCTGCCGCATCCACGCCTGAGAACAGCACGCCGGTGCCGACCCCGGCCTTGCGCGCGGCGTCATTGGCGTCGATCACGGTATCGGCCAGCCCACCGACGCGGGCGACCACCGGCACGCAGCCATAGCGCAGGCCGTAAAGCTGCGTCAGGCCGCAGGGCTCGAAGCGCGAGGGCACCAGGATGGCGTCGGCGCCGGCCTGCAGCAGATGCGACAGCGGCTCTTCATAACCGATGACCACGCCGACGCGGCCCTTGTGCCGGGTCTGCGCGGCGCCAAACGCGGTCTCCAAGGCGACATCGCCCGAGCCAAGCAGGGCGAGGCGCGCACCGCTGGCGACCATTCCCGGCAGCACCTCCAGCAGCACATCCATGCCTTTCTGCTCGGTCAGGCGGCTCACCACCGTATACAGAAGACTATCGTCGCCATCGAGGCCAAAGCGCGCCTCCACTGCGCGCTTGTTGGTGGCGCGCTTGCCCAGCGTGGCGCTGTCGTAGTGCTCGACAATCGCGCTATCCGTGCCGGGGTTCCAGACCTCGGTATCGATCCCATTGACGATGCCCGAAAGCACGTCGCGGCGGTGCCGCAGCAGGCCGTCCAGCCCCATGCCCCAGGCCACCGTGGCGATTTCCTCGGCATAGGTGGGGCTGACCGTGGTGATGGCATCGGCGCATTGCAGGCCGGCTTTGAGGAATCCGACGCCGCCAAAATATTCGACCCCGTCGAAGGAAAAAGCGCGGTCCGGCATGCCGAGCGTGGCAAACAGCTCATAGGGGAACCAGCCCTGGAAGGCCAGATTGTGTACCGTGACGACGGACTTGGCGCCTGGTGCATCGCCGAACTTGAGGTAGGCGGCGGCCAGCCCGGCCTGCCAATCGTGCGCGTGCACCACATCGGGCTGCAGCCCAGGCAGCAGACCGCGCCCAAGCTCACCGGCCACCTTGGACAGCGCGGCGAAACGCGCGCCATTGTCGGGCCAGTCCTTGCCGTCCGGCCCGGTATAGGGCTTTCCGGGACGGTTGTAGAGGTGCGGCGCGTCCAGCACCAACAGCTCGAGGCCATGGCTCTTGGCGGACAACAACCGCGCCGGACCGCCGAACAGGCCCGGGAAGGCGGCGACGTCCTGCGTCTGGCCCAGCGCCGCCATGACGACGGGATAGCCGGGCAGCAGCGTGGTCATGGCCACACCCTCGGGGGCCAATGCCGAGGGCAGGGCGCCCGCGACATCGGCCAATCCGCCGGTCTTGATCAACGGATAGACCTCGGAGGCGACCGAGAGGACCGACAGCATACCGCTCATGAGGCCGCCCCTACGCCGCTTCGGACGAGGACGAGGACAGCGGCGTGTCCAGCCCCTTGGCGGTGCGCACGGCGGCCAGGAACGCGGCCAGCGATCTGGAGAACTCCGCCGTCATGACGGTTTCGTCGGACTCCGGCCTTGGCACCCGAACCGGGACGCCCGTGGCTGCCGCGACCGGCACGATGACTGACGGATCGTCGGCACAGGCCGCAATCGGCGGCAGGTTCCAATCGTGCTCCTCGGTATCGAACCATCGTGCGCTCGGGCCGCCTTCGGGTGAAATCCGGTTGCGTGCCGGAAGCGTCGGGGGCGGGGCATCCGGCAGCGGCGGCACGGCATGCTTGGTCGGCAGATCCGGCAGCTTGTTGATCATTTCCTGAGTGATCAGGCAGACGCCGTTCTCGGTGCGCCGGAAACGCTTGGCGTCCAGTTCGGGATCCTCGCCCACCACCAACCCTTCGGGGATGACGACGCCGCGATCGACCACGACTTTCTTCAGCACCGAGTTGCGGCCAACGTCGGCATACGGAAGCACGACCGCCTCCTCCATGCGCGCAAAGGAGTTGACGCGCACGCCGGTGAACAGCAGCGAGCGCCGCACATCGGCGCCCGAGACGACGCAACCGCCC
>Ga0209069_10000976_pt1 | contig 14161 bp, 11 predicted proteins | sample Str013_2_FD_187202 | JGI IMG/M metagenome (GOLD analysis project Ga0209069, IMG submission 187202) | Freshwater sediment microbial communities in response to fracking from Pennsylvania, USA - Straight Creek_MetaG_SC_2013 (SPAdes) (version 2) | ecosystem: Environmental > Aquatic > Freshwater >...
AGCATATCCTATAGTTTTACCGCAAATAATAAAAATTAACGTATGAGCAGGATATTCTATTCTATTCTTTTCACTGGTAGTTCTTTGTTTTTACTGTACGCTTGCACCAAATCTTCTTCATCTACTACTTCTACGGTTGGCAACTGGGTTCGCCGGTCAGATTTTGACGGTGTTGCCCGAAGTGAAGCGGTGTCATTTGTAGTGGGGGATTCTGCTTATGTAGCTACCGGTTATGACGGGGATGTCCGCTTGAGCGATTTGTGGAAATATGATGTAGTCAATAATTACTGGATTCAAAAGGCAGATTTACCGGGCGGTGGACGCAGTTCTGCCGTGGGATTTGCAACAACCACCAAAGGTTATGTGGGTACCGGATACGATGGTGTCAATAAACTAAAAGATTTTTGGGAGTACAACCCTGTTACCAACAACTGGACAAAAAAGGCAGATTTTGCTGGTCCTGCCCGTTATGATGCAGTTGGGTTTGGTATCAGCGATAAGGGATATATCACTACTGGTTTCGATGGCAATTATTTAAAGGATTTCTGGATGTATGATCCTGCAACCGATAGCTGGACACAAAAAGTGAGCCTGGGTGGATCAAAGCGTTCGGGCGCTGTGTCCTTTGTATATAAAGGCAATGCCTATGTTTGCACAGGCACTAATAACGGTACACCCGTAAATGATTTCTGGATGTATGATCCTACCGCTGATAAGTGGACGGAGAAAAATTTTATTTCAAATGTAAGTACCGAGACTTTTGATGACGCCTATGCAATTGTAAGGTCCAACAGTGTTGCCTTTGTAATTGGTGATAAAGCATATGTAAGTACAGGTGAAAATGGATCTATTTTAAGTGATACATGGGAATATGATTTTGCTACCGATGTTTGGATAAAGAAAACCAACTGGGAAGGTTCTGAAAGAACCGGAGCTACTGGTTTCTCAGTGAAAAACAGGGGCTTCTTGTTAACAGGACGCAACAGCACTTTCCGTTTTGATGACATGAGGGAGTTTCTTCCAAATGATGCCTATAACGCAAATGATTAAGTCAAGATTCTGGATGATACCTGCTTCTATTGTTTTAATAGCGGCAGGTATCATTATTTTATACAGGCACAACCAGGAAGCCGCTTCAAAGGAAATGGTAAAACTGGAACTTCGGCCTTTGGAAAAATCAACTGGCTGGGGTTATGAAATCCTGGTAGATAACAAAATATACATTCACCAGGATTGTATTCCTGCCATTACCAGTCAAAAACCATTTGTTAGCCGGGATGAAGCCATGCTGGTGGGCAATGAGGTAATCAAAAAACTTCAGAAAGGGCGCGTGGCCGGGATCACAATTGATGATCTGAACCGACTGCATGTGCATTACTAAAAAGCTGCATACCTGCTTTCATGCAAAATCCAGGATAAGGAATTGTCATTGATCAGGAATTCATTTTCACTATGTCCAGCAGGTTACTTCTGTAGCTGTTGCCAATGGGAAGAATCTTTTCCCCTATCTCCACTTCTTTCTTGGAAATACTTTCGATGTAGTTGAGTGAAATGATATAGGAGCGGTGTATCCTTACAAATTTTCTAACAGGCAATCTTTCGGAAAAAGTTTTCAGGTTTTGTAAGGTAATGATTGGCTTGTTTTTCTTGCTGGTATATATCTGCGTATAATCTTTCAATCCTTCACAGAAAAGAATATCGTTGAAATTTACTTTTACAATCCGGTATTCCGATTTGATGAAAAAGTAATTATCGTCCTTATAGGTAGAGCTGGGTTTTATACTCAGTAAATGTACAATGGCTTTGTTGATCACATTAAGGAAGCCTTCATAACTAATTTCGGTGTCCTCGATAAGAAAAGCTGGTGAGGGAAGGTGATTGTGTATACCACTTTTCTTTTCCGTATAAAAAATAAAAACGGGCTTGTGGCCTTCATCAGCCAGTAATTTATGAACCTGGGCGTAATGCTGTACATCCAGGAATATAATGTCGGGCATTGTTTTTTCCAGGATGGTTTCCACCTGTTCCGGGGAGATTATCACCGGCAGGGTTAATGTCCCGGTTCTTTCTATGAAGCCGGTTAACTGCCTGTAGCCCCCGGTCTTATTCCTGATTAGTAAGCATTGTAGCGTCATAAGCATTTCGAATAACCCTGCAAGTTTCAAATATCTCTGGTTAATCAGGTGTTAAGGACAATACAGACGGGCCTGAATAATCGGTGAATGATAAGAATTTAAGGACGAATCGTCATTATTAACAAAAAAAGTCCCCGGCATATGCTGGTTGGCGGGGCCAAATAAGAAAAAATAATAAAGTGTTGTTTATTTCTTTGCAGGAGGACAATCTGCATCAATCCCTTCTTTTTGATTGGAAAATCGTTTTCCTGTTAGCATGGCTGTTATTTTATCCCCATCGGCTTTTTTCTTGTCATAAAATTCTTTATCGGTTAACAAACGCTGTACGTCATCCAGTTTTGCAATATAAATGCTCCGTCCATGTGTACCCAGTACAATTTCATTTTCTCTTTTCTGAATTGCAATATCATGAACGGGTACCCGTGGCAGACCACCGGTAAACGGCATATATGTTTTGCCACGATCTATACTTACATACAATCCCTGGCCAGTTCCCACATATAATATGTTTTCATTCTTCGGATCTTCCTTAATGCTGTTAATAGTTTCCGTTGGCAGATTGTTATTGATACTTGTCCAGGTGGTACCGAAATCTTCGCTTAGAAATAAATAGGGTTTGAAATTGTCGTAGCGATAACCGCTTAATGCCAGGTATACCCTGCCTTCTGTATACGCAGAAGGAGTAATACAATTTACCCAAAGGTTTTGAGGCAGATCATTGCCGGCTGTTTTCTTATTCGATTTAATTTCTGTGGTTCTGCCGTAAATATTGTTCCAGGTATAACCCCCATCTTTTGATATGTGAACCAGGCCATCATCACTTCCGGTATAGAGTAAACCAAATTTCATAGGCGATTCTGCAATCCAGGATAAAGTGCCATAGGGTACATCACCGGGTTTACCACCTTTTGTAAGATCGCCAGATAAATTAAACAGGGTATCTGCTTTGTTCAGCGATCGGTGAAACCTGTTGGAACCCATATAAAAAACATCCTGGTTGTGTTTGGATAAAAGAATCGGCGTTTCCCAATTGAATCGCAGGGGCGTTTCTCCCAATTGGTGCCTGGGACGAATTCCTTTTCGCTGGTCATTGTTTTTGCTGGTCCTGGCATAGGCCCCAAACTGGCTGCCCGCGTACATGGTGGCATTGTCCCTTGTATCTACCTGTACCATCATTCCATCTCCGCCGGTAATTAATTTAAATGAACTGCCACCGCTGCCAAACCATTCTTCATTGGGGTTTACTACGGAAGGCCCGTACCAAACGCCATTGTCCTGCAAACCTCCATACACATTATAAGGTTTTGCCTCATCTACTTCAATTGAATAATACTGACCTGCAGGAATTGAATTCGCCTTGAACCAAACTTTCCCGTCATCATAGGTAATATTTACCCCACCGTCATTTCCATTGATGATGTGCGAATCCTTATTGGGGTCGATCCAAATGGCATGGTGATCGGAATGTACGTTGCGCGTTTCGATATTCTTAAAGGTTTTTCCTCCATCCATCGATTCGGCTACTGGTACACCTGTTATAATTACCTTATCTGGGTTTACGGGCGATACCCATATTTTTCCAAAATAATAACCATAGGTGAAGTACATATAATCGAGATCTTTCTGGTTTGTTTTTTTCCAGCTGGCACCGGCATCATCACTCCTGTATATTTCACAACCTATAATAGCAGCTGCATCCAGCAAATCATCATTAGGACCTTTGATGTAATCAAAAATTACAGAAGGCTTAAAAGTACCGTCGGCTACTTTTGTCTTTATCAATTTTGAGTTATACTGAGCAGGGAATCGGTTTGTTTTCAAAAAGGAATCTACTTTTGTATCGTCCAGCTGTGCAAATTGTTCCTTTGTCAGGCTTTTGAAATCCCTGATGGTTAATTTACCGGTAACTGAATCTTTCTTCTGGTTGGGTTTCTTTCCCTGGTTGTCTACAATGGCATAGATTATCTGTGGGTTTTTCGGGTATACCGCCAATCCAATTCTGCCAACGTTTTCACCGGTTGGTAAACCACTTCCTTCTTTACTCAATAAGGTCCAGGTATTACCACCGTCAGTACTTTTATAGATACCGCTGGTTTTACCTCCTTCTTCGAAGTTCCATGCTGTACGGGTTCGGTACCACATTGATGCATAAACGATATTTGGATTGGTGGGGTCGATATCGATATCAACTGCACCCGTTTTATCATCAATGGCAAGGGTTTGTTTCCATGTTTTACCCCCATCTGTTGTTTTATAAACACCCCTTTCTTTATTGAATGAATACAGGTGTCCCAGCGCCGCCACCCATACAGTATTTGGATCTGTGGGGTGCAATAAAATTTTCCCTATATGATGTGTTTCGGGCAGACCAAGGTATTCCCATGTTTTTCCATTATCCCTGCTTTTATATACACCATTACCAGCGTAAGAAGATCGGCTGCTGTTTACTTCACCTGTACCTACCCAAATGGTCTTTGTTTTCCAGTCAACCGCAATGTCACCCATAAACAGGTTATCATTATTGTCAAATATGGGCGTAAATGACAAGCCATTGTTGGCTGTATACCAAAGGCCACCGGTAGCAAAGGCAACATAAAATTCGGCAGGATCTGCAGGGTTTGCGTCAATATCCACTACACGGCCGCTCATTACCGCAGGGCCAATATTGCGGAATTTTACATCCTTCACCAGGCTGCGCATTTCCATTTCCTTGCGCTGTGCCATATCTTTCAGCCTTTCTGCGGCGGGGGTAGCCTCATATTGGGCATGAACATTGCAAAATGTAAACAAGGCAATTACAAGGGTAATTAATAGTTTCCTGCTCTTCTGGCCAGTAAATGGCTTAAAAGAGCCTTTCTGTACCTTTACCCCTTGTAAAAGGAAGGAATCGCATCTTAACATAGCAATTAGTTTTGTTAGAACAATGAAAGAATTGGAAAATACGTTTTATACTGCACTCATTACGGGAAAAGGTTATGTGAACCGTGAAAGTATCGCTGAATGCAGACTAATTTCAAACTTACTAAACATGCGCTGGATTTTAATTCTCTCCTGTCTCTTTTATTTGAATGGTTTCGGCCAATTGCACGATTATACCATTGGGCCTAAAGGCGATACACTGAACGGAAAAGACAAGTCCGGGAAGAAACAGGGCAAATGGGTGATTCGCTATGATCAGATGCGTGGTGAACCTGGATATGAGGAAGAAGGCGAATTTAAAGATGATAGAAAAGAAGGCCAGTGGAGAAAATATACATTAATGGGCGATATGTTTGCGATGGAGAATTACCGCTGGGGGTTTAAGGATGGGAAAAGCCAGTATTTTAATATGAATGGTGAATTATTGATAGAGGAAAGCTGGTATGCATTCGATCCTGAAAAGTCATATGACACTATAGAAGTTGAAGATGTAAACAACCCCGACCATTTTAATAAAGTCATTATTAAAAACGAAGGTTCCTCATTAAAACATGGCACTTGGCACTATTATGATCCCTCTGCCGGCTTTATAACTAAAACAGAATTCTGGAGATATGGCAAATTGGAAGACGGCGACAATCCATTGGGCGGCTCCAAAAAGAAAGACATAGACAGTACATCTACCGCAGCCAAACCAAAGGTGAAACCAAAGGAAGTGCTCGATTTTGAAAAGAAAAACGCCGGTAAGAAAAAAGTAAAAATCAGGGATGGATCGGTGGGGTATTAATTTCAAAAAGTTTTAAGTAATAGGTTATAAGTAATAAGTTGGCAAGCACAACTTAAAATTTTGAGTCAGAAAACTTAAAACTTAATACTTATAACTTACAACCAGGTTTTCTACTTCTTAGCAAGATACCTTTCATTAATAATATCCATATGGTGCTTGCAATGGCCGGCGATGACATAACCCAATCCAACTGTATTAATAGGGTTATTGCCGGCGGTTCCTGCAAATAACAATTCAGTATCTGAAAGAGATTCAAATAATAATTCAGTGCTTTCCCTGACTGTTTTAAACTCTTCTTCCAGGTCGCTCCATTTGCGTGAAATTTTATTGGCAGCCAACGCCCAGTTGTTTTCGTCAAAACCCGGCAGGGGAGTAGCATCCTGTCTTGCCATGGTTAATGCGCGATAGGCAAATACCCTTTCTGCATCTATAATATGCTGCAGCAGTTCTTTTATCGTCCATTTGCCTTCATCATAGGCGTAATTAATTTTCTTTCGGGGTATGTCCTTCAGCATTTTTTTAAATGCCTTGGTATTGTTACGAATGGATTTGTATACCTCCACATCATCTGCTTTTTCTATATACTTTAGAAAATTGCCCGAAGCAATTGCTTCTTTCTTTGTTGCCATACCGATGTTTTTTGTAAATCTACAAATATTCAGGCAACCTGCTTTCCTTTGGCAATGTAAAATATTACGGGCAGCCAAATAAAAAACCCCGGCCAGTTGCCGGGGTTGCAATGTGGTATATTATAGAGTCTTTTATTATCCTTTCTTCGTTTTCTTTAAGGTAGACTTTGGCAATTTTTCAGCCTTATTTGTGGTAAGCGCTGAAGCCATTTTTGCCGCTTCATATGCATTGATGATTCCTCCGGATTTACAGATGTCTTTCAAATCTACTTTTACGTCTGTACCGGGCTTGTTTACTTTTTCTCCGGGAGACTGTGCGGATTTTTCCAGGATGGTTATCAATTGCTGAGGCGTCAGTTTTGGAAAATAGGACAGCAGAAACGCGGCAGTGCCGGCTACCACCGGTGCGGCCATACTGGTACCCTGTGCATTGCCATAAGTATTTCCTCCGGGAATGCTTGAATAAATCTTAACGCCTGGTGCAAATACGTCTACTTCATCCTTGCCAAAATTGGAGAATACTGCTGTATATCCACCTTCCTTTGGATCGCCGCTTGCGCCTACTGTAATCCAGTTGCTGGCTGTAGTATGCAATGTGCGTAAGGTTTTATTTGGGAAATTAGCCACTGTATCTACGTCGGCCGCATCGTTGCCTGCCGCATGTACCAGTAAAACCCCTTTGCTCTCCGCATATTTCACTGCATCATCCACCCATTTCTTGCCGGGAGAAAAGCTTTTGCCAAAACTCATGTTTACTACTTTGGCGCCATTGTCTACAGCATAACGGATAGCCAGGGCAATATCTTTATCGTGCTCATCACCGTCGGGAACCGCGCGAATCATCATGATGCGCACATTATCAGCAATACCATCAATGCCTTTGCCATTATCACGCTGTGCTGCAATAATGCCCGATACATGTGTGCCATGAAATGGCGTACCCGCCATTACATCACCATTGCCATAGAAACGATCATTGATATCATTTTCGTTGTCCTTTGTAATTTCGCCACGATAATTTGGCGGAGCTACTTCGGCAGATTCACCCTTGCGGATTTTGCCTTCGATGTCTTCCAGGATTTGTTTGTTGGTAATATCATTGTTGCTGTTGGCCTTGCAGATATTCAGGTACAGGCCACGGGCTTTCTTTGCATTTATATCGGTAGGTATATATGGATCCAAATCGGTACCACTGAATTCTTCCTTTTTTAAATCAGCTGCGATAATAGAATCGCCTTTCTTCAAATCAGGTAATATCTTTTTGATAAAAAACAATTCTTCTGTATCTACTTCACCCACTGTTTTTTGTTTGGCATCCAAAAACATCCGGTACTCTATTTTCTCCTCTTCACTCATTTTGGCGCTGTCAATTTGTTTGCCTTCATATTTTGCTTTCAGTGAATGATAAACCCTTGCGCCTTCGTAAGAATCTTCTTTTACATTTCTTCCGTCTTTACCGCCCAGAAAATTCCATCCATGCACATCATCTACATAACCATTGTGATCATCGTCTATTCCGTTGCCGGGTATTTCACCGGGGTTTGTCCACAGAATTCCTTTCAGGTCCTCGTGCAGCGTATCCACCCCCGAATCAATAACCGCCACAATTACCGTATTGCTTTTCAGTTTTTTTGAACGAACAAATTCATAGGCCTTGTCCATACTGATACCGGAGAAACCATCTTTGGTCTTGTCCATCAGGTGCCAGCCTTTCGGAGCACCGATACTTTTTACACTGGTGCCTTGAGCAAAGGATACAGACACAGCGCCAATCGCCAGCAGGAAAACACTTACCGCCATTACATGCTTCATAATGAATTGCTTTTTATTTATGCTTGTTGTTTGTTTACGAAGAATCCTTTTGAACCCAGCAGGACAGCTATAACCAGACATCCTTGCGTCGCATTTCGTTCGTCGGTAGTACTACTATTCGGCTTTATTTAACATAACCACTCTCAGGCGATCTGGCAAAAATGGGCATAAGTCTTAATAAACGCTAACCGCTGGTATAAATTATCATCATTTGGCAAATGATGTGTTAATTGCTATAAATCAAATTTAATACCCTGCGCCAGCGGTAACTTGTCCGTATAATTAATGGTATTGGTTTGCCTTCTCATATATACTTTCCAGGCGTCGCTGCCACTTTCCCTGCCACCGCCTGTTTCCTTTTCCCCGCCGAAAGCCCCACCTATCTCTGCTCCGCTGGTACCAATGTTTACATTGGCAATTCCGCAATCACTGCCTGTTTGAGACAGAAACAACTCCGCTTCGCGCATATTCACCGTCATGATAGAAGAGGACAGTCCCTGGGGCACGCCATTTTGAAATGCAATAGCTTCCTCAATTGTGTTGTATTTCATTATATACAATATCGGGGCAAATGTTTCGTGCTGTACAATATCATAATTATTTTGGGCTTCTGCAATACAAGGTTTCACGTAACAGCCGCTTTCGTAGCCATCTCCGCTCAAAACACCACCCTCCACGATAAACCTGCCACCGGCTGCCCTGCATTTTTCTATAGCATTACTATACATGTTTACGGCATCCTTGTCTATGAGAGGGCCCACATGATTTTTTTCATTCAGCGGATCGCCAATCTTCAGTTGCTGGTAGGCTTTTACCAGTTTATCCCTGAATTTGTCATATACATCTTTGTGAATAATCAACCTTCGCGTGCTGGTACAGCGTTGTCCTGCCGTTCCCACGGCGCCAAAAACACAGCCTATCAGGGCCATATCCAGGTCTGCATCTTTAGAAATTATAATCGCATTGTTTCCACCCAGTTCCAGTAGGCTGCGTCCCAGCCTGGCGCCTACAGCAGCACCTACTGCCTTACCCATGCGGGTAGAACCAGTAGCAGAAATCAATGGTATGCGTGTATCGTTGCTCATCCATTCACCCACATCCCTTCCACCGATAATTAAACAGCTTACGCCTTCAGGGACATTGTTCTTTTCAAATACTTTTTGGGTTATGTGCTGACAGGCAATTCCGCAAAGGGGGGTTTTCTCACTCGGTTTCCAGATACATACATCGCCACAAACCCATGCCAGCATACTATTCCAGCTCCATACAGCAACGGGGAAATTAAATGCTGAGATTACCCCAACAATACCCAAAGGGTGGTACTGATCGTACATGCGGTGACCAGGCCTTTCACTGTGCATGGTAAAACCGTGTAATTGTCTTGACAGACCCACTGCAAAATCACATATATCAATCATTTCCTGCACCTCACCATATCCTTCCTGGAGGCTCTTTCCCATTTCATAGGAGACCAGCCTTCCCAGCGATTCTTTTTGCTTTCTCAGTTCCTCACCTATCTGGCGCACTATTTCACCTCTTTTGGGAGCCGGCCAGGGACGCCATTGTGTAAAAGCTTCCTGTGCTTTTTTTAGGGCAGATTCATACGCATTTTTATCAGCAGCTGTAACGGAGGCGATTAATTTTCCATCAACGGGAGAGTAAGAATCAATCTTTTCTCCACCGCTTTTGAGCCATTGGGAACCTGTAGACACACCGTCATTTTGAGGTTGGATATATAAGGACTTCAGCAAATCGTTTATCATCTTAAAAATTTGAGGTCGCAAGATACGAAAAGCGGGTGTAGACTTGAGTGACCAGAAGAGGGGATTATTTGTTTAACAATGCTTCGTATAAGACTTCTACAGGATGAAGGGCCCTCTTTCCTGTTCCATCCTTTACCTGGTGCCGGCAACTGGTGCCCGGAGCAGCTATAATTGTGTCTTCCACCTGCTGGCGCACAGTGGGGAACAAGACAAGTTCGCCGATTTTCATCGACAAATCATAGTGTTCTTTTTCATATCCAAATGAACCTGCCATACCACAACAACCCGAAGGAATGGTTTCCACTGTATAGTTGGCGGGCAGGGACAGTAACCTAACGGATGGCGCTACTGTGGACAAGGATTTTTGCTGGCAATGACCATGTAGTTTGATGAATTTCTTTTCGATACTGAATTGTTCGCTGCGGATATTTCCTTTTTCAATTTCCCCTGCAATAAACTCATCAATTAAAAAAACACTGGCAGCCAGTTTCTTCGCCGCTTCCAGTTTATCATCATCCGCCAAATCAATGTATTCGTCCCTGAAGGTTAAAATAGCGGATGGTTCAATTCCAATCAACGGTGTTTCTTCTTTGATTAATTCGTGCAGCAAATCAATATTTCTATTGGCGATTGTTTTCGCTTTTCTTATCAGGCCTTTCGATAACCAGGTCCTGCCGCTTTCAATATGTTCAGGTATTACCACTTCATAACCCAGTTTCTCTAATAATTCAATTGCCTTAATCCCAATGGAAGTATCATTGTAGTTGGTAAATTCATCGCAGAATAAATAAACGCGACTTTTAGTTGGAACTGTCTTACCTGTTTTATGTTTACTATACCATTTCTTTAATGTTGTTTTCTCCAGGGTAGGCATTGATCGTTTTGTAGCAAAGCCTGAAACGCGCTTAATCAAATTACTGGTAACGCCATTGGTCATAAAGAAATTATAGGCGCCCGGAAAGATGGAACCAAGCTTTGCTGATTTGGTAAAGTTGGCAATCATCCTGGAACGAAAAGGAACACCATTCGCATCGTAGTAATGCTGCATGAATTCTGCTTTCAGTTTGGCTACATCCACATTGGAGGGACATTCAGATTTGCAACCCTTGCAGCTAAGGCACAAATCCATTACTTCATAAATCTCTTTGTGGTCGAAACGATTCAGTTTATCCGAGTGGGTAAGAAACTCCCGAAGTATGTTGGCCCTTGCCCTGGTGGTGTCTTTTTCATTGCGGGTGGCCATGAAAGAGGGACACATGGTACCGCCCGATAATTGTGTTTTCCTGCAATCGCCCGAGCCATTGCATTGCTCTGCGTGCTGTAATACGTCCTGGTTGTGAAAACGAAATATGGTCTTGAACGCTGGTGTTTGCTGACCCGGAGAATACCGCAGCATTGTATTCATCGATGGGGTATCCACGATTTTATTCGGGTTGAATATATGATCTGGATCCCAGGTGTTTTTTATTGTCTTAAGCAACTGGTAGTTTTTTTCACCCACCATTTGTTTGATAAATTCTCCGCGCAGTCTGCCGTCACCATGCTCACCACTTAGTGAACCATTGTATTTCTTTACCAGTGTTGCAATCTCTTCCGCAATGGTGCGAAAGAGCCGGTTGCCTTCTGCTGTTTTTAAATTTATAATGGGACGCAGATGAATTTCGCCTGATCCTGCATGCGCATAATGAACGGAGTAGAGGTTGTGTTTCTTCAATATTTCATTGAAGTCGCGTATATAAGCAGGCAGGTCGTGTACATCTACTGCAGTGTCTTCTATTACAGGTACTGCTTTACTATCACCGGGTAAGTTGCTCAGTAGTCCAAGCCCCGCTTTGCGCAGTGTCCATATTTTTTTGCTATCCTCTCCAAACAACAGCGGGAAATGATAGCCCAATCCGGCAACACGCATTTTTTCCTCCACCTGTTTTGCAATTGCTGTAATTTCTTCCCGGTTGGTTCTTGCAAATTCAATTACCAGTATTGCACCGGGGTCGCCCTGCACGAAGAAACGGTTCTTCATTTGTTCGCGGTTGTCCTTCGTGCATTCCAGAATATAATGGTCAATCAGTTCACTGGCGCTGGGATGAAATTCCAGGGCAATTAAATTGGCGCGCAATGATTCGTCAATGGAATTGAAGTGTACACAGAGCAATCCAACCTCCTTTGGTGGAAGTGGTACCAGGTTTAATTTTATTTCTGTAATAAATGCAAGTGTTCCTTCCGAGCCGGCAATGAGCTTGCAAAAATTGAAGTCGGGTTCTCCGGCGGTAAAGGGTGCAGTTTCCAGTAATACATCTACGGCATATCCTGTATTTCTTCTTTCTACAGTTTTACGGGGGAATTCTTTTCTTATTTCTACCTGGTTGTCATAGTTGCTCAACAGGCTTCGGACGTTTTTATAAATATTCGCTTCCAGTGTATCACCTTCACATTTATTATGAAATGCATCAATTGATAAAGCTTTGAAAACGGTTTCACTGCCATCGCTTAGCAGGGCATTTACTTCCAGCAGGTGCTCGCGCGTGCTTCTGTATACAACAGAGTTAGAGCCACAGGAATTATTGCCCACCATTCCGCCAATCATGGCGCGGTTGGCAGTCGAGGTTTCCGGTCCAAAAAACAATCCCTGCGGTTTAAGAAACATATTCAGTTCATCCCGGATGACGCCTGGTTGAACACGGACCCATTTTTCTTCCCTGTTTAATTCAAGAATTCTGGTAAAGTATTTGGAAACGTCTACCACAATGCCATTTCCTACTACCTGCCCGGCCAGTGATGTGCCCGCTGTCCTTGGGATAAGGGATGTATGGGCCTCATGGGCAAATGCTATCAGTTTTTTCAGGTCGCCGATGTTTCTGGGAATGGCAACAGCGAGTGGCATTTCACGGTAAGCGGAGGCATCTGTAGCGTAAAGGGTGCGCATGGTTTTATCAAAAAACAGTTCCCCTTCCAGTTGTGCTGCTAATCGCTTCAATTGCTCCGTCATTTGCCTGGGTGATTTATTCGTGCCGCAAAAATAGGCTCTTTTGAGGCTATGAATCAGTGGTAAAGTTTCTTTTTATTCCCTGTTTTTTACCCAAACCCTGGGGGTCCCGGGAACGTATATTATAATAGAATTCCACCCATAATTTACTGGAAACCTGTGGTAATATGAAAAATAGGACTAATTTTGCAGCAATAAAATCTGGCCATAATCATTGTGAAAGCTGCGAATTGGTTTATCTAAAAGTAGCAGATGAAACAGTTGGTTATACTTATTGCAGTAGCAAATTGCGCCTTCTTCGCCAAGGGCCAGACATCTTCTCCCCCCATCAATTCGGAAGTATCATTTAATACTCCTACAAAATTGTGTAGTTGCGAGCTGGTTAAACTGAAGCATGACAGTAAGAACCAGGCATTGGGCATTTTTGCCGAGAAGGACCTGAAAGGCAATATGGAGAAGAATTACAAACTGATGGATGAATATATCCGCAAAGAAAAATACCATTTACAAAAAGGTTTTGTAGACGATATCAGTGTGCTGGGCACTTATAAATCGCGTACAGATTGTATGACACTGTACAGGCACCTGCGATTGCAAAACAATTTCAGAATGTATCATATCCTGAACGTGGATGTATTGCTAAGCCTGGTGGAGAAATAAAAAAAATACCATCATGGAATCAGAAAGTTCTCCCGGTGCTATGATGGTACCGCTATTTATTCTTAGGCTGATAATACAATAAGACATTTCCCGAATCAAATGTTTTTGTTTTAATAAGGGAAAGCTCCAGTTTGTTATTTGAAGGTTTGAATAAAGGACTTCCGCTGCCCAATACCACCGGGTTTATCATAATCCTGTATTCATCAATCAGGCCAAGATTTGTAAAGCTACCTGCCAGCAATGCACTTCCAAAAATGAAAATATCTTTTCCCGGTTGATTTTTTAGTTTGATTATTTCCTCCGCTATATTGTCCTTCAGCAATACAGTATTGTTCCAATCGGCGCTCTTCAGTGTTGTTGATATTACTATTTTCGGTTTGTTGTTCATAAAGCCGGCTACAATTGGGTCATTTGTCATTGCCTCATTGGTGGTCCAGTAGCTTTCCATTAACTGGTAGGTTTTTCTTCCAAAA
>Ga0209069_10000977_pt1 | contig 14157 bp, 9 predicted proteins | sample Str013_2_FD_187202 | JGI IMG/M metagenome (GOLD analysis project Ga0209069, IMG submission 187202) | Freshwater sediment microbial communities in response to fracking from Pennsylvania, USA - Straight Creek_MetaG_SC_2013 (SPAdes) (version 2) | ecosystem: Environmental > Aquatic > Freshwater >...
CCTGATAGACATTGCCGGTGTTTGCTGGCATTTTGTACAATAGTTAAGAGATATAACCATCCGCTTCACCGCTTATCCATCTTCCATCCGGGACTTTGGCTTTATTGAATAGATTTGTTGCCAACCCATAACCATGAAATATATTTTTCTGTTGATGCCCCTGCTGGCTGCCCAATGTTTGTTTTCGCAGACAGCCCTCCCCGTTATTAAAGCCAGCTCAAAAAAAGTGAGTATCAACGATGGCGGTTATTTGCAAAAAGACAGCTGGTTTTTGTCGCCCGCGGCAAGGCCCGATGTTTTTACCGCCGACCGCAGCCGCCAGGCGAAATGGGTACTATTTTATACCGATATTGATTCCATTAAAGTTAAAGTAACCCCCGGCAGCCGGTTCAATTTTATTGTACTGCTCAATGGAAAGGATTCCTGTTATACGCAAATTGCCAGTGCTATTCCGCCTACAGACAAAATATTGGCCGGTACTGACCGTAGCGATACCATTCCTTTTACGCTCACCCTTTACAATGCCATTCAAGTAAAGGCGATCAGCAATGATACCGATACCCTCAACCTGCATTTTGATCTGGGTTCATTCGATTTTCGCATCATGCGTGCTTTGCTCACAAAAATAAAAAAGCCATTGAAAATACAAATGGGCCCGCTTACCTGGATCAATCCCGAGCCGGGTGCTACAACCCTTACCGCCCATGATATGGACGGGCGTTTTGGCTGGAACCTGTTTGAAGGTAAAATTGTTGAGATCAATTACGACCGGCAATTGCTTATTATCCATTCAAAATTGCCCGGGCTGGCAAAGGGCTATAGCGCATTGGCGCTTTCTTTTATCCATTCGTATTTGTGCATCAAAGCCAGCTTTGCGCAGGGCGGAACCACTTATAGCGGTGATTTTTTACTGGATACCGGTTCCGATGCCGCCATGATAGCCGACAGCAGCTGGACAGCCCTTCATCAATTTACCAGCGGCCTTCCGGTCATTCGTACAAAAATACTGCACGATCCCCGGGGCGTTTCGTATGAAACAAAAACCGTACTGGCCCCGCAAATGCGCATCCATAATTTTACGCTTACCAATATACCGGCCATGGTACTACCGGGTCCAAACCCTACCGGTTTTTCCATCAATTTCCTGGGCAATGACCTGCTGAAGCGGTTTAATATGGTGCTGGACTTTAGAAAGGATATGGTTTACCTGAAGCCCAATCTTTTGTTTAACACGCCCTACCGTGAACAATAAATGCAATTTAAAATTTAACCGCCCCACCCTGCCTGAACCGACGGACATAAACAGGCAAATACAAATTGTCTTCTGCGCAAATCCCGCATTTTATTGGATTATTTTTACTACCTTCTGGCAAACATTCCTTATTCCAACCACTTTATTACTCCCCAATTATGAGAAAGCTCCTATTACTATTGTTCGTTTTCACCAGCGCAGGTTGCTTATTTCCCAATATCCTGTTTGCCCAAAACAGGAAAGCAAGTACCGCAATAAAATCTTCCAACACCCTTTTGAATGGATGCTGGAAACGCATTGCCGTTATCGTAAATGGAAAAGCCGAAGCCAACCCGCTTCCGCAGTACCGCTTGTTTCATGATGGATTTTATACCATCAATTCGCAGGATTCTACACATGCCTGGAAATATATTTTTGGGGGCACCTATGAAATCAGCAAGGATATTTACATAGAGAAAACAATGTACAGTTCATTTCCCGGCGTTATTGGCAATACCCATTGGCAGGAGATCAGGTTTAGTGGCGATACGGTTTCCTTTAAACTTTTTAAAAAACAGGTAAACGCCAGCGGCAAGGAGATTCCGGCACCGGCTTATACAAGGGAGCTTGTTTGCGTACGGGTGAAAAAAATGGACTAGCAGGCATCCATCAAGGAACAAATAAACTTATGTGGCCATTTTTTCTCATTAGCCTGGTGCCTGCGGGCATTATTTTTATTCTATTGATTAGAAGGCGGACTACTTATCTGCTGGCAAAAATTATCGTATCGCTTGTAATGGGTGCTTTTATAATATTCCTGGCTGGTGCGGTTTTATTCATCATAGTTGGCGGCGACAGAACTACCGGCAGGCTCCCTGTTAATAAAAACAAAGCAACTCACACGGCTGCCCATTGATGCAATAAAATAATATATGAGACAATACAGCAGCGGTATTGTAATTTCAAATGTTTACCCCTATTTTCGTTGCTATCAATCATAGATGTATTTCAGTATCTTTTAAAAACTACCTGATGAGCACAAAGTTTGCCGCCCTGCTTTCCCTGATTTTTATTTACAGCCTCACTGCCTCTTCGCAAAAAAACATGAAACCAGCCAGGGTGGTTATGAGCAATAGCGATACAATTGCCGGTTTAATTGACTATGGCGAATGGCTGAACAATCCTTCTTCTGTTTTATTTACTACAGACAAGAATAAACCAGCAAGCCGCTATGGGGTAAACGAACTAAGCTATTTTGAAGTAACCGGGTTGGAGCAATTTAAAAGATATACCGTGCGGATTAGCCTCGATAACGATGCCATTACTACCGTTGCGGAAAAGGATACATCGTCTGCTACCCGCACCGTCTTTTTAAAAATATTGCAAACCGGTAAAAACCTGTCTTTGTTTTCTTATCGCGACGAATTGAAGCGCCGACTTTATTTGCTGGACAGCAAGGACAGCACGCCACAGGAATTGCTGAATAGTGTGTACATGGTGAACAACCAGGTGAATGAAGAAAAGCAATACCGGCACAACCTGCTCAACGCCGCTGCCAGGTACCTGCCAGGCGATGGCGTTATCATTTTGCAGATCAACAATGCCGGGTATTACCACGATGTGATAGGAGAAATTTGCAGCAAGATAAATGGCATTGAGCCATCGGCTGTCTCCGCTACCGTAAACCCACGCAGTCACCCGGGCTGGCGCTTTTTTATTGGAGCAGGTATTAACAATGGATCGCTGGTAATGTTTGGCGCCAATCTTTTTACCGGGCAAACCACCCAACCGTTTTACTACCCCGTGGGCAGTCTTGGCGCCGACCTGGTGCTAAACCCGGCTTCGGGCAAATTAATTATCCGCGGACAATTGCAGGTAACCGGTTATAAAACCGATGCCTATCATTTTGTAGACTACACACAATACACCGAACAATATGTTTTCAAATTCCGCCAGGTAAACATCGCTTTTGAACCGCAATTGCTGTACAACCTGTACAACCAGAAAAACCTGAAATGGTATGTTAGCGCCGGCATTGGTTTCAACTTTTCAAAATACCCGGAGAACAGTATGAATTTTACCAGGACGGGCGCCGCCGATACCTCAAAAGTGGCCAATGATAGCTATGTGCAGAACCTGCGTTCAGTATGGTTGAATGGCTTTTTTACCACAGGCGTTGATTTACGCAGGCTGGAATTGTCTTTTCATTATTTTACAAAAGCTGATGTTACGCAGACACCGGCTTACGGTCTCAGCAATCAATCCATCCAATTGAGGGTAAGTTTTTATTTGAAAAAATGAGCAGGCCTTCTTGAAATAATGATAGCATCATTTTTTGTGCCTGGCAACAATAACGGATTTTACCGGAGCGCCTATCCTGAATACACGCAGCGAATCGTTGTTGACGGCTGCCAGTAACAGCTTGCTGCCATTTGCCAAATGCAGCAACTTCATGTCTTTTACATCCCCGTTCACTATAAAACCACTGGCTGCAGGCGCCACCGCGGTAAAAGATTGCTGGGGGCCGCCGCGTAAAAAACAACCGTAAGAGGCATCGTATCTTCCGGTCATAACTTCCGTCTCGTATTCATTGCCTGCCAGCAGCAGGTCTTTAAAACCATCCTTGTCCAGGTCATCGCAAACAATGCTGTTTACGGGCGAGTACTGGGCTTCTACCGGCAATGGATGTTTGATAAATTTGCCGTTCCCCGTATTCTCAAAATAACAAGTCCTGGTTTCGTTGCAAAAGAGTTGCAGTATATTTTCTTTTGCCTTCCCTTTAAATATTTCGTCGAAGCCAGCATGGGCATAATCTTCATTCAGCAGGAATTGTTTTTTGATAGCCGGCACCTGTTCCGCAAACCTGCCCCGGCCAATGGCCGGAAATGAATGCCGTTTGCCATCCTTACCCATGATATAATAGAACAACACCGGGTCGATGCTGCCATTGCCATCCATATCGGTTGCATACAGCTGCATGGGCATTGCCGCACTCACGCGGTATTCAGTATTCAGGCCAAGATTGCCGGCTACAATATCCATATCGCCATCATTGTCTATATCGGTGGCTACCAGGCTGCGCCACAGGCCATTCATCTCCGTTAGCCCGGTAGCGCCAGTAGTCTCCGTAAATTTTCCATGGTTGTTTTTAAAAAACCGTAAAGGCATCCATTCCCCGGCAATAATAAGATCGGTTTGTTTATCGCCGTCAAAATCGGTGCATACCGCTGCGGTAACCATACCGGCTTTTTGCAATGCCGGACAAACACGGGCGGTTACATCCGTAAATATGCCGCCGTTGTTCTGTAATAAAAAGCTTTGCGGAGAAAGCGGGTATTTTTTTGACACCCTGCCGCCAATAAACAGGTCAGCATCGCCGTCACCATCGTAATCAAAAGCGGTAACACAACCGCCAGTTGTTTTTACCGCAGCCGGTATGGCATTGGCGCTAAGGCTAAAATGTCCTTTACCATCGTTGATGTATAAACGCGGATGATAGTAGGCCGAATTCTCTTCGTACTGCATATCGCCACCGGTTACCAGTAAATCGCTGTCACCGTCTTTGTCTGCGTCAAACAAAATACAGGCCATGTCTTCCTCAAACTTGATGCTGTCTGTCAGGTTTTTTGAATTGAACATTTGCGCGGCCTGCTGCACAAACAATTTGCCGGAGAAATTAAACGCACCGCCAATGAAAAAATCTTCTTTCCCGTCATTGTTCAAATCGCCGGTTGTTATAAACGGCCCCAGGCGTGAATATTTTTGGGGCAAGAGGCGTTGCAGACTGTAATCGTTAAAGTCATTGTCCTGGTGCCGGTAACTAAGCCCGTTTGATGAAGTGATGTCTGTAAAAAGATACGCTGGGTTTGCAACAGGCTCCGTTGCGGCAGGGTTTGCGTTTTTCCAGCTGAGCTGCAGCCATGTATCTGCTGTAATGTTTTTAAGGACTTGCTTTTTGCCATCGGGCCAAATAACCAGTAGTGAATCCACCTGTTTGTTTTTTCCCAGGCCAAACAGCAATTGCTGATCTACCGAGGAGAAATAGCCCCGCACCGGGTTTTCTTCCAGCAACTGTGCCTTGCCGTTATTGCAGAGCAGCAACCTGGCACCAACGCCATGCCGGTTCATGCTATCCCCTTTTAACTGCACGCTTAAAAAATGATCAGTCAGGGCCTTGCCCGGCTGGTTGGTATTGTTGATAAAAACAAAGGCCTGCTTGCTGATATTGTTCACCACCAGGTCAAGATCGCCATCATTGTCAAGGTCTGCGTAAGCCGCGCCATTCGACATAGAAGGTTCATCGATGCCGGCCATTCCGGATGCGTCTTCAAAAGTTAAATCGTGTCGGTTGAGGTATAAATAATTGGGAAGATTGACATGTTTGAGTGCCGCTAGTTTTTCGCGGATGGCTTTTTCTTTTTCATCGCGGCTGGTATTGCTGCTGAAGATGGTATTGCTGAACTCAAGAAAATCAGCATTGATAAAATCACGCCCAATGCCATTGGTAATGTGTATGTCTTTCCAGCCATCGTTGTTAAAATCTGCCAGCAAAACACTCCAGCTCCAGTCGGTGGCTTCTATACCGCTTAGCCGGCCGGTCTCACTAAAAAAAGGGATGCTGGTATCGCCTTTTTGCCAGCAGCCATTGTTCAGCTGCAGCATATTGCGCATAAACTCCGGTTCATAACCCATGGCACGTTCGGCGCCATAGCGTTCATAATTCATAAAAGAGAAAGATGTTTTCTTCCGCTCATTGTATTGCGGCAGCATATCGAGCGTAACAATATCGGGCCAGGTATCATTGTTAAGGTCGGCAGCATCGGCCCCCATGCTGCTATAGCTTTGGTGCCGGAGCGATTGATCGATGCAATTGCTGAAAGTTCCGTTCTTATTGTTCAGCCACAATTCATCGTTCGTTATAAAATCATTGGCCACATAAATATCCGGCCAGCCGTCTTTGTTAAAATCACTTACGGTTACGCCCAGTCCAAAACCATCTTCTTTGATGCCGGCCTGCATGGATACATCAGTAAAAACAGGGTGGCCCAGTTGTGCAGGGTCGCCGTCATTCCGGTAGAGCCGGTCGTTGGCGGGTGAATGGCCGCTCCTGTCGCGCGGATAAATGGCATTTGTATTGAATGAACTCAATAAATAGTTCACCAGGTACATGTCAAGATCGCCATCCCTGTCGTAGTCGAAAAATACTGCCTGGGTTGAGTAGCCGGTATCTGCCAGGCCATAGGCGGCCGCTTCTTCTTTAAATGTAAGATCATGCTGGTTGATGAAGAGCAGGTTTTTTGCCCGGTGCGCCAGGTCCTTTCCAAAAACACAAACATAGATATCGTCGTACCCGTCGTTGTTTACATCGGCAATACTTACACCGGTACACCATACATCTGTGCCAATGCCAGCTTTTTCTGTAATGTCGTCAAACTGGTTTTTCCCTTTATTGATGTAAAGGCGGCAGCTGACCTGGTTACCGGTAAAAAAAATATCCTTCAGCCCGTCGTTATTAAAATCGCCTATCCCAACACCGCCGCCCATATACCCAAACTCATTGATAAAAGAACGGGTCGTATCGGCATCATGCACTTCGTTGTTGAAATGAATACCCGATTCCGCGGCGCTCAGCTGCGTAAACAAACCAACTTGCTTTTTTGGGGTGCAACTGCTCCAAAACAGCATTGCGGTCAATAAAAGGCAAAAAATACATCCCGCTTTCATACTGGCTGCAAATTATACTTTTAAAATTCAAACAAAAATTACAGAAGGGTATTGAATTTGTTAAGCTCAAAAAAAAACAGAGGCCATTTGCACAGCCTCTGTTATGGTTTATGGTTTCAAATTATTTCAGCAATGGGTTGGTAGAGATTTCGCTGGCCGGAATGGGGAATAAATCCACCTGGCCAGGCACCGGGTCTGTTCTCAAAGAAGGAAAATAACCTTTTTTCCTCCAGCGCAGGATATCAATACTGCTCAGTTCTTCAGCACCCAGTTCCACGGCTCTTTCGTGCATTACGGCTTTCAGCGCATCGTTCTTTGTGGCAGGCGCTACCACCGCCATGTTCACACTTGGGCGCTTGCGCACTTCATTGATATAGCTGGCGGCCTGTGCAGGTGTTCCTACTTCGGCTTCGCATTCTGCCAGCAGCAGCAATACATCGGCGTACCGGAACACACGCTGGTTAAGTCCACCGGGGTGGAAACCAGAGTTAACCCAATCGTAGATATTGTATTTGCGGAAAAATCTTTTCAGCACCACCGCATTGCGGGTAGAAGTGGCAATGTTCATATCGGCTGCCACCAGTGTTTTGGGGCCGGCAGATGATTGCGTAAGAATCTGGTCGCCTTCTTCAAAAATGGTGAACTTGTACCGGGGGTCACCGGCTTCAAATTCATTGAGCAGGCGATCGGACGGTATCACATTTCCCCAAGTAATGCCATACTCCTGGTTGCGCACGGTACTCAACGGGCTTGTTGAGCCTTCTCCATTGTAACCCCAGTTAAAATTGTTATCGCCCCTGTCTATAAACACCACTTCAAAAATAGATTCAGCATTAAACTCATGACCCGCGGCAACGGATACCCCATTGTCGTCCTTCACATCGCCATCAAAATTCCATTGAAAATTATCTACCAGGCTGTATTTGCCGTATACCTGCAGCAATGCTGTTTTAGCAGCGGCATAATCGCCTTTCTGCATCAGCACTTTGCCCAGCAGCGTGTTGGCAGCGCCTTTTGTAGCACGGCCATTGTCAGAAGCGCCATAACTTGCAGGCAATTTTGCGACTGCATCCGTAAGGTCGCTCAGGATAAAAGTGTAAATATCTGCGGCAGGTGATTTTCCTTTGAAACCGGTTGCAGAAGTAACAGACTCTGTATATAAAGGAACATCGCCCCATTGTGATACCAGTTCAAAATAAGCCCAGGCCCTTAAGAATTTGGTTTCACCTATCAACCTGTCTCTTACCGCCACATTATCCGTAACGCCGGATGCTTTGGAGACAACAAGATTGGCCCTGTTGATCATCTGGTAAGCGCCGGTCCATACATTCGACATTACTGCATTGGAAGACGCAGGTGAAGGCTGCTTTAATAACTCGGCCCTGGGAGCTTCCAGCTGTGCGCCGCCCGATGCGCATTCGCCGCCCCGCATATCATGCGTAAAAAACCATTCGCGGCCTACCAGTTCTCCGGAGCGAAGTATCGAGTAAATGGCATTGACGCCGTTCTGCAACTCGCTGGCCGTTTTAAAATAACTTTCTGTAGTGGGGTTGTTTTTATCCAGTACATCCAGCTTCTTATTGCAGGAAAGAACACTGATAAAAACCAGCAACAACGATAGCCCCAGTTTATAAATATGTTGTTTCATAATGTTTTCTTTTAAATACAATGACTGTTGTTTTTACGATTAAAATGTTGCCTGTATACCTGCCTGGAAAGCTTTTGGCTGGGGGTACACTGCAAAGTCGATACCATTGTTCAATGATGAACCCGGTGTTCTGTTTCCAACTTCAGGATCATACCCGGTATATTTTGTAAAAGTGAGTATGTTCTGTGCAGAAACATAAATGCGGATGCTCTTTACTACGCCCTTGGTCATAGACTGCAATGAACCAAACGGTATGGTATAGCCCAGCATTACATTTTTCAGGCGCAGGAATGAACCGTCTTCAAGAAAACGGGTAGAAGGCCTTGCATTCTGATTGGGATCGGAAGAGATCGCCCTAGGTATATCGGTATTGGTGTTGGTAGGTGTCCACGCGTTCAGCACTTTTGTACCTGCGTTGAAGAAACGTACCATGCCCTCGGTGATAACACGGGTGGCATTGTATACTTTGTTACCGGAAACGCCCTGGAAGAAAACGCCCAGGTCGAAATTTTTATAATTGGCGCCCAGGTTGAAAGCATAGGTAAACTTTGGAATAAAGCTTCCCAAAAAGACGCGGTCGTTTAAATCAATCACGCCATCGCCGTTGATGTCTTTAAATTTAATGTCGCCAGGCGCAGTTGCTGCAGTTTGGGTAGCATGCTTGGTTACTTCGGCGGCACTCTGAAAAATACCTTCTGTCTGCCATCCAAAGAAACTCTGTATGGGCTGGCCCACTGCGGTATTGGTAATATTGTAAGAACCAAAATCGGCATCTCCGCCTGACTCTATATTGGTTACGCCGGGGGCTAACCGCGTTACTTTGTTTGTATTAATGCTGATATTGGCGCTGGCATACCATTTAAAATCGCCTTCCCTGTCGTTGTAGCCCAGTTGTGCTTCAAAGCCATTGTTCTGCATAGAAGCCACGTTCTGCGATACCGTGCTTGTAATGAATCCAAAAGAAGGAGGCAACGGTACACTTAAGATCAGGTTGTCTGTTTTGCGCTGGTAATATTCTAACGTTAATGTAAACTTGTTTTTCAACACACCCAGGTCAAGCCCGATGTTCATCTGTTTGGTTTTTTCCCATTCCAGATCCTGGTTGCCCAAACGCTGAATAGAAGAAGAAGGTCCGCCTGTAGCAGAACCACCAAAAGGATAATAGGCACTGTTTGAGTTAACGCTCACCAGCCAGGGTGTATTTCCCAATACCGTACCATTGAGACCGGTAACACCATAACCTGCTCTCAATTTCAATTCAGATACCAGTGTTTGTTTAGCCATAAAAGCTTCCTGGTCTATTCTCCAGCCAACGGAAAAAGAAGGGAATGTAGCCCATTTCTTGCCGGGGGCCCAAACAGAAAGACCATCGCGGCGAACAGCACCGCTTAACAGGTAGCGTCCTTTGTAATCATAATTTACACGACCGAGATAAGAGATCAGCGTGTTTTCGCCAATTAATGTTTGTGATGATACATTGGTGGCATTGTTCAATGTCTTCAAATCATTAGACGATTGGTTGCCGCCGGCATTTTCTTGTCTTGCATTCTGGCTCTGCTGCTCGTAAACAGCAATTGCATTTACATGGTGGTCGCCAAATGTTTTATCGAATGACAGCTGCTCTGTGTACAGCAACACTGTAGATACATTCCTGTTATTGGTAATGGTAGCCAGTGTGGCGCTGGAGCCTGCAATGGCGCCATTGTCGTTAAATATCGGAGAGAAGCGGTAGTCGAGCGCATTGGCATAGTCTACACCAAAGGTAGATTTAAACTTCAGCCATTTTGTAAAATTGATATCGAGATAAGCCGTACCGAAGATCTTTGCGGTGGTTCTGTTACCCGGATTTTTCAAGGTAGCGTCTTCTACCGGGTTGGTAGGGTCGCCGCCATCGAGCGTGGCATTTACGCCCCTGAAACCACCAATGGAAGTTGGATCATAAACGGGGATATGCGGCATCATCCGGATCACATTCACCAGGTTGGTCCTGGATCCGGTTTCATTGTTGTCGTATGCCTGGTCGCCGTAAGCAGCATACAGGTTTTCTCCAAAGGTGAATATTTTACTGATGATATGATCTGAGTTGAGGCGGAAATTGTACCGTTTGTAACCAACGCTGGGTGCTGTACCTTTTTGATCGGTATAGCCTGCGGAAGCATAGAAACGGGAAATTTCGTTGCCACCACTTAAACCAATATTGTGACCTGTCATGCCGCCTTTTTTAAAGTAAGCATCCTGCCAGTTGGTATTGGTTTGCCCGTAGGTTTGCGAGGCGCCTGTGTTTACCGGCTGGTCTACATAAGGTGCCAAAAGCCGCGGTACCTGGCTACCCCTGTAGGCAATGGCGTACTGTTTAAACTGGTCTGTATTTAACAGGTCGAGCCTTTTGGTAATGTTCTGTGTTCCAAAATAAGAATCCAGGCTTACGCGCAGTTTGCCATCTCTTCTTCCTTTTTTGGTGGTAATCATTATAACGCCATTGGTGGCCCTTGAACCATAGATGGCGGCAGCGGATGCATCTTTCAAAACATCTACCGATTCAATGTCCTTTACGTCAATGGCCGCCAGGTTACCGGTCGGAAATCCATCCACGATGTATAAGGGATCGGAAGCATAGCTGATGGAGCTGATACCGCGGATGCGTACAATGGGTTCTGTACCCGGGCTACCATTATTGGTTACCTGCAAACCGGCTACCCTGCCCTGCAAAGCCTGAGAGATGGTGATGGCGGGTGTTTCATTGAGGGTTTTGCTGCTAACGCTGGTTACCGCACCGGTAATCAGTGTTCTTTTCTGGGTACCATAACCCACTACCACCACTTCATCCAAAGCCCGGTTGGGCAAGTTGAGTACCACTTGTAAAGAACTAATGCCTTCAATACCCATTTCGCGGGTGGTCATACCTACAAATGAGAAGATCAGTATTTTGGCATTGTCATCTACATCAATCTTAAAAGATCCATTGGAAGCGGTAGTGGTAGCCCTTCCACCGGTGCCTTTTACCTGTACAGAAACGCCGGATAGCGGTTCTCCTTTATCGTTGGTAACATTGCCGGTAATGGTACGCAGTACGGGTTCCACGTCGGCCGGGAAATTGCCTTTCTCCGAAATGATAAAAATGCCAGAAACCCTGTCGAACCGGTATTTGAGCCTGGTAGGCGACATCACATCATTCATCACCTGGAAGAGCGGCTTTCTTTTTACATTCACCGTCACCATCAGGTCTTCCGGTATGATATCATTGGAAAATGCAAACCTGAATTTTGTTTCCTTCTCAATTGCAGTAAAGAACTTCGTCAGTTTTACGCCTTTAAGCGAGAGGTTAACTTTCACGTCTTGTGAAAAACCGCCGGCGTTGACCGACATAGCGGCCACAAACAGCAGAATGGAAGTTAGTTTCATAATTTTAAGCAGCTTCGTTAAGGATGGGTTTGGGCAAATCCACCCATTAGCATGATTTTTTTTCATACCTTTACTTTGGTTTTTAATTAAAAAATAGAAACACTTTTTCGAAAGCGTTTCAGCATTTTAGTACAGGGAAAATGTTACAGCAGATTCCCTGTATTTTTATTTAGACAAGTTGACTGTTAAGGGATCACCTGGTTCTATTGTATAATTGAAATGTCTTGACTCTTTTAAGAAATCGAGCACGGTATTTAAATCTTCTTTTTCAAACATGCCGGTAAAACGGTAACTGCGGATGGTATCATCCTTAAAATTAATTTTCACGCCATACCACCTGCCCAGTAACCGGGCTATCTCGTCAAAAGTTTCATCTTCAAACACCAGTTTGTTTTCTGTCCATGCAATTTCTTTGATGCTGCCACTGTCAGACACTTTCAGTTTTTTGGTAAGGCTGTCTGTTACATTCAGCAGGGTTTCCACTTTTTGCACAATGGTAGAATCGGCGGTTTCGGCTTTTGACATGGGGTGTACCCAGCGTATTTTTTGATTGGGGTACAGGAGCATCGTACGGTTATCGCTTTCTTTCAATGTTACTTCTATCAATCCGCGTATCAGGGAGGTTTCTGTTACCTTATCGTTGAGGTAGGCCCTTACATTAAACGCAGTGCCAAGTGCTTTTACATCCATCATTGGGGTATGAACAATAAAGGGAAGTGCAGCGTTGTGTTTTACGTCAAAAAAAGCTTCCCCTTCCAGGTAAACGTTGCGTGAAGAGACACCAAAGCTATCATCAATTTCTATTTTGCTGGCAGCATTCAGCGTAACAACAGAGCCATCGGGCAATTGTATATTCTTACGCTCACCGCATGCCGAAGCGAATGTTTTGGCAGGCTTTGTTTTTACGGTATTGTAGTTGTGAAAAGTAAAAAGTGCAACCGCCAGCAATACCGCGGCCACCGAACCAAGTTTCAGCAACAGCGGCAAACGTTTTACCGGGGCGGGTTCTTCTGTACGGCCATTCATTTGCACAACAGGTTTTGCATCCAGTTGGTTTACCTTGTTTTTTAGCAGGGTCTCCTGTTCTTCCATATCTGCCTGTGCCAGTACATTGAACAGTTCAACAAATTTCTCACGGGCTTCTTCTACCAGCGGGCGGCGTCCCGGGTTTTCTAACATATAGGTTTCCCAAAAGGCGATATCATCCGGTGAGGATTTTTTGCAAAAATTGAGGAAGGATTCATCGGCCAGTAAGTCAGCAATATCCATTTCTTCAGACTTCATAATGCGGGTTTAAGAATGGTCTTTGAAAGCAGAGTGTGCAGACGACCATTTTTACCCGTTTATGGCAGAAAATTTTTGTAAACCTTAAAAAGAAGGGGAAAAGAGTACCGCAAACGCCTAATGGGCAGCAGCCGCCATCATTGCTGCGGAAGAAAAAGCGGCCAGCAACAGCATTAGTGATGCACGCTGGGCATCCTGGCCTTTGCCCATATCTGTTTTTAATTTCTTCAGTGCTTCGTGAATTTTATTGTACACGGTACGGTGCGACAAACCAGTTTGGGCTACAATTTCTTCATAACTAAGCCCTTCATAAAACTTCAGCACAATCAACTCCCGCTGGCGGTTAGGGAGGTTATTGATATGGTTCATCAACAGTTTAAACAAATGGTGCTGACCGTCTTTGTTAATCAGGTTTTCTTCCGGCGTGGGTTGCGGATCCTCCGCATAATTGTTCCAAACCACCTGCAGGTTGGATGCTTTGCGTGATTTTTTCCAGTCGGTGGAGAGTTTTCGTAAAAATGAAGTGACGAGATAAGATTTTACATTGTTGGCTTCCTGGATGGTTTCTCTTTTTTCCCAGAGGTAAAGGAACAATTGCTGGATGGTATCTTTTACCAGTTGTGCATCTTTTATCTCTTTCAGCCCAATAAATAAAAGACTATGATAGTATTTTTTGTATAAGGACAGAAACATGTCCTTATCACCTTGTTGAAGGCCCTTCCACAATGTGTCATCTGTAATCATAAGCAAGCAAATTCTGGTAAAAATCCGGCAAACGTGATGATGAAGATAACTTTTTTATTTTACGTGCAAGTTTGTTTTTCAAACAGCGAATAAAAACTATTCTATATTTTATAATATACAACGC
>Ga0209069_10000980_pt1 | contig 14127 bp, 11 predicted proteins | sample Str013_2_FD_187202 | JGI IMG/M metagenome (GOLD analysis project Ga0209069, IMG submission 187202) | Freshwater sediment microbial communities in response to fracking from Pennsylvania, USA - Straight Creek_MetaG_SC_2013 (SPAdes) (version 2) | ecosystem: Environmental > Aquatic > Freshwater >...
GAAGCAGGGCGCGATCGAGGCTCCCTCGCGCGAGGCTGCGATCGAGGCCTTGCACCGCCAGGGGCAGTTCCCGCTCGAGGTCACCGAAGGGGGCGCCGCGTCGACGCAGCGCTGGTGGCAGCGGGAGGTGTTCGGCAGCGGCCAGCTTTCGCTCTCGGGACTGAGCCTGTTCACCCGCGAGTTGGCGACGCTGGTCAAGGCCGATCTGCCGCTCGATGAGTCGCTGCGGATCGTCAGCCTGCAGCCGCTCATGTCGGCCAGGATCCGCAAGGTCACGCAGGCGGTGCTCGATCGGGTTCGCGAGGGCAGTTCGCTGTCGGCCGCGATAGCGGCGTGCGGCCGGGATTTCCCCGAATACTACTGGCGATTGGTTCAGGCAGGCGAGGCGAGCGGCTCGCTCGGCGAGGTTCTCGACGAGATATCATCGTTTTTGGAACGTTCCGGCGAGGTGCGGTCGCAGATCTCGGGGGCCCTCATCTATCCGGCGATCCTGCTGGCCGCCGCAGGCGCAGCGTTGACGGTCATCATGACGGTGCTGCTGCCGACCATCCTGCCGCTGTTCAAGGATGCCGGCGCCTCGCCGCCCGCAACCATCCAGTTTCTCAGCGACACGCAGGCTTTCCTGGCGCGGAACTGGAGCATCGTGATGGCCCTGTCGGCGGCGCTGCTGGTGGCCGCGGCGGTCGCCAGCCAGAATCAGAAGATGCGGGTCGCCTATGATCGCGGCCGGCTCAGACTGCCGTTCTTCGGCAGCCTGCTGGCCAACAGGGAGACGGCCCGCTTCGCGCGGACGCTGGCAACCATGACACGCAATGGCGTTCCAATGTTGGAAGCGGTGCGTCTGTCGGGCGGCGTGCTCAGCAACAGGGCATTCGCCTCGGCAGTCGAGACGGCGGGGGAAAGCCTCAAAGAGGGGGGCACATTATCGACGCCGTTGTTGCAGTCGAAACTCTTCTCGGAGCTGTCGCTCCGCCTGATCGCCGTCGGCGAGCAGACCGGACAATTGGACGGCATGCTGATGCGTGTCGCCACGATCTACGAGGCGACCCTGCACCGGCAGGTGGTGCGCCTGACGGGGCTCATCACGCCGCTGCTGACGCTGGTCATCGGCGGTGCCATCGGTGGTCTCATCCTCTCGGTGATGAGCGCCATCTTGAGCGTGAACGATCTGGCATTCAAATGAACGGACCGCGCACGCAGGCGTCGCGCGGGTGTGCCGAGGCAGGGTTCACGCTGCTGGAGCTGCTGATCGCGCTTGCGATCATGGCGGGTATGCTGGTGCTTGCGGTGCCACGGGTTGGCGGCGCCATTTCACATATCGCCTTGCATAGCACGGCGATGCAACTCGCCGCCGAGCTGCGCCTGGTGCGCTCCGCTGCGATCTGGAGTAATACGGAAACGGGGCTCTCCATTGATCTGGCCCGGCGCCAGTACTGGGCAGACGGGCGAGTGGGAGTGCGGACGATTCCTGCGGAAATTGGTGTCGAGCTTGCTGGTGCCGTGTTCGAAGACGCCAGCCCGGCCGCCCGGCGCGTGCACTTCTTTCCGGATGGCAGTGGTGATGCCGCGAGCATCACTCTCAATGACGGGGGACAACGCACGAGCGTGACGGTGGATGGGTTGACGGGGGCGATCCAAGTCACGAGGAGCCGCTGAGAATGGGGCGAAAGGACGGGGGGTTCACGCTCATCGAGATTCTGGTTTCGCTGGCCATTCTAGCCAGTGTGTATGTCACCTTGTCCGGGGGTATAAACGGCGGCGCGCGCGGCATTCGTTTGGCGCGCAACGATGCGGTCGCTGCCGGTTTGGCACGGACTAAGCTGGCGGCGGCCGGGATCGAGTTCCCGCTGTCCGACGGCCTGCAGCTTTCGGGTGATGAGCAGGGCCTCAGCTGGCTGATACAGGTGCAAAACTACGATCCGCCCGGCGTCGATGCCGAGCAAGCCAAGCTCAAGGCATTTTGGGTTTCAATTGAAGTGAGCTGGCGTGAGGGGGGCTTGAGGCCTGCCCGCACGATCCGCCTGAAAGGGCTGAAACTGGGAAGTCCCAGCACATGACCTGCTCGCGCGCGAAACCGGGGCCATTGGTGTCGCAAGCCGGTTTCTCCGTGCTCGAGCTGTTGATCTCGTTAGCGCTGCTGGCGTTGATTTTTGCCGGCGCGCCGGCCGCGCTCCGCCTCGGCCAGCGGGCGTGGGAGACCTCCGAGGATCTCGACCGGATCGGCACCGCGACCGCTGCGCTGTCATTCATCGAGCAGCGTCTCCTGCAAGCGATGCCGCTCTATGAGCGGTTAGACGATGGGCGCCTGCGCATTGCGTTCAACGGCAGCGCCGATTCCATCAGTTTTATTGCGCCGGCCAGGATCGGCGAAAATGGCGGCGGCCTGTACCGGTTCGAGCTGACGGGAGGTGCCGCAGCCGACGCGCGTCGCGGACTGCAGTTGCGCTGGACACTCTATCGACCGTTTTCGCAGCTTGCCGAAACCAGTGGGCGCATGCTTGATCAAGAGGTCGTGGACGCCCGGTTTCGCTATTTCGGCCCGATCAAGGTCAACGAAGCATCCGATTGGGTCGATCAATGGACCCGGACCGACGTGCTGCCACAGCTGGTCGAGATCCGCCTCATCACGCGAAACTCTGCCTTGCCGCCAGCTCTGGTCGAATTGCGATTGAGACCGGTGCGGTGACGCGCCGAGAGCCGCCCGCCGCTGCCGTCTCAATTGGTGAGGTCCTGGTCCTCGCCCGTGCCGCCGGCGACATTGTCACGGCCCAGCGTGAAGACTTCGGGCTGTCCGCCGCGGCCGGGAAAGCGGTAGTTGTAGGGGCGGCCCCAGGGATCGACCAGGCCCGTGCCGCTTTTCAAATACGGACCTTTCCAGCCGGTCGCGCCGGGCGGCGGCTGCATCAGCGCGGCGAGGCCGAACTGCTGCGGCGGGAAGGTGGAGTTGTCCAAGGCGTACAGCTCGAGCGCGGTCGAGATCGCCGAAATCTGCGCCTTGGCGGTCTCGGTCCGCGCCTTGCCGAGGTAGCGCAGCACCTGCGGCCCCGCCACCGTCGCGAGCAGCGCGATGATGCTGAGCACCACCAGCAGCTCGAGCAGCGTGAAGCCCTGATCCCGAGGCCTCCGCAGTTCGCGCGACTTTCGCGTCGAAGGCACGGCGGCGGATGTCGAGTTCAACCTATACATGTGAGTTCACTCCAAACTGAGCCCGACGGGCAGTCCGCACAGCACCCCGGCCTACATCAATCCATCGGGCCGTACAACCAAACGATCCAGAATGCCGTCGCAAGAAAGGGACCAAAGGGAATTCGCGAGGTCGCGGTGATGCGCTTGCCGAGCAGCACCGCCATGCCAACACAGAAAAGCGCGGTGCCGGTCGCAACCAGCAGAACGCTCGGAAGTGCCTCCAATCCAAGCCATGCGCCCGCCGCCGCCAGCAGCTTGGCGTCGCCGAGCCCGAGCCCCGGCCGGGACCGCAGCCGCTCGTAAACTGTTGCAAAAAGGTACAGCAGCAGGTAGGCGCAGAGCGCGGCCAGCAGATGCCAGGCGAAGGCCGGCGGATCGGCTGCGAGGCAGAACAGCAGGCCGGCGGCAACCAACGGCAAGGTAAGGATGTCGGGCAGACGCTGGACGCGAAAATCGATCACGCTCAATGCGACCAGCACGATGCCGAGCAGCAACCAAACCGCCAGCACACCGACCGAAGGCCGCTGCCCGACGAAGGCGGGAACCATCACCGCGAAGTAGAACAGCGCAAAGGCCAGCGCCACCATCGCAATCTTTTGCATGCGTGGATCGGAGGTCGTCTCCCCGACTGGGCGGACGGGCATATCGCATTCCGATCGATTGGGTTCAACACAGCCTGTCTGTGACATGCGCCTGATCCAGCCAATGTTTGCGACCCCTGCAATTTCGCGACCGGTGGAGAACGTGCCGATTTCGGACGTTCCGAGGGGGCAACGCGTAGCAGAGAAAGTCACTGCAGCCGTTACAAATTGAAGCATTTTGGATCGAGTTGCAATGGCATGAAAGGTCGCGTTCGCGGAAAGAGAAGGCCATGTTGGTGCAGCCGGCCAGACCGAGTGGTGGGGTATTGAATTTCAGGACTTCCATTTTCTTCGAGACGGTGAACCGAATTCTAACCGAAGTGTTTTAATGCTGGCGCCACAATGTTATAGTTTTTCAATCCGACGGACATATGCGTACCAGAGTCAGTTGAATGCAACCGCGCCCGACATGGCAGCTCGCGGATCAAATAAGCCGGGCCGCAGAAATGTGGCGGCGGTGCTCACTTTCTATGCAATTCATTGTTGCCGCGTCGCTCGTTTTAAGTAGCTGCATGGCAATCCTGGGCACCTGGGTGAGCTCCAGAATCGAGGATGGCGTTGCGGAAAATGCCGCGGTCACGACGGCCTTTTATCTGGAAAGCCTGATCACGCCCATCCTGCAACCACTGGCGCTGGAACCGCAGCTTTCGGAGGGAGTGATTTCCGCGCTTGACCGGATGCGGGTCGAAACGACGGTAGGACGGCAAATCGTCAACATCAAGATATGGGCGCCTCCGCAACGACGGCCGTCGCTCGACAGGGTGATCCTTTATAGCAATGACCGTCAATTGATAGGCACGACCCGGCAACAGTCCCAGGCCTTTCGCAAGGCGGCGAGTGGCATGGTCGTCAAGGAAGCTCATATCGCCACGCTCGGAGCGAAGGGTCTGGGGGCCTCCCGGATCGAATTCTATTCGCCCATCTATGAGTCCGGAACCAAGCGCGTGATAGCGATTGCCGAGGTGGAGCAGAAATCCGAGGCGCTGCGGACCAGCATCCACGACACGCGGCTGCATACCGGCTTCATTGTCGGGGTCTCCACGTTCGGCATGCTGGCTGTGCTATTCGGCATCGTGCGGCGGGGTAGCCGGACCATTGCGACACAGAAGGTGTTCCTCGAGCAGCGCGTGACCGAGCTTTCGGATGCGCTCGCAGCAAATGAGGAGCTGCGCCGCCATCTGATCGAGGCTCGCCGGCGGACCGGGGAAACCAACGAGCGCGTGTTGCGCCGCGTCGGCGCCGAGTTGCACGATGGTCCGGCGCAATTGATCGGATTGGCGCTGTTGCGCCTCGATTCCGTCCAGCCGGATGATACGTCGCTGAGCCTGCCGGTGAAACAAGCGAGCTTCGAGATCATCCGGACCGCCATGACCGACTCGCTGAACGAGATCCGTAGCCTTTCGTCTGGAATTGCGCCGCCGCATCTGCGGTCGGTTTCGTTAACTACGGCGTTGCACCTTGCCACCCGCAACCACGAAAAGCGCACGGGCACGGAGGTTGAGCGAGAAATCGACGAGTTCCCCGAGGCCTTGCCGGATATGCTGAAGCTGTGCCTCTACCGCTTCACGCAGGAGGGACTGAACAATGCGTACCGTCATGCCAATGGCGTTAACCAGAAAGTTGTTGCAAAATGTGACGAGGATCGGATTCTGGTGGAAGTCAGCGATCGCGGTCCGGGCGCGGCCCAGGATGCGGTGATCCGATCAGATGGACTGGGTCTTGCAGGGCTGAGGGATAGGGTCGAGTCGCTCGGCGGTACCTTTGAATTCAATTCGACCGTTGGTTCAGGTACGCGGCTCGTGGCGCAGTTTGTGTTGCAAAAGGGTGAGCTTCCCGATGTCTGACCGAATCCGCATTGCTGTTGTCGATGACCATCCGATGTTTCGCGACGGGGTCATTCATGTATTGCGAACTTCGAAGCTGTTCGATGTCGTCGGCGAAGGAAGCTGCGCAACAGATGCGGTCAATTTGGCAAAGACGCAGCACCCGGAGGTGATGCTGCTGGACGTCAGCATGCCAGGTGGAGGAATCGAGGCCGCGACGGCGATTGCTGCCCAGGATCCGGATGTGCGGGTGGTGATGCTCACCGTTTCCGAGCAGGAGGAGGATGTCGCCGCCGCCTTGCAGGCGGGGGCGCGCGGCTACATGCTGAAAGGTACCAGCGGCTCGGATCTCATTCGCATCGTACAGTCCGTGCATCGCGGCGAGTCGTATATCACACCGGGCCTCGCTGCGCGGCTTTTGACGGTCATGCAACAGTCATCCAAGACGCGGCAGGAAAAAAATGTGCTGTCGGATCTGACGTTGCGGGAGGAGCAGGTCCTCGACCAGGTGTCACGTGGCCTGACCAACAAGGAAATCGCCAATTCGCTCAATTTGAGTGAAAAAACAGTCAAGCATTACATGACCACTATCATGCAGAAGCTCAATGTGCGGAACCGGGTCGAGGCGGTGCTGCAGTTTCGTACCAAAGTGACCGGCTGAAGCCTCAACGCTCATTGCGCTGCCATCGCCGCGCCCGCGGCGTGCGAAACGCTCAGCGTGCTCCACGCTTGGAGCGTATTTTTTATTGATATGAAATGCAGTGTGTCACACCCCCACCCGATCCTCCCCACTCACGGGGGAGGGAGGTGCGATTGACTTTGCCGGCGGGACGAATTGGACCCCAATTGCACCGCTCGTTCACCAGGGTGTCGGGATCAGGCCGCCGGTGCCGGGACCCTCGCCATTCACGAGGAAGCCGAGTGCCCACAGGTTCTTGGGAACGATCGGATCTCCTGCCACGACGTTTTCTGGAAAGATGAAATTGAAATTCGGTGCCAGATACTGGCCGGAGTACAGGCCATTGGCGGCGGGTGCGCGCTTGAGGCAGTTGACCTTCGCACCGCCCACATCAACGTCGTGGTTGATGTTGACCGGATCGCATAGCGAGCGCGCGACAATCCGAATGTAACGTGTCGGCGATCTGAGGATGCCGGGTGTGGCGCGGGTCGCGCGGATCTTGACCCGGCCAGGCTGCGGTCCGTCGCGCTGGGTGGTGATGCCGCCGTCGATGAACACGCCCGAGCTGCCGAACCCGCCGACGCCTCCGGTCATGGCGGCGGGCGTGATCCAGCGCTGGCTTTCCGCGCCGGTCACCGGATCCAGATCGACCAGATAGATGTCGACGATGGAGGTGACGTCCGTCACGAAACCCTCGAGGAATATCCGGTTGGGCGCTTCCTGGGGAATCCCATTGAAGAACAGCGGCGCATCGGCGCTGACCCCGAAATCGCCGATCGCGAGATACACGGGCAGCGAGCCCGGCTGGGTGAAAATGCCGACGTTGGCGTCGATGGTATGAATCGAAATCGTGTCGGATCCGCCGGGACCCTGACTGTCGCCCAGCAGCAGCGTGCCGGAATAGTTGATGAAATCGCCGATCTTGAAGGGCGCCTGCTCGCGCGAATCCGGCTCTGTATTGGAGGCGATGAACGCGGGGGGCAGCGCCGCGGTCGGCGGTGTTCCCGGCGGGGCCTTCATCACGAACGCGCTGCAAAAGGTGCCGGTGGGCGGGGCAAGATCCCTGGCGATCCGAAACGTCACGTTGGTTTGTGCGAAATTCCGGCAGCCGCTCGCCGCCAGCGGGCGGTTTTTCTGCGGGCAGCGCGGATCATCGCCCTGGGCCGGGTCGATGCGCGGCACGCACATCGGATAGCCGGTCGAGGCTTTGATCGTCGGATTCTGGTTGTCGACGCTGAAGCGGCCGTCCGGCGTCTGGCCGGCGCTGAAGCGGCCGCCCGTCACCGGCGCACCGATGGCTGGGTCGTTGAGCTGCAGGCGGACGCGGCCATCGACAATGATGACGCCATTGGCGTAATCGAAGTCGGTGATGAACCCCTGGCCGAGGTTCAGCTTTTCCTGCGCAATATAGACCAGGCCGGCAATGTAGCTGCCACCTACGATATTGCCGACGATCGTCACCTCGTTGGACGGGTAGCGGAATTTCGGACCATCGTCAGCGGTCTTGGAATCGTCAACGCTGTCGGAGCCTTCACGTCTCGTCCTCAGTGTCAGCGGCTTGGGAAAGCGCGACTTATCGAACGTCTCGGCCCAGGTGAACGTGGCCGCGGGCATCTGCAGCGTGGTATTGCAAGGAATGACGATGCTGAGGCCGTTGACGACGGCGGTGCCGCCTTGCTGGTTCGCCGGCAGATCGCCGCACGCCGAAGCGGGGGAGCCCGGGCGGCCGTCACTCACCTTGGCGTCCTGGATGAACCCGGTTATGGCAAAACCACGCGTCGTAGTGGCTACCGGCGGCACCGACAGCAGCGGCGGGCTGGGAACCTGAATCGCACCCGTGGCGAGCAATGGGGTTGTAATGCCGATCGTCGGCAGGGCCGGCGGGCCTTTGGCCGCCGCGGGCGCCAGACCGATCAGCAGGAACGCTGCCGACGTGATAACCATGCTGCGGCCACACACGCGTCCGCTAAGTAGCATCTGCGTTATCGATGCTCCTGGGAAACTGCGCTGCAGTCCGCCGTTCGTCTCGCGCATCTCATCTCCCTAATCGCCCATGGCTAACAGGCGCACTTCTCTGAATCCATGATGATGCACTTGCAATTCGCGCACCAGTGACCAAGGGACGGGGAAGCGTGTGACGTGCGGTCGGGTCGCGCAAGGGACCAAGGTCGCAGTGCATCAGACCTTGGTCGGGCCTTTCGAGCGGCGGCGTTAACATTAATCGCTTGCGCGTTCCCCCGACCCGGGTCGACAACATAGTCAGCTTGCCAACTCGCGGAGGATTGCACATGGCCGGAACTGAGCACGTAATCGGGTTCGTCGGCATCGGCAACATGGGCGCGCCGATGGTGCGGTGCCTGTCGAAGGCCGGCTTCAGCGTCCGCATTTATGATACGCGGTCCGAGGCTGCGTCCGCATGTGCCGCGGAAGCTCCCAACATCACCGTTGCAAATGGGCTTGCGGAAGTCGGCCAGGGCCTCGGCACCGTCATCACCATGCTGCCGGACAGCAAGATCGTGCGGTTGGCCACGCTCGGCTCGGACACGTCCCCCGGCTTTGCCAGGAACATGCTTGCCGGTGGCCTGATCATCGACATGAGCTCGTCCTACCCGATCGATACGCAGATGCTCGCCAAGGACCTGGCAAGGCTGGACCTGAAGCTGATCGATGCGCCGGTCTCGGGCGGGGTGCCGAAGGCGAAAGCTGGCACGCTCGCGATCATGGCCGGCGGGGACGCGTCGCTGATCGACCGCGCCGAGCCGGCTCTGAAGGCGATGGGCAGCATCCACCGCACCGGGCCGCTCGGCTCGGGTCACGCCATGAAGGCGCTCAACAACTACGTTTCGGTGGCGGGGCTGATTGCGTCCTGCGAGGCACTGCTCGTCGGCGCGAAGTTCGGGCTCGATCCGTCGGTGATGACCAAGGTGTTGAACGCTTCGACCGGCCGCAACAACACGACCGAGAACAAGCTCGCCCAGTACATCATCTCGCGCACCTTCGGCTCCGGCTTCTCGCTCGCGCTGATGAACAAGGACGTCGGCATGGCGGCCAGTCTGGCCAAGGAGCTCGGCATCAAGGCCGACGAGCTGGCGTTCTGCGCCGAGTTGCTCGCGAAAGCCGCCAAGGCGCTGGGACCTGGAGCTGACCACACCGCGATCATGAAGTTCCTCGAGCCGCAGGGCAAGTGACGCGCCCGCTCAGGTCCTCGTAGCCGGGGCTCTGTTGGAAAACACCAGGATCAGCACCGGCAGCACGATCAGAATCAGCGTCGGCGCCAGCATCATGCCGCCGACCACGACCACGGCCAGCGGCTTTTGCACTTGCGAGCCGATGCCCGACGACAGCGCCGCCGGCAGCAGCCCGACACCCGCGATCACGCAGGTCATCAGCACCGGCCGCATCTGCAACTCACAGGCGCGCAGCATCGCCGTGGTCCGGTTCACTCCGGCCTGCACGATCTGGTTGTACTGCGAGATGACAATGATGCTGTCCATCACCGAAATACCGAATAAAGCGATGAAGCCGATCGCCGCCGAGACGCTGAACGGCGTGCCGGTGATGTACAACGCGAAGATGCCGCCGACCATCGCCATCGGGATGACGCTGAGGCCGAGCAGCATGTCGATGGCGGAGGAAAAATTGACGAACAACAGCAGCGCGATCAGCCCGATCGCAAATGGCACCACCAGCTGCAGCCGGTCGATGGCCTCCTGCAGGTTGCCGAACTCGCCGACCCATTCCACCCGATAGCCGGCAGGCAGTGCGATCTGCTCCCTGATCCGCTGCTGAGCCTCCAGCACCGCGCTGCCCAGATCGCGCCCCCGCACCGAGAATTTGATCGGCAGGTAGCGCTCCTGACTCTCCCGGTAGATGAACGAGGGTCCCGATACGATCTCCACACTCGCCACATCCGTGAGCGGGATCTGCACGATGCCATTGCCACTCGGGTTTTGTGCGCCGATGGTGATGTTGCGGATGGTCTGGAAGGTTTTGCGGTACTCGGGCGCCAGGCGAACCAGCATATTGAAGTGACGATCGCTGCCGTATTCGTAAAGATCGCCCGCAGCCTGCCCGCCGATCGCGATCTGAACCGTGGTGTTGATGTCGCCTGGCGACAGCCCGTAGCGGCCGGCCTTTTCCCGATCGATGCGGATCTGCACGGTCGGCTGGCCGAGCGAGGTGAAGATCGCCAGATCCTCGATGCCGGTGATCTTCTCCAGCACCGATTTGATCTTCCTGGCAGTTTCGTTCAGCGTCTCGAGGTCGTTGCCGAACAGCTTGATCGAGTTCTCGCCCTTCACGCCCGACACCGCCTCCTCGACGTTGTCCTCGATGTATTGCGAGAAGTTGAATTCGACGCCCGGAAACGCCGCCGATAGCTTCTCGTTCATGTCCTTGGTCAGGACCTCCTTGCTCACCCCCTTCGGCCATTCGCTCTCCGGTTTCAGCGGGGCGAAGAACTCGGCATTGAAGAATCCGGTCGCATCGGTGCCATCGTCCGGCCGGCCTTGCTGGGAGATGACGGTGGTCACTTCGAGATAGTTTCGGATCATGCGCCGCATCCGATTGACGTAGTCGTTGCCGGCTTCCAGTGAGATCGACGCCGGCATGGTGGCACGGATCCATAGGTTGCCCTCCTCCAGCTTGGGCAGGAACTCGAGCCCGAGCAGCCGCACGGCAAGTACGGAGATGACCAGCAGCAGCGCCGCGGCGGCGAGTGTCAGTGTCCGGTTGGCGACGGCACCGCCGAGCGCGGGCCGATAGAGGCGGCGGATCAGCCGCACGAGCAGTGTCTCGCGCTCCTCCACCACCACGGGGAGCAGCAGCGAGCTCAGCGCCGGCGATACGGTGAAGGTCGCCAACAGGCCGCCTGCGATGGCGTAGGCGTAGGTCCTGGACATCGGCCCGAATATGTGGCCCTCGACGCCCGACATGGTGAACAGCGGAACGAATCCGGCGATGATGATGGCGGCGGAGAAGAAGATCGGCCGGCTGACCTGCCGCGCCGCGTCGTAGATGGTGGCGCGCTTGCCGGTGATTTCCTCGCCTTCGGTAAATCCTGCCGGCCGTTCGGCGAGATGGCCGAAGATGCTCTCGACCATGATCACGGTCGAGTCGACGATCAGGCCGAAATCGATTGCGCCGAGCGACAGCAGGTTTGCCGAATCGCCGCGCAGCACCATGATGCCGATGGCGAAGAACAGCGCGAACGGAATGGTCGCCGCCACGATTACTGCGCTGCGCACGTTGCCCAGAAACAGCCACTGGAACAGGAACACCAGGGCGATGCCGAGCACCATGTTGTGCAGCACCGTGTCGGTGGTGGTGCGGATCAGCTCCTTGCGGTCGTAGATTCGCTCGATCCTGACGCCGGGCGGCAGGATGCCGGAGGTGTTGACCCTGTCGATCTCCGCTTCGACCCGATCGAGGGTCGGCAGCGTCTGCTCGCCGCGCCGCATCAGCACGATGCCTTGGACGACGTCGTCGCTGTCGTCCTGCCCGACGATGCCAAGACGGGGTTGAAAACCGACAGTCACCTGCGCCACGTCGCTGATCCGCACCGGCAGGCCGCCCTGCTGGGTCAGCATGGTGCGGCGCACGTCGTCCATCGAGCGGATCAGGCCGATGCCGCGCACCACCGCCGCCTGCTCACTTATGAGGATGGTCTGGCCGCCGACGTTGACATTTGAGTTGTTGAGCGTCTGCACCACCTGCGGCAGGGTCAGGCCATAGGACTGCAGCTTGAACAGGTCGACGGCGACCTCATAGGCCTTGGTCTTGCCGCCGAACCCGGTCACGTCGATGACGCCCGGAACCGCCTTGAAGCGCCGCTGCAGCACCCAGTCCTGCAGCGTCTTGAGGTCGGTCACGGAAAAGCCGGGCGGCCCCACCAGGCGGTAGCGCATGATCTCGCCGATGGGACTGGTTGGCGAAATCTGCGGTTGTGCGTTATTGGGAAGCGGTGTCAGCTGGGCGAGGCGGTTCAGTACCTTCTGCTCGGCCTCCTCGTAGGTGTAGTCGTAGGTGAACTGCAGCTTGATATCGGAAAGCCCGAACAGCGAGATGGTGCGGATCGCGGTAACGTGGGGAATGCCGGCGAGTTGCACCTCGAGCGGGATGGTGATGTAGCGCTCCATCTCCTCGGCGGATTGCCCGGGACTTTGTGTGATGATGTCGACCAGGGGGGGGACCGGGTCGGGATAGGCCTCGATGTTCAATTTCGAGAACATCACCGACCCTGCTATGAGCAGGCCGAGGAACATGACGACGACCAGCACCCGCTGGCGCAGGGCAAACTCGATGACCGCGTTCATGAAATGGTTTGTTGCAACCCCGCTCCCCGTCGTCGGGTCAATTCTTTAACGGTACGGTGGCGAAATATCCAGTGCTGGCGGACAACGATGGCCGCAATTGTCATGCGGCTGAGGTATGGTCCTGAGCCCCGCCCGGGCGGCCGCAAGCGGTGGGTCCGTGGCCGGCTCGACAACCAGGAAGCTCGTCGTGCGGAAGCTGAGAAAATTGTTAGGGGTGCTCGCGATGATGGCTGTGGCCGGCATCGGGATCTGGTCGCTCTCCGACCGGCAAAGGCTTGCCCCTGCGGCCAAGCCCGACGCCCGCGATACGCGGCAGATGGCGAATTCGTTCGTGCTCAGCGACCAGCAGTGGGCGAGCCTGACCACGCAGAAGGTGGAGGAGCAGACATTCCGCTCGGAGCTGGTCACCGACGGCAAGATCGCCATCGACGAGGACCGCGCCACCCCGGTGTTCTCGCCCTATTCGGGGATCATCAAGCGCCTGGCGGTGAAGCCCGGCGACCCGATCGATTCCGGCCAATTGCTGTTCACCATCGAGGCGACCGACATGGTGCAGGCGGAGAACGACTTCATCGTGGCGCTCGATGGCGTCAATACCGCCCTGTCCCAGCTCAAGATGGCGCAGGTCACCGAGCAGCGCCAGCATGCTCTGTTCGACGCCAAGGCAACGGCGCAGAAGGACTGGCAGCAGGCGCAGACCGATCTGGTGGTCGCCGAGAATACCAGGCGCTCCGCCGAGATCGGGCTCGAGGCCGTGCGCAACCGCCTGCGCATCCTGAAGAAGACCGAGGCGGAGATCGCCGAGTTCGAGAAAACCGGCAAGATCAATCCCGAAACCCCCATCTTTGCGCCGATCGCCGGCACCATCGTGCAGCGCAAGGTCGGCCCGGGCCAGTACATCACCACCGGCACGAGCGATCCTTCGGGCGACCCGGTGTTCGTCATCGGTGATCTGTCCACCGTCTGGCTGGTTGCCAACGTGCGCGAGGCGGATGCCATGGAGATCAAAAGGGGCCAGACCGTCGCGTTCAAGGTCTTGTCCGCGCGCGACCGGCAGTTCACTGCCAAAATCAATTATGTCGCGGAAATCATCGATGCCGGCAGCCGTCGCCTGCAGGTGCGCGCCACGGTCGACAACGCCGACAAGGCCTTGAAGCCGGAAATGTTTGCCCGCGTCACGGTTTTCACCAGCGATGGCCAGAGCTCGGTTGCGGTGCCGCGCGAGGCGGTGATCTACGAAGGCGATACGGCACGGGTATGGGTGGTCGGCGAAGGCAGATCGCTGGAGCTGCGCAAGATCACCACCGGGCTGGTTAGCGGCAATCTGGTGCAGGTGCTGATGGGGATCGGCCCGCAGGACCGCGTCGTCACCAAAGGCACGTTGTTCATCGATCGGGCCGCCGGCGGCGGGGATGCGGGCTGAAGGCAGGACTGGCACGAGGAGGGGACGAAACGCGCGCCGGCTTCGGCCCCGCGCGAACTTT
>Ga0209069_10000981_pt1 | contig 14126 bp, 13 predicted proteins | sample Str013_2_FD_187202 | JGI IMG/M metagenome (GOLD analysis project Ga0209069, IMG submission 187202) | Freshwater sediment microbial communities in response to fracking from Pennsylvania, USA - Straight Creek_MetaG_SC_2013 (SPAdes) (version 2) | ecosystem: Environmental > Aquatic > Freshwater >...
TCATAGCCCTGCTCGGCGGAAGCGGAATCAGCCGTGCGGCCTTTGCGGATAGCGTTAATGGCTGTGTTCAAGCCTTGGGCCGTAACACCTGCAGATTTCAGAGCTTTCTGTGCTTCCGAAGTTTCAACCGCGAGCGCCTGCAACAGCCGCTCAGCTGAAACATAGGAGTCGCCAGCTTTTTCAGCAATCTTCTGCGCGGATTCAAAAACCCTTGCCATTTCAGGTGACAAATAAACTTGGCCCGCCCCGCCGCCTGAAACTTTTGGCGTCTTGGCCAAAATGGCCTCAACAGTTCGCAACGCCGCCCGCGAGTCGCCACCCGCTGCATTGATCAAGCCAGCCGCCAGTCCTTCTTCATCGTCCAGAAGAACCTTCAAAACATGTTCGGGTGAAAACCGTTGGTGGCCCTCACGCAGGGCCAATGATTGCGCCGATTGAATAAACCCGCGCGAACGCTCGGTATATTTCTCAAAATCCATGACCAGACTCCTGTTAGCAAACCCAACCAATCCCCGAAGGCGAAAAGTCAGGCTCCCATTTCAGAGCAAGATGTAGGAAGGCTTCAGGGGCTTAACAAGAAGCCTATCAAAATATCATTCGGTCGTCCCGGCACTTTCATCAACTGGTGCCACGGCAACATCAGCCTCAACTCGTGGTTTGCGCGGCGCACGGGGCCGGCGCGCCACAGGCTCTTCAGCTTGCACTTCCAAAATCGGTGCTTCGCTCACAATTGGTGTTGGTCGCTGCAAGAAAGACGGCGCTTCCCATTGGCCCGAGTGCTCTTCTTGAGCAAGAGCCGGCGCGGGCGAAACCGCTTCAACGACTGGCGCCGTGTTTTCAGCAGGAGCACTATTTCCTGCGTCGTCCTGAGCAACATTTCCGTTATTGTCATACCGCTCATTATTGCGGTTTTGCCAACGCGGGCGATTATTGTTGCGGTTGTTGTTATTGCGGTTGTTATTGTTATTGCGATTATTGCGCGTCTGACCTTCGGCAAGCGGCAAGCTTACATTTGGATCAGATGAAACAGGTTCGGAAGATTCTCCCCCATCCGACTGATTTGAACCTTCAGAGTTTCCGTTCTCACCAGCTTCATCGCCGCCGTTGATCTCTTGGCCCTCGTCATCATATTCTTCTTCGCCCAACTTGCGCGGCATAACCAGAGACTGGCCGACGGGCTGGCTGGCGGCCCAGAGGCGGTAATAATGTTCGCCATGTTGATAATAGCTTTCAGCTGCAACACTGTCGCCGGAACTCTGAGCATCGCGGCCCATTTGCATATATTTTTCGGCAATTGTTTGCGTCGTGCCGCGCAGCTTCACGTCCGGGCCATTGCTATCAAACACTTTGTTGTTTGGGCTGCCACCGCCACCTGTGTTGCGCCGATTGTTGTTATTGTTATTGTTACGATTGCGGTTGCGGTTATTGTTGTTCTTGTGCTGGCCGGGGCGCATAAAATTATTGTTCACTTAATTGTCCATCCTCATGGAAAAGCTTCCGCTCAAACTCTTAAGTTCAAACTTCATGCTGGTTTTAAATTCGTAAGCCAAAAAAGCCGTTGCAGAATAAACACCTTGATTGAAACCACCCTGCCATAACAAACAAACCTTCTATTGAAGGCCGTTGTTCACCAACTGCGGGTTCAACGAAATGCCAGATTTGAGCTTTGGGCTTCAAATCCCGCACCGCGATTAATTTTCGCAAAAGGCACTGGGGATTGAAAGTGCTTTTAGCTTATCTCTTTGAAATGTCCAATGGCTTTTTTGAACTTGGATAATTGTTAATTTGCGCGTTCAAAAGCCAAAGCACGAAGATGCCCGCCCAAATCATATTTCTGTTTCAAAAGCTGAAAACCGTGACTGGCAAATATAGCCTTCACATCTTCGCCCTGCCCAGCTCCAATTTCGACAATGATCAATCCGCGGCTATTCAAATGAGCAGAAGCACCTGATGCAATGGCACGGTAAGCAACCAAACCGTCTTGCCCACCGTCGAGCGCCATATGTGGATCGTGTTCCCGAACGTCAATTTCAAGATTGGCAATGTCACCGTGGGGAATATAGGGCGGGTTTGAAACGATGAGATCAAACTTTTGGCTTAATCCTTCAAACCAAGAGCCTTGATGAAACCTTATGCGTTCACTCACGCCATTAACCAATGCATTATTCTTGGCCACCTGCAATGCGCCTTCCGAAAGATCAACTGCAATCGCCGTTAGATGTGGTCGCTCGGCCAGCAGCGTAACGATAATCGCTCCGCTACCCGTGCCCATGTCCAGCACCTCAACAAGACGATCATCGATCAGTTCAAGTGCCAGCTCGACCAGTGCCTCGGTATCAGCGCGTGGATCAAGAACGGCCTTGGTCACTAGAAAACTTCGCCCAAAAAATTCGCGTTGGCTCAAAATTCGCGAAACAGGTTCATGCGCCAAACGGCGACTGATAAAAGTCTGGAACAAGAGAGATTGATCATCAGTCAATTTATGATCGGGTTCGGCAATAATGGCCTCATGCGACAATCCGCTCGCCGCTTGCAGCAGAAGCCTTGCATCGAGTGCAGACAGTTCAATATCAGCGTCAAACAATATCTTGCGCGCTTCTTGCAGCAGGGCTGCTACCGTCTCAGCTTTCTTCATCCATCTGCGCCAAAAGGCTTGCTTGATGTTCGGTGATCAAAGCGCGGATGACATCTTCAAGTGCGGGCCCTTCAACAATCTCAGGCAGCTTGTAGAGCGTGAGATTGATCCGGTGATCGGTCAAGCGACCTTGCGGGAAGTTATAGGTGCGAATGCGTTCAGACCGATCGCCCGAACCCACTTGGCCTTTTCGCGCCGCTGATCGTTCAGAATCGATTCGCTCGCGTTCACGCTCAAAAAGTCTTGCACGCAAAACCTTCATAGCTTTGGCTTTGTTTTTGATTTGCGATTTCTCGTCTTGCTGCGAAACCACAACGCCCGTGGGAAGATGGGTGATACGAACTGCACTATCAGTGGTGTTCACTGACTGCCCGCCGGGGCCTGAAGATCTGAACACGTCAATGCGCAAATCTTTGTCTTCAATTTTAATATCAACTTCTTCAGCTTCCGGCAGAACGGCTACGGTTGCGGCCGAGGTGTGAATGCGTCCTTGCGTTTCTGTGGCTGGCACACGCTGCACACGGTGAACCCCCGACTCAAATTTTAAATTTGCATAAGCACCTGCACCAAAAATATTGGCAATGATTTCTTTGTATCCACCATGTTCGCCGTCCGATGCTGAAATGATTTCAACCTTCCAGCCCTTAGATTGGGCATAGCGCTGATACATCCGAAACAAATCGCCTGCGAAAATAGCGGCTTCATCGCCCCCAGTTCCGCCACGCACTTCGAGGATCACGTTGCGTTCGTCTGCTGAATCTTTTGGCAGTAACAAAATGCGCATATCTTGTTCGAGTTGATTGATGCGCTCATCGAGCAACGGCTTTTCAGATTCTGCCATTTGCGCTAGCTCGCCACCAGCACTCAGCATTTCAGCCAAACCATCACGCTCTTCATATGCAGATTTCAAAGCCTTGGCACCTTTGGCCATAGGCTCTAGTTCAGCATAGTCCTTCGAGAATTTGACAAAAGCTTCGCCCGTAGCACCGCTGGATAGCGAATGCTCGATAGAAGCAAAGCGTTCTATAAGGCGGTCGAGTTTTTGAACTTGGATGGCAGACATGAAGCCGCTTCTAGCTCAGTGTCCCCTTATTCGCCAAGCAATCAAATTCAACCTTTTTGTTTGGCCTGCAACGAAACGATATCTAGATTTTCGCCGACCAAAATTTTGCCAGACGGACCAAGCGGTCCCATTTCCTTGCCATCAATGATATAGCTGATCCGACCGCCATCACGCGACAGCGCAATTAGACCATCTCTGTTGGGAACGCGGTAAGTATCCCCAGCAGCAAGCATTTGCGTGATCAGCACGTTGCCCTTGGCGTCTTCGATGCGCAACCATACTGCTGACTTGGCCTTGAGCACAACGCGGGCGTCGGAGTTATCCGCGCCATATACACGACCGCCAGCCTGCGCCGCTTCGGCACTAGCAACTTGGTCAGGTGTCTTGAGTTTCGCCTTGCCATTTGGTGTTGGGATTTGCTCTTGAATAAATGCGCCCATTGCGTCGGGGTCTTCAGAGGCAAGGGGCTCTTCGCTTGTCGGAATTGGTGGAACGTCTTCAGCACTTGCAACTTGGGGCGAACTTGTGATCGGATCTTGGGTGACTGTGACTTGAGCAACTTCTGGCCCCGTCGAAGCGGTCGGCATCGTATCAACGGCTGGCGGTGGCGGGGCGACTTCTGCAGTTTGTTCCATCGCAATAGGTGGTGCGCTTGGTGATGACATCATCCAATTGCTAGCCGAATATACCATAAATACGGCAAATGCCGAAGCGATCATACCCCCTGGGCCACCCGGGAAATTTGACAGTTTAATGTTGAGCGACGGAATTTTTGGCATTTGCCCAAAGCGCAAAATCTTGGCGCTCGAAAGAACCGGTGGATTGGCCGGATGAAAATTTTTGCGTGCAACTGGTGGTGGCGGCATAAAAACTGCCAAATGCTGCACCAATGGATCGGGATCAAAACCCAACAATTGCGCATAAGCTGCAATCATTTCCAAAGCCTCTAAGCGCGGCGGCATACAAGTGAGATCGCCCAGTTCAATGGCTTCAAGGTGATAAGGATGAATGCCCGTCGCATCGCCAGCTTCTTCGAGTGTTAGTCCGCGTGTTTCGCGCTCGCGCTGTAAAAACCACCCCGCTTCACCAGCTGGATCCATTTTGCCATCTGGCTTTTTCCGCGCCGCTGAAGCAAACATGTGCGGCTCTTCGCGGGTTTGGGAAGGTTCCAGTGTTTCAATGTCCATGGGCTTTACTCTCTACGCAACTGTTAAAACCCATTAACGGGTTCTCTCAAATTGAGAGCATGAACAAAAATGGTGAACGCCACCCTAACAAAAATAATTCTTGACTATTTCCTAAGCTAGGTTTAAATGCCGTATATAAGATTACTGCTGTTTGACATTGTAAATATTTTTCCCCGAGGCGAATGGGACCGACGCCTCAACCGAGGCGAACCCGCGCCCAGCTGGACGCAGCTAGGTGGGGGCTAAATCTCCACCCCATTCCTCTGTGCAAATTCCATCAGATCGCCGCGCAGAGAATGCACCGGGCTGGCCAAGAGCGGCTCCATAAATTTCCATAACTTTGCCTGATCGAGAGACCGGATCATGGCTTTGACGGGGCCAACGCCTGAGGGCACCATGCTCATGGAGGTGAGGCCAACACCGACGAGGCCCATGGCTTCGAGTGGGCGGCCGCCGAGTTCACCGCAAAGTGTTACGGTTTTTTTATGATGATTGGCTTTGGCCACAATTTGGCGCATGGCGCCTAGGGCTGCGGGGCTAAGCGGATCATAGCGACCTGCAAGTTTAGGATTGCCGCGATCAGAGGCAAACAGGAATTGCACCAAATCATTGGAACCAATTGAAGCAAAATCCACCATTGGTAAAAGCTGGTCCAACTGCCATAGCAAAGACGGGATTTCGATCATTACGCCGATTTTTAACGACGACGGCATGGTGTGACCATGTTTGGCCAAGAACATATGTTCATACATCACAGCGTCACGCGCCATTTCATATTCTTGAACATCGGCAATCATAGGGAACATGATTTTTAAGTTTTGACCAGCACCTGCAATCAGCATGGCGCGGGCTTGCAGGCGCAACAAAGCCGGGCGGTCCATGGCCATACGGATTGACCGCCAACCCAAAGCTGGGTTTTCTTCGCGCGGTTGGCGCAAATAGGGGAGCGTTTTATCCGCACCTATATCGAGTGTGCGGAAGGTGACGGGCTTACCCTGTGCTTGCGTCAAAATACTTTGATAATGTTTTACTTGTGCATCGAGGCGCGGGAAGCGCTGAGCCATCATGAAATGAAGTTCAGTCCTGTAAAGCCCAACACCGTCAGCACCAGATTCCAGCAGATGCGGCATATCCACAGTGAGTCCCGCATTGATATTCAGGCTGATCGTTTGGCCATCTTTTGTGAGGGCCGGCAAATCACGAAGTGCCGTGAAGCGGGCTTGCTTCTTGGCATAGAAGCGCACTTTCTCGGCATATGATTTTTGCAACTCGCTGGTGGGGCGAACGAAGATTTCGCCCGTTGCACCATCAACAATAACTTCGTCACCAGAATCAACAAGATTGATTATACCTTCGGCCAAACCGATGGCAGGAATGCCGAGCGCACGTGCAACAATGGCCACATGGCTGGTTTTACCGCCCTCTTCCAAAATTACGCCGCGTAATTTTGTGCGGTCATAATCAAGAAGTTCAGCGGGGCCCATGTTACGCGAAACAACAATGGCGTTTTGCGGCAAGTCGCTACGCGAAGCTGTGGCTTCAGCACCTGTCAAGATGCGGAGCAAGCGATTTGAAAGATCATCCAGATCATGCATACGTTCACGCAGATAAGGATCTTGCATCCGTTGCATGCGGGCGCGGTTATCATTCTGCACGCGGTCAACGGCGGCTTCGGCGGTAAGCCCCGTCTCGACGGCTTCTTTGAGGCGGTTCAGCCAACCCTTATCGTTGGCAAACATGCGAATGGTTTCGAGCACATCAGAATAATCAGTTGCTTGGGCTGATTCACTGCCGTCCAACAATTCATCAACCTGTGAGCGAAGCAGGGCCACGCCATTATCAAGCCGCGTGATTTCAAAAGGCACATTTTCTGCAATCATGTTCTGAATGCGAACGCGCGGCTCGTGAAGAACCACATGGCCAAGGGCAATGCCTTCAGCCAAACCTTCAACACGCAAATGATGGCTGCGCACCTGGGCCACATCAATGGCGGTTTCGCGCGCCATTTCTTTGAGTTCGCCCGAAGCCATGACTTCAGCCAGAACCATGGCCGTGGTTTGAAGCGCTTCTTCTTCTTCATCTGTATAATGACGAAGCGTGCGGTTTTGCACGACCAGAACACCAATCACTGTGCCACCGCGCATGACAGGAACACCGAGGAAGGAATGGTAAATTTCTTCGCCCGTTTCAGGAAGATATTTGAAAGCGGGATGATGCTGTGCGTCGGACAAGTTTAGGCCGATGGCCTGATCACCAATCAAACCAACAAGCCCCTCGCCCACTTTGAGTTTTGATTTGTGAACGGCCTCGCGCTTCAAACCTTCGGTGGCATATAGCTCAAGAATATTACCGGGGCGCATGACATAAATCGAGCACACCTCGGCCACCATATTGCTGGCGATGAGGGTTACTGTCTTATCAAGCCGCTTTTGTGCTGTCTCCGGCTCCGCCATGACTTCGCGGAGTCTTCGGAGAAGGACACGCGGGCCAAGTGCGAGGCTGGGCATTTGCGTTGTCCTTAAGCCTTGTCTAACCCGTAGGCTGTGTGCAAGGCGCGCACCGCAAGTTCGGTATAGGCTTCGTCAATCAACACACTGACTTTAATTTCAGATGTGGTTATGGCTTGAATGTTGATACCTTTGTCAGCCAGCGATTTAAACATGCGGGCGGCCACACCAGCATGACTGCGCATGCCAATGCCGACCACTGAAACTTTTGCCACATCAGCCGAATGGGCGATATCTTGAAAACCAATTTGGGCTTTCAGTTTTTCGAGGAGCTCAATGGCTTTGCGCAAATCTTTGCGCGGCAATGTGAATGTGATGTCGGCCACAGCGCCATCAGCAGATACATTCTGCACGATCATATCGACACTGATATCGGCTTCAGCGAGCGGGCCAAACACACCGGCAGAAACGCCAGGCTTATCTTTGACCTTGCGAAGTGAAATTTTTGCTTCATCACGTGAATAAGCTATTCCGCTAACAACATGCTGTTCCATTGATTGATCCTCTTGGCATACGATCGTTCCGGGCCCGGTGCCATCGGGTTTATTTTGATTTGGTGAATCAGGAGCTTCAAAACTGGAGCGCACTTGTAATGGCACTTTGTAAACCATGGCCAACTCAACTGACCGTGGCTGCAACACCTTTGCACCAAGTGATGCCTGCTCCAACATTTCTTCGTAAGAAATCTTATCGAGTTTTTGCGCACCCGTCACAATGCGCGGATCAGCGGTGTAAACCCCATCAACATCTGTATAGATGTCGCACGACGCATTCAGTGCCGCAGCCATCGCAACAGCAGACGTATCTGAACCGCCACGGCCCAATGTGGTGATGCGTTTATCGGGCCCAATGCCTTGGAAGCCTGCAATGACCGCAACCTGACCTTGTTCCATGCGCTTAATAATTTCAGCGCCGTTAATATTTGTCATTCGGGCCGCGCCATGCACGCCATCAGTCTCAATCGGAATTTGCCAACCAGACCACGAACGCGCTGGAATGCCTATTTCTTGAAGCACGATAGCCAGAAGTCCGGCCGTTACCTGTTCACCTGTTGAAACGATCGCATCATATTCGCGCGCATCGTGCATTGGCGCTGCTTGCTTGCACCATTCCACCAATTGATTGGTCGTGCCAGCCATCGCCGAAACCACAACGGCCACATGATGACCAGCTTTCACTTCACGCTCCACATGGCGCGCAACATTACGGATACGGTCAATATTTGCGACCGACGTTCCGCCAAATTTCATTACCAAACGGCCCATATGGCCCCGTCCCCTTAAATAATAATTTGCCGCAATGGTGCGGCGCGGCGTACTCTTAGTTGAGGGCATGTTTATATGCAATAATAAGAGCCACAATTTCAGGTAACAAAGTACAATGACAATGAATACAAGCCCGAACCTTTCCAGCCTTGACCCTGCGGAAGTCGAAAAATTCTCGAAAATGGCCGCTGAATGGTGGAATCCGAAGGGAAAATTCGGGGTTTTGCATGTGTTTAACCCGGTGCGGCTAACTTATATTAAAGAGCAGGTTTGTGCTCGGTTTGCGCTCGATCCAATGGTGGAACGCCCATTTGAAGGCTTGCGGTTCCTCGATATTGGCTGCGGCGGTGGGCTTTTGTGCGAACCTATGGCAAGGCTTGGCGCATCAGTTGTGGGGGTTGACCCATCTGAAAAGAACATCAAAACCGCCTCGGTTCATGCTGCCGAGCAAGGGCTGGCAATTGATTACCGCGTGGGCGTGGCCGAGGATTTGAACGAAGCGGGCGAAAAGTTTGATGTGATTTTGAACATGGAAGTGATCGAACATGTGGCGATGCCGCAGAATTTCACCAAGAATTGCGTGGAAATGTTGAAGCCAAACGGCCTTATGTTTGTAGCCACTTTAAATCGCACTTTAAAATCTTTCGCTCTGGCCATTGTGGGCGCTGAATATGTTTTGCGTTGGCTGCCCAAGGGCACGCATGAGTGGGAAAAATTCATCAAGCCTGCAGAACTTCGCAGCTGGCTTTCCAATAATGGCGCTCAGGTGAAAGCTGAAACGGGCGTGGTTTATCACCCCATTGGCCGCGAGTGGAAGCGCGCCAAGGACATGGAAGTCAATTACATGGTGGTGGCGCAGAAGTGAAGTTTGAGATTTCCAATCTCAATCATTTTGCAGAATTCAAATCTAGTGTTGCTGACCGCATTTGGAATGAGTGGTGGCGGCCGCATGGGCATTTGCTGCAGGTGGTCACCGATTTTTTTGAGGAATTGCCTGAAGCGCGCGCTATTCCATTTTGTCTGGTGGCGCATGAAGATGGCAACTACATTGGCAGTATTCTGGGGCTTGTGTCTGATCTCGACGCCCGCCCCGAATTATCACCATGGGTCGGCGCACTGTGGGTTGAGCCGGAATTTCGTGGGTTTGGTGTTGCGGCAGGTTTGGTGAAAGCAGCGCTGGGCGAGATTTTTAGTCTGGGACATGAAGTAGCGTTTTTATGTGCAACGGCAGAGAAGCGCGGGATGTATCAGAAGCAAGGTTGGCGGCTGAATGAAGAGAAAGTTGGGGAAGGCATGTTGGATGTGTTTGAGTTTACATCGATTGGTTGATTAATTCCCATCCTCGGGCAACACTGGAATCGGGTGGATGTCGATGCCTTCTTCGATCAATGCCGCCGCATCATCAGGCGTTGTTTGGCCATAGATGCCGCGCTCTTTGGTTTCTTTGTAATGAATTTTGCGGGCTTCTTCAGCAAAATTGTTGCCAACGTTTTCGGCATTGGTTTCGACGTGCTTTCGGTAATCACGCATCATTTGCATCATGGCTTGCGCGCGGGGGTCGATGGGGCCAGCGCTCATGCGGACATCATTGTCGGACTTTTTGTTCGACTTTGAGGGAATGCCAGGCGCCATGATTTGCTTTTGGATTTTAGCAGTGCCGCAATGGGTGCAGGACACGAGTCCGCGTTTGGCCTGTTTGTCGTAGGTGTCGCTATCGCGAAACCATCCATCAAATTCATGGCCTTTGTCACAAACAAGATCGTAGCGAATCATAGGGCGCTCACATGACTCAAGGTAAATTCGCGGGCGTGTTGCAAGTTTGGAATTTTAGCGCGAGCTTCGGCCGATTGAACCGGATCAATTTCAAACAGTTTGAAGTCAGGATCCGTGTTCGCCTCGCAAATAACTTCGCCCCAAGGGTTGATCACCTTTGAATGGCCAAAAGTTTCGCGGCCAGAATCATGTTTGCCGCCTTGGGCAGCTGCAATCACAAAGCTTCCAGTTTCAATAGCACGGGCGCGGAGCAACACATGCCAATGAGCTTTGCCTGTTGGAACTGTGAAGGCCGCGGGAACGAGCAAAACATTTGCACCTGCCATTGCCAAGGCGCGGTGCAAAGCTGGGAAGCGCACATCATAACAAATGGTCAGCCCAAGTTTTGCAAATGATGTTTCGACAACGACAGCTTCTTTGCCACCCGTATAAGACGCTGACTCGCGATAAACCTCACCGTTGGGCAAGTCCACATCAAACAAATGGATCTTGTCATAGCGCGCAATGATTTTGCCATCGGGGCCAAACAGGATTGTGCGGTTGACCAGCTTATCATCATCACCCTTCAGTGCCATTGAACCAATGTGCAAATGGATGCCAAGCTTTGCAGCAAGTTCTGAAAAACCTTTGACTGAAATGTCATCGGCTTCTGGCCTTGCGATGGATTTGAGGCGTTCACGGTCGGGCTCAAACACATTGGTGACTTCTGGGGTGGAAATGAATTTAGCGCCTTGCGAGGCCGCACCCTTGATGAGCGCTGATGCGTCTTTCAAATTGCGCGGCACATCAGTTGACGAGCGCAACTGAACCATTCCGGCTTTAAAGCTCATGAAGTCGCCAGCAACGGATCAAGCCCGCCCTTTGCATCAAGGGCATGAAGATCATCACAACCACCAATATGAGTTGCGCCAACGAAAATTTGTGGCACGCTGCGCCGCCCGCCTGAGCGTGCTGCCATACGCTGGCGTTCTTCGGAATCATGGCTCACATCAATCTCATCAAATTTGGCACCCTTTTTATTTAAAAGATTCTTCGCCATCATGCAAAAGGGGCAAGCCGAAGTGGTGTATATCGTAATCTGTTTCATCGCATCATTTTTCCGTCACACATCAATATGGAACCTGTGCGGCTCCAAAACAAGCGCAAAACTGAGTACGTTAACTTGAGCAGCTCCCGCTTTTTTCAAAGCTTCGGCACAAGCGGCAAACGTCGCACCTGTGGTTCGCACATCATCGACCAGTAAAATCTTTCGGTCTTTCAATTCGATTAACTTAGACTCTGGAACTTGAAATGCTTTTTTAACATTTTTTTGCCGCGCAATCTGATCCAACCCCACCTGTTGCCGCGTCGCGATTTTGCGAATCAGAAAATCTGGCGCATATTTCTTGTCTGCAATTTGAGCCAAAGGTTTGGCCAACAATGCAGCTTGGTTAAAGCGCCGTTTCCATAATCTTGTGGGATGCAAAGGCACCGGCACGAAAAAATCTGCCTCCGCCAATAACTCTCGACCCACCCTCGCCATCATGCGAACCATCATCAATGCGGCTTCGTGATGATCTTTATATTTCAACGCATGGATCAAATTTTTGGAGTTCTGATCAAACACAATCGCCGCCCGTGCTTTATCCCAGGGTGGCGGATCAGCCAGCGCCGCCGCGCTCAAAGCCCCTTGGCCTTGATCATAGGCAAAGGGTGTACCCATCACATCGCAAACCGGATGTTCTAAAAACTGCAAATTCTGCCAGCACGAAATGCACAGGCTCGAATCTTCGATGACGGGAGTACGGCACGATAAACATTTGGGAGGGACAATTATGTTGATGAGGGCGTGCCCGCAAGTTTTTGCAAACTGCGTAAAATTTGCAAACTGGAATTTTGCGCCAGCTTCGGCTACCTCTTCTTCCATGACTGAACAAAGCCCTCAGATTTTTGATCGCGCCCTTTATCTTGCACGCCAATCAAAGGCAAATGCAACCCATGACTTGCAAAATATGGTGGCCGCGGAATTGGGCGACAGGCTTTCGATCATCTTGAAACAGTTCCCAAAATCTTTGGTCATTGCGCAGAATCCTAATGTTGCAGCGGAAACATTAAAGCTCTCGGGTGCCGTTCAGACACTTGATGTTTTGGCACCTTCATCGGGTGATGTGGTTGAGTTACCGGGCGCTGACTACGACGCGATTTTTAGTCTGCTGGATCTTCATTGTGTGAATGATGTGCCAGGACATTTGGCCCAATTGGCGCGCGGGTTGAAACCAGATGGTTTGTTATTGGTTGCTTTTTTCGCAGGCGATACACTGTTCGAGTTGCGAGAAAGCTGGCTGCAAGCTGAAATCGAAATCACGGGCGGCGTTTCACCCCGTGTTGCGCCGATGATTGGTGTTAGAGAATTGGGTGGGCTCATGCAGCGCGCTGGTTTGGCGCTGCCCGTGGCCGATGTTGACCGAACAATTGTGCGTTATGCCGATGCCTTTGCGTTGATGGGTGAGATTAAAAGTTTCGGATACTCAAACCCATTGCAAGGGCGAAGCTCAAAGCTCGTGTCCAAACGCTTCATCAGCAAAGTTGCCGAGCACTATCACAAGCATTTTGCTGATGACGATGGTCGCATCCGCGCAACACTTGAAATTGCCTGGGCCTTGGCGTGGAAACCGCATGAGAGCCAACCAAAGCCATTAAAACCGGGAAGTGCGTCGCACCGATTGGCCGACGCCCTCAAACCTCAGGCATAAGCCCCGTGGCAATGTTTGTATTTTTTGCCTGAACCACAAGGGCAATCATCGTTGCGTCCAACCTTGCCCCATGTTTCTGGATTCTTCGGGTCGATTGCCAATGTTGCACCTGCAGCCGCAGCGAATGAACCAAACACTGGTGCACCCTCACCCACATCATCGAAGCCCGTTGTCGCATCAATATGGTGGGCTTGCATTGGTGGCAATTGGTTTTCATCCGGCAGAACGCCGTCATCACCTTGCATCCGAATCTCCACGCGCATCAGCTGTCCCGTGACGGCTTCTTTCATGTGGGTCACCATGTCTGAAAACAACGTGAAGCTTTCGGTCTTATACTCATTCAGTGGATCACGTTGACCATAACTGCGAAGGCCAATCACTTGGCGCAGATATTCAACAGCAACAATATGTTCACGCCATAGCCTATCCATGGTTTGCAGCAATACGGACTTTTCAACTTGCTGCATAATATCGGGAGTATATTTTTCGCGCTTGGAATGATAGAAATCATCTGTGGTCTTGAGCACGCGTTCACGGATTTCTTCATCAGCAATGCCTTCTTCCTTGGCCCAATCTTCCACCGGAAAATCAACAGCCACGGCTTCGCGCAGACGTTCACGCAACCCAGCTGCGTCCCACTGCTCGGCATAAGCATTTTCAGGAATATGTTTGGAAATGAGTTCGCCGATAATATCATGGCGTAAATCGTCAACAGTTTCTGAAATCTCTTCGCCCTTCATGATGCCGATACGCTGATCGAAGATAACCTTACGCTGATCGTTCATGACATTATCGAACTTCAATAGATTCTTACGAATATCGAAGTTGCGGGCTTCAACTTTTTGCTGTGCCTTTTCCAAGGCCTTGTTGATCCAGGGATGGATGATAGCTTCACCGTCTTTAAGACCCAGTTTTTGCAACATGCCGTCGAGACGATCAGAGCCAAATATGCGCATCAAATCAT
>Ga0209069_10000982_pt1 | contig 14122 bp, 15 predicted proteins | sample Str013_2_FD_187202 | JGI IMG/M metagenome (GOLD analysis project Ga0209069, IMG submission 187202) | Freshwater sediment microbial communities in response to fracking from Pennsylvania, USA - Straight Creek_MetaG_SC_2013 (SPAdes) (version 2) | ecosystem: Environmental > Aquatic > Freshwater >...
GGGCTGGGCCGCGGCCGGGTACACCGTGCTGTCCCGCGGGTTCCGTACCCCCAAGGCGCTGGTGACCGCGTTCCGCCGGCCGGACGTGCCGTACGCCGCCGGGCCGGCCGCGGCCGCCGCCGGGGCCACCGCGATGATCGACGTCTCGGACGGGCTGCTGGCCGACCTGGGCCACGTGGCCGCGGCCAGCGGGGTACGCATCGACGTACACAAGGACGCCTTCGAGGTACCCGACCAGATGGCCGACGCCGCCCAGGCGCTGGGCGTCGACCCGTACCTGTGGATCCTGGCCGGCGGCGACGACCACCCGCTGGCCGCCACGTTCCCGGCCGGTACCGCGGTCCCGCCGCCGTGGCGGGTCGTCGGCGTGGTCGGCCCCGGTACCGGGGTGACCGTGGACGGGCAGCCGTGGCGGCGTGGCCCGGCCGGCTGGGAGCACTTCCGCTGACCGCGGCCGGTAACGTGGCCGGACGTGATCGACATTCGGCCGGTGCGCTACGACTCCACCGACGGCGGCGCGCTGGTCGCGCGGGCGATGGCCGACCTCGCGCAGCGGTACGGCGGGGGCGGCGACCAGACCCCGGTGGATCCGGCCCAGTTCGTACCGCCGGCCGGGGAGTTCCTGGTCGGGTACCTCGACGGGGTACCGGTGGCCTGCGGCGGCTGGCGCGGGAACGGTACCGACGCCGAGGTCAAGCGCATGTACACGGCGCCGGACGCGCGCCACCGGGGCATCGCCAGCGCGGTGCTGCGGGCGCTGGAGGACTCGGCCCGCCGGTACGGGCGGCGCCGGATGATCCTGGAGACCGGCCCGGCCCAGCCCGAGGCGATCGCCCTGTACGAGAAGCTGGGGTACCACCGCATCGAGGACTTCGGCCACTACCGGGACGCGCCGGGGGTCCGCTCGTACGGTCTGGTGCTGTGAGTCCGGCCCGGGACACCCCCGCGCACGACAGCGCCGCCGGACCCGTGGGTACGGGGCCGGCGGCGCCGGGGACGGTCAGGCCCGGGTCACCTTGCCGGCCTTGATGCACGAGGTGCACACGTTCAGCTTCTTGGTGTTCCCGCCACCGGCCGGGGTACGCACGGTCTGGATGTTCGGGTTCCAGCGGCGGTTGGTCCGCCGGTGCGAGTGGGACACGTTGTGGCCGAAGCCGGGCCCCTTGCCACAGACGTCGCACACGCTAGCCACGGGTATCTCCTGGGTTGATGGCTGTCGACCCCGGCAGCGCGCCGGGCAACCGGCCCAGGGTACCTGATCGGCTCCCGGACGGGCCAACCGGCCGCCGTACCGCCGCGTGCGCGACGGTTGTCGGTACGTGACAGTAGGCTCCGTATCCGTGCTGGACAGCTTGGACGCCGCCGCGGTACGGCGCTGGTGCGCGGCCGGCCTCGACGCGCTGCGCCGCCACCAGCGCGAGATCGACGAACTGAACGTCTTCCCGGTACCCGACGGCGACACCGGTACCAACCTGGTGCTCACGGTCGCCTCGGCGCACGAGGCGCTGGCCGCCGAGCCCGACGGCGCGGACGGTGGCGTGGACGGGCCGGCCGGTACCGGGGCGGCGAACCCGGGGGAGATGACCCGGCTCGGCCGGGTGCTGGGGTGCATGGCCCGCGGCGCGCTGCTGGGTGCCCGGGGCAACTCCGGCGTGATCATGTCGCAGCTCCTGCGCGGCCTGGCCGACGCGCTGGCCGCCGCGCCGCACGCCCGCGGCCGGGCCGTGGCGGCCGCGCTGGGCGGCGCGGCCACCGCCGCCTACGCGGCCGTGGCCGACCCGGTCGAGGGCACCCTGCTGTCGGTGGCCCGGGGCGCGGCCGACGGCGCCGCCCGGGCCGACTCCGACGAGCTGGCCGCGGTGGTCTCGGCCGCCGCGGCCGGCGCCGCGGCCGCGCTCGCGCTGACCCCGAGCCAGCTGCCCGCGCTGGCCCGCGCCGGGGTGGTCGACGCCGGCGGCCGGGGGCTGGTGGTCCTGCTGGAGGCGCTGGTCGAGGTGGTCACCGGGGTGGCCGTGGCGACCGCCCCGCTGGCCGCGATGGCCCGCGATCCGCGGCTGCTGGAGGTGACCCGGGAGGCCGGGTCGGCCGGGTACGCCTACGAGGTGCAGTACCTGCTCGACGCCGCGGTGGACCGGGTCGACCGGCTGCGTACGGTCCTGGCCGGGCTGGGCGACTCGCTGGTGATCGTCGGTACCGGTACCCCGGTCGGCGGCGCGGACCCGACCTGGAACGTGCACGTGCACGTCAACGACGTCGGCGCGGCACTGGAGGCGGGCGTCGAGGCGGGCCGGCCGCACCGGATCTCGGTCACCCGTTTCGCCGACCAGCCCGGGCCGGCGCCGTACCCGGCCGATCCGCCCGCTGCCGCCGCGGTACCCGACCCGGACGCCCGCGGGTACGTGGTGGTGGCGCCGGGGCAGGGGCTGGCCGCCCTGTTCGCCGGGGAGGGGGCCGTGGTCGTCGGCGGTACCGCCCCGTCCACCGGGGAGCTGCTGGCCGCGGTGGCGGCGACCGGGGCCCGCGACGTGGTGCTGCTGCCGGACGACGTCAACAGCCACGGCGTGGCCGCGCTGGCCGCGGCCCAGGCGCTCGGGCGCGGCCTGCGGGTCGGGGTGGTACCGACGCGCTCGCCGGTACAGGCGCTGGCCGCGCTGGCGGTACGCGACCCGGGGCGCCGGTTCGAGGACGACGTGCTGGCGATGACCGAGGCGGCCGGCGCGTGCCGGTACGCCGCCGTGGCGCCGGCCAGCCGGGCCGCGCAGACCGCCGCCGGCCCGTGCCGCCCCGGCGACCTGCTCGGCCTGGTCGACGGCGAGGTGCACCTGATCGGGGCCGACCTGGCGGTACTGGCCGGCGACCTGCTGGACCGGCTGCTGGCCGGCGGCGGGGAGCTGGTCACCCTGCTGCTGGGCCGGGACGCGCCGGCTGGCCTCGGTGCCGACCTGGCCGGGTACCTGGGCCGCGCCTGGCCCGGGGTGGAGGTGGCGCTGTACGACGCCGGCCAGCCGGTGTACCCCCTGCTGGTGGGTATCGAGTGAGCCCGAGGAGCGGCGAAAGAAAAGGTGGCCCCGTGACGCCGGAGCCGGCCCCGGCCGCGGAGCAGCGCCCGCCGGTGACGCTGGACTCGCCGCTGCGCGCGGTGGTGGGCGACAAGACCGCCACGGCCCTGGCCACGCACCTGGACCTGGCCACGGTCGGGGACCTGCTGTACCACTTCCCGCGCCGGTACTCCCGCCGGGGCGACTTCACCGACATCGCCGCGCTGCGGGTCGGCGAGCAGGTCACCGTACTGGCCCAGGTGGCGCACGCCAATGTCCGGCCGATGCGGCACCGGTCCGGCCGGCTGCTTGAGGTGGTGGTCGCCGACGACACCGGCGGCCGGCTCACCCTGACCTTTTTCAACCAGCACTGGCGGGAGAAGCACCTGCGCCCGGGCCGGTGGGGCCTGTTCGCCGGCAAGGTCACCGAGTTCCGCGGCGGGCGGCAGCTCAACAACCCGGACTACCTGCTCATCGACGACGAGGACGGGCAGGAGGTGCAGGAGTACGCCGGCGCAATCATCCCGGTGTACCCGGCGGCGGCAGCGGTACCGACCTGGGTCGTGGCCCGCTGCGTACGGGTCGCGCTGGACCTGCTGGTACCGCCGCCGGACCCGCTGCCCTCGGCGCTGCGCGCCGCCCGGCGGTTGATGGACCGGCCCACCTCGCTGCGCCAGATCCACCGGCCGGACTCCCCGGAGACGCTGGCCCTGGCCCGCCGCCGGCTGGCCTGGGACGAGGCGTTCGCGGTACAGGTGGCGCTGGTACAGCGCAAGGTACGCGCGGCGAGCTGGCCGGCGCGGCCCCGGCCGGGCCGGCCCGACGGGCTGCTCGCCGCGTTCGACGCCGGCCTGCCGTACCAGCTGACCGCCGGCCAGCGTACGGTCGGCGACCAGTTCGCCGCCGACCTGGCCACGCCGCACCCCATGCACCGGCTGTTGCAGGGCGAGGTGGGCTCGGGCAAGACCCTGTGCGCGCTGCGGGCGATGCTCCAGGTGGTCGACTCCGGCGGCCAGGCGGCCCTGCTCGCGCCCACCGAGGTCCTGGCCGCCCAGCACCACCGCACCGTGCTGGACCTGCTCGGGCCGATGGCCCGGGCCGGCGAGCTGGACTCCACAGTGGACGCGACCCGGGTGGTACTGGTGACCGGCTCGCTGCCGGCGGCGGCCCGGCGTACCGCGCTGGCCGCGATCGCGGACGGCTCGGCCGGCATCGTGGTGGGTACCCACGCCCTGCTGTACGAGGGGGTCGACTTCGCCGACCTGGGCCTGGTCGTGGTGGACGAGCAGCACCGGTTCGGGGTGGAGCAGCGCGACGCGCTGCGGGCCAAGGCGGAGCAGCCGCCGCACACGCTGGTGATGACCGCGACCCCGATCCCGCGCACGGTGGCCATGACCGTGTACGGCGACCTGGAGGTCTCCACCTTGTCGGAGCTGCCGCGCGGCCGGTCCCCGATCGCCACCCACGTGGTACCGGCGGCGGAGAAGCCGGCGTTCCTGGACCGCGCCTGGCGGCGGCTGCGCGAGGAGGTGGCGGCCGGGTACCAGGCTTACGTCGTGTGCCCGCGCATCGGCGAGGTCGCCGGTACCGCCGGCGGTACCGGGGTGGACGAGGACGACACCGGCCAGCTCCTGCTGGACCTCGGTACCGACGGCGGTCCCGGCAACGGTCCCGGCAACGGTACCGATGCCCGGCGGGCCCCGCTGGCGGTACTCGAGGTGGCCCCGCTGCTGGCCGACGGCCCGCTGGCCGGGCTGCGCCTGGGCGTGCTGCACGGCCGCCTGCCGGCGGCCGAGAAGGATGCGGTGATGTCCGCCTTCGGCCGGGGCGACCTGGACGTGCTGGTGGCGACCACGGTGGTGGAGGTGGGCGTGGACGTGCCCAACGCCACCGCGATGGTGGTGCTGGACGCCGATCGGTTCGGCGTGTCCCAGCTGCACCAGCTGCGCGGGCGGGTCGGCCGGGGTACCGCGGCCGGGCTGTGCCTGCTGGTCACCGAGTCGGCCGCGGGTACCCCGGCGCGGGACCGGCTGGACGCGGTCGCCGGTACCCTCGACGGGTTCGCCCTGGCCGAGCTGGACCTGGAGGCGCGCCGGGAGGGGGACGTGCTCGGCGCCACGCAGTCGGGGCGCCGCTCGCACCTGCGGCTGCTGTCGCTGCTGCGCGACCGGGACCTCATCGGGCAGGCCCGGGAGGAGGCGATCGCGCTGGTACAGGCCGATCCGGAGCTGCTCGGGCAGCCCGAGCTGCGGGACTGGATCGCCGCGCTGGTCGACGAGCAGCGGGCGGAGTACCTGGAGAAGGGGTGAGTACGCCGGTGATCTTCCACTTCTGCCGCGCGGACGACTGGGCCGCGGCCCAGGCCGCGGGCGAGTACCGCGGCGACACGCTGGCCACCGAGGGGTTCATCCACGCATCCCGGGCCGAGCAGGTGCACCTGCCGGCCAACGCGCTGGTACCCGGGCAGGCCGGGCTCGTGCTGCTGGAGGTGGACGAGGCGGCGTTGCCGGCGCCGCCGCGGTACGAGGACGGTGGCGACGGGACGCTGTTCCCGCACGTGTACGGGCCGATCCCGGTGGCCGCCGTGGTGGCCGTGCACGACTTCCCGCCCGGGCCGGACGGCCGGTTCACCCTGCCGGCCACGGTCGCCCGGCGCCCGGCGCCCGGCGGTACCGGGTGACCCGGATCATCGCCGGCCGGTACGGCGGGCGGAAGCTGGCCGTACCGGCGGGGACCCGGACCCGGCCGACCGCGGACCGGGTCCGCGAGGCGCTGTTCTCCAGCCTGGCCACCCAGGTGGAGCTGGACGGCGCGAGCGTGCTGGACCTGTACGCCGGCAGCGGCGCGGTCGGCCTGGAGGCCGCGTCGCGCGGGGCGGCCCGGGTGCTGCTGGTGGAGTCGGACCCGGCCGCGGTACGGGCGGCCCGGGCCAACATCGACGCGCTGCGCGCCGGGGCGGTCGTGGCGCAGGCCACCGGACGGGTCGAGGCGGTGCTGGCCGGTGCGCCGCCGGGTGGGGCCGGGTACGAGGTGGTGTTCGCCGACCCGCCGTACGACCTGCCCGAGCCCGGATTGCGCGCGGTACTGGCCGCGCTGGCCGGGCGGGGCTGGCTGGCACCGGCCGCGGTCCTGGCGCTGGAGCGGTCCCGCCGGGCGCCCGAACCGGACTGGGTGCCGGGCATCACCGGCACGAGATCTAGACGCTACGGCGAGACCGTGCTTTGGTACGGTCGCGCCGATTCGGTCGGGGTACCGCCGGGTACCTGACCGCACGCCGGCCGGCGCCACGGGATCCGCCGCGGGGACCGGGCGACCCGGTGCTGCCGTTCGTCCCGCCGCTGCCGTCCGTCCCGCCGATGAAGGAGCGCCCATGCGCCGTGCGGTCTGCCCCGGTTCGTTCGACCCGGTGACCAACGGCCACCTGGACATCATCGACCGCGCCTCCCGGCTGTACGACGAGGTTGTCGTCGGGGTGCTGATCAACCAGACCAAGTCCGGTCTGTTCAGCCACGACGAGCGGGTGGACATGCTGCGCGAGGTGACCTCGGGGTACCCGAACGTGCGGGTCGAGGCGTTCCAGGGGCTGCTCGTGGACTTCTGCCGGGACCAGGGCGCGGCGGTGGTGGTCAAGGGCCTGCGCGCGGTCAGCGACTTCGACTACGAGTTGCAGATGGCGCAGATGAACCTCGGCCTGGCCGGGGTGGAGACGCTGTTCATGCCGACCAGCCCGCTGACCTCGTTCCTGTCCTCCAGCCTGATCAAGGACGTGGCCAAGTGGGGCGGGGACGTGTCCCGGCACGTGCCCGAGGTGGTGGCGCGGCGGCTGCGTGAGCAGTTGGCCGGGCCACGCCCCTGACCTCGGCACCCGCCGGTGGTACCGGTCCGCCAGCCGACAATCGGTTGACAGTCACCCACCGAACGGACGACCCTACCCAGCGCAGCACGATGTGTCGTGACGTCGCATCATTGACTCGAGTTGAACGACGAGCCGGGCCGGTACCGGCGTGGGGTACCGGTGGGCGGCGGTGACCCGTTCCGCGTACATCGACGCGTACATCGACAGGAGACGGCTGGTGGACCCGCTCGATCGCATCGAGGAGATGATCGCCCTCGCGGAGGCCGCGAGGTCGGTACCGATGTCCCGCAACTGCATGATCGACAGGCAGGAGCTGCTGGCCCAACTCGACATGCTCCGCGAGGAGCTGCCCAACGACCTGCGCCGGGCGGCGGCCCTGCTGGACGAGCGCGACAAGATCCTGGAGGCGGGCCGGCAGGAGGCCGAACGGATCATCAGCGAGGCTGAGGCGGAGCACTCCCGGCTGGTGGCCAACAACGAGATCACCGTCTCGGCCGAGCACGAGGCGTCCCGGCTGATCGGCGACGCCCGGTCCGAGGCGCAGCGGCTGCGCGAGGAGGTGGACGACTACGTCGACACCGCGCTGGCCAACTTCGAGCAGTTCCTGACCCGGTCGCTGGCCTCGATCGAGCGCGGCCGGGACAAGATGCACGCGCTGCGCGAGATCGGCAGCTTCAGCTCGTCGGCGGACTCCGGTCCGCTGCCGTTCTAGCCGGCCAGCCCGCCGGTACCGGCCGCCCGCGGTCGGCGGGTACCGCGGGATCGGGTAGGATTCCACGACGGCCCACCCGCCGGCCGGAGTCCTACCATGCCTGATCACACGCCTGTACCCCCGCAGCTCGATCCCCGGGCGCCGCTGGTCCTCGACACGAGGGACCTGCCCCGCCGCCCGGGTTCTCTGCGTACCGTCAGCCGGACCGTCCCGGCCCCGGTCGACCTGGCACTGCCGCAGGCGTGGGTACCGCCCGGTACCGACCTGAGTCTGGATCTGCGGCTGGAGTCGGTGACCGAGGGCGTACTGGTCACCGGTACCGCCGCCGCGGCCACCGGCGGCGAGTGCGTACGGTGCCTGCGGCCGGTGGCCGGTACCGTGCACGCCAGGGTCCAGGAGCTGTACGCGTACGCCGCCAGTACCACCGAGGAGACCACCGAGGAGGACGAGGTCGGCCGGCTGTACGGGGACCTGCTCGACCTCGAACCGGCGCTGCGGGACGCGATCGTGCTGGCCCTGCCCAGCCACCCGCGCTGCCGCCCGGACTGCCCCGGGCTGTGCCCCGGCTGCGGGGTGCCGTGGGACGACCTGCCCGCCGACCACGACCACCGTGCGCCCGATTCCCGGTGGGCGGCATTGAACACGTTGTTGCGGCGCGACGGGGAGAACACGGTGTCGTTCACCGACGAGGGGAACCCGTAGCGCCGGGCCCACCGGCGGTACCACCTGGACCGAACCTGACCAAACGTCGCCGACCCGCCGGGTCGGGGCCGTGACCGGAGCACCGTAGGGAGTTTGAGAGCAGTGGCCGTACCCAAGCGCAGGATGTCCCGTAGCAACACCCGTTCGCGCCGGGCGAACTGGAAGGCCACCGCCGTGGCGACCGTGGCGTGCCCGCAGTGCCGCTCACCGAAGCTCCCGCACGCGGTGTGCACGGTCTGCGGCACGTACAACGGCCGCCAGATGATCGAGGTCTGACCTGCGAGCGGCGGTGACCCGATGCGGACGGCCCGGCGCCGCGCGGATCGCCGTCGACCTCCTCGGCGGGGACGACGCCCCCGCCGCCGTGGTTGACGGCGCTCTGCTGGCGACCGGGTTGGACCCCGAACTCCACCTGCACCTCGTCGGCCCGGCCGGCCCGGCCGGCGAGGTGCTGTCGGCGTGCCCGCCGGCCCGGCGGTCGCGGTTGACCGCGGCGACGGTCGAGGCCGGCGTCGGCATGGCCGACGCGCCGGCCCGGGCGATCCGGCCCGAGACCACGGTCCGGGCGGCCATCGCCGCGGTGGCCGCCGGCCAGGCCGACGCGATGGTGTCGGCCGGGCCCAGCGGCGCGACCGTCACCGCCGCCGTGGTCGGCCTGGGCCGGCGGCCCGGGGTACGGCAGCCGGTACTGGCCGCGGTCATCCCGGCCCGTACCGGCCCGGTGGTACTGCTGGACGTCGGTGCCTCGCCGGACGCCCCGGCCGCGGCGCTGGCCCGGCACGCGGTACTGGGCGCCGGGTACGCCATCGACGTGCTCGGCCTGGCCCGGCCCCGGGTCGGCCTGCTCACCATCGGTACCGAGGTGGGCAAGGGCGACCGGACCCGGCGTACCGCCGATGCCCTGCTGCGCACGGCCACCCTGCCCGGCGCGGCGGTGTACGTGGGCCCGGTGGAGGGCCAGCACGTGACCCTGGGCGGCCCGGCCGACGTCGTGGTGACCGACGGGTTCACCGGCAACGTGCTGCTCAAGGGGATCGAGGGCGCGTACGCGCTGGCCGGCGGGGTGTCCCCGGCCCACTCGGTACCGCGGGCCGCGGCCCTGCTGGGCGTCGCCGGTACCGTGGTGGTCTGCCACGGCGCGGCCAGCGGCGGCGACATCGCCTCCGGCATCGCGCTGGCGGCGCTGCTGGTACGGCACGGCCGTACCGCCGGCGAGCTGGCGGAGGTGCCGCGGTGACCGGGGTACGGCCGGCGCGCGGCGAGGCGGACGCCGGGCACCTGGTCGAGGCGTTCGGCATCGCCCTGCCGCCGGAGCAGCTGGAGCGCGCGTTGACGCACCGCTCGTACGCGTACGAGCACGGCGGCCTGCCCACCAACGAGCGGCTGGAGTTCCTCGGCGACTCGGTGCTGGGCGTGGTGGTCACCACGGCGCTGTTCAACGACCATCCGGACCTGCCCGAGGGGCAGCTGGCCAAGCTGCGCGCCAGCGTGGTCAACATGCGCGCGCTGGCCGACGTGGCGCGCGGGCTGGGGCCGGCCGGGCTGGGCCCGCACCTGCTGCTGGGCAAGGGCGAGGAGACCACCGGCGGCCGGGACAAGGCCAGCATCCTGGCCGACACGCTGGAGGCGCTGCTCGGCGCGATCTACCTGGAGTACGGGCTGGACGTGGTGAGCCAGGTGATCCACCGGCTGTTCGACCCGCTGATGGTCCAGGCCGCCAGCCGTGGCGCCGGGCTGGACTGGAAGACCAGCCTGCAGGAGCTGACCGCGAGTCTGGGCCTGGGCGTACCCGAGTACCAGGTGCAGGAGGCCGGCCCGGACCACGCCAAGGTGTTCACCGCCTGGGCGGTGGTGGCCGGGCAGCGGTACGGCGGCTCCGAGGGGCGCAGCAAGAAGGAGGCCGAGCAGCGGGCCGCCGAGGCCGCCTGGCGCGAGCTGTCGACCACGCCGGTGCCCTGAGGTGGACGCCGTACGCCCGGCCGACCCGCCGGCCGCCGCGGCCGAGGACGGCCCCGCGCCGGTGGCCGGGCCGGCCGGTACCGGCACGGTCCAGATCGACCTGGCCTGGGTGCTGCTGCTGTACGCGGGGCTGCGGCTGGCGCAGCTCGCCGCGGTACGGCTGCTGGCGCCGGCCGGCGGCCCGCCGCTGCGGGACCGGCTGCTGGCCTGGGACGGCGGCTGGTGGGTACGGGTGGCGACGCAGGGGTACCCGCACGGGTACAGCTACGACGCCAACGGCGCGATGCTCGGCAACGGCCTGGCCTTCTTCCCGCTGTACCCGTTGACGATCTGGCTCGCGCACGCGCTCGGGGTACCGGCCGGATTGGCCGCGGTGGCGATCGCGGCGCTGGCCGGCGCGCTGGCCTGCGTGCTGCTGTACCTGCTCGCGGTGGACCTGGCCGGCCCCCGGCTCGGGTACGCGCTGGTGGTGCTGTTCGCCGCGCAGCCCATGTCGGTGGTGCTGTCGATGGGCTACAGCGAGGCGCTGTTCAGCGCGCTGGTGCTGGGGATGCTGCTGGCGGCGCGGCGCGGGTACTGGCTGACCGCCGGCGCGGCTGGGCTGGCCGCGGCGCTGACCCGGCCGACCGGGCTGGCCGCGGCGGTCGCGCTGGCGGTGGCCGCGGCGCTGGCGGTACGCCGCGCGACGGTACCGCGCTGGCGCCCGGTGCTCGCGGCCGCGGTCGCGCTCTGTGGCGTGCCGGGGTACCTGGCCTGGGTTGCGCTGCGGGTGGGCGAGCCGGACGCCTGGTTCAAGATCGAAACCGCTGGATGGGGTACCACCACCGACGGCGGGGCGGCGACGCTGCGGTTCGTGCTCGACACGCTGCACCGCGGCGACGGCTGGATCCCGGTGAGCATCGTGCTGCTGCTGATCGCCGCCACCGCCGCGAGCGTGCTGGCCGCGGTCCGCCGTACCTGGCCGCCGCTGACCGTGTACGGGCTGCTGGTGCTCGGGCTGGTGCTGGGCCAGGCCGGGTACTACCACTCGAAGGTACGGCTGCTGGTACCGGCGGTGCTGCTGCTGGTACCGGCCGGGTACGCCGCGGCCCGGGCGCGTACCCTGCCCGCGGTGCTCGCGCTGGCCGGCTACGCCGCGTTCGGCCTCTGGTACGGCGCCTACATGATCACCGTGTGGCACTACGCCATCTGACCGCGACCAGGAGCCCGACGTGCCCGAACTGCCCGAGGTGGAGACCGTCCGGCGGGGCCTGTCCGGCTGGGTCACCGGGCGGCGCATCGCCGCGGTACAGGTGCACCACCCGCGCGCGGTACGGCGGCACGACCCGGGTCCGGCGCACTTCGCCGCCGCGCTGACCGGGCAGACCATCACCGGCGTACGGCGCCGGGGCAAGTACCTGTGGCTGCCGCTGGACTCCGGCGACGCCATCCTTGGCCACCTGGGCATGTCCGGGCAGCTCCTGCTGGTACCGGCCGGTACCCCGGACGGCCCGCACCTGCGGGTACGGCTGGCGTTCGCCGACGGCGACCCGCAGCTGCGCTTCGTGGACCAGCGCACGTTCGGCGGCCTGTCGCTGTCCCCGGGCGGGGCCGGGCTGCCCGCCGAGATCGCCCACATCGCCCGGGACCCGATGGACCCGGAGTTCGCCGAGGAGGAGGTGGTGGCCGCGCTGCGCCGGCGCCGTACCGGCGTCAAGCGGGCCCTGCTGGACCAGACGCTGATCTCCGGGGTGGGAAACATCTACGCCGACGAGGCGCTGTGGCGGGCCCGGCTGCACGGCGAGCGGCCGTGCCCGGCGCTGACCCGCCCGGCGGTACGGCGGCTGCTGGGTCACGTCCGGGACACCCTCGGCGCGGCGCTGGCCGCCGGGGGTACCAGCTTCGACGCGCTGTACGTGGACGTGAACGGGCGCAGCGGCTACTTCGACCGGTCCCTGGCCGTGTACGGGCGCGAGGGGCAGCCGTGCCCCCGGTGCGGGGCGCCGGTACGCCGGGAGGCGTTCATGAACCGCTCGTCGTACTCCTGCCCGCGTTGCCAGCCCCGCCCGCGCGTCGCCGGTACCCGCTGAGCGGCGCCCCGGTCGTCAGGCGCCGAAGTCCGCGGTCCACAACACCGTACCGTTGGCCGCCCGGGCCACCCCGACACCGACCGACGTGGCGTCGCAGTCCACGATGTTCGCCTTGTGCCCCGCACTGTTCAGCCACGCCTGCATGACCGCGGCGGCGGTGGGGAACCCGGTGGCGATGTTCTCGCTGCGCGGGTTCTTGTAGCCGGCGTCGGTGATGCGCTGCTGGAAGCCGCGTCCGTCGCTGCCGGTGTGGCTGAAGTACTTCTTCTGCACCATGTCCGCGCTGTGCTCCCGGGCGGCGGTACGCAGGTGGCCGTCCATCTTCACCGGCGGGCACCCGGCCTGCTTGCGGGCGGCGTTGGTCAGGCGTACCGCCTCGTCCTCCAGCGCCGTCGGCCGGTACCCGGCACTGGCCGGGGCGGTGGCCGGTACGGACGCGAGGGTACCGGTCGGTGACGGGTTCCCGGTCGGTGACGGGTTCCCGGTCGGGGCCGGTACCGGCGGCGGCCCGCCCAGGCCCAGCGGGACGGTACCCCGGTCGGTACCGGTGGGGATCAGGCTGGACACCACGAAGCCCAGGCCGATCAGTGCCAGCAGCGACGCGACCAGCAGGGCCACCCCGATCGGGCCGATCCCGCCGAACCGGCCGCGCCGGGGCGGCTCCGGATCGTCCAGGTCGACCAGCACGGTATGGTGCCTGTCGCTCACCGCCGCCGCCCTTCTTCCCCGCCGGGTCGTCGCGCGGGCCCGGCCCGTCGCTGGGCCGAACCTACGCGGAATGCCCGGTGCGGGCAATCGAGCGCGGTACGGTGGATGGGTACCGTCCGGCCAGATGCGTACCGATCCCGTGACCCGGGTCACGGACCGGCTTGACTCCAGCCGGGCGGGGACGGAACATGGAGTGGTCGCCAGTCGCGCCCAACCATGCCCTTGTGCGGTGGTGCGACCTGTGAGGCGCGCGTCAGCCGGCCACTCCGGCGGCGTTTGACAAGGAGACGATATGGCGAAGGCTCTCTTCGGCCACGTGGGTGGGTCGCCCGACCGGCGCCTGCTGGACGAGGTCACCCTCCTCCGGGCCCGGGTACGCACCCTTGAGTTCGAACTCACCCGGCTGCGCGCGGAGAACGACCGGCTGGTTGCGGCCGCGGTCGAGCAGGACGACCTGCTGCGGCTGCCCGAACCCGCGCTGACCTGATCACCCCGGCTGCGGCCCCCCGCCGCAGCCGGACCCGACACCCGGACCAGCCCTCCGCGACATACCACGCGCGCCGACACCCCTTCGGGTCGGCGCGCATCTCTGTGTCGGGGACGGTACCGGTGCCGGCCGTACGGTTTTGGCACGCCGGTGCCGGTGCCGCCAGCGGGAACCGCAGGTCGGGGCGCGGTACCCTCGCGTCGGCGGCCACCCCCGGCCGCCGCGCCCGGCGCGGCCCCCCGCCGGCCCGATCGAGACCCGGAGACACGTGCACCTCAAGAGCCTGACGGTCAAGGGCTTCAAGTCCTTCGCCTCCGCCACGACGATGAAGCTGGAGCCGGGGATCACCTGCGTGGTGGGTCCCAACGGCTCGGGCAAGTCCAACGTGGTCGACGCCATCGCCTGGGTGCTCGGGGAGCAGGGCGCCAAGGCGCTGCGCGGCGGCAAGATGGAGGACGTGATCTTCGCCGGTACCGCCGGCCGGTCGCCGCTGGGTCGCGCCGAGGTCACGCTCACCATCGACAACACCGACAACGCGCTGCCGATCGAGTACACCGAGGTGTCGATCACCCGCCGGATGTACCGCTCCGG
>Ga0209069_10000983_pt1 | contig 14117 bp, 12 predicted proteins | sample Str013_2_FD_187202 | JGI IMG/M metagenome (GOLD analysis project Ga0209069, IMG submission 187202) | Freshwater sediment microbial communities in response to fracking from Pennsylvania, USA - Straight Creek_MetaG_SC_2013 (SPAdes) (version 2) | ecosystem: Environmental > Aquatic > Freshwater >...
AGCCGATGTTGCCGCAGCCGATTACGCCCAGCACCTTGCCAGTGATCTCGGTGCCCAGGAAGCGGTTCTTCTCCCACTTGCCGGCCTGGGTCGAGCGGTCGGCGGCCGGGATCTGGCGGGCCAGCGCCAGCATCAGCGTGATGGCGTGTTCAGCGGTGGTAATCGAGTTGCCAAAAGGCGTGTTCATGACGATTACGCCCTTAGCGGTCGCCGCCTTGATGTCGATATTGTCGACGCCGATGCCGGCGCGGCCGATGACTTTGAGCTTGGTCGCGGCGGCAATAAGCTTGTCGGTGGCCTTGGTCGCAGAGCGGACAGCCAAGCCGTCGTAGTTGGGGATGATGGCCAGCAGGTCTTCTTTGCTGAGGCCAGGCTTCACATCGGCCTCGACGCCGCGGTCCTTGAAGACGGCGACGGCTTGGGGCGAAAGTTCGTCAGCAATGAGGACGCGGGGGATGGGCATGGAGAACCTCGTGAGTGGTGAAATTGTAGGTTGGGTCAAGCTTTGCGCGACCCAACAGTCCACGGCCGGTGCTTGCAATGTTGGGTCGCGCTGAAACGCTTGACCCAACCTACGTTTTACGATTTTGCCGTTGCGTAAGCCCAATCCAGCCAGGGCGTCAGCGCGATCACATCCGAGGTTTCCACCGTGGAGCCGCACCAAATGCGCAGGCCCGGCGGCGCATCGCGGTAATGGTTGGCGTCAAAAGCGACTTTTTCGGTTTCCAACAGTCCGCTGATCTTCTTTGCCAGTGCGGCCTGCACCTCTTCGGGCAGCGCGCGCACGGCGGGGTCCCTGAAACGGATGCATACGGAGGTGTTGGAGGCGGTCTCCGGCTTGGCGGCAAGATCGACGGCCCAATCGGATTCCGACATCCAAGCCCTGAGCGCCGCCGCATTGCGGTCAGCCCGCGCAACCAGGCCTTCCAGACCGCCCGATTTGGCAGCCCAATCCAGCGCGTCCAGATAATCTTCCACGCACAGCATGGAGGGCGTGTTGATGGTTTCGCCTTCGAAGATACCTTCGATCAGCTTGCCGCCTTTCGCCATGCGAAAAATCTTCGGCATCGGCCAAGCCGGCGTGTAAGTCGCTAGGCGCTCGGCGGCACGCGGCGACAGAATGATCACGCCGTGCTGACCCTCGCCGCCCACGGCCTTTTGCCAGGAGAAGGTCGTGACGTCGCATTTTGCCCAGTCGATGACTTGCGCAAACGCCGCCGACGTCGCATCAACGAAGGTCAGGCCCTGGCGATCAGCGGAAATCCATGCTCCATCGGGCACGCGCACACCTGACGTGGTGCCGTTCCAAGTGAAAATCACATCACGCGAAAAATCGACTTTGGTCAGGTCCGGCAATTCGCCATACGCCGCTGTGATGTCGCGGACATCCTTGAGCCTCAGCTCCTTCAACACATCCGCGGCCCAGCCTGAGCCAAAACTCTCCCAGCTCAGCACATCGATCCCGCGCGCGCCTAGCATCGACCATAGGGCCGCCTCGAAGGCGCCGGTGTCGGAGGCGGGCAGGATGCCGATGCGGTAGTCAGCGGGAATTCCCAGCATGGCGCGCGTCTTGTCGATCGCCAGCTTCAGCCGCGCCTTGCCCTCCTTGGAGCGATGCGAGCGGCCGGTGAGCGCTTTATCGAGGGCTTGCGGGGTCCAGCCTGGCCGTTTGGCGCAAGGACCAGAGGAAAAGCAAGGATTGGCGGGTTTCGCCGTCGGCTTGGTGACAATCGCCATGATGGCCATCCTTTCAGATGGTGAGCCCCTCGTTGGGGAGGGGTAGCCCGACGCGGTGGTTAGTGCGCGCCGGGGGCGAAGTCAATGCGCGGCAGGAACATGATGCATAGCCGGTTCGTCGGCCCGCAGTGTGGAGCGCTCAATCCTCGCGTGGTGTCCCGATGGACCGGTCATGTCCCCTTCGGCCGTCGAAACCAGCGATAGGCGAAATAGCCCAGTCCGATCACCACCAAGCCAAGCCACACCGCGCTCGGGTCATCCTGCGAATTCGCGGCCTGCTGCATGACCAGGTTCAACCCGAGTCCGGCGAGCACAACGACGGCGATCGCCAGCGGATATTTCATCATGATCTTGCGCTGATACGACCAGGAAAAGGCCAGCTTGAGCCGCTCCCAGACAGGCAATTTCTGTGTCTCCTTAGACTCCTCCAAATACCCCTTCCATTGCGACTTGAAGTCCTTGAAGTATGAGGCGGCCGAGCTGCTGCTGATTGTGATCTGCGCTGCCGCCTGCGCCGCAGGTCCATCGCCCGCCGATCGGCTGCGGTATTTCTCGGACAGCAGTCGCGCCAAATCGTCGAGTTCGGTTTTGGTCTTGTATATTTCGGGCGTGTGCAGCGCGCGATAGGGGATCGGCAGCCTGCAATCCTCGATCTTGACCGGCACCAGCTTGTTCAGTTCGCGCGCCGTCTGCGCCTCGCCCTGAACCCAATCCGACTCGACAGATTTGCGCGACCAGAGCACGATTACCGCTTTGGCCTTGTCGATCTCGGCTTCGATGACCTTGTGAAAGCGGTCACCAGCCACCAGGCTGCGATCCCACCAGACCGAAACCCCGTTAGCCTGTAGCAGGTTAGCAAGCATAGAGGCCGATTTGGCGTCTTCATGTGCATAGCTGAGGAAGAAGTCGCTCATCCGGTCGCACTCCCTATGGACCTTGCCGTAAGCCAGAAAGCACGGTCAGCCCGGCCAGGCAACACCCAGCGGAAAATCGCGGGCCGAACGCCAGGCCATGCCCGGCCGATCATGAGTTGGTCACGAAGGTGCCGGGTCCAACGTTTGAGCCAACCAATTGTACATGTGAATTGACCGAAATGCAAAAGTACACTAGGTAACGGGCAGTCCCTTACCCGCAGATTGTCAACTGGACCACGTCACCATGCCAACAATCGCCCCGATCGGATTCGCCGCCGCCCTGGCGCGCCGCGCCGAGACCCATGGGCCGGTGACCATCGGACTCGCCGGCGCCGGGCAAATGGGCACTGATATCGTCGTCGAAGTCACGCTGATGCCCGGCGTGCGCATCGGGGCGATTTCCGAAGTGCATGGTCAGGCCGCCTTGGATGCCGCCCTCATGGCTGGCCATGACCGTGCCCGTGTCGTGCCCGCGTCGACGGCCGCCGACATCGACCGCGCCATTGAGGCGGGCTCGATCGCCATCACCGACGATTTCCATGCGCTGTGCGCCGCCGGTCGCATCGACGTCGTCATTGACGCCACCGGCAATCCGAATGTCGGTACGCTGATTGCCCTGGAGGCGATGAGGCACAAGAAGCATGTGGTGATGTTGAATGTGGAGGCCGACATCACAGTCGGGCGCTTCCTGAAGGAAGAGGCACGCAAGGCCGGCGTCATCTACACGGGCGCGGCCGGCGACGAACCGGCGTGCACGCTGGAGCTGATCAGTTTTGCGCAGTCCTTGGGCTTCGACATTGTCGCGGCAGGCAAAGGTAAGAACAACCCTCTGAAGTTCGATGCCGTCCCGGCCGAGTACGAGACCGAGGCGCGGTCGCGGAATATGAATGCGCGCATGCTGGTGGAATTCGTCGACGGCACCAAGACCATGGTCGAAATGGTGGCGGTCGCCAATGCCACCGGCCTGGTCCCCGACGTCCCCGGCATGCACGGACCGAAGGCGACGCGCGACGAGCTGGCGCAGGTGCTGTGCACCAAGGCGGATGGCGGCATACTCTCGCGCTCGGGCGTGGTGGACTACTCAATCGGCAAGGGTGTGGCGCCGGGCGTGTTCTGCATCGTCAAGCCGCGTCATCCGCGCGTGCTCGAACGCATGATCGACCTGAAAGTCGGCCCAGGTCCGTGCTTCTCGATCAATCGTCCGTATCATCTCACAAGCCTGGAGACACCGCTCTCGGCCGTGCGTGCGGTCATCCAAGGCACGGCGGATATGCAGCCGCTGGATTATCCGGTGGCCGAGTGTGTCGCGGTCGCAAAAAGGGATCTGGCGCCAGGCGAGACGCTGGGACGGATCGGCGAGATCGACTACCGCGGCCACGCCATGATCTGGGCCGAGGCGCGCGACCAGAAGGCCATCCCGGTCGGCATACTCGAAAAGGCCAAAGTCACCCGCCCGATCAAGGCCGGGCAGCGGATCACCTATGATGCCTGCACACCGGACGCTTCCATGGTGGTGACGCAGATCCGGCAGCGCTTGGACCAGTCCGACGCGCAGTTCGTGAGGGTGGCGTGATCCAATTGGTTCGGCGGTTGCTGCAATACCGCAGTGCTGAAGGGGCGTCGTCCCTGCCTGCGCCGGGGTGACGAAATTGCCGAGTTTATGGGTAGTTTCAGCATAGCGAACAGTGAGCGACGACGTGACGACAGTCTTGATCCAGCCAGCCTCCACCAACCGCCCCCCGGTCTATGACCGGCTGAGCACGGAGCAACTTGCCGGCGCCTTGCGCAAGATGCTGCTGGTGCGGCGCTTCGAGGAGAGCGCGGAGGAATGCTATATGCGCGGCCTCATCCACGGCACCATGCATCTGTCCATCGGCCAGGAAGCCAGCGCCATCGGCCTCTGCACGCCCCTCACTGACGCCGACTACATCACCTCCACCCATCGCGGCCATGGCCATTGCATCGGCAAGGGGGCGGATGTGAAGCGCATGTTTGCCGAGTTCTTCGGCAAGGAGGACGGCTACTGCAAGGGCCGCGGCGGCTCCATGCATATCGCGGATGTCGCCAAGGGCAACCTTGGGGCGAACGGCATCGTCGGTGGCGGTATCCCGATCGCCGTGGGCGCGGCGCTGTCGGCCAAGAAGCGCAAGACCGACAGCGTGGTGGTGTCGTTCTTCGGCGACGGCGCCAACAACGAGGGGGCGTTTCACGAAGCGCTGAATATGGCCGCGGTGTGGAAGCTGCCGGTGATCTTTGCCTGCGAGAACAACGGCTACGGCATGTCCACGAGCACGCAACGCTCGACCGCAGTCGCCAATATCGCCGACCGCGCGGCGGCCTACGGCATGCCGGGCGTGATCGTCGACGGCAATGATTTCGCAGCCGTCGCCGAGGTCTCGTTCCTGGCCGTCGAGCGCGCCCGCCGCGGCGACGGGCCGACGCTGATCGAGGCCAAGACCTATCGCATCCGCGGCCATTCGCGCAGCGACCGCAATCGCTACCGCACCAAGCTGGAGATCGAGGAGTGGCGGCAACGTGATCCGATTGCACGTTTCGAGACCGAACTTGCCGCCTTCGGTATTCTGAGCACGTCCGATGTCGGCGCCATCCGCGCCGATGTGGAGCGCGAGATCGCCGAAGCCATCACCTTCGCGCAGGCCAGTCCGGCACCCTCCCTCGCTGAGGTGACCCGCTATGTCTACACGCACTAATATGGAGACCGCTGTCGTGGCAGCAGCTCCACGCAATCTCACCTACGCCCAGGCGATCCAGGAGGCGATGGCCATCGCCATGGAGCGGGACCCCAGGGTCTTCCTGATGGGCGAGGACATCGGCATTTATGGCGGCGCGTTCCAGGTCACCGGCGATCTGGTCCATCGCTTCGGCGAGGATCGCGTGATGGACACCCCGATCTCGGAGCTGGGCGGGGCGGGCGTAGCCGTCGGCGCCGCCATGACGGGCATGCGTCCCATATTCGAATTCCAGTTTTCCGACTTTGCGGCGCTCGCCATGGAACAGATTGTCAATCAGGCGGCAAAAATGCGCTACATGCTCGGCGGCGCGGTGTCGGTACCGCTGGTGATGCGGCTGCCCGCTGGCTCCGGGACCGGCGCGGCCGCCCAGCACAGCCAGAGCCTGGAGGCCTGGTTCGGCCACGTGCCGGGACTGAAGGTGTTGCAGCCCGCTACGCCCTACGACGCCAAAGGCCTGCTGTTGGCTGCGGTCGAAGACCCCGATCCGGTGCTGATCTTCGAGCATAAGCTGTTGTACAAGATGACGGGCGACGTGCCCGAGGGCTACTATACCGTGCCGATCGGACGTGCAGAGATTAAGCGGCCGGGCCGAGATGTGACGGTCGTGGCCTCGTCCATCATGGTGCACCGCGCATTGGAAGCGGCGACGCAGCTGGCCGCTGAGGGCATCGAGGCCGAAGTCATCGACCTGCGCTCCATCCGCCCGCTGGATGGCCGTACCCTGATCGATAGCGTGAAGCGCACGACGCGTTTGGTTTGCGTCTACGAGGGTGTGAAGACGCTCGGCGTTGGCGCGGAGGTCAGCGCCCTGATCGCCGAGAGCGAGGCCTTCGATTATCTCGACGCCCCGATCGTGCGCCTGGGCGGGGCGGACTGTCCGCTCCCGTACAATCCGCAGCTGGAAAAGGCCGCTGTGCCGCAGGTCGAGGACATCGTGGCGGCAGTGCGCGCCAGTGTGCGGGCGCGGGTCTAGCCATGCCCACTGAAGTCATCCTTCCGCGCGTCGACATGGACATGACCGCCGGCAAGATCGTGCGCTGGTACGTCGACGAGGGTGCAGAGGTCAAAAAGGGCGCGCTGCTGTTCGATCTGGAGACCAGCAAGGCGGCGATGGAAATCGAGGCTCCGGCCTCCGGCGTCTTACGCGGAGTCGTTCCGGTGACCGACGAGGAGATCCCGGTCGGCCAGGTGGTCGGTTGGATCTATGGGCCGGATGAGGTTTATGAACCGGCGGTCGCTGCGGTGCCGGTAAAGCAATCTGCCGGCGCTCCGGCAAAATCGACCGGCGGGGCTCAGTTCGACGCTCAGCAAACGGTGCAATCGGTAGTGGTTGGAACCGGCGTGGCGGCCACACCGCTGGCGCGGCGCCTGGCGCGCGAAAGGGGCATCGATCTCAGCGCTCTTGCCGGCTCAGGGGTTCGCGGCCGCATCCAAGGCGGTGACGTGCCGCGTCCTGCGCCACTTTGGAAACCGGCGCCTCAAACCGGGACGGTGGCGGAGTCCAGAGCCGTCCACCGCGTCTGGCTTCGCACTGGCGCCGGCGTGCCGACCGTCATGCTGCATGGCTTCGGCTCTGAGTTGGACAGCTGGCGGCCGCTGGTGATAGCGGCGCCTGCGGCGGGACCGGTGCTGGCCGTTGACCTGCCAGCGCACGGAAAATCCGTACCGATTTCATCATCGAACCTTGCAGGGCTTGCCGACGCCGTTGCCGGCGCGCTGGCTGAGGAAGGTGTGACTTCGGGCCATCTGCTCGGGCATTCGCTCGGCGGCGCCGTTGCAACTCTGCTGGCGGCGCGTGCGGAGTTTGCCGCGCGATCGCTGCTGTTGATCTCATCCGGCGGTCTCGGCTCCGAAATCAAAGGCGCGTTCATCGATGGTTTCCTGGCCGCCCAGACGGCCGAGAGCCTGAGGCCTGTCCTAGCCATGGCCGTGGCCGATCCGGAGAGGCTGCCGCGCGATTTCATCGCGGCCAGCCTGCGTCCGCGCCAGCGAGAGGGCTATCTGGCGGGACTGACTGCGCTCGCCGCCACACTGTTTCCGAATCGACAACAGGCCTTTTCGATTCGCGACCGGCTGGGTGCGCTGTCCATGCCCAAGCGTCTGATCTTTGGTTCTGAAGACGGGATCATTCCGCCGACGCACGCCTCAGGACTTGCCGGCTCGGTGGGCGTGCACCTCTTCCCAGGCATCGGCCACCTACCTCAGGTTGAGGCCTTGCAGGACGTGGCCAGCATCTGGCTGGAAGTCATCCGCTCGGTCGGATGAGCCGACACGCCGAGCACAGTTTTGCAGCTGCGGACACGTTGGCTGGTGGCGACTAGGGCAAGTAGGGTACCACCGCCGCCAGCTCCCTTGCCAATCCACTGGCTGCGTCGGGTTCCTTCAGCGCCGCCGCGAAGCGGTCATAGCGCGCCGCCGCCACCAGTTCGGCCGATTCCATGATCTCTGCGATGCTGACGTCGCCCGGTGAGCGCAGGTTGGACACCACGGCCGTCGCGATCCCCACCGTCAGGAAACAGTGGGCATTCAAGTCGGCCAATGCCAAGGACAGCGCGGGCGTGGTGCTCCGATCAACGCGCTTGATCGGTTGGGCCGCAATGATGGCCTGGGTTGCGTCGGCGACGATCAGCGTCTGGCGTTGCTCGTTGCCGGTCCCGCCCGCGGCCGCCGCCGCCGAGCGTTTCAGCCATTCGGCGTGGCGCTGCGCCACTGGCCGTGCAGCGCGTTGGATGCTCTGTTCGGACATGAAGACATTGTGGATGCCCATCTTGTCGAGGCAGCGCGAACCGCTGCGGTAGACACTGCCCGCGAACAGCGTATCGGCCTCATCGGCGGCAAGCGCCGCCAGGGAGGTCGAGACCGGCAGCAGGAAATTCTCGTCCAGCGTCGAGGCCACGCTCGGCGTCTCGCACAGCCGCTGCGCTATGCGACCGACCGGATTGGCAAGCGAGCGCGACAGTTCATAGAGCCGGCCCGGGCGGCCGTCATCGGGTGCCGCTTCAGCACCGAGCAGCATCGCTTGCAGCGCCGCCCGGCCACGATCGAGCAGCCGCACTTCCTTGCGCGCCGCATAGCGGATCTCACGCAGTACGTCCTTGACGGTCATGGCAAGGTCGTCGGTCATTGAATTCCAGGCTGGTAGCGGCATCTGGGTCTAACTGGCACCATAGCCGTTTGGTCCGAGGCTGTCGATCAGGCCTCGCCCGCCAGAGCGAGCAACTCGCGGGCCGTCAGTTCGTCGGTGATGAGGTTGGTTGGCTTTGAGAACCGGATGGCGCCCAGAAGGGCGGCGGCCTTGTCGGCGCCGCCGGAGGTCAGGATGCGCGTCGGAATGGCGAGGATGGTTTCGACCGGGATCGACATGACGCGCGCGTTCAATGGGTGATCGACCAGCGCGCCGCCGGGCCCATAGAAGTGATAGAGCATGTCGCCGATGGCGCCGGCGCCGGCAAGCGAGCGGCGATCCGCGTCGGTCACATAGCCGGACTGGTACAGGGTCGCGCTGGGCGCCATGCCGCCGACCGAGTAGATCGCGGCATCGAGCGTGGTCGCCATCTGGAACAGGCGGTCGAGGCCGCATTTGTCAATCAGGGCATTGCGCGTCTCGGGGCTGTCGACCAGCGCGGGTGCGGACAGCAGATAGCATTCGCCCCCGAAGGCCTGGGCCAACTGCCAAGCATATTCGGACGGATTGAAGCGGCGCGCCTCGCTGATGCCGCCGAGCATTGAAATGACGGTGAAATCGGCGAGCTGGCGCGATGGCATGAAGGCAAGCGACTCAATCAGCGTGCGTCCCCAGCCGACCCCCAGCCGCATGCCCGGGCGCGCGAAGTCGCTGATGAAGGCGCCGGTCGCCGCGCTCACGCAATGCGTGCGATCGGATGCGCCGCCGGCCACGGGCGCCACGATCGCTTCGCTGAGGCCAAAACGCTCTTCGAGCTGCCGTTCGAGAGCGACCAATTCGGCAAGATCGCCCTCGATGGTGATCTTCACTTCGTTGCGCGCAACGGCATCGGCCAGCAGGCGCACCACCGTGACGCGCCCGATCCCGAGCACATCGGCGATATCATTTTGCGTCATGCGCTCGACATAATACATCCAGGCCGCGCGCAGGCGCAGCCGCATCGAACGGTCCACAGTTGGCTGCTCCAACGCTGGTGCCGTAGCGCTCAGGCGTCGGTCCTCGCCTGGCAAAGCGCTGCGTTTCATGGAGGCGGACTCCCTGGAGAACAACCCGTTTTGGGTCGCACTTTACGCCGAGCCGTCGACAATTGCATCTTGCCAGGAAGCAGAATACCGATTGCGCCGGATTATTGGAACGCCGCCGTCTTCCAAGATGCCGGGGAGGTTCAGCCTCACGTACGCAGGACCATCGCCGTCAGGCTGGACGCAATGCAGGCTGCCAAGACGGCATTGGCGATCGGCCCCATATCGGCCTGGGTGGCTGCGATCCACTGGCTGCCGAAAATGCCGCCTAGGGCGCCAGAGAAGGTATTGAAAAACCAGCCGTAGCCCTCGCCGCTGATCACGAAGCCCAGGAAGGTGCCGACGAATCCGCCAACCACGAGTGCAAACAAAACCGAATTCGGATCCATGACCTTGTCCTCTCGCTGCCAATGACCGCGCACCGCGATCTCGCCAGGGACAGTGCAAGGGCCGGGCCAATTGCCGCTGGCGCTGCGGCGCTCTTGCCACAGTCAGTTCACCTGCCGCCCTGCACACCGTTAGCGCCGCACTGGCCACATTGAGCCGGTGCTACAACTGTGCTTTATGCGGGGAGAGAGATTTTGACCGGCCACCACGCGTGAGCCGGACGGTTTGCGTTGTGTGAGGGGGTATAGCCGATGGACGGTCTCAATCGGGTCATGGCGTTCATTACGCAGTTCGTCACTCCCATCTATGTCCTGCGCGGGCCTATTATCGCCGTCATCTTCGGGGCGGTGCTGCTGGCGCTGCCGGACCAGTCGTTGGAAATCATGCGCGCGTTGGCGTTGGACCGCGCCCGCTTCCTGCCCCAGGTGATCCTGGCCTATTCGACGCTGTTCGTGACTGGCCTGTTCATTTGGTACCTCAGCCGTCAGTTGACCTATCGCTGGCAGCCCGACAACGTCAGCGAAGGCTCGGTGACGGGCTTCCTGCTGCGCTGGCTGCCGCGCTTGCTGGGCGCCATGCCGATGTTTGCGGCCGCGCTCGGCCAATGGCGCGCCGGCCAGTTGCTGACGCCGATCGAAATCTCGCCCTGGATCGAATCCGTGATGCCGGACCTGGTTCCGACCATCCGCGCCACCGCCGACGAATACGCCTTTGCGCGCCAGCTGCTGATCGCGGGCGCCGGCATCGCCTTGGCGCTGGGTCTGGTGGTGCTGGCTCTGACGTTCTTGCGCACCTACCGCAAACCGCAAAAGCACGACGACCCCAATCCCTGGGTTTATGGCCTGCCAGTACGGCTGTTCTTCTATGCTGTGACCATTGCGCTGGTGCTGGCCTTCTCGGCCTTCTTCTTCGGCGATCCCACCAAGTACGGCTTGCTGGCCAACCAGCTCGGCACCTTCGCCATCTTCAATCTTTTCCTGATGTGCTTGGCGTTTTTCCTGACCGTGCTCACCAACATCTACGACCGCACGCATTTCCCGGCGATGTCGCTGTTGCTCATCATGGGGCTGGTGTCGACCGCCCTCGATCTCAATGACAATCACGAGATCCGGACCCTCAATTCAGGTTTCAAGGCGTTGCCCAACTCGGCGCAAGCCTTCCGCGACTGGCTCGACAGCCGGCCTGACCGGGCCTACTTCAAGACCAAGGGCGAGCCTTATCCGATCTATCTCGTGGCCGCCGAAGGGGGCGGGCTCTATGCCGCGCAGCACGCGGCATTGACGCTGGGGCGCATGCAGGACCGATGCCCGGCGTTTGCCCAGCACGTCTTTGCCATCAGCGCGGTGTCGGGCGGCGGTCTTGGCGCCGCTGTCTTCACCTCGCTGGTAAAGTTGAAAAACCCGAGCGTCACCGAACCGAAATGCGCCTTCGGTCCGCAGCCCGCGGGCTGGTACGAGCAGCGCTCGAACGATTTCCTCGGCCGCGATTTCATCGCGCCGCTTGCTGCGGCCGGCTTTTTCCCCGATTTCCTGCAGCGTGTCCTGCCCTTCCCGATCAAGCAGTTCGACCGCGCCCGCGCGCTTGAGGCCGCCTTCGAGCGGGCCTGGAGCGAGTCGATGCCGGAGGCGACGGAGAACCCCTTCGTCGGCAGCTATTATAACCACTGGAAGGCGGATGGGACCGCCCCGGCCGTGGTGCTGAACTCGGCCCAGGTATCGACAGGTATCCGCACCATCATCACGCCGTTCCGCTTCTACCAGGACGCAACTGCCCGCCTGCAGACACTGAACTCGATCATCCGCGCCGATATTCCGCTCAGCACTGCCGTCGGCATCGGCTCGCGCTTTCCCTGGGTGCTGCCGGCGGCCTCCTGGCGGCGCGGCGTTGAGCAATATCGTTTCGTGGACGGCGCCTATTTCGAGTCCTCGGGTATCGACACTGCGCATGACCTGGTGACGCTGCTGGAAGACTATGTGGCCCAGGAAAAGGACCTCGGCCATCCCGATCCGGATGTGAAACTGCAGCTGATGGTGCTGACGCCGGATGATGCGCTGCAGGATCCAGTGAACACGCCCAATGCCGTCAAGTTGCGCGCGGCCAGCACCGCCCGCTCCGGTTGGGACGAGTTGATGAGCCCCATGTTGACGTTGCTCAACACGCGCTCGGAACGCGGCCTGGTCTCACTCGGGCGCGAGTACCGCAAGTTCTGCCCCGACTGCATCCGCGACCGCGCCGACCGCCGCGTTTACGCTGGCCTGGACGGCGACGCGCGCGTGTTCCGGCTCAACTTCACGGACTTCCCGCTGACGCTGGGCTGGCATTTGTCGCACGTCACGCAGGATCTGATATCGGCGCACAGCGGCTATCCGGACCGCTGTTTTGCGGCGCGCGCCTCGATCACGTCAGGTTGGCAATGGGCCGCGCAGGTGCTGAACGAGAACAACTGCACGGCCTGCGCCATGATGTATTCGCTGACTGGCCGCGCCAAGGAACTGGAAGCCATTGCGCCGACGCTGCTGACCTTGCAGGGAGCGCTGAAAAAGGGCGCGGTGCCCAAGTCGCTGGAGCTGTGCCGCGCGCAAGGCGGCGTCAAGGAAAACCCGACTTATTCGGTGCCCAAGCCGGGGCCGTGAGGGTGGTGATATTCGGTGTCAGGCATCTTGCGGCTCGCAAGTGCCTGACACCCACTAGGTGCCGGACTGGGTATCATGGACTTATTGCTTGCGACAGCCGGTGCGTCGTCGATTCATTCCGTCCAAGCGCAATAAGAGCCTGACACCGGGCCGGCGGTGCGAGGAAACTATCATTACCAATTGGCCTCGCAATCCCCGCCGATGAACTGCGCGCTCTTGGCCGTATACTCGAACAGCTCGATCTTGGTGCCGCTCGGATCCTTGATCCAGGCCTGCCAGGTCTCGTCGACGCCCTTCTTCTTCTGGTCGTCGCGGATCTCGATGCCGTGCTGGCGCAACACCTGCAGCGCCTGGTCCAGGTTCGTGACCTCAAGGCAGAGGTGATCGACCTGGCCTTGTTGCTGATGGAACGGTGCCTTGGGGTTCGAGAAGACCTCGATGAACGTGCGCGTCCCGGTTTCGAGATAGAAGCCGATCTTTCCGCCCTGCCTGGTGAAGTTGAACGCCTTCTTCAGGCCCAGCACCTCGCAGTAGAACTGCTCGGCAGCCTTCAGGTCATGCGTCAGCACGCAGACATGGGCCAGTTGTTTGACACCAATTCCCGTCATGGTCTTTGCTCCGCTCACATCCGGCCCTTGCCTTTGAGCCAGGCCTCGATCAATTCGCGATGCCGTTCACCCGAAAAGCTCGGGAAATGTCCGCCGTGCACCAGTCGCACCGGCAGTTTGAGCAGCCGCTCCATGGACGCAATGTAGTGCGCCGCGTTGGAATGGATGGTCTCTTCAATCAGGGGGCCATCGTAGAAGATGTCGCCCGAAAAGAGAATGCCGCTGACCGCCTCCCACAAGGCGATGCCGCCTGGCGAATGACCGGGCGTATGGATGACTTCGAAATGACGGTCGCCGAGATCGACGCTATCGCCGTCGGCCAGGATGCGCGTCGCGGGGGCGGCTTTAACCGTGTAGGTCTGGCAGGTGAACGGTAGCGGCGGCAGCGCGGTGAAGATCTCGTCGGTGACGTAAGGGTCGATCAGCACGTTGTCGCGCGTCGGATGCGCCAGATAGTCCGCTTCCGCCGCATGCACGGCGCGCTCGGGAAACTCCGCATGCGCACCGATATGGTCGTAATGGGTATGGCTGGCCACCGCGATCAACGGCCGCTCGCTGACGATTGGCACAAACTCGCGCAGCGACACCACGCCCATGCCGCTGTCCACCAGCGCATCGCGATCGCGCCCGCGGATGTGCCAGATGTTGCAGCGGAAGAACGGCACGACGTGCGGCTCGTAGATCCAGGTCACACCGTCGCTGAGCGTGCGGGTCTCGTACCATTCGTTGGGGTGGGCACGGATCAGGGGCATGGAATTGTTCTCTTCGTTATCGACCCCGATCTTCGACACCCCGCGCAGGCGCATAGGCGCTAAGCGCCGTAGCGCCGGATGGGCGGGATCTGGCTCCGACGCTGCTCGAACAGAGCCGGAGCCAGAT
>Ga0209069_10000984_pt1 | contig 14114 bp, 13 predicted proteins | sample Str013_2_FD_187202 | JGI IMG/M metagenome (GOLD analysis project Ga0209069, IMG submission 187202) | Freshwater sediment microbial communities in response to fracking from Pennsylvania, USA - Straight Creek_MetaG_SC_2013 (SPAdes) (version 2) | ecosystem: Environmental > Aquatic > Freshwater >...
ACGCGCCACGTTATGCCAATGGCGCCAATATCTGCCTCGATGGCAAGGGCGAGCCGTTGTGGGTGTCGGGCAAGGTCAAGGATGTATCGGGCAATCCCATTGCGGGCGCAACGCTCGATGTCTGGCAGACCAATGAGGATGGGTTCTACGACGTGCAGCAGAAGGGCATCCAACCCGACAACAATCTGCGCGGCGTCTTCGCCGCCGATGACAGCGGGCGCTATTTCTTCCGCTCGGCCTATCCGCGCTATTATCCGATACCGGACGATGGAACCGTGGGTCAGATGCTGAAGGCCCTCGACCGGCAGCCCAACCGCCCCGCGCACATCCATTTCATCGTCTGCGCCCCCGGCTTCGTGCCGGTGACGACGCACATCTTCACCCCCGACTGCCCCTGGCTGCGCGATGACGCCGTGTTTGGCGTCAAGGAAAGCCTGATCGCCGATTTCCGGAATTCGAGCGACGCTGCAAGGGCACAATCACTAGGCCTGCCGGCGCCATTCTGGGAGGTCGAGTGGGACTTCGTGCTGCGGCAAACGCTGACGTAGGCTGATGATGAAGCAAGACTTCGGGCACTGGCCCGATAGGCTAACCCAGGCGCCGGGCGGCCGGAACCACTGGCCGCCGATGTTCACGGTCGCGGCAACTCTACGGCCTATTCACAAGGCCAAGACCAAGTGCAGAAACCTTCTCAACCCGGCACCGGCGCATCCGCCCTAATCAACCCCTCCTGCTTCATCTCCGCCCAGAACTCACCCGGTATCGGCAAATCGTTCCATTCCAGCAACTGTGCCAGCTGCGCCACCGTGCGCGATCCTGGCGTGTGTGTGGCAACGACCGGGTGCGCCAGCACGAACTGCATGGCGGCCGCCGCCAATGGCACCTTGTGGCGGGCACAGACAGCTTCCATCTTCCGCACCCGGGCGAGGATTGGCTCGGGGGCGGGGGCGTAGAAATATTTGGCGCCTGGCACCGCGCCGGTCGCCAGTATCCCGCCGTTGAAGCCGCCGCCGATGATGATCGAAGCGTTGCGCTTGGCCATCAGCGGCAGCAGCTCATCGAGTGAGCCCTGCTCCAGCAGTGTGTAGCGGTTGGAGCACAGGAGCACGTCCGAGTCGGTCTGCTGCATGGCCGCCAGCATCACCTCGGTATCGTTGACGCCGAAGCCGATGGCTTTCACGACGCCTTCTGAGCGCAGCTTGTCGAGCGCCTTGTAGGCCCCCTCGATTGCCTGCTTGAAATAAACCTTCTGTAGCTCAGGGCCATGGATGAACACGTCGCAATCATGGATCAGCGCGATGTCGATGCGCTCAAGCCCCAAGCGCTGCAGGCTGTCCTCGAAGGCGCGCATGGTGCCGTCATAGCTGTAGTCGTAGCGAAACTTGAACGCTGCCCCGTCCACCCATGGCGCAAAGGCAATATACTTGCGCGGCGCCGCCTCCAGCACGCGGCCGACTTTGGTCGAGAGCACGAACTCTTGGCGCGGGCGCCAGCGCAGATAGTGGCCCATGCGCAGCTCGGACAGGCCGTGGCCGTAGCCGGGCGCGGTATCGAACATGCGCAGACCCGCGTCCCAGGCGCGGTCGATTAGCGCCTTGACGGTTTCCTCGCTGATCGGCTTCAGGAAATTGCCGATTGGCGCGCCGCCAAAGCCCATTGCAGTCACGCAAAGTCCGGTGCGGGGCATCGTCCGGGGCGCATCAGGTCGCATGTGCTGGCTCCTATTCCATTGGAAAACGGTCGTGCTGAATTTTCGCTGTCGCTCGTTCGCACCCAGCTATTTGATCACCGAGACCTTGCTGCGGTCCATGGTGATGGCGACGGCGGCCACCAGCAGCAGCCCAAAGACGATTTGCTGGGCAAAGACGCTGATGCCGACAAAGGTCATGCCGATGCGCACAACCTGGATGATGAGCGCGCCGAGATAGGTGCGCCAGATCGAGCCGATGCCGCCCGTGACAGCCGTGCCGCCGACAATCACGCAGGCGATGGCGGGGAGCAGGAACTCGTTGGCCAGGGTCGGTGATCCCGAACCTAGCCTCGCCGCCATGACCACTCCGGCGATTGCGGCCATGGTGCCCGACAGCGTGAAGGCGATCAGCTTCTGCCGGTTGACGTCGATGCCCGAGGCCAGCACAGCACGCTCTTGCGAGCCGATCGCGCGCACCAGGCGGCCGAACGGCGTCAAGGCCAACACTGCGTTGAGAACGACAAGGCAGACAAGGCCAACCCAGATTTCGCAAGGCAACCCCAGGAAGTTTCCGACCGCCCAGGACAAATAAACGGCGCTGAGATCCCCCGGAATGTTCACGGAATGTGTGCCGGATATGTAGAAGGCGGCAGAAGCGACAACCCCACTGACGGCAAGCGTCGCAATGAACGACGGGATGCGGAGCTGGTTGGAAACGAGGCCGCCAAAGAATCCGGACGCGACGCCCGACAGCACCGCAAGACCAATCGCCCCGGCCCCAAAACGAGGCAGATAGACCGCCAGAATGCAACTGGCCAGCGAGGCGACGGATTGAACCGACAGATCAATCCCACCCATCATGATGACCAGCGTCACTCCCGAGGCCATCAGAAACAACGTCATGGTATCTGCCATCACCGTCAGCAGATTGCTGGCAGAAAAGAAGGTGTGATCGTAAATGCTGATCGCCAGCACGAGCACGATCAGCACCACGAAAGTGAGGTTGTCCTTCAGCCAGGTCAATGCTGAAGACTGCATGCTCACACCATGTGCCTGATGACGTCGAGCTGTTGCGGCTTAGCGCCGGCCCGCGCATCGAGGCTGGCGGTCACCTGCCCGTCTTTCATCACCAGGATGCGGTTGGAGAGGCCGATGAGCTCCTCAAGCGTGTCGGCCAGCAGCAGCACGCTGAGGCCCTCGCCGGTCATGTCCCGGATCAACTCGTAGACATCCTCCTTGGCGCCGACATCAATCCCGCGGGTCGGATGGTCGAGGACCAACAGTTTGACGCCGGCGATGCGCCATTTCGCGAGAACGCATTTCTGCTGGTTGCCGCCCGAAAGGCTGCCGATGGGCGTTGCAGTCGAGGGTGTCTTGATGTGAAGCTGATCGATCCAGTCCTCGGAGGCCTTGCGTTCGGCGCCGAAGCGGATAATCCCGTTGCTGACGAATTTGGGCAGTGCCGCCAGTGTCATGTTCTCGGCGACGGTCATGGCGGACACCAGCCCTTCGACTTTGCGCTCGCTGGGAACGAGGCCAATGCCGGCGGCGCTTGCCTTCAGCACGCTCCCCTGCCTGAGTTCCTCACCGGCAATGCGGATGTGGCCATGATCGGGCTTCAGGTGCCCCGAGAGGCAGCGGGCAAGGCTCTCGCGCCCTGAACCGATAACGCCCGCGATTCCCAGCACCTCGCCGGCGTGCATCTGGAAGTTGACGTCGCTGAAGGCCCCGGCCAGCCCAAGGGCCTGCACCTCCAAGACGACGGCGTCGCCGGGCTTGGATTGCCGCGCCTCGCGGTAGTATTCGTTGTGCAGCTGGCGGCCGACCATGTGCGAATGCAGGTCCTTGACCGTGGCGGACTTGGATGGCAGGTCGGCTACCACCTTGCCGTCGCGCATCACCACGATGCGATCTGTGATCGCAAGCACCTCTTCCAGGCGGTGCGAGATGAAGATGATGGCGGCGCGCTTCCTGATTTCGCGGATGATGGAGAACAGCAACTCCACCTCCTTGGCTTCGAGCACAGAGGTTGGCTCGTCCAGGAGAATGGTGAGCTGACCCTTGAGGCGGCTGTCCAGCGACAGGGCCTTGGCGATCTCGACCATTTGCCGCTCGGCGAAGGTGAGGTCGGCGCAGCGGCGGCTTGGCGGCAAGCTCAGATGGACCTTTTTCAGTTCCAGCGCGGCGGCTTTGTTCATCGCGGCCTTGGAGATGAAGCCGAGGCGCAGAAACTCCTCTTCGCGGCCAAGAAAGATATTCTCGGCGACGGTCAGGGTCGGTAGCACCGATTGTTCCTGAAACACCATTGCGAGGCCAAGATTGAAGGCAGCGCGCGGTGTCTTGATTTCAACCTTGTTGCCGCCGATCCGGATCTCGCCTGCATCGGGCTGATAGATGCCGTTGAGGATTTTCAGCACCGTCGATTTGCCAGCGCCGTTCTCGCCGATGATGCCGACGACTTCGCCAGGGCGCACCGAGAGGCTGACATCGTCGAGCGCCTTGACGCCCGGGAAGCTCTTGGAAATGTGGGCCAGCTCCAGCACCGGCACGGCGGTGTCCGGGATTGTCATGGCCGCCCCCTATTTCACGACATCGAGGCGGGAGCGGTCGAGCGACATCGCCACCGCGGTGATGATCAGCACACCTTGCACGCCTTGCTGCACGAAGGGCGGCACCCCCATCAAGACCATGCCGTTGGCCAGCACCACGACAATCAACACGCCGGCAACCGTGTTGAGCACCGAGCCCGAACCGCCCGACAACGCCGTGCCGCCGACCACGACGGCGGTGATGGTTGTGAACAACCGCCCCTGGCCGATCAGCGCGTTGCCCTGGCCAAACTGGGCAGCCGACAGCACGCCGCCTAGTCCATAGAACGCGCCAGCCAGGGCAAAGACGATAATGCGGGTACGCTCAACTGGTATGCCTACATGCCTGGCCGTAAGTTCATCCGTTCCAAGTGCAATAACCCAGCGGCCGAGCCGCAGCCGCTCCTGGATGACCCAGGCGATGCCGATGGTGACGGCTGCGATCCACACCGCCATCGGCACGTCCAGGATGCGGCCAAGCGAGATCGCCCGGAAATTCTGGTCGGAAATGCGGACGGTGACGCCCTGCAACACTGCCGTGGCAACGCCCACGCCTGCAAACCCGACTCCGAGCGTCGTCATGAATGACGGAGTGCGCAGCCACACATGCAGCACACCATTGATCAGTCCCATGAGGCTGCCGAGAAAGACGGCAAGCGGCACGGCCCACAGGCCGATGGCGACGCCGGTCACGTCATTGGCGACCAACATGCTGACCACGACGGCCGAGACCGACACGATCCCCTCCAACGACAGATCTATGCTGCCGAGGAGAATGACAAAAGTCGCTCCCACGCTCAGGATCATGGGGATCGAAGCTGAATTCAGCAGCCGGAGCAAATTGGAAACAGTCAGAAAGTTCGGGCTGAAGACGCTGATCAAGAGGCAAAGCGCGCCCAACACGGCCAACGGCGCCCAGACGCGCCAAACCGCGGCCAATTTGCCAGTCCCCGCGCTTGCCGCAGCCATGAGCATAACCGCCAAATACTGCCTGTCGCCAAAGCGATAGCCGGGTGAGGGTCACCCGCCTATCGCCAGTTTGCGCTAGTGGCTAGCCGCGATATTGGATTTGGCCGGTGGCCTTCCCGAACAGGTCGTTGAAGTCGATCTTGCTGGGGTTGTTCTTGAAGTCGGCGACACTGTCCTTGGTCACAATGATGCCGGTGCCGTAGAACTCGCGGTGCTCCTTGCCTTCCTTGGCGATGTCGAGCTTTCCGGTGGCAACGGCATAAGGAATGGCCAGGCCCATGCCACCGGTCCAGAGCGGATCCCAGGCGACCGTGCCTGCGAATTCGCCTGCCTCGATGGCCTTGACGGCCTCGGCGATGCCGTCGAGTCCGACAACCGGCACCTTGCCCGCGAGATTGTTCTGGCGCAACGCTTCGAGGGCGCCCATGCCCATGCCATCATTGGCCGCGAACACGCCCTTTACCTTGTCGCCAAAGCGCGTGATCCAGGCCTGGGTGATGTCGAAGGCCTTTTTCTCGTCCCAGTCGGCCGGCTGGAAATCGAGCAATTCGACCTTGCCGCCCGAGTCCTTGATCGCCATGTCCAGGCCGGCCTTGCGCTCGATCGCGGGGACGTTGGAGAGAATGCCGCCAAGCGCGACCACGCCACCCGCTCCGCCCATGCCCTTGAACAGCACCTCGGCGATCTTCTTGGCGTTTGGCACGCCGTCGAACGACATGTGCGCGACATAGTTGGGATTGAAGTCCCAAGGATGCAGGTCGGCGGGCTTGTTCCACTGCGTCACCACATAGGCGCCGGCCTTCTTGCATTCCTCCACGATCACGCGTGCATCTGGCGAGTCGTTGGGATCGACATTGACGATCAGCTTGCCTCCTGTTCGTTGCAACAGGGCCTTGATGTCCGAGATACCCTTTTCTGAGTTGCCTTCGGTGATCAGCACTTCGTATTTCGCGCCAATGGATTTGGCGAAGTTCTCGCCGCCCTTGGCGAAGGTGGCGTGATAAGGATTGGCGACCGAGCGCAGCGAATTTGCGAGCGTCCAGGTTGTTTCGGCTGCGCTGGACCTCTTGATGAACGGCATCCCGAAGGCGGCGGCGCCGGCTACGCCCATGGCGCCCTTGATCAGAAGCCGTCGGCTGACGCCATCCGTGGCAGGCTGATTGTTTTTGGTCATGACTCACTCCCTAGGTTGATGCTATCAATGCACTAACCGGTTACTTGCTATCAGAAACCGTGTTCAAGTTCAACCGTGACAAAGCCCCTTGATGGAAGATGAAGATCGCACGAGCTTGCCAGGGACAGATGACGCGGCATTTGATAAGGCGTGCGGCCAACGGAACCGGGGACATGCAAACATGGCGGATGGCGCAACTGGAGCGGCCATGATAGGACGCAAACGGATTGGACCGGCGCGCGATGCTGACCTGACGCGCAAGAAAATCCTCGCTGCGGCCAAGGTCGAGTTCGCCATGAAGGGCCTTGGCGGCGCGCGCGTCGATGCCATAGCGGCCCGTTCCAAGGCCAACAAGCGCATGATCTATCACTATTTCGGCAGCAAGGAGCAGCTGTTCACGACGGTCTTGGAGGAAGCCTATAGCGACATCCGCATGGCCGAGCGCGACTTGGAGCTGGACACGCTGCCCCCCGAGACCGCATTGAAAACGCTGGTGCGATTTACCTGGGACTACTATCTCGACAACCCCGAATTCCTCACCCTCGTCAACAGCGAGAACCTGCACAAGGGCCGCCACCTCAAGAACTCCGCGACCATCCAGGCGGTCAGCCGGCCGTTCGTGGCGATGGTCAAGGGCATCCTGGCGCGTGGAGTGGCTAGCGGCGTGTTCCGGCCGGATATTGATCCCGTGCAGCTCAACATCACCATCGCGGCCATCGGCTACTACTACCTCACCAACCGGTTCACTGGCGCGATCATATTTGATCGCGATTTCATGGATCCCAAGATGCTTGCCGAACGATTGAATTTCAATCTTGACACCATTCTGCGGCTGGTCGCCGCAAGCCCCGCACGGAGCCGCGGAATTCGATGACCTCACTCACACCACCGCAGAAACAAGCCCTCGAAATATACGAGGCTATTGGCGATACCGCGCGCAGATTTGCCCAACAGCGCGTGCGGCCCCGCGCAGCGGCTTTGGACGGTGACGAGACCTTTCCGCACGACCTTTACAAGGAGATGGGACAGCTCGGACTGCTCGGGATCACGGTTCCCGCCGAGCTCGGCGGCGCCGGCCTCGATGTCTATGCCTACGCGATGGTGATGGAGGAACTGTCGCGGGGCTACGCATCTGTGGCCGACCAATGCGGCCTGGTCGAGCTGATCGGCAGCTTGCTGACAACCCACGGCACGCCATCGCAGCAGGCCACCTATTTGCCAGGCGTGCTCAGTTCCAGCCGGCTGGCCGCCTATTGCATCACTGAGGCCGAGGCCGGGTCCGATGTTTCTGGCATCAGGACCACGGCAATACGCGACGGGGACGGTTGGCGGCTGACCGGTGAAAAGCTGTGGATTCACAACGCGCCTGTCGCGGACATTGGCTTTGTTCTGACGCGGACTGATCCTGATGCCGGGCGCCGGGGCATGAGCATTTTCATCGTGGACCTGCATGCCGGGGGCGTGCGGCGCGGACCCAAGGAGCACAAGATGGGCCAGCGCGCCTCGCAAGTGGGCGGCGTCGCGTTTGACAATGTGAGTTTGCCGGCCGATGCCCTGCTCGGACCGCTCAATCGCGGTTTCCACATTATGATGAGTGTGCTCGACAAGGGGCGTATCGGCATCGCTGCCCTTGCCGTGGGAATTGCGCAGGCCGGGCTTGACGCCGCCCTAGACTATGCAAAGACCCGCCGCCAGTTCGGCAAGCCAATCGCGGACAACCAGGGCCTCGCCTGGATGCTTGCGGACATGGCCAAGGATATCAGCGCCGCCCGCGCGCTCGTTCACCGCGCGGCGTTGCTGATGGATCACGGATCGCCGTGCACGGCTGATTGCTCCATCGCCAAGTGCTTTGCCAGCGACACGGCCGTGGCCCACACAGCCAACGCCGTGCAGATTTTTGGCGGTTCGGGCTATATCCGCGGCTTCGAGGTCGAAAGGCTCTATCGCGACGCCAAGATCACCCAGATCTACGAAGGCACAAACCAGATCCAACGCACGATCATTGCGCGTGAGCTGTTGAAGGCCTGACGGAGGACGTGTCATGTCCAGGCAACCGCTGCAACCCGGCGAGCGGGTCGTCTTCCGCAAAACGGTTTCGGAGAGCGATGTCTACCTCTTTGCCGGCATCACCGGCGATTTCTCGCCGAACCATGTAGACGAGGCCTTCATGCGCGGCACCAGCTATGGCCGCCGGATTGCGCACGGGGCGCTGATCGTTGGCTACATGTCGCGCGCATCGACGATGATCGCGGAGCTGGCGCCCGCCGGGGGCCCATTGTTCCCCGTCTCATTGGGCTACGACCGCATCCGGCTGCTCGCGCCTGTGTTCATCGGGGATACCGTTGCCGTGACCTACGAGGTCGCGGCCTACGATGCCGCGCGCAGCCGCTCGACCGGCAACGTGACGGTCACGAACGAGGCTGGCGCAACAGTAGCTGTGGCGGTGCATATCATGAAGTGGCTGAAGCGCCGGGAGTAAGGCGGGAAGCATTTGAATCCTCGCGCCGCGCCAGCTTCCACTTTGCTTGACAGGGAGCAGACCCAAAGCCTAAATCGCCGCTTCAGGTCGCAAGTCCTGATGGGGCCGTAGCTCAGCTGGGAGAGCGCTGCAATCGCACTGCAGAGGTCGACGGTTCGATCCCGTTCGGCTCCACCATCAGACTCCTCGATCAAAAAAATCACATCGCGGACCGTGATTGTGCACAGCAGCCAGGTTGTCATGGCGATGTCATCGTGACAAGCGCGCAAGGCTCGCGCTACACTGGCCATCATGTTGGCCGATTTTGTAACAGTACGGCAGGCCCGGCTTCGCGACGCTCCCGCGCTCGCGGACGTGTTCGCTGGCAGTTGGCTGCTCGCCTACCGGGGCATTATTCCGCATAGCCACCTCTCGACCATGATCGCCCGGCGCGGTGTGCCCTGGTGGCGCGAAAACCTGAGGCGCCCCGAGGGCATCCTGGTGATGGAAGCGGGCGGGCAGGCGGCAGGTTATGCGACTTTCGGCCCGTCGCGCATGGCGGGGCGGCCGCGCGGCGAAATTTATGAGCTTTACCTCGCGCCGGCCTACCAGGGCATTGGCCTGGGCGAGCGGCTGTTCGAGAGCGTGCGCCAGCGTTTGGATATGCAGCGGCTGGACGGGTTGATCGTCTGGGCGCTGACCGACAACCGCGCGGCCTGTGATTTCTACTGGCGGCGCGGCGGACGCCCGTTCCAGCGCGGCACCGAGCGGTTTGCCGGCAAGGCGCTGGCCAAGATCGGGTTTGGCTGGGATTGAGGGCGCTTCCTCGATATCGAGACGCACTCATTTCGGCATTCCCAGATGGCGTTCCCCAGGATGAGGGTTCGTTTTCGCTGCAAGTTCTGCTAATTTGCAAACATGAACACCCACCCCGCCATGATCGACCCGTTCGGCCGCCACGTGAGCTATTTGCGCGTGTCGGTCACTGACCGCTGCGATTTCCGCTGTGTCTATTGCATGTCGGAGCACATGACCTTCCTGCCCAAGGCGGACCTGCTCAGCCTGGAGGAGCTGGACCGGCTATGCAGCGCCTTCATCGAAAAGGGCGTCAGGAAGCTGCGCATTACCGGCGGCGAGCCGCTGGTGCGCAAGAACATCCTGTCGCTGTTTGGCGCACTCGGGCGGCACCTGAAGACCGGCGCGCTGGAGGAGCTGACGCTCACCACCAATGGCAGCCAGCTTGAGAAATACGCGGGCGACCTGGCCCGGCTCGGCGTCAGGCGGATCAATGTCTCGCTCGACACGCTCGATGCGGCGAAGTTCAGAAAAATCACTCGCTGGGGCGACATCGCCAAGGTGCAGGCGGGCATCGAGGCGGCGCGGGCGGCGGGGCTGAAGGTCAAGCTCAACGCCGTGGCGCTGAAGGGCGTCAACGAGGACGAGTACGACGCCATGATCGAATACGCGCACGGCGCTGGCATGGACCTGACGCTGATCGAGACCATGCCGCTCGGCGACATAGACGGTGACCGGACGGACCAGTATCTGCCGCTCTCCATCGTCCGGGCGCGGCTGATGGACCGCTGGACTCTTGAGGACATCCCGTTCCGCACCGGCGGCCCGGCGCGCTATGTGCGCGTCAAGGAGACGGGTGGCAGGATCGGCTTCATCACCCCACTGACGCACAATTTCTGCGAGAGCTGCAACCGCGTGCGCATCACCTGCACCGGCCAGCTCTACATGTGCCTCGGCCAGGAGGACATGGCGGATTTGCGCGCGCCGCTCCGCGCCGCCAAGGACGATGGCCTGCTCAGCGCCGCCATCGACGAGGCGATCGGGCGCAAGCCCAAGGGCCACGATTTCGTCATCGACCGGCGCGCCGCCAAGCCGGCGGTGGCCCGGCACATGTCGGTGACGGGGGGATAACCCTGCAATCAACCCAATAGTCCCCAAGAAACGTCATTCCGGCCTCCGCCGGAATGACGTTGGTGGTTGGACGGCGCCAGGGGAGCCTGCCGGATATGAACACTGTGTCCCCGTCCGTGCCGTTGGAACGCAGCAACCTGCCCGGCATCCTGGCCATGCTTGGCGGCAGCGCTTCGTTTCTGTTCAATGACAGCATCATCAAGCTGATCACCACGCACCTGCCGCTGGGCGAGATCATGGCCGTGCGCGGACTGTTTGGCGCCGCCCTGCTGTTGGCGGCCTGTGGCTGGACAGGTGCGCTGCACTGGCCAAGTGGGGCATTGCGCGGATGGCCCTTCGCGCTGTTGTTGTTCGGCCAGCTCGGCTCCAGCGTCACCTTCATCGGCAGCCTGCCCTTCCTCAATTTCGCAGACGTCAACGGCATCCAGCAGTTCCAGCCGCTCGCCATCACGGCGGCATCGGCGGTGTTCCTCAAGGAGCAGGTCGGTTGGCGGCGCTGGACTGCGGCGCTGGTGGGACTGACCGGCGTGCTGCTCATCATCAAGCCGGGCACCGGCGCGTTCCAGCCCTATGCGCTGCTGGCGGCAAGCTGCGTCGGCTTCGTGGTGCTGCGCGATCTCGGCACCCGGGCGATGATGCCGGGCGTGCCATCGCTGCTGCTGGGGTTGGCCTCAGCGGCGATTGTCGCGGTTGCTGGCCTGGCCATGAAGGCCGGGGAAACCTGGGTCGCGCCCTCGCACGCCGACTGGCTGGGGCTTGCGGTCGCGGCGGCATTGCTGGTGGCGGGCTATGTGCTGGTCATCCGCGCCGTGCGCATCGCCGACCTCTCCGTGGTATCGCCGTTTCGCTACGCCTCGGTGCTGTACGCGGTCATCCTGCAAGTGGCGATCTGGGGCGTTGTGCCGGACGCCTGGGCATTGGCGGGCATGGCCCTGGTGGTGTCGGCCGGCCTCTATGCCTTCCACCGCGAGCAGATACGCCGCGCTAACGCAATTTCTTAATATCATTCCGTGACTTGAACGGCCGGCTACCTTCCGGCGTGTATCTTGCGTCCATCTGCTTGCGGACACCGCGATGACCAGCGGTAGAGCAGGAGAGCGCGCAGGATGCTGGCACGTTGCTTTTTGCGTAAATCACTCGGCCTTGCGTTAGTGGCTTGGTTTGTCGCGGGCCTCGCGCCGCCTTCAATTGCCGCCAACGCCCCCGCCCGCGCCGAAATCCCCGTCAAGCGCGTGCTCATGCCGAACGGCATTGCCCGCTACACGGTTGACATTACAGTCAACGGCATTGGTCCCATTCCAGCGCTGCTGGACACCGGTTCCACCGGGCTGATCGTCATGGCGGGCGTGATCGAGGCCAAGCGGTTCGCCAAGACCGGCACGTTCTATGACACTTTCAGCAGCGGCGAGAAGATGAGCGGGATCATGACCCAAGGCCGGATTGGCCTCGGCGGCCTGGACACGGGCGTCCCGATCCGGTTCGGCAGCATCCAGACGGTCACCTGCATCGCCGCCCGTCCCAAATGCTCGGCGGCCTTGCTCAAGCCCAAGGATTACGCAATCGCCGGCGATGGCATCGCCGGGGCTGGCTTCAAGGCCATTCTCGGCATCGGGCTCGATCACTTCTTCCTGCCCAACCCGCTGGTGGGCGCGGGCGCGAACACGTGGATCGTCCGGCTGCCCCAGGCCGGCAAGAGCGATGGCGCGATCATCATCAACCCCACCCTGGCCGATCTCGACGGCTTCAAGCGCTATCCGGTCTCACGCGAATCCTTCCACCAGTTGGGCGCCTTCCGGGCCTCGGTGCCCGGCTGCCTCGTCTCGCCCGCGACCGGCCTCAACTTGTGCGGCCAGGTGGCGCTGGACACCGGCACGCCCGGTGTGTTCGCCCAGGTTCCCGACCTGCCCGCCGCAGCCTCGGTGCACGCTCCGCAGCGCTACTCTCTCAACCTGTTTGAGGGTGCGGGGCGGCTGGAAATCCCCATCGAGGAAACCTGGAACACCAGGCGCATCGTCTATTTCGAGCGCACCACCAAGACCACGACCGCCGCCATCAATGCGGGCGCGGCACCCTATTTGAGTTACCTCGTGTTCTACGACTACCGGAACAACCAGGTCGGCCTGAAACCGCGCTGAGCGGCCCGTTCCGGTTTGCCCCTGGCCATGTTAGGAGCACCTTCAACAGGCGCGGCAGCGCGCGTCGTTGAAGGATTGAACATGGCCGCCAAGATCCCCACCCGCACCGAGACCGATAGCTTCGGCCCGCTCGAAGTCGATGCAACTCGCTATTGGGGCGCGCAATCGCAGCGCTCGCTCGGCAATTTCAAGATCGGCTGGGAGAAGCAGCCTGCCCCGGTGGTGCGCGCGCTCGGGCTGATCAAATGGGCCGCCGCCGAGGTGAACATGGACCTCGGCAAGCTCGACACAACAATCGGCGATGCCATCGTCAAGGCCGCCGCCGAGGTGGCTGAGGGCAAGCTAGATGCACATTTCCCGCTGGTGGTCTGGCAGACCGGCTCGGGCACGCAATCGAACATGAACGCCAATGAGGTGATCTCCAACCGGGCGATAGAAATGCTCGGCGGGGTCATGGGCTCCAAGAAGCCGGTCCACCCCAACGATCACGTCAATATGAGCCAGTCGTCCAACGACACCTACCCCACGGCCATGCACATCGCGGCGGCGGAGGAGATCCACCACCGGCTGCTGCCCGCGCTGCAATTCCTGCGCAACGCGCTCAACGACAAGGCGGAGGCGTGGAAGGCGATCATCAAGATCGGCCGCACGCATACGCAGGATGCCACGCCGGTGACGCTGGGGCAGGAGTTTTCGGGCTACCGCCAGCAGGTCGAGAACGGCATTTTCCGCATTGAGCAGACCATGCCGATGCTGATGCAGCTGGCGCAGGGCGGCACGGCGGTGGGCACGGGGCTCAACGCGCCGGTGGGCTTTGCCGATATGGTGGCGCAGCGCATCGCCAACATCACCAAAATGCCGTTCACCAGCGCGCCCAACAAGTTCGAGGCGCTGGCCGCGCACGACGCCATGGTGATGAGCCACGGCGCGCTGAACACGGTGGCTGCGTCTTTATTCAAGATCGCCAACGACATCCGATTCCTGGGGTCGGGCCCACGCTCCGGCCTCGGCGAACTGGCGCTGCCGGAAAACGAGCCCGGCTCCTCGATCATGCCCGGCAAGGTCAACCCGACCCAGTGCGAGGCCCTGACCATGGTCTGCGCTCACGTTTTCGGAAACCAGTCGGCGATCACCTTCGCCGGCGCGTCCGGGCACTTCGAGCTCAACGTGTTCA
>Ga0209069_10000985_pt1 | contig 14112 bp, 13 predicted proteins | sample Str013_2_FD_187202 | JGI IMG/M metagenome (GOLD analysis project Ga0209069, IMG submission 187202) | Freshwater sediment microbial communities in response to fracking from Pennsylvania, USA - Straight Creek_MetaG_SC_2013 (SPAdes) (version 2) | ecosystem: Environmental > Aquatic > Freshwater >...
CGGGATCTGGCGCCGGTGCTGTTTGAGCAGTGCTGCGGCCAGATCCGGCCCCTCACCGACCGCCCAGCTCTTGCGGCAAAGAAGCCGCTGCGAGGGGCGGTCTCCCCCTGAAAAGGGGGAGAGGAAAAAACGCCGTCCGTTGGCTTAACTTAGCGCCTATGCGCCGACGCGGGGATAACGATTTCGGCGGGTCGCCTTCGTTAGCGCCCTAGCCTTCGGTGCGGCGGTCCAAATACTCAATCCGTAATACCAGTCTTCGTTGATACTGACTCTTCTTTGACTTCGAATTGCCGCGTTTGCCCTATGAAAGCAGTCGGTCGTCTTCTGGCTTTCGTCTCGGAATGAACAGCAGGATGGCAGCAGACGCGTTGGTCACTGGGACGCCAGGACCAGTAGCTTGGCTGTTGCTTTCCGAGGCCTCGGCGTGACTTTCAAATTCACTGGTCAACAGCTGGGTGCAATAGGTATTGCTGGCGTTGACACCATCAGTGCTGATCGAGAAATCGCTCATGCTCGGCGGGAATTCAAATCGATCATCTGCAGTGGCGGTGGCAAGAACATGCCTGCCAAATATTTTCGTGATGATGCGATCCGACAAACCGAAACCGAGCTGAACCACGAGAGTTGCAACCACGTCCGCCGGCATCGGCCAGGTTCCGTGGCGCCGAATCGTAGCTGCAACGCAGGCGGCCACGCCGAAGAAGTGTGGTTGCCTCAAGTCTTCGCGCAACTTCGGCAACAGGGCATCGAATTCGCGCTTGCCGATCTTCACGGTGGAGTCAATGAGGTAGGCCTCGCCAGCCTCGGGCTGGCATTGAGCATACCAGGCTTGGCCGAGTAAGCCATATTGAGCACGCTCGTTCAGGTCATCGACCTGACAACCCGTGACATCGTCCATATCGAGACCTCACACCTAATTCGCCAAAGACGCGTGCGCTAGTTGGGCAAGAAACCGCTGCGCCGGGGGAGGCAAGCGCCCGTTCGTGGCCTGCCCAGTCGATATACCTAAACCATTCACTAGGGCGCGGCGCGCCAAGTCGGCTGCGTAACCGGCTGCCACTGAAGAGAATGCGCTTAGTAATCTGATTATCAACAGTCGGTCGGGCATCGTACCAAGTCGCCTTCATGGCGGGGCGAGTTCTTGCAACCAGCGGCTTTTTCTGGTTAAACGCCGGGGAAGCCGCCGCTTCCACCGGCCCTGAAAGTTCAAACACACACCGTACGTGTCATGATCGAGCAACCCACTGTCTGCAATCGGCTTCTTGCCAAACTCTCCGCAGCCGATTTCGCGTCAGTGGCTCCCTATCTTGAGCCTCTGGAGCTCGATCGTGATTTTGTCTTGGTGACTCCGAATCGACGAATCGAAGAGGTCTTTTTTATCGAGAGCGGCATGGTGTCGGTGGTGGCCGAGAAGGCCGACGGACGTAGCATCGAAGTCGGCGTGTATGGGCGTGAAGGGTGGGGCGCCACCACAGTGTTGTTAGGATCTGATCAAACTCCCCACCACCACTATATGCAAATCGCAGGTTCGGGATTTAGGCTGCGAACTGAAGAGTTTCTTCGGATTGCCAATCACAGCGCGACCTTTCGAAATTTAATGCTCCGGTTTGTTCATGTCTTCATGACGCAAACAGCGCAATCTGCGCTGGTGAACGGCAGTTCGATCATCGAAGAGCGTTTGGCTCGTTGGGTGTTGATGTGCCATGATCGGCTCGACTCGCTGGAATTCCCGATCACGCATGATTTTCTGTCGATGATGCTCGGCGTCCGCCGCTCCAGCGTGACAGACGCGATTCACCTGCTGGAAGGCGATTTGCTGATCAAGGCGATGCGAGGAAGCATCAAAATCCTCGATCGGGATCGTCTTGAGAGAGCCGCTGCCGCCTCCTATGGCGTGCCCGAAGCTGAATATCGTCGGCTTATTGGTCCGCTCTAGCCTTTTTGAGAGGCGCAACTCAGTGCCCCACCTTCGTTCTCCCAGGCCGCGATGGGGTCGCTCGGCATTGCCGTGCCGTCGGTTGGTTTGGCGACGGTCACCGTCAAGTCGCAAGGGGCCTCTGACATCACGTTCGCCCGTCATGGCTATCGCGCTTTCACGGCGGGCTTGCCAGTGGCCGGCGCGCTCTTTGGTTCCAGATGCGATTCCACGAACCACAACTGTTGGTCGATGCCGCGCGAGACTTCCGTGAACAGATCTGCCGTAGCGACATCACCGAAGGCGGTCGCAAGGCTGATGGCGTCTCGGGTTGACTGGCCAAAGGCGGCAAGGCTTGCAGCGACGGCAAAGGCATGCTGCTTCTGGTCGGCGATGCCATGGGGGTATGGAATCAGGAAGGAGCGCTCCGAAGCCACCTGAACCGTGCCATGCGCGGTGCCACCGAGCCCACCGGCGCGTTCGGCAAGCTGGTCGGAGAAATCCTCGACAGCTTCGGAAACTTTGTCAAACAGCTCGTGTATCGCGATGAAGCCCGGTCCGCGAACATTCCAGTGCGCCTGCTTGACCTGGGCGTGTAAATCGATTGCGGCCGCAAGATGCTTGTTCAGCAGTTCAATGGACTGCACCCGGATGGTCTCGGCAAGCGTGTTGTGTGTGGTTTGCATAGCGAACTCTCCAATCGGTCGTTTCAGGTGCAGCATCGTGGCATCTTGCCGACCGCTGTAAATCGATCATCCCACTCAGCGATCAGACCCGCCCCAACAGAACCAGGATGAGCAAAATGATCACGATCGTGCCAAGAGCACCCGATGGGCGGTAACCCCAAGCACGGCTATAGGGCCAGGAGGGCAGGGCGCCAACCAGAAACAGTATGAGGATGATCAGCAGAATCGTCGAAAGCGTCATGGCGGTCTCCAAAACCTGGCTCCACGGTCCGACGGAATCGGACCATGGACGGCATTCAGTGCAAGTCTCAGAGGACTACAGGGCGTCCTTGGTGGTCTGAGCCCAGTCGTCAATCTGCTTTTCCGCAACGTCCTTGGCGATGCCATAGCGCTGCTGAATGGTTCCGACGAGTTGCTCGCGTTTGCCGGCGCTGACGCTGATGTCATCATCCGTCAGTTTACCCCATTTCTCCTTGACCTTGCCTTCCATCTGCTTCCAGTTGCCTGCGATTTGATCCCAGTTCATGCAATGTCTCCTTCAGGATCCGCGATAAGCCGCGGGTGGGTTCAACAGCTGAGCGCTGGCACTGCCGGGCTCACAGAGATAACGCCGCAGTGTGGATTTGGTTCCAAGAGAATATCCCTACGACAGTCTGCTATGTCTTCAATCGGACCCGCCCCACGCACGACGTAGACTGCGATCACGTTTGCGAGTGGAAGCCATTTGCCCAGAATAGGTTCCGCAGCGGCGAAAGGGCAGTCTCCCGAGTGCATGACGCTGTGGCTCAAAAGATTGACAAGTAGAGCCAAATTGATGCAACCACGGCTGTTTGTGCGAGACCTGAGATAGCGAATATCGCCAGCAGTGAGTCTGCCAACACCGTGTGGTGTTCGCGCTGGTATTTGGGCACCTGGACCATGAACTGCACGCCAATGAACGCTGCAAGGTATGCAACGTAAACGTGCCAGCCGCGGTTCGGTTCCACGCCCTTGAATTGTCATTACAAAGAAGCGCCGGCGACAAAAGGCAGGCCGACATGCCGGCTGCGGCATGGCGCTACTTGATGCGCACCAGCGGGCCATGGGCGATGACCGCTTCGGCCATGCGGTCCGGACCGTAATCGGAGGCGTTCGCCAGTCCGAGGATGTCGGTCAGGCGCTGCCTGGCGCGGTTGACCCGGCTCTTGATGGTGCCGACAGCGCAGCCAGATATGGCGGCTACGTCTTCGTAGGAAAAGCCCTCGGCGCCGACCAGGATAAGCGCTTCACGCTGATCGATCGGGAGTTGTTGCAGGGCGTCGAGAAAATCGCAGGCATCCATATGCCCGAGCTGCTCTGGATGCACGGCAAGTCGCGCCGACAATTGACCGTCAGCATCCTCGACCTCGCGCCGCCGTTTGCGCTGCTCGGAGAAATAGATATTGCGCAGGATCGTGAACAGCCACGCTTTCAGGTTCGTCCCGACCTGGAATGTCGCCAGTTTGTCCCAGGCCTTCATCAACGTCTCTTGCGCCAGATCATCGGCGCGTGCCGAATTCCCGCACAGCGACATGGCGAACGCACGCAGGTTCGGAATGGCTCGCACCAGTTCGTCACGCAGGGATTGCGGAGCTCCGTTCACTGCTTTTTCTCCTGGCGCTCCAATTCCTCAAGGAGCTGGCGGAACTTGTCGGGTACGGGCTGACGCACCAGTTCGTCATAGGAGGCCTTCAGCTTCCGCCCCAGATGCTTCTGGATGTCCTGGCCTAGCGCCGGCACTGGGCCGGCATCGTCAGAGCCATTTCCTTGAGAAATCTGCATATCGGTATCTTTGCCGCCATGATCTGAATCACGTTTCCCAGACTCAACCGAAGGAGGGTCTTCGCCCGGCTTCGGCGTCCCACGCACTTTGGTCATCGGACGTACCTTCCCTCTGGAACTCAGCGCTGTGCGCGTCACGCGCGACGTGGCCGAGTCGGTGACAGCACGAACCTGCCACCCCGCCGCTGATCATCTTCCCGATTACCTTGCTTGCGATCAACCATCCTTGCAAAACGCACTCCCTCATGAAAAGTTCCGGCGGCAGGGAACTAATCTGCCGATATCGCGTTTTGGCTTGGTTGGGGCAGTGGTCTTGCGCCCGAGACGCGAAAAACCTTCGGCACACCAAAAACAATGAGGATGGACGAGATGTCAATTTCCGAGAGCATTGCGCCGCATCTTCCCTATCTGCGGCGCTTTTCGCGCGCGCTGACCGGCAGTCAGGAGGGCGGCGACGCTTACGTGGTCGAGGTTCTGGAGGCCCTGGTGGCGGCGCCGGATCGTTTTCCTACCGATGTCGAGCCGCGCGTGGCCCTGTACCGGACCTTCCTGAAAGTGTGGAACTCGGTCGATTTGAATCGCAGGTCGTCCGGTTCCGAGGCTGAGGAGGGGCATGCGACTGACGGAACTCTTGGGTCCATCACACCGCTGCCACGACAGGCCTTCCTGTTGAGTTCGGTTGAGGGATTTTCGAGTGCGCAGGTTGCCTCCATCCTCAACGCACCAGCCGAAACGGTCACGGATCTGATCAGTCAGGCCGGCCAGGAAATCGCCGAGCAGGTTGCCACCGAAGTCCTTATCATCGAAGATGAACCGTTGATCGCCATTGACCTGGAAGGCTTGGTGCAGGGCCTTGGTCATCGGGTCACTGGGATGGCGCGAACGCACAGCGAAGCCGTCGTGGCGGCACGCAGCAGTCGGCCCGGGCTGGTTCTTGCCGATATCCAGCTGGCCGACGGCAGTTCCGGGCTTGATGCTGTCAATGACATCCTGCGTGAGATCGATGTCCCGGTCATCTTCATTACAGCCTTTCCGGAACGTCTGCTGACTGGCATCAGGCCGGAACCGACCTTTCTGATCACCAAACCGTTCGAATCAAACATGGTGCGCGCGGTTATCAGCCAAGCATTGTTCTTTGGCATGCGCGCGCAGTTGCCTAAGCGGCAGCGGGCCATGACATGATTTCGGGTATAAAAATACCCGCGGCGCTTTGCGGGAGCGTCGCGGGCAAGAGACTGGCTGAGGACGGGGGACGTCTTCCAGGCTCTGGCTGAATAACGCAGCAGCGAACCAACGGTTCCGTACCATCGTCAATATCTGCAATTATCGTTTTCACGGTCGACCCCTCCAGTCATGCTTGGGATCCAGAGCGACGACACGGAAATCGCGAGCAGCGGTAGCGCCACCCTGAAGAGGACCTTGCCATGCTGCGCCAAGCCCTCACCTCGGACCTGCCATCGACAGTCGGGCGCATCTTATCTGACTTGGCAGCGTGGTTGTGTCGCCCCAGGCCGGTACGAACTCTGTTGTTCCTGATGACCCTGGCGCTGGTGATTCCGGCATTGCTGTTTTCAGGCTACCTGGTCAAGCAGTTCGCCGATTTGCAAAGATCGCAGGCCGAGCAGCGCTTGGCCCAGGTCGCCGCCGAACTTGCCGACAATGTCGACCGGGATTTCGAGCGCTTGCTGACTTTGCTCGATACGCTGGCCCTGTCGGACCGGCTTAAGTTGCATGATTTTTCCGGCTTCCATGCTCAGGCTACGCTGGCCGTTAAGCGCGCCGGCACCTACATCGCCATCGCGGATGGCACGGGACAGCAACTGATGAACACGCGCGTGCCCTATGGTACGCCACTGCCCAAACCTCCAATCCCGCTTGATCAGCAGCGCGCCTTGGCGAGCGGAAAACCATTTGTGTCTGACGTCGTGCTTGGCGCAATCTCACATAAATGGGTTTATGGTTTGACGATTCCGCTCAACGTCGAGGGCCTGCCGAACCACAGTCTCGTGATGGTGATCGACGCCAGCCATCTGCTCGACATCATGACCGGATTGCATTTACCCGCAGATTGGATGACCGGCATATCCGATCGCGCCGACCATGTCGTGGCGCGCTCCAAGTTGCAGGAGGAATTCGTCGGCAGGCCGCTGGCGGCCGATATCGTCAGTGCCATGCAGGGCACCCCGGGTACCGCAGTCGAGACCCTGGACATGAGCGGTGTGCCCACGGTTCGAGCAATTGCGCGATCCAAGGTTTCCGGCTGGAATATCAGCGCCATCATCCCACAGGCGCTGGTCGAAGCCGAGATTCGCCGCTCGCAACTGGCGTTGGCCTGGTGGGGGCTTGCGCTGCTGGGTTTGGCTCTGGCCATGGCCGCGCAGTTCGCGCGCTGGATCATCGCTCCCATGCAAGCCCTGGCATCGACAGCCAATGTTCTGCAGAACAATGATATCGCGGCAACCTTCGTCTCGCCGATGGCCGAGGCGAATGCGGTAGCGCAGTCGCTCCGCTTGGCTTCCACCGAACTCAAGTCCAGGGCGGCCCGCTTACGCCAAAGCGAAGAGCGCTTGCACTTGGCGCAGAGGACGGCCCGGTTGGCCTATGTCGACCTGGAGCTTGGGCAAAAGACGGCGGCAGTCTCGGAAACCTTCGAGGAACTGTTCGGCTTCCGCCCACCGACGGACGATCCGACCAAGACGATGCAGTCCGTCCTTGAACGTGTGCACCCCGACGATCGCGAACGGGTCAGAGCTGCCCGCACGTTGGCGGTTGCAACACTGGGGGCGTATGAGGATGAATTTCGCATTGTCCTGCCGAACGGGGAGATCCGCTGGATTTCGGCGCACGGCGAGACCTTGGGCGACGCTGCCGGCGTGCCGGTACGGATGATCGGCACAAACCTCGACATTACCCGCCGCAAGGAGCAGGAAGGCAATATCCAATTCCTGTTGCGCGAAGTTTCGCACAGATCGAAAAACCTGCTGGCGATCATCCAGGCTATGGCGACACAAACCGGCCGAAGCAGCCGGAACTATGATGAGTTTCAGTCACGCTTCAGCCAGCGCCTGCAGGGCATGTCGGCCTCGCATGATCTGCTGGTCAGCCAGAATTGGCAGGGTGCCGATCTTGCCGCTCTGGTGCGCGCACAATTGCGGCCGTTTGCCGAAGAGTCCAGCGGGCGCATTGAACTGGCTGGCCCGCTCCTGGTGTTGACGCCCGTGGCAGCCCAGTCGATCGGCATGGCGCTGCACGAACTGGCGACCAATGCCACCAAGTATGGCGCCCTGAGCGCTCCGCAAGGCAAGGTGGCGGTATCTTGGCAGGTCTTGCCCGATACGCCCGGCGCCAAATTTCAGATGACGTGGCGGGAGCGCGGGGGGCCTGCGGTGGAGCCACCGGCGAGAAACGGCTTTGGGCATATGGTCTTTGAGCGGATGGTCAAGCAGGCGCTGAATGCGTCGATAGCCGTGGGTTACCCACAAGAGGGCTTCGTTTGGACCATTGACACGGCGTTGGCCTCCGTGACGGACTCGGCGGCTTAGCCGGCAGTGCGGAAAAATGGTCCCGACACCCTGTGCCGGGACCATTCCTGCGATGCGTCAATCAGCACTTATGCCTTCGGCCAAGTCCAGACCGGAGCAGTCTTCAGCGCATCCTTGGTTGCGTCGATCGTGATCACGGTGCGGCCGTCGTCGCCAGGGGCCATGCGCAGCGAACCAAAGGCGACGGCGACTTCGCGCTCACCCATGCCGAGAAAGCCGCCGACCCCAACCACCACCGCGTTGACCTTGCCGCTGTTGTCGAACAGAACCTCGTTGACGTCTCCGATGGTCTCGCCTGCCGGGTTACGCACGGCGGCCCCGATCAGCTTGCTGGCGCGCATCTCAGCTTTGCCCTGGCTGTACCAGAGCACCGGCGTGCTCGCCGCGGCCGGCGCCACCATCACTTTCGGCGCCGCGGTGTCGGCGGCGGTCGTGGTCGCGGCCGGGCCGGTGGCGTCCGGAATGACGACCTTGGGAATCGCGGTGTCTGTCGTGCCGGCGGCGGGCGCGGCTGCGGCGGGGGCAGCTGCGGCCGGATCAGGCGTCGTCGAGGCGGCAAGCGCCGGAACGGCGAACAGCGTCAATGCCACTGTTGCCAATGTGAATACACGTTTCATGGCTGAAGTCCTATTGTTGGATCGGACGCCCAAAGGTCTACCCAATGAGCCCTGCCAAGGAAACGCCACTGGGAGGCAATAGGTTCCTCCGAGCCGGCCTTGACGATCTGCGCCACTCTTGGCGCGTGACATAACCGCGCTATATCCCCGTGTCTGGTTCAACGGCCAAGTGCCGTTTCTCTGATGTATCGATCAGCGGTGCGCTCAAGGTCCATGACAGTCCGCTTTTGCGATAGCTGATCTCGGCCTTACCGTTGACGGCCGCTTCCACCATGCGTCCGGTCACGGTTTGACCAAATCCCTTTTGGGCCGGGGGGGCAACACTCGGGCCGTCCTCCTCCAACCAGGACATCGAAAACGCTGGAGTGTCGTTTCGATTGGCGCGCCAGCAGATGCGCACACGGCCCTCGTCGTTCGACAATGCACCGTACTTTCCAGCGTTGGTGGCCAGTTCATGCAGCGCCATGCCGATGCCCTGGGCCGTCGCCGGCGTCAGCCGCATCGGCGGCCCGTCGATCAGCACGCGCGTGCCAATGAGGTCCTTGAAATGCGCGAGTTGCGCCTCGACCAGATCGCTCAGCTCGACCCCACGCCACTGGTTCTTGACCAGCAAGTCCTGGCTGGCAGCGAGGCCTTGGATGCGTTCGGATAGGCGCGCGACAAAGGTCGCCGGATTGCCATCCCGCGCCGTGTGCTGAGCGACCGAGAGGACGACCGACAACAGGTTCTTGGCTCGATGATTGACTTCGAACATGAGAAGCTTGTTGTGGTCTTCGACCCGCTTACGCTCGGTAATATCGCGGATGTTGCACTGAATGACGGGCTGGCCGTTCTCGTCATAAAGATTGGCTACGACTTCAACCTCCCGGGTCTCGCCGTTGCGAGTCTTCAGCGGCAAATCTTCATAGCGGACCTGGTGCGTCTGCGTCAGTTTCTCAAACATGTCGCGGCTGGCGCCTTCATCTTTAAGCAGACCGATCTCATAGAGTTGCTTGCCGACCAGCTGATCGCGCGGATAGCCGAGCAGGTCCCACATGAACGGGTTGGCGTCGGTGATTTGGCAGGTCGCCGGGTCGAGCAGGAGCACGCCGTCCTGCGCCGCTTCAAACAGCCGACGGTAGCGCATTTCCGACAGGCGGGTCATCTCTTCGGCCGCAGCATGTTCGGACATGTCAACCAACGCGAGCAGGCCGGTCGTGGCGCGCCGTGGTCCGCCCGCGTGCGGTGCTGCAAAATCAATCTGTTTGCGCGCGCTCAGCCAACGTATTGAGCCGTCCGGCCTGATGATCCGATGTTCTATGGCCATGAAGCCCAGGCCATTCGGATCCAGGGCTTCAGCCATTTTGCTCAGAATGTCGGGGACATCGTCGGGGTGAAACAGGGCGTGCACCTCGTCGCGGGGAATCGGCCGGTCTGCCGGCAGCGCGAATATCGCGGCAGCGGTTGCGTCCAAAGTGATGGTATTGGCGAGATAGTCCATGGCGCCGAGGCCGATGCCGGCGATCGCGATGCCAAGCTGCAGTTTCGCCTCGATGGCGCGCTGGCGGGCTTCGGCGCGCTTTTCCCGGGTGATGTCGATATAAAAGGACGTGATGGCGGGGCGCCCCTGCCATTCGGATATCTGGGCGGTCGAGGAGACCCAGATCGGTTGGCCGTCCGGGCGGCGGCCTTGCCAACCTGGATGCGGCTGGACCTGATCGCCCTGGTAGACGGCCGAGGTGCGTGCGCGCAACAGCGGCCGCTCGTCCTCGGCGACCAGATCATCGAAGGTGCTCAAGCCGATCATGGCGCCCGGGTTGTCATAACCAAACAGGTTCGCCATGGCCCAGTTGGCAAAAACGATCCGGCCTTGCTGTTGAATGACGATGCCGTGCAAGGAGCCTTCGACGATATTGCGATAGCGCGTCTCCGAGCCCTGCAGGCGGGTTTCGACTTCGTCGTGATCTACCACGGGTTCAGTGTTGTCGCTCATGAGCGTTCCTTCGAGGCGACGGACCCAGCGTGACAAACACCTGACACTTTGATCGCCAAGACGGCATTGCGTTTCTGGGCACCACGATCAGCCCTGCAATACCACGAGTGGAGCGCCAACAGGCACCCGATTGTAGAGATCGATAATGTCCTGATTGAACAGCCGGATGCAGCCGCTGGAGACCGCCTTGCCGATGCTTCTGGGGTCGATGGTGCCGTGCAGGCGGAAATGCGTATCCTGATTGTCGCGATAGAGATAGAGCGCGCGCGGCCCGAGCGGGTTGTCGGCGCCTCCCGGCATGCCTCCGGCGTAGGCCTGGTAGCGGGGCATGCTCTGGATCATGCTTGCGGTGGGCGTCCAGTTCGGCCACTCCGCTTTGCGCCCGATGACAGCGGAGCCGCGGAAATTGAGGGCTTCGTCGCGCCCGACACCAACCGCGTAGCGGATCGCCGAGCCGCCCGGCTGCACCAGAAGAAGGCGTCGCTCAGGAATGCTCACGATGACGGTCCCCACAGCGTATGGGCCGTTGTAGGCAACCTGCTGGCGCAGCAGGTCGGGATCGACCTTGTTGAGATCGAGTGCTCGGACCGGAAATGGCTCAGTGTCGATCGGCCCATAAGGGGACGCTGCATCCGGCAACATGAGTGGCTGCGGGGCAAGTTGCGAAACCTGCTGCGGCGCGGCCGCACAGCCAGCTAGCAGAAGGGGCAATCCAGCGACTATGGCGCGGCGGTTGAGGGTGCGGGTCATGCCGGGGTAACGCAAAGGTTGCCCTAAAGTTCCGTCGTTCGACGCGCCCGCGTCTTCGATCGAAGTTTCAATCCGCAGTATCAACGCCAAAGCAACCAAAATCTGGATATCCTTGACCCTGATCAATGTCCATGGATAACCGACGCCGGTAGTCGCTTCGGCCTAACGAACGCCGTGTTGACGAGGATAAAGTCGGCGACCTCGGAGCGGCAGATGAACGTGACTCGGGCAATTCCGGCAAGCTGGTCCTGACATTGAGGCCTGATCGCATGACCGTTCACAACCTGAACCACCTGCTGGCGCCAAAGTCGGTGGCGTTGATCGGCGCCAGCACCAGGCTGGGCTCGGTCGGCGCCACGGTCGCACGCAATCTGCTCGGCGGCGGCCTGCCGGGGCCGGTCTGGCTGGTCAATCCCAAGCATGCCGAGATCGGCGGTGTGCGCTGTTTTCCAACGGTGACGGCGCTTCCGGACACTCCGGAACTCGCCGTAATCTGCACCCCCCCAGCGACCGTGCCCGGTCTGATCGGCGAGCTCGGCCGGCGTGGTACGCGCGCCGCAATCGTCATCACGGCTGGTCCGCGCGACCTCGACGGCGCCATTGCCGCCGAAGCGCGCCGCCACGACATGCGCGTGCTCGGTCCTAACTGCCTGGGGCTGATCGTGCCGGGCGCGGGGCTCGACGCCAGCTTTGCCCACACGCCGGCGCTGCCTGGCGACCTGGCGCTGGTCTCGCAGTCCGGCGCCATCCTGACGGCGGTGCTGGATTGGGCCAAGGCGCGCAACATCGGCTTTTCGCACCTGGTGTCGCTCGGCAACATGGCGGATGTCGATGTCGACGACTTGCTTGATCATCTGGCAACGGACGGTAGCGTGCGCGCCATCCTGCTCTATCTCGAAGGCATTGGCGACGCGCGCGGTTTCATGTCGGCGGCGCGGGCAGCCGCGCGATTGAAGCCCGTCATCGTACTGAAGACCGGCCGGCATCCCGAAGGCGCGCGCGCCGCCGCATCGCATACCGGCGCCATGGCCGGGTCGGATGCGGTCTATGATGCCGCCTTCGAGCGCGCCGGCCTGGTGCGCGTCCAGGATCTCGGCGACCTGTTCCAGGCGGCGGCGGTGTTGAGCCGTCTCGGCAAGACGGCCGGGGAGCGGCTGGCCATTCTCACCAATGGCGGCGGCGCCGGCGTGCTGGCCGTCGATCGCCTGAAGGATCTCGATGGCGTGCTGGCGGAGCTGTCGGCCGCGACGCTGTCAGACCTCGATCCGGTCCTGCCGGTGGCATGGTCGCGCGCCAACCCGCTCGACATCATTGGCGATGCCGGGCCGGATCGCTATGGCGCGGCCTATCGGGCGTTGCTCGCCGACCCTGGAGTGGATGCCATTCTGGCGCTGAATTGTCCGACTGCCGTGGCCTCCAGCACGGACGCCGCCAGCGCCATCGCGACGGCCTATGGCGAGGCCCGGGCGGCAGGTCGCGCCAAGCCAACGCTGGGCGCCTGGCTCGGCGCGGCCGCGGCTGCAGCAGGCCGCCAGGTGCTCGAGGCCGCCGGCATCCCGTCGTTCGACACGCCAGCGGTGGCGGTGGAAGCCTTCATGCATCTGATCGCCTATCAGCGTTCACAGGCTGCCCTGTTGCGCACACCCGGCGACACGCCCTTTGGTCCTGACCCAGACCGGGCAATGGCGGCGGCGATTGTTGCTGGCGCGTTAGCGGAACATCGGACGCTTTTGAACGAGGCCGAGTCCAAAGCCGTGCTGACAGCCTATCGGATTCCGGTGGTTGAAACGCGCATCGCGAAGAGCCCACAGGAGGTCGCGGTCCAAGCTGCCGCCGTGATTGCCGCCGGCGGACCAGGAACGCGCGTGGTTCTGAAGATCTGGTCCCGCGACGTCTCGCACAAGTCGGACGTTGGTGGGGTACGGCTCGGATTGCTCGATCCCAAGGAGGCGCGCGCGGCTGCCGAGGCTATAATGCGCCACGTTGCCGCCGCCAAATTGGCCATCCGCATCGACGGCTTCATGGTGCAGCCGATGATCAGCCGGCCGCGCGCCCATGAGCTGATTGTCGGTCTGGCCGAGGACGCCACCTTCGGCCCGATCGTGCTGTTCGGGGCGGGCGGTACCGGGGTCGAAGTGATCAATGACAAAGCCTTGGTGCTGCCGCCGCTCGACCGCACGCTGGCCCTCGGGCTGATACGGCGCACCCGCATCAGTCGCCTGCTGGCCGGCTATCGCGATCGCCCCGCCGCCGATCTGAACGCAGTGGCCGACGCGTTGGTACGGATTGCTGAGCTGGCGGCGGATCTGCCCGAGATCGGTGAACTTGACATCAATCCGCTGCTGGCGGACGAGACCGGCATCATCGCTCTCGATGCCCGTATTCTGGTGCGCCAGGCGCCAGCCAAGCGGGATCGCCTGGCCATCCGGCCCTATCCGGCGGCCTTGACCTCCGAGGTCACGCTCGCCGCTGGCCAGCGTGTCAGCCTGCGGCCGGTACGGCCAGACGATGAGCGGCTGGCGGCTGATTTCTTCATCCGCCTTGATCCCGAGGACATTCGTATGCGGATGTTCTCCCCCGTAAAACAGCTCTCGCACGCCTTCGTCGCCCGCCTGACGCAGATCGACTATGCGCGCGAGATGGCGTTTGTCGCGATCGAGGCGTCCGGCGCATTGCTGGGAGTGGCGCGACTGATCCGCTTGGGCGACGGCGAGCGGGCCGAGTTCGCCGTCATTGTGCGCAGTGATTTAAAAGGGCTTGGTCTCGGTTGGCGCCTGATGCAGAGAATCATCGCTTATGCCCGCTCTGAGGGCACCAAGCTCATTGAAGG
>Ga0209069_10000986_pt1 | contig 14105 bp, 11 predicted proteins | sample Str013_2_FD_187202 | JGI IMG/M metagenome (GOLD analysis project Ga0209069, IMG submission 187202) | Freshwater sediment microbial communities in response to fracking from Pennsylvania, USA - Straight Creek_MetaG_SC_2013 (SPAdes) (version 2) | ecosystem: Environmental > Aquatic > Freshwater >...
CCTATTTCCCTGTACAAAACACAGCTCTTATCTATCAAAACAATTAGTTCTCATTATTAAATCAATTATTTACCATGAAAAAACTGCCGATTGCTATTGTCATTTTACTAACCATGTTACTGCCTGCGTTGCTATACGCTCAGGACAGAACCATTTCGGGCACAATAACGGATGCCTCCTCCAATCCATTGCCAAATGTAAATGTGGTAATTGCACAATCCACAAGGGGTACCGTTACAGATGCCAGCGGAAAGTTTAGCCTAACCATTCCCGCCAATGCAAAAATTGTTTTCAGCTCCGCGGGTTTTAAAACACAAACTATTTCTGTAGGCCCTAATCAAACTACCATTGATATAAAGATGGAAGAAGATTTCGCACGACTGGATGAAGTAGTGGTAACCGGCCTGTCTACTACGGTTAAACGCACGAACCTCGCCAATGCAGTGGGAACCATTTCCAATAAACAATTAAACGGTGTGGCCCCCGCACAAACATTTGATGCAGCTTTGAACGGTAAAGTAACAGGCGCCTATATCAATGCAAACAGTGGTGCACCAGGAGGTGGCCTGTCTGTTAAACTCAGGGGCGTTACATCCATTTTTGGTAATACACAGCCATTGTACGTAGTGGATGGTGTATACATGGACAATTCCGCCACTTCGGCCGGATTGAATGCTGTAACTGCTGCTGCTGCAGGTGGCAATGCCTCCAACCAGGACAATCCCTCCAGCCGTATCGCCGATCTTCGTGCAGAAGATATTGAGAACATAGAAATATTAAAAGGCGCTTCCGCTGCCGCAATCTATGGTTCCAGAGCTGCTGCCGGCGTAATCATTATTACCACCAAAAGAGGAAAGCAGGGTAAAACAAAAATATCCTTCACACAGGACCTCGGTTTTGTAAAAGCCAGTAAACTTCTTGGTGTCCGCCAGTTTACCGCCGAAACTGCTGCTTCGCTTTCCAGCAATCCTGCTCAAAGCGCCGCATTGAAACAACAATTCCTCGATGCACAGGCCGCTGGTAAATTATACGACTACGAAAAAGAAGTGTACGGTAATACCGGTTTTACCCGCAACAGTGTATTGAGTATGACAGGGGGTAACGACAAGACCAGCTTTTATTTTTCTACTGCACAGAAAAATGAAGATGGCATTGTAAAGAATACTGGTTACCGCAATACGAGCCTCCGGTTAAACGTGGACCATAAAATTTCAGACAATATAAAAATTGGAATCAGTACCAATTATGTAAACTCATCTGCCGACAGGGGTCTTACTGGTAATGACAACAATGGAGTTACCTACAGTATCTCTTTGTCTTCAACACCCAATTTTATAGAATTACATCCTGATAAATTTGGTGTATACCCCAACAATCCTTTTTCAGCATCCAATGTGTTGCAAACAATTGCACTAAGCCGCAACAATGAAGATGTGAATCGTTTTACTACCGGTTTTAACCTCGACGCTACATTGCAGAAAGGAGAAAAATCCACTACTAAATTTATCGGAAGAGGTGGTGTTGATTTTTATAGCCTGGTTACTACTGCATTGTTTCCAAGGGAACTGCAATCGCAGCAGGTAAGCAAAGGAACTTCCATACAGGGTCTTTCAAAAAGCCTGAACACGAATTATATTTTATCGCTGGTAAATACATTTAACCCTAACGACAAGCTCGGTTTCACCACCTCGGCAGGATATACACAGGAAAGAGGCGATTTCAACAATGTACTGGATGTAGCCACACAGGTTGCACCCGGACAATCAAATGTGGACCAGGGTGGTGCGCTGACTGCACAACAGTTCAGAAATAAATTCCAGAATGAAGGAATATTTGCACAGGAAGAAGCAAGTATTATTGACGCCATCAACCTTACTGCAGGTGTTCGCTTCGACCGATCTACCAATAATGGTGACGATGCAAAATTCTATGCTTATCCCAAAGGAGGCGTATCAGTAAACCTCACCAAACTGAACTGGGTGAGTGATGCGTTGTTCAATAACCTGAAACTGCGCGCTGCTTATGGTCAATCGGCCAATTTCCCCGCATTTGGCAGTAAGTTCACCACGCTGGTATCATCCAATATATCTGGTATGCAGGGCTCACTGGTGAATATCCAGGGAGGTGACCCCAATATTAAAGCAGAGCGCCAGACAGAATTTGAAGCCGGTATTGATTTCAGTGTATTGAAAAGCAAGCTCAACTTTGAAATCACCTTCTACAACAAAAAAATATACGACTTCCTCTTACTGGTTACAGTGCCGCCTTCATCAGGTTTTTCTACCATATTTTCTAACGCAGGCGATCTACGCAATCAGGGTGTAGAGATAGGCATGAATGCACAACCGATTTCAACAAGGTCTATTAAATGGACTTCTTCTGTCAACTTCTGGTTCAACAGATCTAACGTTACCAGGCTCAACTCTACTACACCAATAATCCTTGGTTCATTTGGAACAAGTCTTGGTACCTTCCAAATCGAACAGGGCAAATCAGCTACACAAATTGTAGGAACAGATGCACCCAGTCATACAGGACTGGTGGTGCTGGGCAACCAGGAACCAAAGTTCCAGATGAATACATTCAATGAAATTACCTTTAAAAATAATTTTACCCTCCGCTTCCTGATTCACTGGAAATACAAAGGCGACAATATAAACCTTACCAACCTGCTGAATGATTTCGGAAGTACCAGTGCCGATTACGACAGGGACGATGATAAGAACGGTGTTCCCAACGGTCCGCAAAGAATAGGTCAGTTCCTGGGTGGAAGTGCAAGGGGCTTTGTAGAAAATGCAGGTTACCTGCGATTCAGGGAAATAGGTTTGTATTATACCTTTACAAAACTCCCCACCAGGTATATTCGCGGATTACGCGTTGGTGCTTCACTAAACAATTTCTTTACCATTACAAAATACAGTGGATATGATCCTGAAGTATCCAACTTTGGTACAGGTTTCTCTACCGGCGTAGATGTGGATCCATTTCCTGCTTCCAAAAGAGCGATGTTCAGTGTAACCATTGATTTCTAAAATCTAAACTTATTATTATCATGAAAAGAGTAATTAATTATTATATACTACTGACGTTCATTGTTGCTGCTTCTTTATCTTCCTGTAAAAAAGAATACAACAACCTGAACAGTCCTACAGTAGAAGATTACCTGAAAAATGCATCCCAGGCGCAGTTAGACGGTTTGGTAGCCGGCGCCTTATCTGGTATGCGCAACAATGAAGGCATTTACCTGGATGCTGTAGGCGTAATAGGCCGTGAAATCTACCGTTTTTCGAATGCTGATCCCCGCTATGTAACTGAATTGCTTGGTTCGGGCAGTACCACGCTCAATAATACCGGGTTTTATATTACCAATCCATGGGCTTCCCGTTACCGTGCGGTAAAGAATTGCAATGTATTGATTGAAGCCGCTACCAATTCTACGCTGGTATCGGATGCACAGAAGAAGGGTTATCAGGGTTTCGCAAAAACACTGAAGGCATACGAATTGCTGATGAACCTGAACCTTACCTATTCGAATGGTATCCGTGTAGATGTTGCAGATCCCAATAACCTGGGACCAATACTTTCCTACGATGCATCCATCACTGCTATCGGCGCTTTGCTGGATGAAGCAAAAACAGATCTTTCCGGCGCTACTGTATCTTTTACACTTACTCCGGGCTTTAGTGGCTTTGCAGATGCGGCGGGTTTGGTAAAATTCAATCGCGCACTCGCAGCAAGGGTGGATGTATACCGCAAACAGTGGACCACGGCCTTAACTGATTTGGGACAATCATTCTATGATATCAATGGCGATATCAATATGGGTGTAAGCGAACAATTCAGTACAGGGAGTGGCGACCTGTTGAACCCCGCCTATTTCGACCAGAATGCCAATGGTGAGGTACGCCTGGCACATCCTTCTTATGTTGCCAATATCGCAGCGGGGGATGACAGGATTGGTAAAGCCACCCTGCGTACCTCAGCAGCTTCCAATAATGGGCTGAGCAGCGACAGGGATGTATGGGTTTACCATTCAAGCACGGCGCCTATTCCCATTATCAGGAACGAAGAGCTGATATTGATTTACGCTGAGGCTAAGATTCAAACCAACTCATTACCAGAAGCCGTGGTTGCTTTAAACAAAATTCGCAGTATTCACAACCTGCCAGTTTATGCAGGCGCGGTTACAGCAGCGGCTTTGATTGATGAGATGCTCAACCAGCGCAGGTATTCTTTGTTTTATGAAGGACACCGCTGGGTAGATATGCGCAGGTACGACAAACTTGCTTCCCTTCCCATCGACAGGGCAGGTGATGATGTTTGGTCAGCAATGCCAATACCGTCTACTGAAAATTAAAACATACTTAGGGAATGATGGAGCAACAATACATGCTCCATCATTCTTTTTTTAATCCAGACAACAACTATAATATGGCATATATAGATTTAAAAAACGACCTGCCCGGCATACGTGGCCTGATGGCATTTCGTCCGCAAACAGCAAGACCATTGAATGAACTGGCTGAAATCTTATTAAGGGACGACAACAATACTTTATCGCGTGGCGAAAGGGAATTGATTGGCGCCTATGTGTCGGAAGTCAATGATTGTTTCTTTTGCCAGAGTGTACACGCAGCACTGGCACAACACTATATGCAATGCGATACAAGTTTTATGGATGCCATCATGCAAAACCATACTACAGTAGACATCTCACCCAAATTAAAAGCCCTGCTTTCTATTGCCGGAGCTGTAGCTGTCAGCGGCAGAAACGTTACGCCAGATATGATAGAAAAAGCAAAGAATGAAGGTGCTATCGATATCGAGATACACGATACCGTTATGATTGCCGCGGCATTTTGTATGTTCAACCGTTATGTAGATGGCCTCGGCACCTGGGCTCCTACAGACAGGCAGGTGTATATCGACCGCGCCTCCAGGAGAGCTGAAGAAGGATACCTCGATTTTGATTTGTACAAATAAGATGTAAGGTTTAGGCAGAGATTAATAATAGGGTATTAAGTAGTAAGTTATAAGTATTAAGTTTTTCGGAAAGAAATATAAAGAGTAGTGTATGTCAAATTTTATAAAACATTCCAAATCCCAAATTAACATATTTACATATTCTTCATGTCATGACCCGACATTGGATTGGTTCCCTTTTTGAAAATATATTCACTGTTTAACAAATAAGCGCCACTTACCACTACTATATCCCCTGTTTTTAACCCGGATTTTATTTCTATCCTGTCATCACTTTCCAAACCTGTTTCTACCATTACACTTTTAAATGAGTTTATACCTGTCTGTATCCATATTGTAGCACCCGCGCCATCCCGGATAACCGCATCGATAGGTAAGGTCAGTGTTTTTCTTTGCGGACTTTTAAGCAATACATAAGCTGGCATCCCGGGTTTTAGCTGGTTACCAGGATTAGGAATAGATACACGAACCAGGTTGATTCTTGTATCAGGATTGATTTCAGGGTTTACAAATTCGATCCGCCCCTTAATTTCCCTTCCGCCAAAGTCAGGGAGCTGTACCACAGCCACACTGTTTCGGTCAATACCTGCCAATTGTGAAGTATATACCTGCGCCTCGGCCCAAAGTCTTGATAAATCGGACAGCTTTACTATGGTTCCTCCTTCCATTACATAGTCACCTTCCCGGATGTCTAAACCAGTAATGTAGCCGGATTCATTACTATAGAAAGTAGTAGTTGGACTGGCCTTCTTATTTTTCTCCAGTTCCAACACCTGGCTTTCAGACATGCCCCATAGTATCAATTTGTTTTTTGCGGCCTGCAAAAGCCTGTCAAAGTCAATAATAGTTTCAGCGGCAAAAACCTTTTTCTTCTCCAACACCAGCAGGTATTCCTGTTTTGCATTATTTAATTCCTCGCTGTACAAATCAAATAAAGGAGAACCCCTTTTTACATAGTCACCCAGGTTCTTGAAATATAATTTCTCTATTCGCCCCATTACCCTTGAGCTAACAGAGGAGGCATTCATCTGGTCGAAATTCAAGGTGGCAGTTAATACCAATTGGTCCCCGATTGTTCCATTTCGGATAGTATCGGTGTGAATATTCCCCAACTGGATCTGCTGGGCACTCAATTCTATTTCATCTCTTTTATCACCGTTTTTATCCTGAACCAATGTTGAATCCATTTTGGGGTCCTTGCTTATTTCATTTTTGCTCTTGCAAGATGGAAATAAGAAAAAAACTATTCCTATTAAAACTATGTACCGCATAATTAGTTTTTTACTTTAATAAAGCTTTCACTGTCCATCAAATACTGTGCATTCACTGCAACCGAATCTGTTTCACTTATACCACTTAATACCTGTATATTATTTTTATGGGTGATGCCGGTATTGATTTTTTGTGCCTTAAAACCGCCACCTGTTTTTTGAAAGACTATTTTGTCTAATCCAAGAGATACTACCGCTTCTTTGGGCAACCAAAAGGCTTCTTTTGTATTACCAAAAATGGTAGCCCTTACCTGGCTGCCTATTGGAATTTTAAGAACGCTGTTGTTGAAATAAACCCTTGCAGTTAAGGTTTTACTTTCTTTGTTATAGAATGGTTCAATGAAACCAATCTTAGCCCTGAAATCCTTATCGGGGGCAGTTTCTGGTGTTATCCTTACTTTGTATCCTGTTTTTACCAGTCCCTGGCTCTCCCCGTAAATATTCAACACCGCCCATGCATGTTCGGGATTATATACAGTAAAAATCGCCTGGCCCTTTTGTAAATACATTCCTTCTTTTATTGAAAGTTCTTCGGTAATAATTGAAATGTCTTTCATTGTTCCCGGTTCTGTTTTCATATTACCGGCATTTCCAGCTTCATGAATATGGCCGCTATAGTTACTGTACACTGCAATGGTTAATGAAGGCTTGCCAGATACAATGATTTGCTGCAATTGCTGATTGCTTACGCCAAGCAGCAGCAATTTTTCTTTTGCTGCCTGTATGAAGCTGGTATTAGTTGGATCGCTGGATAAAAGGAATAACAGGTTTTGTTCAGCGGTCATCAATTCAGGGCTGTACAAATCAAGAATGTGTTGTCCCTTAGTTATCTTTTGATACCGGTACCGCACATACAATTTTTCAATTCTTCCTGCTACCCTCGAGGAAATACTTCCTTCCTCCCTTGTATCGTAGGCTATGTTTCCCAAAGCTTCTATTTCTAACTCTTCTTCTTTTTTCTGAATGGCCGTAACGGGTACGCCGGAAATAACAAATTCATTGGTCGGCTTCAACAGTGCTTCCAGCGTAATATCGGTTGTCTTTTTACCGCCAGGTACTTTTTTCACCAACTCCATTCCGCAGATAGGGCATTTACCTGGTTTGTCCCTTATAATTTCAGGGTGCATTGAACAAGTATAGACATCTGGTATAATTTCAACCTTTTGTTCTGCTTTTGGATCTTTACCGTTGCAACCCAGAATAACGATACTTAAAAATGCCAATGATATGATTAATACAATTTTCATCTTTTTTCAATTAAACGGTCTATGCCAACCTGTAGTTTAAGTGCCTCGTTCAAAATATCTGTATAGGCTAATTGTGTCATGTATAAAGTTTCCCATGCATCATAGAGCATAAATAATTCTTCTGTGTTCTGTTCATAACCCAATTGCATGGATTTATAATTGTTTTGCAAAGCAGGAATAATATTGTCATCGTATAATTTCAGTTGCTTCTTCTTTAATTCAAGCTCATTCCGCATACTATAGGCCATGCCACTGTATTCATTCACCATCATTTCCTTTTGCGATTGCAGGGCGCTTGCTTTCCATTTCAGGCTCTCCATATTGGCCTTGTTCATTTTGGAAGACCATTTGGCCAATGGTAATTTCATCATACCCATCAGGGTATATTGCATGGGGAATCCGCCAAAGCCAAACATATGCTCGTACCGAATACCAAATTGTGGTCGCAGGCTTTGCCTTTCAGTTTCCTGTTTCAACCATGTAAGCGAAATGTCTTTGTCTACCGACTTTATATCGCTGCGGCTACTGTAAAAAAGCGAACTGTCAAATACAAGTGTTGAATAATCCAGCAGGCTATAGGCAGTATCAATATCAAATTCATCTACTGCATTTCTCCCCATCAGTGCATTGATACGGATGCGTTTTTCGCGCATATCGCTTTCAAACATTAGCTTCATATTCTGTAAGTTCCCAATGGCAGCCTTTGCTTTATAGTAGGCGCTTATTTTTTCAAGCCCATTCTTGTAGCGTATTTCGGCATTCTTAATCATAAAGTCCAGCAACTTTTCATTTTGTTCAACGATAGCCCTTTTCTTTTTCAGGATTATCCATTCATAGTAGGATTGTTTCGCATCGTTTACCAGTTCATTCAACGCCGCATTCTTTTTCTCTTTCTCTACTGAAGACATGGCATTCATATATTCAGCATCCGCATTTTGTTTCTTTTTGCTGGGAAACATTTGCTGTCCCCCAATCATGTATTGTCCCATACCGGTTCCACCCATATCATCCCGCTTCCATAGTTTGGTATTATACGGCACCATCCAAAGACCCGTACCAAACTCAGGCGGCATCCAGCTTTTGGCGCCCTTTGCCGCTTCATCCATCGAGCGGATTTCATTATTATACATCTTCACAACAGGGTGTGATGCGGCAATGCTGTCGATGATGACATTCAATGTCAGTGTTTGTGCCGAAATAAATTCACCCGAAAAGAAAATGGTAAGTATAAAAACGATTTTTTTCATTGCATATATTTTTAAGTACAGCAGCTTTTGTCTTTTTGAATGGGTGGACATGGTACTGACCCGTAGGAACAAAACACACAACAATCTCCTTTGCCAGGTTTTAATATAGTTTTGCATTGTTCGCATTCATAAAAATACCGGCAGGCATCAGTTGGCATTTCTTCCTGTTTCTGGTGTCCGCAATGAGGGCATGTTATGGTTGACAGTAATATAATTTCCATACCATCTTTATTTATTCCTTACCATTTATTAATTCAATTTTCCCCTTTCGTTTCAATTCTCTTTCCTTTATAATTTCAAATATTACAGGGGTAATAAGTAATACATAAATAGTAGATGTAATGGTACCGCCAATTAATGGAATGGTGATGGGCCGCATGATATCACTTCCTACCCCGGTTGCCCATAGAATAGGAATAAGGCCAAACAAACCAACAGATACCGTCATCAGTTTTGGCCGTAATCTTTTTGCAGCGCCTTCAATTACAAATTCTCTGATGATGGCGGGCGTTAATGTTGTATTGGAATTGCCATGCTTTGTTACCATGTTCTGCATCGCTTCATTCAGGTATATCGTCATGAGCATGGCCGTTTCTATGGCCATACCAAACAGTGCAATGAAACCAACTGCTACTGCTACCGACAGGTTTACACCATAGAAATAAACCATGAATACACCGCCGATTAATGCAAAAGGAACTGTTATCATGGTAACCACAGATTCCTTAATTGAATGGTACGTGAAATATAGAACCATAAATATGATGACAAAAACAATCGGCATAATCATGGTTAATGTTTTATTGGCCCTTATCTGGTTTTCCCACTGGCCGCTCCATTCCAGGAAATAGCCTTTGGGCAATTTGGTTATCATCTGGTTCAGTTTCTTCTGGGCTTCCTCAACAGTGCTGCCAAGGTCCCTTTCCCGTACATTAAACAATACCGTTCCCCTGAGCATGGCGTTTTCTGAATTAATCATCGGTGGTCCGTCACTTATTTTTATATCTGCCACAGCTTCCAATGGAATCGGCCCGAAATTCATCGTCTGTACCTGTAATCGCTTCAACGCTTCCATATTATTTCGAAAATCCTGTCCATAGCGGGCATTTACAGAAAACCGCTGGCGGCCCTCGATGGTAGTGGTGAGTTTCATTCCACCCAATGCGCTTTCAATAATTACATTCACGTCATCTACACTCAAACCATATCTTCCAATTTCTTCTCTTTTTATAATGATATCAATGTACTTGCCTCCGGTGATGGGTTCCACGTACAAATCCTTTACACCATCAATCCCGTCCAGTTGCTTTTTGATGGTTTGTGCAAATGCATAAATGGTATCAAGGTTTTGCCCATACACTTTCAACCCAACATCCGTACGGATGCCGGTAGAGAGCATGTTAATGCGATTAATAATAGGTTGCGTCCAGCCGTTGGTTATACCGGGAATTTGCAGCTTTGCATTCAATTCATTGATGATGCCATTTTTTGTCATGCCCTTCCTCCATTCATTCTTAGGTTTCAGCAGGATGATGGTCTCAATCATACTGACAGGCGAATTATCAGTGGCGGTATTTGCCCTGCCTGCTTTTCCCAATACATGCGCTACTTCAGGAACAGTTCGAATTAATTTATCCTGCACCTGCAATATCCTTTTTGCTTCGGAATTTGAAACGTCAGGCAGGGTAACCGGCATGAACAACAAAGAGCCTTCATCCAATGGAGGCATAAATTCAGAACCCAAACGGGTCATCATGATGATACCAACTGTTAATGCAATAAAATTGATTCCTATGGTTGTTTTCCTCCATCGCAAACACCATTTTAAAATGGGTGTGTATATTTTCTCCAGGGTCCTTGTAATTGGGTTGCCGCTTTCAGGTTTTAATTTCCCTCTTAAAAAGAAAGAAATCAATACAGGGGTTAATGTAATTGCCAGGAAGGCATCTATCAGCAGAATAAATGTTTTTGTCCATGCAAGGGGTTGAAATAGTTTTCCTTCCATCCCTGTTAACAGGAACACCGGAAGAAATGAAGCTACCACTATAATAGTGGAATAGAAAACACCGGGTCCTACCTGCTGGGAAGATTTTTCAATGATTTCCATCCTTTCTACAGGTGTAAGCGGGTCCCTATTTCGTTTAAACCATTTTGTCATGTTCATACTTTATTAGCTGTCTTCGTTTTCTGTGTTTGCGCTTCACTGATATACCGGTAGGCATTTTCCACCATTACAATGCCATCATCTACTACCACACCGATGGCCAGTGCAATACCGGTTAATGACATGATATTGGAGGATATGCCAAACATTTGCAGAAATATAAAACCTGCTGCCACGGATATCGGTAATTGAATAAGGATGATTACCGCGCTGCGCCAGTGAAACAGGAATATGAGTACAACAAGGGATACTGCTATTAACTCTTCTATTAATGTGCCTTTTACAGACAGGATCGCCTCCTGTATCAAAGTACTCCTGTCGTAAGATGTTTTAAAAGTGACCCCTTCCGGCAAACCTTTTTCCACTTCTTTCATTTTTTCCTTTACTGCTTCAATTACTTTATTGGCATTTTCATTGTACCTCATTACCACTATACCACCTACTACTTCCCCCTTTCCATCCACATCAAAAATGCCGAGGCGCAAATCGCCACCCATCTGGACACTGCCAATATCTTTTACCCTTACAGGTATTCCTTTGTAATTGCTCAGCGCAATATTCTCCACATCCTCTTTGTTTTTGATATAACCCAATCCCCGGATGATATAAGCCATATCTGCCATTTCAAATTTTCTGCCACCTACATCGTTGTTATTTGCCTTTACCTTGTTCATAATATCCATGAGAGAGATATTGTAATACTGCAACTTTACCGGGTCAACCACCAACTGGTATTGCTTTTCAAATCCGCCAAAAGAAGCTACTTCGGCAACACCGGGAACAGTTTGTAAGGCAAATTTCACATACCAGTCCTGCAAAGCCCTTTGTTCGCCCAAATCCATTTTGGGGGCATCGAGGTGATACCAGAATATATGGCCTACTCCTGTTCCATCGGGACCAAGTGTCGGCGCCACACCCTGCGGCAATAATCTTTGCGCAAAATTCAATCGTTCAAGTACCCTTGTTCTTGCCCAGTAGATGTCTACATTATCCTCAAAAATCACATACACAAAACTCATCCCGAACATGGAAGTACCACGAATGTTTTTAATCTTTGGAATCCCCTGCAGGTTACTCACCAGGGGATAGGTAACCTGGTCCTCTATTACCTGCGGACTGCGGCCCATCCATTCTGTAAAAACGATTACCTGGTTCTCACTCAAATCGGGTATTGCATCAATAGGGTTCTTACTGATGGAGTATAGACCATATCCAAACATACCGGCTGATATGAGCAGTATTATCAACCTGTTTCGCAATGCCAGCTCAATTAGTTTTCGAACCATGCTATTCTTTTAATGATTATTTTATCACTTCCTCCACTGTACCGCAGTTGGGCATTTCTGCACCCAGGTACGGGTTTTTTATTTCTTTTAATTCACTCAGCCACATGGCCCCTTTTTTGTTATCATACATCGGGCAATGGTCATGATAAATAACCCTGCCAGCACCAAAGGCTCTTACCAAATCATATACATCGTTACTCATCATGGAAAAGTGTTCCCGCTGGTGCCTGATATTGCTTCCGTTTTTACCTATATGTTCTGCATGTTCCTTTAAATCATCTTCAATGACATCATATGTTTTTTTCTGTTCAGCCGTTAACAGCGACTTGTCCATTTTTTTCATGGCCCCAGCCATTTCGTCTCCTCCATTGGCGGCTTCACTCCCGTTGTCATTGGCAAGAGCATTTTTTATGTGCAGGTAATGATCAACTGTTTCTTTAATAACTGAAGCAACCTTTGGATCCACGCTGGTATAAGTAACGGCAACAGGTTTCACTTCCTTATCTGCTGGCGCAGTAACAGGCTGCATACTGTCTTTCCCCATCGCACTCATATCATGCGTGGCCTGTTCTTTTTTATTATCGCTATTGTTGCAGGCAGTAAATAACAGCCCTGTAAATAATGCTGAAAAAAGTATCTCTTTCATTATTGCGGTTGTTTAATCAAGGTATTAAATTAGAAATAAGTGTATGCTGCATCAGTCGCATACACTTATGATTTTTGTCTATTTCTATGACTTCATTTTCTTTTTGGTCATCGTTGAATCCATCTTATGGATAGGCATTTTGTGCATGGGCATTCTAGGCATAGTGGAATCCATACCCATGGCATGTTTTTCCTTATGTTTTACCACTAAAGTCATCCCGCATTTAGGGCATTTACCCGGTTTATCCAATACTACTTCCGGATGCATGGTGCAGGTGTATTTTACATGCATCGCTGTATCTTTTTTACTCATTGGCATTTTATCTTTGCCGGTTTGGGCAAATGCTGCAAGTGAAGTGGTTGCCATTACCAGGAGGATGATTACTCTTTTCATTTAAGTGTTATTTTTATGATGAAGAATTAAATACAAAGTCCCGCAATCAGCTTAAGATTGCTTTCTTTGATACTGGCAGCAACCAGGCAATTGTTTGTAGGCAGCGGCATCAGCACTGTACTTTTCTGTTGAATAGCCAATAGATGCAATTTTCTTTTGAATATTATCAATCGCTGCTTTGCTGAATACACCATATGTAACTGTCAGTTGTTTTGTGTTCTCATCCCATACGGCAGATTTTATCCCTTCTACAGAGTAAGCTGCTTTTTCTATTTTATTCTTACACATTTCACATACCCCGTATACTTTAACAGAGGCGGTGCTTATACCAATTGCTCTCTGGGACTTGTCACTTTGTGCACTTACTGATTGAGTGCTTGCGAATGCAATTATCATTGCAAACAATATTCTAATCGTTTTCATTATAATGTTTTTAAAAATTATAAATTGGAGTAAAATTGCTGCAGATACAATAGCAGCATTACCAGGCAGGTAGCCCGGTATAATTCAGGGAGCATGAAATCAAATACGGTAAGTGCAATTGAAAATGTAGATAGGTACGCCCTCACTGTATGGAGGGGCATGGCTAATTGGATTTTCCTCAGTAACTGAAGGAATATCCAGCGCAGGTACTTCTATAATAGAAACAGGTAATGCAACACCCATTAGTGGCATTACTTTAAAGGCAGATTCAGCAGCTTTTTGATCGGTTGTATTTTTGACAAACGTATGCTTGTCATTACAGCAGCTCTTGCCAGTTTTACCCGATTGCTCCATCCCGCATTTCGGGCATGTTTTAGATTCCTTATGACCCAGTCCCCAACCCGCCAGCCTGCCCATGCAATAGTGCAAGTGTATGGTAGCACCG
>Ga0209069_10000987_pt1 | contig 14103 bp, 6 predicted proteins | sample Str013_2_FD_187202 | JGI IMG/M metagenome (GOLD analysis project Ga0209069, IMG submission 187202) | Freshwater sediment microbial communities in response to fracking from Pennsylvania, USA - Straight Creek_MetaG_SC_2013 (SPAdes) (version 2) | ecosystem: Environmental > Aquatic > Freshwater >...
TTATTGTACAGATTCATTGCGCGGATGGTATTTGTGACGAAATCGTTTTCGTAAATAAATATTTAACTGCGCATCTTATTGTAATGATTAATTGTCATTTTAGCATTGGATTGCAAACTAACCTACAAACGATTGACTGAAAATATTACTTATGAACAGTAAGTGCCATCATATTCTGCGGAACCTGTTTACTTTCTCTTTCAATTTGAATCCCCGCACCTGCGATCACCGGATCCGTTCTATAAAATTACAATCTTTTTTCACTGCAACACCCGGTACCGGTAAACGGACCGGCACCTTATATTCAAGATAAAATATTACATTTTACAGTTAATATAATACAATCATGAACACGCCGCATTTTGAAGCAGTATCACTTAAAAACCTTGACGATTGGGAGAACGATCTCCTGCGCCGCTACCCCGACCCCGAAGCCATTGCAAAAGACAAGGCAACGGAAGCTTACCGAAATTATGAGGAGCCGGCAAGGGACACCGTAAAGGAATTCTACCGCCTGAACCATACTTACCAGACTTATGACTTTGTGCAGCAAAAAAAAGCAGATTACCTGCAATTTGATAAAAAAGAAATGCCTGTCTGGGATGCTTTCCGGTTTTTAAACCAATTGGTAGATGATTCTGATCCCGATACCGATCTTGACCAGTTTCAGCACCTGCTGCAAACTTCAGAAGCCATTCGCAGGGATGGCCATCCCGATTGGATGGTACTGGTAGGACTGATGCACGATATGGGTAAAGTGCTTTGCCTGTTTGGCGAACCGCAATGGGCCGTAGTAGGCGATACATTTCCTGTTGGCTGCGCCTATTCTGGCAAAGTTGTATACGCTGAATACTTTACCAGCAATCCCGATTTCAACAACCCCCTTTACAATACAAGCAATGGCATTTACCAGCAGGGTTGCGGCTTGCGCAATGTAGACATGTCCTGGGGACACGATGAATATGTTTACCAAATTATGAAAGACCGCATACCGGAACAAGGCTTATACATGCTGCGCTATCATTCCTTTTATGCCTGGCACCGCGAAGGTCAGTATGAACACCTGCTGGATGATCACGACCGTGAAATGCTGGCATGGGTAAAATTGTTTAACCCGTACGACTTGTATTCTAAAAACCCCGAACCGCCAGACTGGAACCAGCTACGCCCCTATTACGAAGCACTGGTAAAAAAATATTTGCCGGAAACATTGAAATTCTAATCTGCACCCACTAAACCATTACTGCCTGGTATAAAACATACCCGGAAAGACTTTGCCCTGGTACTACTGTTAACATGGAAACAGTTTGCCGCAGGGGATTTTTTAAACCAAGTGTTTTAAGTGTTAAACCGACAATTAATTTCGATGGCCTTTAAACCAATTCAAACTAAAATTGCGATTATGAAATTGTTTTGCCAGCTTTTAAGTAAAGCTAAACTCAGCCACCTCCTGGTTCTTTTTGTTTTGATGCCAGTGTTTATGCTGGCACAAGCACCAGAAAAAGAAATTAAGGGAACTGTTACCAATGCCAAAGGGGCGCCTGCCGCAGGTATTACGGTATCCGTAAAGGGTACAAAAAAATCAAAAGCCACCAATGCCGATGGCAGCTTCGCCATATTGGCAAAAGAAGGAGATGTACTGGTCTTTAGTGGCATTTCTTCAGAAACCAGGGAGATGACGGTGACCACGCAAAACTTGTACAGTGTTGCGCTGTTAGATGCATCGGCCACACTGGGCGACGTAGTGGTAGTGGGTTATGGAAAAAGTTCGCGCAAAACCCTTACCAGCGCCATCACCACGGTAAGACCCGAAGATTTGAACAGGGGCGCTATCAGCGATGTGGGGCAATTGCTACAGGGTAAAGTGCCAGGCCTTAACATTACTGCCAGCGGCGATCCCAACAGGAATGCAGCAGTAATTTTGCGCGGTGCATCTACTATTAACAGCCCGGGCGGCCCTTTTTATGTAATTGATGGCGTTCCGGGCGCAGACATTTCATTGATTGCACCCGATGACATTGCTTCCATAGATGTATTAAAAGATGCAGCTGCCACAGCTATCTATGGCAACCGCGCTGCCAGCGGTGTTATTATGGTTACCACAAAAAGAGGAAAGAAAGGACAGATGCAGGTTTCCTACAACGGATATGTGGGCATGGAAAAAGTGGCCAGCCAATTAAAAATGATGGATGCCGGCCAGCTGCGGGCCTTCCTTACAAAAAACAGCCTTGCTTTTACACCGGCAGATGACAAAGGCGCCAGCACCGACTGGCAAAAGTCTATCGAAAGAAATTCAGCCGTTTCTACCAATCACAATATTTCTTTCAGCGGTGGTACAGACCACAGCAATTACAGTGCAAGCCTTAACTACATCAACAAAGAAGGTATACTGCAGCACAGCAATCTAAGCCGTGTTATTGCAAGACTGGCCATTGAGCAGTATGCTCTGGATGATAAAGTAAAGTTTGGATTGAACGTATCTAATGCTAACAGCAATGCCGATGATATTGCCTACCGCAATACCGTGTTGCTGCAATCAGCCCTCTACCTGCCAGTGTCGCCCATACAAAATGCAGACGGCTCTTACTTTGAAAATTTTACCAAATCAGGTTATTACAACCCGGTAGCGATGCTGAACAACAGTACGCTGAACACAAAAACAAACAACCTGATAGCCAGCTTTACCACCCAGGTGAAATTGCCATTTGGGCTGACTTACGATATCAACCTGTCTTACCAGAATTCAACTTCATTGCAGGGTGTTTACTTTACCAAATATTTTACCAGCAAGTACAACAGCATGTACGATAACCCCGACCCTGCTTTCTCGGGTCATACCCTGCAAACATTTGGTACCAACGGACAGGCCGGAAGAAGTTCTTACCAGAACACCGCCAAGCTGGCCGAAAACTATCTTACCTGGAACAGGAAGTTTGGCGATCATTCCATCAATGCTGTGGTAGGCTATTCATGGCAGGAAAATGTAAGCGGAGATGGTTTCCAGGCCTCAACTTCTAATTTCCCGGTCGACAATATCAGCTACCTCAATTTTGCATTGAGCAATCCGTATGCTACATCTGCATTCCGCATCAATTTTGGTGCAGATGGCATCTACCAGAAAACACGTTTGATTTCTGATTTTGGAAGACTGAATTACAATTACAAAGAAAAATATCTTTTACAAGGTTCTATCCGGAGAGACGGCAGTTCTGTATTTGGCGCCAACAACTACTGGGGTTATTTCCCCGCCGGCGCCATTGCGTGGAGAATTGCCCAGGAAGATTTTATGCAGTCTCAACACATTTTTTCTGACTTGAAACTGCGAGCCAGCTATGGTGTTACAGGTAATTCATCCGGCTTTAACGCCTATTCTGCGCAGGTTATCTCTGGTGGCAGCCTGGGCAATTATAATTACAATGGCATTCTTACCAGCGCATTGGGCGCCACACAGGCCGCCAACCCCAACCTCAAATGGGAAAAAACAGCCACCACCAATATCGGTATTGATTTTGCTGTGCTGAAAGGAAAACTGAATGTTTCATTTGACTGGTACAATAAAAATACCACCGGTATGATTTACGCATATGCAGTAGATCCCATCCTGATTCCGGCGGGCAGAATTGTTGCCAACGGTGGCAGCATCAACAATAAAGGCATTGAGCTTTCCTTGAATGCAACACCAGTTACCAATAAAAACTTCAGCTGGACCAGCAGTTTAAACCTGGCGCACAATACCAACAAAATTACCAGCCTTACCAATCCGCTGTTTGCCGGCGGCGACTCTGTTCGGGTTGGTTTTCCCGAAGGGGCCGGACAATCGGGCAGTTCGCTGCAGCTGCTGAAAGTAGGGCATCCCATCGGCCAGTTCTTTACTTTGCAGTACGATGGTAAGAATGCAGCCGGTATCTCCCAGTACATAGATGCCAGTGGCAAATCCACCATCACACCGGTGAGTGGCGCCGATTACCATTACCTCGGCGATGCACAACCGAAATTGCTGCTGGGCTGGTCAAACAATTTCAGGTATAAGAATTTTGATCTGAATATCTTCCTGAGAGCTGTATTTGGCAATAAGATATTCAATGCCACCCGTGCAGACCTGTTCAGGCCTTCTACCGCGCAGTACACCAATATACTGGTGGATGCCGGCAACGAAACCACCGCCGATATCAATTCTTACCGGTATTCTTCCAGGTTTATTGAAAGCGGCAGTTACCTGCGCTTCGACAATGCCACACTGGGTTACAATTTTAAAAACATCAGCCATTACATCAAAACGCTGCGCCTGTATGCATCGGTTAACAATCTTTTTGTTATCACCGGGTTTAAAGGTGTAGACCCCGAAGTGAACCAGGGCGGTATTGCACCGGGTATAGATTACAACAACTTCTATCCCAAGACACGTACATTTTTGTTTGGCGCAAATGTTTCTTTCTAATTAAACCCATTTTAAAAATAGTATCATGAAAAGGTTATTAAAATATATCAGCATACCGCTACTGCTTACAGGCATCTTTGCATCCTGTCATAAGATTGAAGTGCCGGTAACCACCGAATTAACACCCAGTGTTTTTCCGCAAGACTCTACACAGTTTATCCAGGCATCGGGGCCCGCATACGTTGCGTTGCGCGGTAACTGGTCTACCGAATATTTCTTTCAGCAATGCTACAGTACAGAAGAAGGCATTATGGAAGCACGTGGCGGTAACTGGTTCGATGGATCGCAAAACAAAGACATGCATTACCATAGCTGGACAAAAGACAATCCCTATGTCAATTCAAACTGGGGTTGGCTGGCTACCATTATTGGTACCGTTAACCAGAGTTCTTCTGTGTTAAAACAGGCCATGCCCGAAGGCGCTGCCAAACAAACCAACCTGGCCGAACTGAAAATGGTAAGGGCACTGGCGTATTTTATGATGATGGACAATTATGGCAATGTGCCGCTGGATACCGTGTACGGAGATTTTACTCCTCATACCAATGTGCCCCGTGCGCAGGTATTTACCTGGCTGGAGAATGATATCAAATCCTGCATTCCTTACCTCAATACCAACGTCAATACCTATACGTACGGACGGCCCACCGTGTACATGGCCTATGCCCTGCTGGCAAAAATGTACCTGAATGCAGAATACTATACCAGCACGCCACGTTACAACGATTGCATTGCGGCCTGCGATTACCTCATCAATTCCGGTAAGTTTAACCTGGCCACCATGGCCAATTACCTGCAGATGTTTTATCCCACCAACGGTCCAACAGCACCCGGCAGTAAAGACGAATTTATTTTCGCCATTCCTTTTGATGCAACCTCATCTGGTTTCTTTGGAAGGTCGGCCAATTACAAAGCACGGTATGATGTACCCCGTTCCATGGGGCAGGTATCTGCCGGCGCCGGTTTTAATTTTTTCAGCATACCCTATACACCGGGTGGCCCGGCCAGTACCCTGCCCGAGTTTTATGCCAACTTTAATGATGCCAATGATATCAGGAACAAACAATGGCTTACCGGTCTGCAATTCCGCGCCGATGGCGTAACGCCCATCAATGTTACTACTACCAATCTTGGCTACGACCAGTTTTACAACGGGCCCAGTCCGTCTGCGCCTTATACCTACCAGGTAAACCTTACACCCAATATTGTGCTCCGGCAAAGTGTGCCATCATTTGATGCGGGCAACGATGAAATTGCCTGGAACATGGGTTACCGCAATATCAAATTCTATCCCGATGCTACTTCTTTATCGAGGAACCAGAACAACGATGAACCGGTATTCCGCTATTCAGACATTATACTCATGAAAGCAGAGTCTATCCTGCGCGGCGGTACTGCTACCGGTGGCGCAACAGCGCTTTCATTGGTCAACCAGCTCAGGGCCGTGCGTACCACATCGGCCCCGCTGGCAACCGTTGACCTGCCCTTTCTCTTTGCAGAACGCAGCCGCGAGTTTGCCTGGGAAGGATGGCACCGCAACGATGTTATCCGCTTTGGTAAATATGAAAACAACTGGGGTTTTAAAACAGATGCCAGTACCTACAAAAGAATATTCCCAATACCCACTTCGGCCTTTGCAGTAAACCCTGCACTGGTGCAGAACCCGGGTTATTAATCGTTTTTCATACAGCAAGAGTTATCAATCAATCACCCCGGGGTTTTCCAGCCCCGGGATTTTTTTACAGTGATTTATTTGAGATCGCCTGAATTGATCAGATGGTCTTAGTTTTGGTACAGGTTAGCATCCGCAAATGAGCTTTCATCAATAAAACATTCCTTATGAGACCAGGAATCGTATTGCTTGTATTGATTTTATCCGCACCGTTCCTGCAGGCGCAATTGAATACGGCAGCAGCAAAAGCATTGTTGCAACGCACCCTGCCCGCACATGCGGCACAATTTGCCATTGAGCCATTGCCCGCCGCCAACGGAAAAGATCTGTTTGAAGTGGAATCCCGCAACAACAAGATTGTATTGCGTGGTAATAATGGCGTGGCCATTGCATCGGCCCTCTATTATTACTTAAATGAATATTGTCATTGCCAGATTACCTGGAACGGCGTAAATAAAAAACTGCCCGCAGTATTGCCAAAGCCCGTAAACAAATGGCGCCAGTCTACTCCTTACCAGTACCGCTACTATATGAATTACTGCACGTTTAATTATAGTATGAGCTGGTGGGACTGGAACCGTTGGGAAAAAGAAATTGACTGGATGGCGCTGCACGGCATCAATATGCCACTGGCCATTACCGGCGAAGAATACACCTGGTACCTGCTGTACAAAGACATGGGCTTTACCGACAATGATTTAAAAGATTTCTTTTGCGGCCCTTCTTATTTCTCCTGGTTCTGGATGGGTAACCTCGACGGATGGGGTGGCCCCCTGCCGCTTAGCTGGATGAAAAGCCATTTTGCCCTGCAGCAAAAAATAATTGCAAGGCAAAGGGCATTGGGCATGAAACCCGTGCTGCCCGCATTTACCGGCCATGTACCTGCTGCCTTTAAAAAGAAATTCCCCCATGCAAAACTAAAAGCGAGCAACTGGACCAATGGTTTTGGCGATACCTATATACTGGATGCCGGCGATTCTTTGTTTGCTGCCATTGGTAAAAAGTTTTTGCAGAAACAAACCCAAATGCTGGGCACCGATCACTTGTACAGTGCAGATACTTTTAATGAAAACGAACCATCGTCTGACGATCCTGCATTTTTAAGCAAGCTAAGTGCAAGGGTATACGAAGGCATGCGGCAGGCCGATACTGCGGCAATATGGGTAATGCAGGGATGGTTGTTTTACAGCGATCGTAAATTTTGGAAAGAAGCACAAACCGCTGCATTGCTGAAAGCTGTGCCGGATGATAAAATGCTGCTGCTGGATCTGGCCACCGAGATTGAACCCGTATGGAAACGCACCGCGGCTTTTTACGGCAAACCCTGGATTTGGAATATGCTCAACAATTTTGGGGGCAATACCAACTTGTTTGGCCGCATGGAAACCGTGGCCACCGAACCCGCCAAAGCTTTGCAGGATGCTGCCAGCGGGCAAATGAAAGGCATTGGCCTTACCATGGAAGGCATTGAACAAAACCCGGTATTGTACGAACTGATGCTGCACAATACCTGGCGCAATGAAGCCATTGATCTTGACAAATGGTTACCACAATACCTGCGCAACCGTTACGGCAGCAATAATGCCGGTGCAATGGAAGCCTGGCGCATCCTTCGCAAAACAGTGTATGCGGTACCGGCAGATAAATACATCCGCGATGGAGCAGAATCCATCATCCAGGGCAGGCCCACTTTTGATTCGCTGACACGCTGGACGAAAACAACCCTCAATTACAACGCACCCGATCTTTTGCCCGCATGGGATGCATTGATAAAAGCAGCCGCCGCTTGCAGCAACAGCGATGGCTTTCAGTATGATTTGGTGGATCTTACCCGCCAGGTGCTTGCCAATTATGCATTGCCCCTGCAACAACAATTTGTAACAGCCGCTAAAAACAACGATGCGGAAGCGTTTAAAAATTACAGCCACCAGTTTCTGCAACTGATAGACGATATGGATCAGTTGCTGGCCACCCGAAAAGATTTTATGCTGGGCCCCTGGATTGCCGATGCACGCAAATGGGGCAACACAGCGGCAGAAAAAGCATTGTATGAAATGAATGCCAAAGACCTTATCACCCTCTGGGGCAATGCCAATAGTCCATTGCATGAATATGCCTGCCGGCAATGGAGCGGACTGCTGCAGGACTTTTACAAACCAAGATGGCAGCAATTCTTTGCCGCCATAACAACAGCTATGCAACAGGGCAAACCAATGGATATGGCCGGCTTTCAAAAAGACATTGCGCAATGGGAATGGCATTGGGTGAACCAGCGAAAAGACTACCGGTTAAACACAAGCGGCAATAGCATTGCCGTGGCAACGATATTGTACCAAAAATACCGGCAAAAAATACAGCAGGCCTATCCTTAAAAGTCCGGCAACAACAAATTCTTTCATTTATTCATTATTGGTTATGAAAAAAACATTCCTTTACTTCCTGGCACTCCTGTTAACCGGCACCGCCGTATTTGCGCAGTCTAAAATATTTAACATTCAAGACTATGGTGCAAAAGGAGACGGACAAACTTATAATACCAACGCCATACAGCAGGCCATTGATGCGGCCCATGCCAGCGGCCGTGGCACCGTGCTGGTACCAGCGGGTGATTTCTTAACCGGTGTTATACAAATTAAATCCGGCGTTACCCTGCGCCTGGAGGAACATGCTAACCTTTTGGGCAGCGCCAGGCGGGCAGACTATGGCCCTTCCAACGCATCGGCATTAATTGTTGCCAGCAACCAGCACCATATTGGCATCGTGGGCAAGGGCACTATCAATGGCCAGGGCCCCGAACTGCTGAAAGACATTTATACAATGCTGAATGCCGGCACCCTGCAAGACAGTGAATGGAAAACAGAAAATCCCTGGCACCAGGTAAGGCCCGAAGAAAGAAACCGTCCCAAGATCATTGAATTCATCAACTGCGATACCATTGCCATCAAAGGCATTTCCATCAGGGACGGGCTTTGCTGGGTACAGAATTATAAAAACTGTTCCAACCTGGTGGTAGACAGCATCTTTGTTGAAAGCAATATTTTCTGGAACAACGACGGCATCGACATTGTGGATTGCAGGAATGTGAACGTCACCAATTCTTTTTTTAATGCCGATGACGATGGCATCTGTTTAAAATCGGAAGACCGGCACCGTGTTTGCGAAAACGTGTATATCGCCAACTGCCGCATCCGTTCCAGCGCCAGTGCTTTAAAATTTGGAACGGCTTCACACGGCGGTTTTAAAAACATTACCGTACGCAATATCACGGTGTACGATACCTACCGCTCTGCCATTGCGCTGGAAGCCGTAGATGGTGGCATCCTGGAAGATGTAGACATCCGGAATGTAACGGTTACCAATACCGGCAATGCCATTTTTATCCGCCTGGGCCACCGCAACAAAGATTCGGTTATCAGCAAAGTACGCCGTATCCATATTGCCAATGTAAAAGCGGCTATCCCTGCTGGTAAGCCAGACAAAGGCTATCCCATGGAAGGGCCTGCCCTGCGTTACCCGCACAATGTGTTTCCGGCTACCATTGCGGGTTTGGCCGGCCACCCGGTAGAAGATGTGGTGCTTGACAGTATTGAGATAGTGTATGAAGGCGGCGCCAGTAAAGACAGCGCCTTTCTCAATCCCGATTCATTGTCGCTGATCCCGGAAAATGCAAAAGACTACCCGGAGTTTTCCATGTTTGGAGAATTGCCCGCCTGGGCTTTTTATGGCCGCCATATTGCCGGCCTGCAAATAAAAAACAGCACGGTAAAGTATGAGAAACAAGACTTCCGTGCGGCAATGTTGTTTGATGATGTTAACGGATTGCAATTGCAAAAGATAAACATCGCCTCCGGCAAAAATTCGCCCGTAATTGTTTTACACGCAGTAAAAAAACCTTTGCTAAAAGCCATCCGGCTTCCGTTTCAAAGCAAACAGGCCATTAAAATCAGCGGTACAAAATAAAGGAGGATGCAAAACGACGCAAGCCTCCCGGCATGATTGTTCAATACCACTGTTTGTTGCGCTAAGCAATAAAAAACCGGCGGCACATTTAGTACCGCCGGTTTTCTTTTCAGTAATCTACATTTGTGTTATTGTCTTTTTCTCCGGGGTCGGTCCAAAGCGTGGTTACTATGCCGGCCAGCTGTTGCGACATGCCCGCCAGTGCATCAATCTTTGCACGTTGATCGGGTGGCATTTTTTCATCGCCGGCAAAATGTGCCATGATGCCATTCCTGAATAATGGTGCGGCATAACTTGCCACCGGTGCAGGTGCACCCAGTAAGTTGCTGAGGTAGTAATTAAAATAACCATCCAGGTGACCCGATAGAAAGAGCGTTGAGTAATCCGTAAAATTCAATCCCCCTGGCAGCGTTGCAGCAATCGACTGCACATGATTGGTCTTTACTTCCAGCTTATTGCTCTTCATGGTTACTATCCGGTAAGGGATGGGTGCCGTTACCAGTGAACCGGTTTGTATATCGTACAGTTTATTGCCATTGTAGGTATATGACGCAATATCGTTGGCATGGTAATGCCCGGTAAAGATCAGTTTCAACCCTGCATCCATCAATGTATTGGTTACGTTTTGCCAATCGTCTATCACATAGCCCGGATCCAATTGCGATTGACCGGTATAATGTTCAATCAGGTTGTGGTGCATCATCGCAAATATTTCCTGGTGCTGCTGTTTGGCTTTAGCAATCTGCGTCATTATCCAGCCAAGTGTTTCGGGCTTAATTTTTCCTGCGGCAATATCACCGGAAGGGCCGTATTCATCGTATTTGCAGGCATCAATACCAATCATACGCAAGCCGGGTTGCAATTGTGCTACATAGCTGAGTGAGCTGGCATCCCTTGCAATGGCCGAATTGTAGCCAAAGTTGCCATAGATATTGGCGAAATCAGTTTTTGAAGTCATCTCCACCGGAAAATCATTGTCGCCAATGTATTTTTTGGCTTTGGCATTATTGATGTCGTGATTGCCGGGTACTACATACACCTGTATACCGTTTTCGCGCAGCTGGTTAAAGAAACCGGCCATGGCCTGGTGGCCTATCTTTTCTCCATCTTTGGTAATATCGCCCGGAACCAGTAGTATATCTGGCTTCTCCTCTTTTAGGGTGGCCATCACCTGCCGCCAGATGGGGTCGCTAAATTCTACCAGTTTGGGATCCTGGTTTAAATAATTTAGAAATGCTGCCCCGGTTGCTCCGCCCGGACCCAGCAATGAGGGGTGCATATAATGGATATCAGACACCACGGCAATTCTTAGGTGCCCGCCCGGAATATAACCACCACCATGCGCATTGTAATTGATAGGATTTTTTGTGCAGGACTGCAGCAACAGCCCCGTAGCCAATACCAGCAGGGTTAATTTCTTTTTCATAATAGAAGTTTTAAGTTTAAAAATCTTTTATGAAACTACCATCGGTCTACCCCGTCTCCTAATTGATAATTGCGCCTGCTTGCAAAGCACTGGCATATATTGCAAAATGAAATGACAAGGAGAAACCCCTCCGCAAAAAATGCAAAACGGGGCTAAAAGCCAGGTTACAGCAGTATATATTGCGAAAATATATGGCGCCGCAAGCAAACCCCGCGAAAGAAAAAAGCGCTGCTATTATTGTACAGACTTGCCTGCCATGCTAACCGATAACGCCTTGCCGCTATAGACAATGCTGCTGTTGGCTTTTGCTGTTGGGGCAATGCCTGCGCCCTGTGTGCCATTTACCAAAACGATATTGAAAACCCTGCGCTGCAACATGCCTGTAAAACTGCCCTTTCTGTCAGATATGGTTAGCTGTCTTGTTTTGTCATTCCATTTAAAGCTGAAGACGGCATACCGGCCCTTTTCATAATTGTAATTGTCGTTTTCATCTTCATACAATTCAAACTGGCCGTCTGCACCGGTATAGATGCGTAGTTCTATACTGTCTGCCGGTTTCGCAGTGGCGTACTCCATTACCCGGCCCATGGGCACAATGGCCCCCGCTTTTACATACAGCGGAATGATATTGATGGGCGCAGCCGCTGCAATGGTCTGTCCGCCCTTGTACAGTTGGCCCGTCCAGAAATCGTACCAGCTGCTGTTGCCGGGCAGGTATACATTGCGGGTGCTTTTGCCACTGGCAGCATTGGCGCCACTGTACAATTGTTCGGTTACCGGGTTTACCAGCAAAGCCGGGCCAAACATGTATTGATCGGGAATGTGGTATACCGCTGTGTCTTTCGGAAAATCAAAAGCCAGTGCACGCATCATGGTATAATTTTCTTTGGTTACCCGACCAGCCAGCGAATAGATATAAGGCAGGAGGCGGTAGCGCAATTGGTCATAATCCAGCAATGTCTTTTTGGTAGCATCGCTCCAGTTTTTTGAAAACAAGGCCCGCTCCCCTTTTCCGTGTATGCGAAAGATGGGACAGAATACACCAAACTGAAACCAGCGGGTAAACAATTCCTGTTTATCGGGCTGCGACCAGTCGGGCGCCGTCCAGTGAAAATGATAACCGCCAGTATCCGATGTCCAGTAAGGAATACCCGACGCACAGGCATTGATGCCCTGCGGCACTTGTATTTTAAATGATTCAAAACTGCAACTGATGTCTGACGACCAGAGCGTGGCGGCATTGCGCTGTTCTCCGGCAAACGATTGGCGGATCAAAAAGAAAGCCCTTTTACCGGGAATATCCCTTCTCCATCCTTTGTAGAGTCCCTTGCTGTGTTCCAGCGAATAGGTATTGAAATAATCGATGCCCTTGCCCACGGAGAAATTGGCCTTGCGCCGTTCATCCAGCAAAGCACCGTTATCGGGTTCACATTGGTCTACCCACCAGGCATCCCATCCATAACGTTTTACAAGGCTGTCGCGTGCCTGTTGCCAGTACAACTCCCTGGCCCTTGCGTTGTGCGCATCATAATAGGTGTCGAATGTATGCGTTACCACATTGTCCCAGGTGATACTGGTAAGGCCGCCTGTTTTTTGCAACGCATCAAAATTGGGTGTACCTGTTCCAAACACCGGCCAGATGGAGATCATGGCATGCAGGTTGGCCTGGTGCAGTTCATCTACCAGTGCTTTGGGGTTGGGATAACGCTCCTGCTTCATCACATGCGATCCAATGGGCAATGGATCCCAGTAATACCAATCCTGCACAATGGCGTCTACCGGAATATGGTTGTTGCGGTAATTGTTTTTCACTTCAATGATTTCCTGCTGACTCATATAGCGGTCCTGCGATTGAAAAAGTCCGAATGCCCATTTGGGAAACATGGGTGCTTTGCCGGTTGTTTGCCGGTAGAGATCGATAACCCGATCCAGACCGGGGCCATAAAAGAAATAGTAGTTTACTTCTTTGCCACTTTCAGAAACATATTTAAAGATTCCTTTTTCTGATCCATAAAATTGAGAAGCAGCGTAATTGTCCCAAAGCAGTCCATAGCCTTTGGTAGAAAGCAATACGGGTATGGCACCGGTTAAATATTTTATCGTCAGGTCCTGGTCGCGGCCTTTGTAATTCATGGCGCCGGAATCGATGGGATGGCAACCGAGGCCAAACAATGCTTCATCATCGGGCGAAACAAATGTGGTACTGCAGCTATAGGTGGCAATGCCCGCCACGGTTTGTGGCTGCATGTTTTTGTTCTGTTCTTTTTCTTCGCTGGTAATGGGCATTCCGCTTTTGGTAAAATAGCCAATGCAGCCGGTTATGCTGTTTATTTTTAGTTGCAGCTTTGCAGTTTCAATCACAATCTCGCGGCCCGTTTGTTTTACTTCAAAAGGAACATGCACATTAAACGGGTTGTTCACCACCAGTGAATGTTCGGGTTGCAAAGAATCCAGCTTGCTGTATTTAACCTGTATTATATCGGCGGCGCATATGCGAATTTTCATCAGCCCCTTGTTTAATGAGAAGCGTACGCCATCGGCCTGTTTTTCATAACTGGGTATGGGCGATTGCGCCATGCCGGCACAGGCCATTAATAAACACAAGCC
>Ga0209069_10000988_pt1 | contig 14100 bp, 18 predicted proteins | sample Str013_2_FD_187202 | JGI IMG/M metagenome (GOLD analysis project Ga0209069, IMG submission 187202) | Freshwater sediment microbial communities in response to fracking from Pennsylvania, USA - Straight Creek_MetaG_SC_2013 (SPAdes) (version 2) | ecosystem: Environmental > Aquatic > Freshwater >...
GGGAGAAGGTGCCCCGGAGGGGCGGATGAGGGGTCTTTGCCCGGTCGAACTTGCAGCCCCCTCACCTGTCGCTGCCGCGACATCCTCTCCCAAGGGAGAGGAAAGAAAGATGCGCCGTGTCGTAGTTGCGGGCTTTTCTTCCTTCTCCCTCGGGAGAAGGTGCCCCGGAGGGGCGGATGAGGGGTCTTTGCCCAGTGTAAAGACGCTGAATTGAATTGCCCAGTACGCGCGCGCTTCTCAACCGCTGCTTTTCCTGGCCTCATCCGCAAGTCTGCGGCACAATCGGCGGGTCTTGATCCTGCTCCGCCCCACGAGCCGCACCATGTCGCTCCTTGCCCTGATCCCGTCCGCCGGCACCTTCATGGGGGTCAGCCTCACGGGCTCGCCATGGCCGGGGCTCACGTTCTGGCTCGCTGCCGGCTACCTGCTCGGGTCGATCCCGTTCGGTTTGATCCTGACCCGGGCAGCCGGGCTCGGCGACGTGCGCAAGATCGGCTCGGGCAACATCGGCGCCACCAACGTGCTGCGCACCGGCCACAAGGGCCTCGCCGCCGCCACGCTGCTGCTCGATGCGCTCAAGGGCACCGCCGCCGTGCTGCTCGCCAAGACTCTTCTGTTCTGGCCGTGGGCACCCGTTGCGACCGACCTGCCGGCGGCCAGCTTCGCGGCCATCTTCGCGCCGCTCGCCATGCTCGCCGCCGGGTTCGCGGCGTTCATCGGCCACCTCTACCCGGTGTGGCTCGGCTTCAAGGGCGGCAAGGGCGTTGCCACCTACATCGGCGTGCTCATCGGCCTTGCCTGGCCGGCCGCGCTGATCTTCTGCGCGGTGTGGCTCGCGGCCGCCGCGCTCACCCGCTATTCCTCGCTTGCCGCGCTCATCGCGAGCGGGTCGACGCCGGCCGTCCTGGTGGCGCTCGGCCGCCCGCCGCAGCTCGCGCTCGCCTTCGCGGTGATGTCGATCCTGCTGTTCTGGCGGCACCGCGACAATATCCGGCGGCTGCTGGCGCACACGGAAAGCCGCATCGGCGGCAGCAAGGCAGCAGCCCGGCAGACAGGTACGTCGACGGTGGAATGACGCGATGGCGATGCTCACCGACGCCCAGCGGCTGGCCTGGCTGCGCCTGATCCGCGCCGAGAACGTGGGCCCGGTCACATTCCGCGAACTGATCAATCACTACGGCGGCGCGGAGGCGGCGCTGGCGGCCCTGCCCACTCTGTCGCTGCGCGGCGGGCGTGGCCGGCCGGTGCGCATCCCAACCCGTGCCGAGGCGGAAGCGGAGCTCGCGGTGGCATCGCGAGCCGGCGCGCGGCTGGTGGCGCTCGGCGAGGCGGGCTATCCGCCGCTGCTCGCCAATATCGAGGCCCCGCCGCCGCTGCTCTATGTCAAGGGCGTCGCCGCGTTGCTGGAACGGCCGGTGATCGCCATCGTCGGCGCCCGCAACGGCTCGGCCGCGGGCCAGCAGATGACGCGCCTGATCGCCGATGGGCTCGGCCGCCAGGGGCTCGTGATCGCCTCGGGCCTGGCGCGCGGCATCGACGGCGCCGCCCACCGCGCCGCGCTCGAACGCGGCACGGTCGCGGTGGTGGCCGGCGGCATCGACGTGATCTATCCCCCCGAGCACGCCGAGCTGACCGCCGAGATCGGCCGGCGCGGCCTCATCATTTCCGAGTTGCCGCCGGGATTTCAGCCGCGTGGCGTCGATTTCCCCCGCCGCAACCGCATCATTTCCGGTATGGCGCACGCACTCGTCGTGGTGGAAGCGGCGCGCCGTTCGGGCACGCTCATCACCGCCCGCTTCGCCGCCGAGCAGGGCCGCGAGGTGCTGGCGGTGCCGGGCCATCCGCTCGACCCGCGCGCCGAGGGCACCAACCGGCTGATCCGCGAGGGCGCAACCCTGGTGACCTCGGCGGCAGACGTGATCGAGGCGGTGATGCCGCTGCTGGGGCGGGCGAGCGGAACCGTGGAGCCGCCCGCAGCGCGTGAAATGTCCGGCGAGCCGCCGCCCGCGCCCGGTGGCGAGGGCGATGCCGACGACATCACGCGCGTGCTGGCGGTGCTGGGTCCGGCTCCGGCCGCGGTCGATGCGATCGTGGCGGCGAGCGGGCTCCCGATCCGCCGGGTCCGCATCGTGCTGATCGAGCTGGACCTGGCCGGGCGCATCGAGCGCCATGGCGGCAACCTGATTTCGCTCAGGGTCGCGGATGGGACCTGAGCGGACCGGCACGACAGCCAGGGGTGGTTGCATCCGACTGACATCGGTTGCATGGTTGCGCTCGAACACATGCGAGTCCACCAGAAGTCGGCCTTCCCATGACGTTTGACGGCATCCGGCCCATCGATTGCGACGTGCATCCAGCGCTCCCCGGCCTCAAGACGCTGCTGCCGTATCTGGATGCGCATTGGCGCGAGGTCGTCGTGCAGCGCGGCGTGCACGAGCTGAACTCGATCAGCTATCCCGACAACGCACCCATCACTGCCCGTGCGGACTGGCGCCAGCGGGGCAAGCGCCCCGGCACGGACCTCGCCCACCTGCAAAGCGCGGCGCTCGCCCCTTACGATACCCAGATCGCCATCTGCAACTGCCTCTACGGCGTGCAGCTGCTGTTCAGCGAGGACATGGCCGCCGCCTTCGCCCGCGCGCTCAACCAATGGATGGCCGAGGAATGGCTCGATCGTGATGCCCGGCTCAGGGCGTCGATCGTGGTGCCGGTGCAGAACGTCGAGATGGCGGTCGCGGAGATCGAGCGCTGCGCACCCGACCGTCGCTTCGTGCAGGTGCTGCTGCTGGTGATGGGTGACACGTTGCTCGGCAAGCGCCAGCATTGGCCGATCTACGAGGCGGCGGTGCGTCACGGCCTCACGATCGGCATTCACGCCGGCAGCAGCTACCGCCATCCGGTGACCACGGTCGGCTGGCCCTCCTACCACACCGAGGACTACGCGGCGCAGGCGCAGGGGTTTCAGTCCCAGCTCGCCAGCCTGGTCTGCGAGGGCGTGTTCGCCAAGTTTCCCGCCTTGAAGGTGGTGCTGCTGGAATCCGGCTTCACCTGGCTGCCGCCGTTCCTGTGGCGGCTCAACAAATCCTGGAAGGGCCTGAAGCTGGAAGTGCCCTGGCTCGACCGCCCGCCCGCCGAGATCGTGCGCGAGCATGTCCGTTTCAGCCTGCAGCCGTTCGACGGCCCGTCCGATCCTGCCGCCGTCGAAAAACTGATGGAGCACATGGGCTCGGACCGGCTGCTGCTGTTCTCCACCGACTATCCGCACTGGCAGTTCGATGGCGAGGCCCCGTTGCCCGAAGGTTTGCCAAAAAACCTCATTCGCAAGATACTGCTCGACAACCCGCGCGAAACCTATCCAAGATTGACGCCATGACCACAACACTCGAAGAACTCAGCCGCCGCGTCACCGCCCCGGAGGCGGCGCAAAACGACACTGTTGTCACCTTGAAGTGGACGGTATCTCAGCTGGCGCAAATCAAAGCAATGCAAGACGAGCACACGCTCCGGCTCGACCAGTTGCAGCGGGACATGACATTGCTGCGTGCAGAGGGCACACAAACGCGGGTCGAGCTCAGATCGCTGCGCGATGAACTCCCCACCATCGTCGGCGACGTGGTTCGCGCCGTATTCGCCGCGCGCGACACACGCAAGTGAGACTCCCGATTTTGTTAGCCGAGGAGACGTCATGAACACCGATGTCATCGAACGCAAAGCCCGCAGCACCGCGGCCGACACCCGGCTCGGCATCGCCGACGGCGACATCCACCCGACCGTCCGCTCGGTCAAGGATCTGGCGCCGTTCATGGAGGCGCGCTGGCTCGAGCACATCGAGACTTACGGGCTGAGGCCCCGGCACGGGTTCCAGAAAGGGCCGGCCTACCCCAAGGGCCAGCCGGGCGCGCACCGCGTCGACGCCTGGCCCAAGGACGGCAGCACGCCCGGCAGCGATCTGGCGCTGATGCGCAGCCAATTGCTGGACGCCTGCAACATCGAGTTCGGCGTGCTCAATACCATCAACCCCAACGCCGGCTCGCTGCAGAACCTCGAGCTCGGCACGGCCCTCGCGCGGGCCTTGAACGATTGGCAGATCGCGCACTGGACCATCCGGGAGTCGCGGCTGAAAGGCTCGATCGTCGTCGCCTACGAGGACGGCCCCGCCGCCGCCGCCGAGATCGAGCGGCACGCGGGCGATGCGAATTTCGTGCAGGTGCTGCTGATGAGCCGCGCCAGCGAGCCGCTCGGCCAGCGCCGCTACTGGCCGATCTTCGCCGCCGCCGAGCGGACCGGGCGGCCGGTCGGCATCCATGCGTTCGGCTACGGCGGCTTTCCCATCACCGGCAGCGGCTGGCCGTCATTCTATATCGAGGAGGTGAGCGGGCACGCGCAGAACTGCCAGTCGGTGCTCACCAGTCTGGTTTTCGAGGGCGTATTCGAGCGGTTCCCGAAGCTGAAGGTGGTGCTGGTCGAATCGGGTTTCGGCTGGGTGCCGTCGCTGTGCTGGCGGCTCGACAAGCTGTGGGCCAAGCAGCGGAGCGAGCTGCCGCATCTGAAGCGCCTGCCGTCCGAGACCGTCAAGAGCCAGGTCTGGTTCACCACCCAGCCCATGGAGGAGCCCGAGCGGCGCAAGCACCTCACCGACATCATCGACTGGATCGGCTGGGACCGGCTGATGTTCGCGACCGACTACCCGCACTGGGATTTCGACAACCCGGCGGAGGCGCTGCCGATCCGGATCAGCGAGGCGCAGCGGCGGCAATTGTTCCGCGACAACGCCCGCGCCGTTTACGGGGTCTGAGGGTGCCGACGTACGTCGTTGCCGCCGTCAGCGAACTGCCCGAGGGCAGCCGCAAGCTGATCGAGATCGATGGCCGCAAGGTCGTGGTGTTCAACCTCGGCGGCGCATTCTTCGGACTTTATGACCGCTGTCCGCATCAGGGCGGCTCGTTGTGCGCCGGGACCCAATGCGGCCAGGTCGCCTCGGCGGAGCCCGGTCAGTACCATTTCGAGCGGGCCGGCGAGTTCATCCGCTGCCCCTGGCACGGCTGGAAGTTCGATATCAGGACCGGCCAATCCTGGTGCGAGCCCGACAAGCTCAAGCTCAAGACCTATCCGGTCGAGGTGGCCGCGGGCAGGGAGCTGATCGAGGGCCCCTATCAGGCCGAGACCGTGCCGGTTGCTGTCGAGGGGAGCTATGTCGTGGTGCGGAGCTGACGGAGCGGCGTGATCGCGTTCGTTACTCGCCTCCCGTCCCTTTGGCGAACTCCAGCGGCAGTGCGGTAGTGAACTTGATCTGCTCCATCGCGAACGCCGAGGAGACCTTGCTCAGGTCGATGCGGGTGATCAGCCGCTTGTAGAACGCGTCGTACGCGGCGATGTCCGGAACCACCACACGGATCAGGTAATCGATCTGCCCGCTCATGCGGTAGAACTCGACCACCTCGGGAAAATCCTCGAGCACCTTGTGGAAGCGCGCCAGCCATTCGAGGCTGTGCTGGTTGGTGACGATCGAGACGAACACGTTGACCCCGGCGCGCACCTTGCCGGCATCGAGCAGGGCGACACGGCGGCGGATGACGCCCGCTTCCTCGAGCTTCTGGATACGGCGCCAGCAGGGTGTCGTCGACAGACCGATCTTCTTGCCCATCTCAGCCACCGGAATAGTGCAATCCTCCTGCAAAATCCGCAAAATCTTGATGTCCATTTCATCCAGCGTCACTGCCCGGCCCCATAAGATTTTTGTTAATCCGGGTTTGATTAGCTTGGAACTTGGAATTATTCTAGTGCCAAAAAGGCGCAATCCCTCCCAAGACCCGAAACCCGCGTCGTTTTTCATTGATGAAAATCGACCAAGGCCAGTTACAGGCGTTGGCGCACTTCAGTCCGCAGCTGCGGCAGCAAGTCAATTTCGAACCAGGGATTGCGCTTGATCCAGCCATTGTTACGCCACGACGGGTGCGGCAGCACGATAATGCTCCATCCCGGCACCACATCGCGCAGTTGTTGCCAGCGTGATACTGTATCGGTGAGGTTCTGTGACGCGGCTGCGCCAAGATGCCAGCGCTGCGCGTAGCTGCCGATCAGCAGCAGCAGTTCCACGCGCGGTAGCAGTGCGAACAGCTGCCGGTGCCAGAGGGTGGCGCATTCGGGCCGGGGCGGCAGATCGCCACCGTTGGGGTCGTGGCCCGGAAAGCAGAAGCCCATCGGCACGATCGCGATGCGGCAGGTGTCGTAGAATTCATCGGCCGTGACCCCCATCCACTGGCGCAGCCGATCGCCGGACCGGTCGGTGAACGGCAGCCCGGAGGCATGCACGCGTGTGCCCGGCGCCTGGCTCGCCACGCAGATCCGCGCCGTCGCGCTGGCGCGAACCACGGGGCGCGGCTGGTGCGGCAGGGGCAGGCCCCGCGGCGCATCCCGGCAAATCCGGCACGCCCGGATTTCGGCCAGCAGTGTCGCCAGCGGGGAAGCTCCATGCCGCCGATCGGAATCGAGCTCGGTCGGCTCAGATATCAAGGCGCATTCCATCATCGGCGAGCAACACCCGGGCATCCCTGATCTCGCCGGCCCGCGCGAGCGTCGCCGTGCTCATATGGGTCAGTAGCACGCGCCGCGCTCCGATGCGATCGAGGTTGGCGGCGATCTGCTGCCAGCTGAGATGGTACTTGGGCACCCCTTTGAAGCCATAGCATTCGGCGATGAGCAGATCGGCGCCGGCGCCGGCCGTCACGATCGCCTCCACCCATTCGGTGTCGCCGGTCGCGGCGAGCACCTTGCCCTCGATGGCGAACCGCAGGGCGTAGGGCGGCGCCCCGGAGGCGTGCAGGACCTCGTGGGGCGTCACGGTCGCGCCGGCCGCATCGAACGGCTGCCGCTCGACATAGACGCCGAACTGCAAGGTGAATTTCCGGCGCGTGGTGGTGGAGCCGGGGAACAGCGCCTCCGCCGCCATAAGCACGCGCGCCTCGGTGCCGAGCGGTCCCCACACCGTCAGCGGCGCCGTGCGGCGGGAGACGAACTGCGCATGCAGCAGCAGGAACGGCAGGCCGCCGAAATGATCGCCATGCAGGTGGGTGAGGAAGATCGCCGAGACGCGATTGAGATCAATGCCGAGACGGTTGATCCCGGTCAGCGTCGTCGCCCCGCAATCGATCAGGAACTCGTCATCGCCGCTCGCCACGTGCAGGCAGGTCTGCAGCCGCCCGCCCGAGCCGAACGCGTCGCCGCATCCCACCACCGTCAATCGCACGGCACCTCACACTTTGCTGGACCGGTGCAAATATTTTTGGCCCGATCACGCCTTCGCGCTCGGACGGCCGGAAACCTCGGCATGCCAGCGCTCCAGATGGCTGAGCCCCTTCGGCCGCTCGATGCGCGCCGGACGCATGAAGTCCACGGCCACCAGCGCGGTGATGTCGGCGATCGAGTAGGCATCGCCGGCAACGAACCGGTGGCCGGCCAGCTGCTGGTCCAGCATTGCCAGCATCTCGAGCGCCTTCGGCTTGTTGGCCTCGCCCCATTCCTTGACTTGCGGCACCTCCAGATGCGCCATGGCCGGGTGCAGATGCCGGAACGTTTGAGCGACATGGAACAGCAGGCCCAGTTCCATGCGCCGGTTCCACATTTCGACCTGTGCCTGGCCGAGCGCGCCCGTGCCGAACAGGGCGGGCGCGGGCTTCTGCACCTCGAAATAACGGCAGATCGCCACCGTTTCCGACAGCACCGTGCCGTCGTCGAGCACCAGCACCGGCACCCGCTGCAGCGGGTTCATGGCGGTGAAGGCCGGCGTCTTCAGCTCGTTCTTCATGAGGTCAAGCTGCTCGTACGGCACCTCGATGCCCTTTTCCGCCAGAAACACCCGCACCCGGCGGGGATTGGGGGCTTGCTTGGTCTCGATGATCTTCATGGCAGGCTCCACGGCTTGCATGGCTCATTCAGGCCCTGGAACGGTAGCCGACGGCATGCCCAGTGGCAACTCGATCCGAGCGCGCGAGGGAGCCGTCGGGCGCGAGGCCGCGGAGCCGAGATCGAGCCGACCGGACCTTGCGACTTTGGTCCGCCTGCATTTACGGTCCAAATGCCCTAGCCATGTGGCGCCCTGGACTCGATACTCGACAAACTTTGCTGGCGGACTAATCGTCGATTGACCGTTCCGGTGATTTGCGGACAAATGGCGGGAGGTGAAAGGACGCAATCATGCTGAGGGCGCGACCAACAGTCATGGCGTTGGCTCTGCTGGCATTGATCTTCAATGCCACGGCGCTCGCTTGGCATGTGCCCTCGGGATCGAAAGCCTCCGCCGCCGAAGCGGACCTGCAGGCGGCGCTGCTCGTCGATTGCCATGGCGGCCAAGCTGCAACTGACAAGCACCATTCCAATCACCACCCAGGCTCCCCGAACCCCGCCAAGCAGGATTGCCCCATCTGCATGGGGCTTGCAGCGGTCGGCCCCGCCATTCTTGGCGCCATGCCGGTCTTGTGGTTCGACATCGGTACCGGCCCGGCTGCGCCTCCCTATGCGGACGCGCGCCGCGTTCAATCCGCAGTCCCGGTGCTGCGCAATCGCGGCCCGCCGCGCCTCGTCTGATTTGTTCGCGTCCCTCAAAGCCCGGTTTGCGTAAAGCGTGACTGCGCCGGTGCTTGGCGTCGAATATCAGACCGCGGAATATTCTCCCATGTACAAATCCTTTTGCGGCCTTGCGGTCGCGTTGGCTGCTGTCGTGGCGGTCCCCGCCGGTGCGTTCGCGCATCATCCGGGCGGTGTCGGCAACAGCGGCGATGCCGGCCCCATCAACACCATCTCCGCGACCACGCTGGACCAGGGCCACCTCGTCGCCGGCATCACGATCGACTACGCCGCGCAGCGGACCGTCAGCGACCCCGATCTGATTGCCGCCACCGCGGCCAAGAACGACGGCGTGCACGGACTGCGGACTTTGCAAGCCTATGCGCTGAGTGCCGCCTATGGCCTGACCAACGATCTCAGCGTCGGCGTGCGGCTGCCGTATGTCGAGCGCACCGGCATCCGCGCCGCCGAGGATGACGGCACCGGCACCTACGCGGTGGTCGATCACGGCGGCTCGACGGGCATCGGCGATCTCACCGTGCTCGGCCAATACCGGTTCGTGAACGATCAGGCCAACCGTTTCGAATTGGCCGCCCTGTTCGGCGTCATAGCCCCCACCGGGCCGACCCATCGGCTGTCCAAGCAGGGCGAGCTGCTCGATGCGGAATTCCAACCGGGCTCGGGCGCCTGGAGCGGCATGCTCGGGCTGGCCGCGACCAAACGGGTCGGGCAATGGTCGTTCGACGCGAACGTGCTCTACGTCCGCACGGGCGAGGGCACGCAAGGCAGCAACCTCGGCGACCAGCTCCTCGCCAATGCCGCGCTCTCCTATCGCGTGACGGGGTTCATGAGCGCCCACCACGATGGTCCGATGTATCATGGCGGCATTCCCCACCACCATGAGGAGCCCGCCGGCGGGCCCAAGCTCGACCTCGTGCTCGAGCTGAACGGCGAATTCCACACCAAGCAAAGCAGGTACGGGATCGCCGACGCCAACTCGGGCGGCACCAACGTGTATCTCTCGCCCGGCGTTCGCCTGTCGCAGGACAAATGGTCCGGCTTCGTGTCGGTCGGCGTCCCTGTCGTCAAGGACACCAACGGCATCCAGCCGGAGCCCGATTGGCGCATCCGCACCGGTATAGGAGTGGCGTTCTGATGTGTTTCGATACCCTGTTGCGTGCGTTGGGACTGGCCTACATCGGGTGCCTGATCGCGACGCCGGTGCCGGCCCACGAGGTCCGCGCCGGCGAGCTCGTGATCGTGCACCCCTACACGATCGAGCCGGACTCGGAGACCGCCACGGCGGCCGACGTCTACATGACCATCCGCAATACCTCGGACCGGGCCGATCGGCTGCTGTCGGTGTCCTCGCCCATGGCCGCCGTGGCGCTGTCGCAGCTGCCGGGCCGTGCCGCGCAACCCGCGTCTGCGGGCGGCCACAGCAACCTCGAGATTGCGCCGAAATCGGATACCAGGCTCGGCCCGCAAGGGGCCCACGTCGCCTTGAGCGGCCTCAAGGCCCCGCTCTACGGCTATGCGGGCTTCGCGCTGCTGCTGACGTTCGAGAAGGCCGGCACGGTCGAGCTCGACGTGCTGGTCGAGGAGCGATGACGCACGGTTGCCGCGCCGCCGATCCCCCAGCTTCCCCGCTTTTGCCTACACCCCAACCGAAAAGGACCAGATCCATGCAAAAACTCATCCCCCTCATCGTCGTACTGATCGGTTTCGCCAGCCAGGCCGTCGGGCCGGCATGGGCGCATGGCGACGAGCCCCATCCCAAGTGCAAGCCGGGTTATGTGCTGACCGATGATCATCGGTGCATGAGGAGATAGGCCGGTGGTAAATTGCTGGCGCGGGGCAACACAGGGCTCGAATTGAATGGCTCTGCATGGGACTGCGTAACCTGGCCAAACCGCTTGCGTACCCCAAGCAACCTCCCTAGCTTCCGGCCCCATGAAATTCCCCACGCCCCTGATCCGCGGCAGACTCGTCCAGCGCTACAAGCGGTTCCTCGCCGATGTCGTGCTCGACAGCGGCGAAACCATCACGGCCACCTGCTCCAACACCGGGTCGATGTTGGGTCTCCTCACGCCCGGCGTTCCGGTTTGGCTTTCGGTGTCGGACAGTCCGACCCGCAAATATCCCCATGTCTGGGAGCTGATCGAGGCGGACCTCGGGCATGGCTCGCAGCTGGTCGGCATCAACACCAGCCATCCGAACAAGCTGGTGGCGACGGCGATCGGTGAGGGGCGGATGGCGCCGTTGAAAGGCTACGGCAGCCTGCGGCGGGAGGTGAAGTACGGGCTCAACAGCCGCATCGACATCCTGCTCGAGCAAGCCGGCAAACCCGACTGCTACGTCGAGATCAAGAACGTGCACATGATGCGGCGGCACGGCCATGCCGAGTTTCCCGATTCGGTGACCGAGCGCGGCGCCAAACATCTGCGCGAGCTCACCGACATGGTGCGGGAGGGCCATCGCGCGGTGATGGTGTTCCTGATCCAGCGCGCGGATGCCGAGGAGCTGCGGCTCGCCCGCGATATCGATGTTGCCTACGGCGCCGCATTCGATGCCGCCAGCAAGGCCGGGGTCGAGGCGCTCGCCTATCGCTGCGTGCTGAACCCGGAGGGGATCGAGGTCGACACGGCAGTGCCGGTGCGCGGCTAGAGCGTTTTTCACCTGATTTGGTTCATCCCGTAGTTTTTTCCTCCCCCCTGGTGGGGGAGGTAAGGTGGGGGGGATTCCAGAACAGTCGGGATTCCCCCCACCCCTAACCCCTCCCCACGTCGAGTCGAAGACTCGCCTTCGGCAAGAGGGGGAGGGGAATTCGCGAAATGATTCAATTGAACCGGAAACCGCTCTAGCTCATGCGGCGGCGGCGATGCACCGCCGCCGCCCTGTCTGCCCCCGGATCGACGGCGGTCAAGCTTTCGTGAGGCCTGGCATCACGCCTCAATTGCAGCCAACAAATCGGCGATTTCTCGGCGGTTCGCAACCGCGCAGCAGATTGACAGAGGTGGCTTTTTGGCGTGTAAATCAGGCTCTTTCTGATCGAACTGCCCACAATGCAAGGAGAGAAGTTCATGCAGAAGTTGTTCGCTCCGACCTGGCTGCTGGCAGCCGGCATCGGGTTTGCCGCCAGCATGCTGGCGCCGCAGACCAGCTTCTCGGCTGGCGATCCGCCCAAGCCGTGTCCGAAGGGAAAGGATGAATGCCGCAGCGAGAACCCGACCGGCGATGATCAGGTCTATAATCTGGGCTACTGGCAGGCCAAGTCGGGCGCGTATGAAGCGGCCATCGCAACCCTCGGCTCGGCGAAGAATTCGGCTGATCCGCGCATCCAGACCATGATCGGCTTCTCGCTGCGCAAGCTGGGCCGGGTCGACGAGGCCTTGGGCTATTATCGCGCTGCGCTCACCGCCAATCCGAACCTCACCAACACGCGGCAGTATCTGGGCGAGGCGTTCCTGCAGATCGGACAGCCGGCACAGGCCAAGGAGCAGCTCGCCGAAATCGCCAAGCGCTGCGGCGTTGCGTGCGAAGACTATCGGCTGCTGGCCGACGAAATCGCCAAGGCGGGGATAGCCGGCTAAGGGACCCTGGCTCGCTGCATGATGCGCCCGGCTTCTCGCGTCCGAGAGGCCGGGTTTTTTGTGCTCGACAGCGCCCTTAGGAACGCGATCAGGTCCGCCCGCTCGCCCCGTTCGAGCCGCAAATCCCGTTTCATGTTGATGGCCAGCGAGGGCCTCGGCACGAACCGGCCCGTGTAGTGGGCGAGCACCGACGTCAATGTCGGCAGCGAGCCATCGTGCATGTACGGCGCCGTGCGCGCAAGCTCGCGCAGGCCCGGTGTCTTGAAGGCTCTGAGACCCGGCGTGCCGCCGGCGACGCCCCCCTGCCCGGGATCGGCGCTGCGCAGTCCGATATCGTGCAGATGGTCGTCGGTGAAGCGCCAACCGACGTGGCACAGCACACACCCGGCCTTGCCGACGAACAGGCCGAACCCTCGCAGCTCCGAGGGGCTGAGCGCATCGGGGTTGCCGCCGACCCACGCATCGAACCGGTTCGGCGGTGACACCAGCGAGCGGACGTAGCTGGCCAGGGCCTTGACCACGGTGGCCTCGGAAATGGCGGGCTCGCCCGGATATGCGCGCGAGAACCGTGCCGCGAGCCCGGCATCCCGCTTCAGCCGGTCGAGGATCGTCGGCCAGTCGCCCCCCATCTCGTCGGCCGCCAGAATCGGGCCCTGCACCTGCTCCTCCAGCGATGCCGCGCGCCCATCCCAGAAGAATTGCTTGCCCCAGGCGAGGTTGAACAGCGAAGGCGTGTTGCGGGGCAGCGGCCGGCCCGACAATCCGCGCGCGCGGCGCCGGCCATCGGTAAAGGCCCGCTCGGGCCGGTGGCAATCGATGCAACTGCGTTCGCCGTGGCGCGACAGGCGCCGATCGGAGAACAGTTGCGCTCCGAGCGCGATCTTCTCCGGTGTCGCCACATTGTCGACCGGCGCGACCGGCTCCGGCGCCCGTTTGAACAACTCGCGCCAAGCCGACACGATTTCCGGTGAGGGCGGCTCGGCGGCCGGTGCCCGCGTCACGCCGAGCCCGCAGAGGATCACCGCCGCCACCATCAGCGATACCGTCCGGCGGTCGGTCTTCACCACAATTCCTCGCGCATCAAGGGCCATGGCAGTGTTGATCGAGAGCGGCACGCTCCGCACTTTGTTCTAAGCATTGAGCCGAGCACCGCTAGCTTTTCAGCCGATAGCCGGTGTGGAAGATCCACCATACCAGGGTCAGGCACAGCCCGAGAAAAAACAGCGTTGCAGCCATGCTGAGGCCCACGCTCACGTCCGACACGCCATAGAAGCTCCAGCGGAAGCCGCTGATCAGGTAGACCACGGGGTTGAACAGACTGATCTTCTGCCAGATCGGCGGCAGCACGCTGATCGAATAGAAGCTGCCGCCGAGGAACGTCAGCGGCGTGATCAGCAGCAGCGGAATCACCTGCAGCTTTTCAAAGCCGTCCGCCCAGATGCCGATGATGAAACCGAACAGACTGAACGTCACCGCCGTGAGCACCAGGAATGCCAGCATCCAGAACGGGTGAGCGATCCGCAGCGGCACGAACAATCCCGCCGTGGCCAGAATGATCAGGCCGAGCACGATCGACTTGGTCGCGGCGGCCCCCACGTAGCCGAGCAGGATCTCCAGATACGAGATCGGCGCCGACAGCAGCTCGTAGATGGTGCCGGTGAATTTCGGAAAGTAGATGCCGAACGAGGCGTTGGCGATGCTCTGCGTCAGCAGCGTCAGCATGATGAGGCCGGGCACGATGAAGGCGCCGTAGGCCACGCCGTCGATCTGCGGGATGCGCGAGCCGATCGCCGCGCCGAACACCACGAAATAGAGCGAGGTCGAGATCACCGGCGACAGGATGCTCTGCATCAGCGTGCGCCGGGTGCGCGACATTTCAAACAGGTAGATGGCGCGAACGGCATGCAGGTTCATGGCGCGCGGCTCACCAGATCGACGAAGATAT
>Ga0209069_10000989_pt1 | contig 14098 bp, 14 predicted proteins | sample Str013_2_FD_187202 | JGI IMG/M metagenome (GOLD analysis project Ga0209069, IMG submission 187202) | Freshwater sediment microbial communities in response to fracking from Pennsylvania, USA - Straight Creek_MetaG_SC_2013 (SPAdes) (version 2) | ecosystem: Environmental > Aquatic > Freshwater >...
CCTGACGCGGGTGCCGCCACCGTTCGGCGTCCAAACCTGCAGCCGGCCGCCGAGCGCCTCGACCCGATCGGCAAGGCCGCGCAGACCAGACCCGCGCTCCGTGTCGGCCCCACCGACTCCGTCGTCGACGACTTCGATGACGAGTCGACCCGCCTGTCGTGCGACCTCGATCGTGGCCGAGGTTGCCCGCGCATGCTTGCCGATGTTGGCAAGGCTCTCGCAGACCACGTAGTAGGCGGCGACCTCGGTCGGCTCGCCGAACCGTTCGTCGATCTCGACCATCAGCTGGACTGGAACCGGGGCGTGAGCGGCGAGCTCTTCCAACGCGACGGCCAAGCCGTGCCCGCTGACGACGGCCGGGTGGATGCCACGAGCGACATCACGAAGCTCGGACAGCGACACCGCGATCTCGGACCTTGCCCGATCGAGGCGCGTTCGCACATTCGGATCGACGTCCAACTGCTCTTGAAGCAGGCCGAGCTCGAGTGAGAGCGCGACGAGCCTCTGCTGCGCACCGTCGTGGAGATCGCGTTCCAGCCGCTGCCGCTCCTTCTGTCCCGCCTCGATGACACGCACCCGCGAGCCCGACAGCTCCTCGACGCGCGCTCGCAGCTCAGCCTGCAATCGGACGTTCTCCAACGCGATGCCCGCGGCAGCGGTGACCGAGCCGAGCAGAGCCGGCTCATCGTTGAGGAACGGGTCATGGACCAACGCCGCGACGCGTGTCCCTTGGCGCTCGATCAACGTCGTGGCGCGTCCCTCACCCGGCGCCGGCAACTCGATCGGTCGGCCATCGACATCGACGTAGCTGGCGAAGTCGGGCAACCAGTAGGCGAGGGTCAACGATGGGTCTCGCAAGGCACGAGCAAGTGCATCGCGCAGGTCTTCTTGCGGCGGGTTGGCGTCCAGTTCGACGAACAGATCACCAACAGCGGAACGCATCAGACCCAGGCTCAGCAGTCCGATGACCAAGGCGAGCGGCGTCAGACCGATGACGAAGAACGTGGCCCGGCGGATCATCTCGAACGCAGGATCTCCTTCCGCGAGGCCGAACGCCCCGGCGAGGAACAAGAACGCGATCATGACGAGGCCGAGGCCGAAAGCATCGACGAGCAGCCCAACCGACCGGCGCAGCGGACGTCGCTCTCCGCGCCGGCGCGCCACGAGGACGGCGATGCCGGTGAGGGCAAGACATGCGAGCACGACGAGCTGAGCGCGAAGCAGCATCTTGGCCGCATCGGGCGCAGACGCGACAACTAGGACGTTGCGCGGCCCCACGCCGTCAAGGCCGATCCGGATGAGCTGGACGCCGACTCCGGTGACGTAGCCGGTGACCACGACAGCGCGTTCGAACATCGACGCCAGCCGACCGCTCGGGAAGGTGAGGAACAGATGCAACAGGAGCACGACGGGGACAAGGTCGAAAGTCATACCGATCGTGTGAAGCACTGGGTCGTTCGACCACGAGAGGCTCGACAGGAACATCGTGAATCCAGCGATGACCATCAGCGGGCCGAAGCGGCCGGGCCGCCGTCGCCATGCCAAAAGTCCAGCAAGGACGTACGGGAGCACGATCCAGACCATCAACGTCGCCTGCACGACCGGCTCGTCAACGTGATCGCTAGCGAGCGCGAGGAGCACCGAGCACACGCAGGCCGCGCTCCCCGAAAGGGCGACAGCCAACATCTCGGCGAACGGCGGCCTGCGCATCGCGTTCGTGCGCTGGCCCAACTGGCGTGCGGAAATGGCCACGTTGCCTCCCGAACTCGCCGCGCCGCTCCTGAGCGAGGCCTCTCAGGCGCAGTCGAACGCTGACGAGCAGATCCGCGGCGAGCGTACTGGCTGCGTCGGACGGGCCGCACCAGAGTGGGTGCCACCGAGGTGGCCAATGGCGCGCTGCTGCTTTCGCCGGACGTCCGATGATTGCGATGGTCTCGCTTGCGTGGTCGTATTGCGGCGAAAGGAGCCACTTTGACCGTCGCTCGCCGATCGCGGCTTGGCATGCTTCGGGCAGCCGACACCGTGCGACATGCTCTCGTGCTCGCCGTTGGCTCGCTCGCCTTCGAGCGCTTGGCGCGGCGAGCGGCGGCGGGTGCCGTAAGCGGGTGCGAGGAGCAAGTGTTTCGTTCGATCAACAACTTCAGCCCGAGTCTGCGCCGACCCGTCTGGCTCATCATGCAAGCCGGCAGCCTTCCAGCGGTTGGCGTCGCCGCCGCCGTGGCGCGATGTCGGAGCCGAGCCGTGGCGGCGACGCTGGCGATCAGTGGCACCGCGGCATGGGGCTTGTGCAAGCTAGCCAAGCGCGTCGTCGGTCGCGGCCGGCCCGGAGATCACCTCGACCGTGTCGTCGTCCACGGTGCTGCGCAACAAGGCGGTGGGTTTCCGTCGGGGCATGCCGCGGTCGCGACAACACTTGCAGCCGTCTGCACTCGCATCGCGCCGCCGCCGGCCGTCCCATTCGTGTGGGGCGCATCACTGGCCGTGTGTGGCGCACGCATCTACGTCGGTGCCCACCTCCCCCTCGACGTCGCTGGCGGAGCGGCCCTCGGACTGTCCGTTGGCAGCGTGGCCAACGTCGCGCTCTCGCTCACCGTGCGCTGAGCCGCGCTGCTGATGCCGATGCCGATGCCGATGCCGATGCCACGAGGAAGCAACCCGACAGAGCGCTAGCCCGGCCACAGCTCGCGCTGCGCCAGGCGCTACCACCAGTCGGCGTCAGGCAGCGATCATCAACGAAGAAGTCAGCGACGACGAGATGGTGGCGGGATGGGTAGCTCGTCACGTCGTCGTTGGAGGTCGGCGAGCTCGCGGTCGGCGGCGTCACGAACGACTTCAGCGGCGACGAGGCCGGCTCGGGCGTCGGCGAGGGCTGCCACTGCATCGGTAACTGCCTGAGCGGCGTCGGTGACTCCCGTCGCCGCGTGCTCGGCCCGCGCGACTGCTGCGTCGACGTCGGCATCGAGAGCGACGCGTGTGGCCCGCTGCGCCTCGTCGCGCTCGCGTGCAACGCGCCGCTCGTCGCGGGCGTCCACTGTTGGGTGCTCGACCGGCTGGTGCGGCACAGCCCGCTTCGCTGAACCCGGCATGTCATGGTCGGGCGGCTTCGGTGACGTGCGCGCCGGTGGCTCCGCTACGCCAGCGAAGAGCTCTGGCTCATCCATTGGTTCGGCACCAACAACACCGCGGCGCACGACCTGCGCGCCTTCGGGGCTCGTGAGGGCGCGTACGACGGTCACGATGTCATGTCGTCGGGCGTCACGATCCCTGACGTCGTCGAGCGAGCGAACGGCGGCATCGACCAGCGACGCGGTCGCAGCCCGCAGCTCGCCAACAGCGGCGCGCAAGGCTTCGGCGCTGCCGCTGCTGCCCTCGATGGCGTCGCGCTGGGTTTGCTCGACGTTGGTGACGGCGTCGCTCCACGCTTGCGTGATCGTCGGATCGTTGCGGGCAGCCATGTTGAGAGCGTGTTCGGCGAGGAGCGGCCGCCGTAGCCGTGCGACTTCGGTCGCGTCAGCGCGGCGCCCGTCAGCTCGCAAAGACTTCACGAGGAGACCGCGCGCAGCGACGAACGCCGAGGGTTCCAACCCGTACAGCGCCTCGGCTTCCTCGATCACCGACACCATCCTCGCACCGGCCCGCCACCCAACGACACACCGGCCAGGTCAGCGATGCGCTGGTGGGTGAGACTTGGCTGATGGACGTGCCTGGCGCGATCGAAGAGCTCGCCGACGAACTGATCGCCGCTACAGGCGTTCACGCGGTGGTCGTTGGCGGATCGCGAGCGATCGGTGAGGAACGAGCGTCGAGCGACTGGGACATCGGCGTCTACTACCGCGGCGAGATCGACCTTGATCCGTTGAGCGCACGTGGTGAGGTGCACTCGCCTGGCCGGTGGGGGCGGATCATGAACGGTGGCAGCTGGCTCGACCTCGCCGGCACCCGCGTCGACGTGTTGTTGCGCGACCTCGACGTTGTCGAGCACTGGACGAACGAGGCGCGTTACGGCCGTTTCGCCATCGATGGCCTTCCCGGCTACATCGCTGGCATCCCGACGTACAGCCTCACCGCCGAAGCAAGCGTTGCTCGAGTGTTGCGCGGCAGCTTCGAGCTGGCGACGGAATTCCCTGACGAGCTCGCTGTGGGTGCTCCGCGGGTGTGGCGGATGAACCGGGACTTCAGCTTGTACCACGCCGACATGAACGCCCGTCGTGGGAGCACGATCGTCGCGTTCGGTCAGATGACGCGAGCGATCCTCGAAGAAGCCCATGCTCGCTGTTGCACCGATAGACGATGGGTCCTCAACGAGAAGCACCTCGTGCGCGCCGCTCGACTCGAAGGCGCCGCCGACCTCCTCCACGACGCGACCGACAACGAACAGCTCGCCGCCTCGCTGACCGAACTGAGAGCTCTCCTCGAGCAGGGTTGATCGCCTCTCCACCGCGAGCCGCCCCAGACGAGCGCAGCGGAATTGACCTCGGTGCACGTGAGGCAGACGGACTCTCGAACGTCGCTGTTCCCGAAAGGCGAGCTGTACCTCGTGCCGATCAAGGGAGCTGTACGGAAGGCCGAGGGGCTTGAGCTCGGCGACCACGTGACTGTGCGGCTGCACCTCGGCGCATGACCAAGAGGTGCGAAAGGGCCGGTCGCCCGGTGTTTCGCAAGTGTTTCTCGATCTTGTCGAACCGGTTCGTCGAACGTCTCGTCCCATCACTTGGCCAACAACCCAAGGAGGGTTCCATGAGCCAACCCATCCATGACCACGCGCAAGCATCCACGCGTCGGCGACGACGGCTGATCGCCGTTGTAGTTGCATTCGCAACTACTGCCGTCGCCGGACTCGGACTGGCCGTGTCGACAGCATCGTCGGCACACGCCCCAACGTCCACGGCAGCAACGGGCACCAGCATCGATACGAGGCCCGCCTCGTTGTCCGAGTACCGCGGACTCTCGACGAAGGAACCGCGCCACGTAGGGCTACGAAACACTGTCCAAGGCACAGAGGGGCCGGCCTCCAACGAGATAGAGGTGAACGGCTGCGGGGCCGCTAGCGGCGTCAGTCGCTACATCGTGCCCAACAACCCACTCGGCTTTCCGTTCGAAGGGCCGTGCAACCAGCACGACTACTGCGTTGGCGCCGGCTCCGACAAGACGTTCTGCGACAACCAATTCTACGCCAACTTGCAAGAGGTGTGCCAGGGCAACGCGGTCTGCGGCGTCCTGGCATGGATCTACTGGAAAGCCGTGAGCTGGTTCGGCCAGTCGGCCTACGACGCCGCGTCGCAAGCACGACTTGACGCGTTGATCAACAACATCGTGGCGTGCGGGTCCGATGATGCGTGCGTCACGAACGCGGTGAACCAGACCAACTTCGACAGCCTTGTCCAGCAACTCCAAGCGTGTCAGGGAAGCCGCGAATGTGAGGCCGACGTCAGGCGACGGTTCGACGGTGATCCGCCCCAGCCTCCGGTCACCGAACCCCCGTCGACCGAACCTCCCGCAACGGAACCTCCCTCGACGGAGCCTCCTGCGACGGAACCTCCCGCAACGGAGCCGCCGGTGAGCCCGCCGTCAGAGCCAGGCGATCCCGCGCCTGGTCCCGGCGATCCCGGCGCAGGCGATCCCGGTGCCGGCGGTGGCGACGCTGGCGGCGGCGGCGACTACGGCGGCGGTGGCGACACGGGAGGTGGCGGTGACTACGGCGGCGGAGGTGGCGGCGGCTGCGTAGCGGCGTTCGCAGCCTTCACCGCGAAGGCGACGAAGGCTCCATACGTCGCGCTGCTGTACCAGTGCTAGCCGTTGGGGCCACGCGCCCCGCCGCGTTCGCGGACTAGAAGAGCGAGCCGCAGGTGAGCTAACGGCATCGGTGCTGTCGCGAGCCTCGATGCGTCTTGAAGACTCGTGCCTCACGTTGTTACTCCCGACGACGGCACCATCTCGTGCCATTCTTGACGATCGACTCGATCACCGGCCTCGCACCGCAACCAGATGCCAAGCCGTGACCACACCCAAGACCCGCCATCGGAACGTGGCGGCGACACCTGACCACCTGGAGGTCTTGTCATGCGCGTGTTCGTCACCGGGGCGTCCGGACACATCGGTTCCGCCGTCGTCCCCGAGCTCCTCGGCGCCGGACATGAGGTCATCGGGCTGGCTCGTTCGGACGAGTCTGCCGCCGCCTTGACGGCTGTCGGGGCCAGCGTGCACCGCGGCGACCTCGACGACCTTGCCGGCCTGCGTGAAGCCGCCGCTGCCGCCGATGGGGTCATCCACTTGGCGTTCAAGCACGACGCCATGCGCGCCGGCGACTTCGCCGGTGCCGTCGCCGCCGACCTGGCCGCCGTCGAGACCATCGGCGCCGCGCTAGAAGGCTCCGGCAAACCGTTCGTGAGCACCTCGGGCACGCTGATGCTCACCCTCGCCGGCATCACGGGGCGTCCTGGGACCGAACGCGACGTGCTCGACGGTGGGCCGCGCGTCGACGCCGAGAACACTGCGGTTGCGCTCGCCGCACGTGGGGTGCGCTCGTCGGTCGTGCGTCTCCCGCCGTTGGTCCACAGCTCGCTCGACCACCACGGCTTCGGACCGACCCTGATCGGCATCGCTCACAGCAAGCGCGTCTGCGCCTATGTCGGTGACGGGACCAACCGCTGGCCCGCCGTGCACACCCTCGACGCCGCGCATCTTTACCGGTTGGCGTTGGAAGCTGCACCAGCAGGCTCGCGGCTGCACGCCGTCGCCGACGAGGGCGTGCCATTCCGCGACATCGCCGCGGTCATCGGCCGACAACTGAACCTCGCCGTCACGGCCATCGCCATCAAGGACGCCGCCGAGCACTTCGGCTTCCTCGCCGCCCTCGTCTCGCTCGACAACCCGACCTCCAGCGCGCACACCAGCGAACTGCTCGATTGGCTCCCGACCCATCCCGGCCTGATCGACGACCTCGCTGCGGGCCACTACTACGACAACCCGACGGCATAGCCCGAGTCTCATCTCTCGACGACGGGCGACGCGGCGCAGTCACTCGTCAGGGCACGTGTACGGGAAGGCGGTTGATGACGCGGATGAAGTTGCCGACAGCGAACTCGGGATCACCGACTTCGATGTTCGGGACGCGGGTCAACAGTTCGCCGAACAGGGCGCGTAGTTGCGACTTTGCCAACCCCACGCCGATGCAGAAGTGCGGGCCGCCACCGCCGAAGCCGACGTGTGGGTTCTTGGCTCGGGACACGTCGAACACCGCCGGACGATCGAACACCGACTCGTCACGGTTCCCCGAGCAGTAGAAGACGCACACCTTGTCGCCCTGGGCGATCTGCTGGCCGCCGAGCTCGGTGTCGATCAGCGCGGTGCGGGTGAACTGCATGACCGGTGACCCGTGCCGGATGAACTCGTCGACGGCCGGCATGATCCGCTCGTCGAAACGCTCCAACAGGTAGGCGCGCTGGTCCGGGTTCTTGTCGAACGCCATCAGCGTGAGCGCCGTCGTGTTCCTCGTCGTGTCGTTACCGGCAACGGTGAACAAGACCATGAACGACCCGATGTCCGCGTCGGTCAAACGCTGCCCATCTACCTCGGCCTGCACCAAGTTGGTCAGCAAGTCGTCGGCCGGGTGTGCCCGGCGGTGATGGGCGAGATCAGCGCCAAGCGCGTGCAGGTAGCTGATGGCGTCGGTGATGACTCGTATCGGATCGGTCGGGTCACCGAACTCAGGGTCGGACCGACCGATCACCGCGTCGCCCGCCCGGGCCGCAGCGACACGCTCGGACTCGGGAACCCCCATCATGTCTGCGATCGTCCGCATCGGTAGCCGCGACGCGCAATGCTCGATGAAGTCGACGTGACCGGCACCAACGAGGTCGCCAATGATCTCGCCGGCAGCGCTGCGGATCTGGTCGTCTATCAGCTTCACCTGGCGGGGCGTGAACGCCGCGCTCACCAACGCCCGGTAGCGAGCGTGCTCGGGATCGTCCATCGTCAGGAAGAAGCTCGCCGCCCTCAACAGCTCGAACGGCATCGGGTCGAGGCTGACGCCGTACCCCGATCCGAACCGCTGCGTCTGGCGACTCACGACATTGATGTCGTCGTTGCGGACCACCGCCCAGAAACCCGTCTCCTCGTGTGGAAAAGGGAACTCAGTGGGCGGATGCCAGCTCACGGGTGCGTCGCGCCGCAGTCTCGCGAAGCTATCGTCGCGTTCGTCGAATGACTTCGCCCAGAACTCGTTCGATGAGATGTCGACATCGATGGTGCGCTGATGCGCAGTAGCAGCCAGCTTCATCACTACCCCCAGTGGACCCTGAACCCGGTCCGCGGACAGTAGTCGAACCGCATGCCGGACGACGCGGCCGAGCACCTGGCGGACGTCGCTCCACCAGCAACCGGACCGCGTCGGCGTGCAACGTCAGACTGCCGGCGCGATCTGCCGTGGGCGCCCGATCCGCACGGGCACGCCCGGGGACCACAACGCATGGTCCGGTGGGCTGTCGACGGGCAGTCCGGCGGCGGCCATCAGCCGGTCGTCAAGATGAAGGACGGCGGCGGTGAACAATGGCCACACTGGATGCTCCACTGGAGCCCATCGGAGGCGGCCTGAACGTGCTGCCGAGACCAGACCCCAGCGGGCCGTCAGGAACCGCGTCAGCTCTTCGGTGGCGTCGACCGGCGCTCCGGTGCGCACCGCGATCTCGGTGCGGGCGGGCGTGCTTGCGCTCGGCCATCGTCGATCTGCATGGCTCGACACGATGGTCCCCACGCGCCGGTGCGATGCCCGCGCCCAGCAGTACGGCAGGTGGTAGACGCTGCGGGCCGCGATCAACGGGATCAATCGATCGATGTCGAGCGAGAAGAACCAAACACCTCGACGGCCACCGGCGCGGACGTACGTGCGAACGTTGATCTCCGGGAACGCACCCACGAGTGGCAAGGGCGCCAAACCGGGCAGGCCGAGGCCTTCCATCGAGAACGGCACGAGACCGACCCATGCCGACCCGTCGAAGACGTCAACCGTCACGCCGCGGGGCATGAGCTGTTGGACCGCGGCTGGTGAGAAGCGCCAGTGAAGGAAGACGACGTCGACCCAGCGCTGCACCATCACGGCTCGGCGTACCGGTAGCGGACACGCCGCCGGACCCGTCTCGATCACCGCTGCGGCGCCCATCAAGACGCTGCTGCGAGTGCGGTTGCAACCAGCGTGACGATCAGCGGGAGCGTCATCGAGTGATCCATGGTTCTGTGAATGACGATAGGGCCTAAGCACACGCGCAGTTCGAGCATCCGTTCGATCTCCCCGTACGGTCCGTCCATGCTACGCAACGTGTCCGGAGCCGTCTCCAGTCGTAGTTAGCCTCGTTTAGCGGCATTTGGAATGAGAACCAAGCCCTGCGCCGAGTTGGCGCAGGGCTTGAGCAACGTCGCCTCAAGATGGGAAGAGCGCGCTGGCGTCGTCCGGGACTGCGATCGTGTCAGCCGTCTCGTGCCCTTCGCTGCGCGACTTCACCACCGCAATCGCCAGCACGAGCAGCCCGAACAAGGGCTTGGCGAGAACATCGCCGATCGAGTAGCCGATCTGGCGCGCAACCTCGGCGGTGGCATGGTTGTCGATCAGCGACGGAGCGATGTAGGCGAGCGGGTACACACCCCACGTTGCAAGCACGATGTAACGCAAGCCGTCGACGATCTTGCGCACGCCGTCGTTCTGCCGCCCGAGCGACCGTCCGAGCTCGACGAACAGCACGTAGAGGATGTAGGCGAACGGAAGTGTCGACAAGATCCCGAACACGGTCCGGGCACGCGAGTGGGGGTCCGCCAACTCACCGGGCCAACCCAGCGCGATCATCGCAATCGCCGCGAGCGGAAGGCGCACGAGCAGGCTACGGGTCTTCTCCTTGGTCAGCTTCAACACCACGATCAGCTCGGCGAGCAGCAGCGGCACTGTTAGCAGCCAGTCGACGTAGCGGTAGCTGTCGTTGAAGGGCTTGCGATCACGTACGTAGCGACCACCGGTGTAGCTGAAGGCATCGGACCACGAGTTGAAGATCCGCATGTAGTGGTAGAGCGCGATGCCGACGACAAGGGTCGACAGCGTGACCGCCATGCGGTGGCGCGGCGAGACGCGGTTGCGTACGAGAAGAAAGAACACGAACGCGGCGCCCATGCTGGCAATGACAAACGAGAACGCGTTGTAGACCAGGTTGTACTGGCCTGTACTGAGTGACAGGTCCATCTAGAGCTCCTCGGAACAGTCTTCGCCCGGGGTTAGGGCGCCTCCGATGAACTTAGCGAGTCATAGCTGTGATTAGCACAGTTCAGCGCTTAATAATCTGAGTCACAGCTCACCACTGTCGAGCAGCGCGAGCACCTCGATGGCGCGCCGGCGCACCGCGGGGAGGTCGGCTAGCCGTTGCCCGGCGCGCACCTGTTGGACGACTCGGGGGTTGCGAGCGAACCGGTCCGCGTGACGGTCGAAGAAGTCCCAGTACAAGGTGGTGAGCGGGCACGCGGTCGGGCCGCTGCGTTGCGTGCGGTCGTAGACGCATCCCTTGCAGTAGTCGCTCATCTTGTCGACGTACGCTCCGCCCGCGGCGTACGGCTTGGTCGCCATCTGCCCGCCGTCGGCGTAGAGCACCATGCCGACGACGTTCGGGAGCATCACCCATTCGGCACCATCGACGAAGCTCGCCCACATCCACTCGACCAGCTCGGCGGGGCGAACGCCGGCGAGCAGAGCGAGGTTGCCGAGCAACATCAACCGCTGGATGTGATGCGTCCATCCGTGAGCTCGCACATCGGCTAGCGCGTGATGGACACAACGCATCCTCGTCTCGCCAGTCGTGAACAGTGGTGGGAGCGAACGTTCGGCCGCAAGCTCGTTGCAGTCGCGATAGTCGGGCATCGATCGCCAGTAGACGCCCCACACGTACTCACGCCAGCCGATGACCTGACGGATGAAACCTTCCGCCGATGCGATCGGCACCCGCCCGTCTCGGTATGCGGCTTCGGCGGCGTCGCAGACCTCTTTGGGTTGCAGCAGCCCGAGGTTCAGGTACGGCGACAACAGTGTGTGGGCGAGGTGCCAGCTGTTGGACAGCATCGCGTCCTCGTGCGGACCGAACCGGGGCAACACTTCGGCGATGGCATGGTCAAGGCGGCGAAGCGCCTCGCTGCGGCTTGTCGCCCACACCCCATCAGGCGGGTCGCCCCACACCGTGGCGGGAAGATCAGCGAGCACCTGACGGTCGACATCGTCAAGCGCGGTCGTGACCGGCTGCGGCCACGACGCGTCACCTTTCGGGGGTCGTTCGCGGTTGTCGTGATCGAAGTTCCATCGACCACCGGCTGGCTCGTCACCGTCCATCAGGTAGCCCAACCGGCGGCGCTGCCATCGGTAGAAGTCCTCCATCTTCAGCAGCCGCCGACCGCGAGCCCACTCGCCGAAGTCGTCGTAGTGGCATAGGAACTGATCTGACCGCACGATGGTCACACCGAGGCGGTAGAGGAGCTGGCGCCCGTCCCACGATGCCGGTTCCATGGCCACGACTTCGCTCGGTGCGTGGTCTCGGCGGTGCGCGGCAACGCCGTCGGCCAACGTGTCGGCGCGGCGGATGTCGACCTCGAAACCATCTGCCATGAGCTCCGCTGCGAACCGGCGCATCGCAGTAACGACGAGATGGGCCCGCTGGACGTGCCAGCGCTTCGAGGTCAGCTTGCGCCAGCTCTCGACCAGCAACACCCGGTCCCGTCCCGGTGATGCTGTCTTCAGCGCGCCAAGGTTGCCGTTGAGCTGATCGCCGAGCACCCACACCGTCCGCGATCGATGCGCCGCCGTCATCGCTGTCGGGTCCGGCGGGCGAGCAGCGCAGCCAAGCGGCGCATCCCGTGACGGAACCCGGCCGCGCCAAGCCGAGCGAGCACGGGCGCCACGAACTTCGGCGCATGCGCGACGGTGACGTCTTCGAACCACGTGAGCACGGTCCCGACACCGGCGATGTCACGCTCGATGGTGAAGCCAGCTCGGCCCTTCAGCACGGGGCCGAGCTTGTCGACTTCGCACGCGCCGCGCCCGGCGTCGTCGTCCCACGCACACGCCGCGACGCGCATCCGATCCTCGAGTGCGAGACGACCAAACCCAGTCCACGCCGTGAACGACGCCCCCACCGCAGTTGCGTCGCCCGGGTCGACCTCGACGCGCGTCGCGGGGATCCAGGCGCCGTGACCGGCCCAGTCGACGAGCTCATCCCACACGAGCTGCGATGGTGCGTCGAAGTGATGGCGGACATCGAAGCGAACAGCGGCGGCCATGGCCCCGATGCTGACACGGTCTCGGGTCCGGACACGGACCGGCCGCCAGCTACTGCCGACGTCTGGCTCGCTGCCGCACGCAAGCCCACTCGCTCGACGGTCGGATCGAACGCGGCATCGATTGCTGCTGGTGGGCACGCGAGCAAGAGCGGCCGCTGCGCAGGCGCGCCAAACTGGTCGACATGAGAGCCGGTCAGCGGTCTCTACGTCGCGTCGTCGCGCTCACATCGACAAGCAGCTCCGCCAACGATCGGCCAGGCCCACCGACGACCGTGGGAGTGCCTGCTGCTCGCAGCCGATGAGCGAGACGCGTCGCAACGTTGATGACGTCGGGGTTGGTCAACGAGATGACAGCGACGTCGACGGGATGCTCGGCGCAGAAGCGGACGAGATCGCCAGTTGGCATGTTTGCGCCGAGGTGGTGGACGTGCCAGTTCTGCTCGCGCAGCGCGACGGTGGCCATGGTTGTCGGCAGCGAGTGCTGATCGCCGGCAACGGCGGCGACCATCACGTTGCCGCGGCGGCGACCCCGCGGGTTCGGGGCGAGCTCGCCGAGGATCCGCTCGACGATCGCCGAGGCCCGGTGCTCGACCCAGATCGACAGCTCGCCGTCATGCCATGCCTGCCCGATGTGGCGCAGCGGTGGTACGAGCACCATTTGCATCACGTCCGTCACGCTCGTCCCTTCGTCGACCAGGCGCCGAGCGATCTGCAGAGCCTCGGCCTCGTCGCCGGCGACGAGCGCTTCGTCCATCCGCTCGGTCTGCCGGCCGAGTCGCTTTGGTCCCGGCCCTTTCGGTGGCAGTGGGGCACTCAGGCGGGCTTCGAGGGCGCGTAGATCGCGGCGCAACACCTGGTACTGGCCGTTGACGAGCTGAGCGGGGAGGCGCCCGGTGCGGACCCAGCGGTATGCCGTCTGGTAGTGGACGCCGAGCTCATCGGCTGCTTCCGCTAGGCCGAGCATGGTGTTCGCAGGCCCTGTCACGAACGTCACAGTACAGCGGAGGAGGTACTTACGCTGAACTGGAGTAAATACAACTAATGATCGCTAAGATCGTTGTTGCTCGGCACCAGAAAGACCTGGCGACCGACGACCGTCAGGAGGAGTGCCTCGATGGATCTGTCACGCAGCACAGGCCCGTTCGACATCGTCGACAACCCGCTCTCGTTGGATGCGTACCCGAAGCGCATCACGAGCCAGGCGAACTGACATGGCGATCACCGACCTCGACATCCATGCGCTTCCCGACACCTCGGTTGCGGACTGGCGAGACGACGCCGTCTGCCGGGGCAAGACGCGACTCTTCTTTCCACCGTCCGCCGAACGACCCCAGGCGCGGGTCCGGCGGCAGCGCGCCGCCAAGGCGCTGTGCGATGCATGCCCCGTCGCCGACCAGTGTCGCCAGCACGCTCGCACGAACCGCGAGTACGGCTATTGGGCCGGCGAATCGGAAGAGGACCGCTACGTCCTGGGCTACCGAGTCTCCGCTCCGATCGGTATCCGCCACTGCCTCGCCCGAACCAACGCTCTCCAGACGACGAGCGACTGAGACCGCGGCCAACCACGTACCGTTGCCGACTGCGGCGAGGCTCGGCGTCAGTGCGCTTTCGTTCCCGTTCGCCATCCGGGGATGCTCGGCGCATTCGGCTCGAGCGAACGCAGGAACGTGCACGCTCCAATGGAAAAGTGCATTTTCCACTCAGCTAAGCGATAACTACGTCTTCACCTTAAGCGATAACCGCCGCCCCGCCGCGGCGCGGATCGCCGGCGCCGGTTACGGATCCAGTTGCGCGTTTATAT
>Ga0209069_10000992_pt1 | contig 14064 bp, 13 predicted proteins | sample Str013_2_FD_187202 | JGI IMG/M metagenome (GOLD analysis project Ga0209069, IMG submission 187202) | Freshwater sediment microbial communities in response to fracking from Pennsylvania, USA - Straight Creek_MetaG_SC_2013 (SPAdes) (version 2) | ecosystem: Environmental > Aquatic > Freshwater >...
ATCACGTCCTGCGGCACCTCGACCAGTTCTGCCGCCCGCGCGAAGTTCAGCGCCAGTGTCGGGCGTCCGGCGTCAACCGCAATCTCGGCAGCGCCGGTGAGCCACCGCTCCGCACGGGGTTTGATCTCGCAGCAACAGAAACCGCCTTTGCCGCGTTTCAAGGGATTCTTGCCGCATTGTTCTGGCGCGAACGTCATGGGGAAGGGCAACACGTTGATGTCTCCATGCTCGGGACGATGATCGCTCTCAGCCAGTGGCAGCTTGCCGCTGAAAAGGACCCCGACGAGTGGGCCGGGCGGCAATTACTGGGGTACACCGAACCGCCCGATTCCGGGTTTCAGTTGCGCGACGGGGCGGTGCTGTTCTCGATGCGCGGTGACGGGGAAGCGTGGGACAAATTCTTCATCGCGCTTGATCGGATGGACCTTGCCGCTGATCCGCGTTTCGCGGTAGGCAATCTGTTAGTGATCAATCGGGATCTTGAAGCGGCACTGCGCGATGACCTCAAGCGGTGGAGCGTGGAAGCATTTCGTCGTCTGATCCAAGACGAGCTGGGTGGCACCATCACCGTGCTGCAGACGTTGCAGAGTGTCATGCACAGTGAGCAAACTGCGGCGATTGGTGCGGTGCAGACGGTCGACCATCCCGTCTGTGGGCGGATGCCGACCTTGAGTCCACCGTGGAAGTTTTCTGAACCCCTGACCGCACTGCGTCGGCCCGCACCCCTGTGCGGGCAACACTCAGACGAGATCTTGCGCGAACACGGCTATGCACAGGGTGAGATTGCGACGCTGCGTGCGCAAAGAGTGGTGGGGTAAATGTGCAAGAGTTTGCGTACCAAGTGAGGCTGCAACAGGAGGAATAGCATGGCGGCGAATACTGATATGACAGAAGAACAGGTGCGTGGCTTTTTCACGTCGCTCAGCAACTGGGGCAAGTGGGGACCTGCCGATCAACTGGGGACGCTGAACTACATTACTGCAGAGAAGCGCCAGCGTGCTGGAGCCGAGGTGCGCGATGGACAGTCGGTGTCACTCTCGCTGCCGTTAGCGACGCGTCCCGCGCCGGATAACCCCACACCGGTCACACATTTGATGGTCCAAACCGGCGCACGCAGCGAGAGCGGCGGTCTGGTGGATGCCCCGTATAGCGCCGACTATTTTGCCATCTCTCCACATGGCTTAGCGAATACCCATATTGATGCGCTGTGTCACGTGTTCAACCAGGGGAAGATGTATAACGGGTACCCAGCGAGTGACGTCACCAGCCAAGGCGCGCGAAACGGCGCCATCGATGCACTCAAAGATGGGATTGTCTCGCGCGGCGTGCTGATCGATGTTCCCCGCGTGCTGGGACGTGACTGGCTGGAACCAGGAGAAGCAATTTCTCCTGTTGATCTCGAAGCTGCAGAGAAGTCCGGCAACTTTCGTGTGGAGGAAGGCGACCTCCTCTTTGTGCGTACCGGGCGCCACGTACGGCAAAAAACGAAAGGACCATGGAATTCGTTCAAGGAAGGGTTAGCTGGCTTAGGTGCTGCCTGTTTACCGTGGCTGCATGACCGGAAGGTCGCTGTACTGGGCTGTGATGGGGTGAGTGATGTGATTCCTAGCGGGTTTCCCAAAGTCACGATGCCGATTCACACCGTGGCCATCGTCACCATGGGCATTCATCTCATTGACAATTGTAATCTCGACGACGTTGCTGCTGCTTGTGTGGCGCGTTCACGGTGGACGTTCTTATGCACCATTGCACCACTGGTGCTCATTCGTGGCACCGCCTCACCGGTGAATCCGTTGGCGATCTTTTAGAGAGCACCCGCCTCGCCGAAAAACGCGGCTTGGGCGAGAAGGGCGCATGGATGTTGGCTGGTACGATATTCGTCATGAGCTGCCGCCGTCCACCTCCTGTGGTACAGTGCCTTGCGTAAGGAGGGCAAACGTATGGCAAACGCTGAGCTGTGTTTTCTTTCCATCGCGCAGTTGGCAGAGCAAATTCAGAAGAAGTCAGTCTCTCCAGTCGAGGTCACCCAAGCGTATCTTGATCGGATTACGGCAGTGGATGGTCAGCTGAATAGTTATCTCACTGTTACGGCTGACCGCGCGCTGCGCGAAGCGAAACGCGCTGAGGCAGAGATTCTTGCGAACGAATATCGAGGACCCTTGCACGGCATTCCCCTGGCACATAAAGACATCGTTGCCACCAAAGGGATTCTCACAACCTGTGCCTCTAACGTATTGCGTAATAATGTTCCCGACTACGATGCGACCGTCATCGACCGGCTCCAGCGAGCAGGGGCAATCTTGTTGGGTAAACTCAACATGAATGAATTCGCGACGATGCTCCCAAGCTTGCATTTTGGGCGGGTCAACAATCCGTGGAATCCGGCTCATAGTCCTGGTGGGTCGAGCAGTGGGTCGGGCGCTGCAGTCGCAGCAGGGTTATGCGCAGGTTCGTTAGGGACCGACACTGGAGGTTCTATTCGTATTCCTGCCGCGTTTTGTGGCATTGTCGGTTTGAAGGCCACACACGGTCGGGTGAGCCTCTTCGGTGTGACGCCGTTAGCATGGTCTCTTGATCACATTGGACCAATGACCCGCACGGTGAAGGATGCGGCGTTCATGTTACAAGCGATTGCCGACTACGATGCACGCGATCTCGTCTCGAGCAACACGCCGGTGGCTGAGTACACCGCCAAGCTGATAAGTGACCTGACGGGTCTACGATTAGGCGTACCGAAACAATTCTTTACCGAGTACACTGACCCTGAAGCGACTCGCGCCTTCACAGCGGCGGTTGCGGTACTGAGCAACTTGGGGGCGCGCATCGAAGAAGTAGAGCTCCCAGCACTTGACAGCGCGTGGTCGACCATTGCCCAAGTCATTCTCAACGGCGAGGCCAACACTTGGCATGAGCCATACCTCGCTACACAAGCTGCAGATTACGGTCCAGGGGTGCGAAGGTTCTTGGAACGAGGCAAGTCTACCGGGGCGATCGATTACATCCGAGCCCAGCGCGCCAGGATACAATTGTGCCGCGATATGGAGACAGCCTTTGCCAAGATCGATGCCCTACTCACACCTGGTGAGTTAGTCCCACCTCCGCTTCACGACGCTCGCACGGCAACAATTGGTGGCCGCGAGGTGAGCCTCATGGCCGCGCTGATTTCCGCGACCTGCCCGTTCAACCTGACGGGGCAGCCTGCGCTCACTGTACCGTGTGGTTTCACCACGAGTACATTACCACTGGCCTTGCAGATTGTGGGGAAAGCGTTCGATGAAGCAACGATTCTGCAGATTGGCCACGCCTATGAGCAGTCTACCTCGTGGCACCAGCAGCGTCCACCCGTGTAGCTGATACAGCACTGCTGCGAACGAACGGTTTATGATACACGCCGATACTTCGAATTACTCCGCAACTCCCAAGGAGGGTTCTCATGGCAAATTATGATCTCGTCATCAAAAATGGCACGGTGGTTGACGGTACCGGCGCTCCGCATCGCCACGCCGATGTTGCCATCGCCAACGGAAAGATTGCCGCTATTGGTACGATCACAGATAGTGCAAAGCACGTGATCGATGCCTCCGATCTGGTGGTGACGCCGGGCTTCGTTGATCCCCATACCCACTATGATGCGCAGATTTGCTGGGATCGGCCACTGTCCACTGCCTCCTGGCATGGTGTGACGACCGTGGTGATGGGGAACTGTGGAGTGGGGATCGCACCCTGTAAGCCTGAGGTGCGCGATATTGCCGCGTGGGACTTGGTGAACGTCGAAGGCATTCCCTTTGAGGCATTAGCGAAGGGCATCACGTGGGATTGGGTCAGCTTTCCCGAGTACATGGATGCGGCGCAACGTCGCGGACTGGGCATCAATCTCGCGTTTCTCGCGCCACTGACGCCGTTTCGTCACTTTGTCATGGGTGAAGAGTCAATGGATCGCGCTGCTACACCTGCCGAAACGGCGCAGATTCAGGCGTTGCTGCGCGAAGCGATGCTGGCTGGGGCGTATGGCTGGACCACGACTACCATCCTACAGCATGTGGGTTACAAAGGCCGACCGTTGGCCTGTCGGCAGGCGAGTCGCGAGGAACTCACCGCGTATGCACACGTCCTCAGAGACGTGGGCAAAGGCGTGATTGAAACCACACTGACCAAATCCGCAGGGATCTTGGCCGACGATGAATATGAACTCCTCGATCTGTTACTCACAGAGAGCGGACGCCCGGTCACCTGGTTGGCGGTGGTGGATTGCGAGCATCGGCCAGAGGGCGCGCAAGAATCGCTCCGCAAGGCAGAGCCACTGATAAAACGCGGTGGGGTGCCGCAGGTGAACTGTTTGCCAATGAGCAATGAATTTAATCTGCACAATCCCTTCCTGTTCGGCAGCCATCCTTCATGGAAGCCAGCCTTCAATCAGCCCGCTGAAGAGCAGATGCGGGTCTACCGCGATCCCAGTTTTCGTCAGGCGTTTCGTACAGAACTGGAAAACCCCCGTATCTTCTCTGGCAACTGGCATTTGGTGGAAGTCCGTGACGTCCATAATCCTGCGCTCAAGTCGCTGGAAGGGAAGACGGTGGTGGAGATTGCCCGCGAGCGTGGCATTGACCCGCTCGACACCTTCTTTGATGTGGCCTTAGAAGATCAGCTGCACACTGAGTTTGTTATTGCGCTGTTCAACGTGCATGAAGAGCGCGTGGCCAAACTGATTACTGATCCGCGCGGGATGATCGGCCTGTCAGATGGTGGTGCGCACGTCGATATGCACGACAACGCTGGCTACTGCACCTATCTGCTCGGCACCTGGGTGCGTGACAAACAGATCATGAGTTTGGAGCGGGCGATTCAGCGGGTGACAGCAGAACCGGCTTCTTTCTTTGGCATCCAGGATCGTGGTGTCCTGGCGGTGGGGAAAGCCGCCGATGTCGTAATCTTCGATTTCAACACCATTGGTCCCAAGGTCAGTCCGATTCGTCACCAAGAATGGCGTCGTGATCTTCCTGCCGGTGGCCGGCGTCTGGTGTGGCCTGCGGATCGCGGAGTCCAGTACACCATTGTCAACGGCACCGTCTTGTATGATCAACAGCAGCATACCGGGGCATTTCCTGGATTGGTGTTGCGCTCGTAAAACGTGACCTGCAAGATGACCTACGAGAGTGTCCATCGCGTGTATGGGCTCTAACGAAGTGTTATCCCATCGCTACAACGGAAAATCCTTCCTGATACTGAAACCCCCTCCGTCTCCCCTGAGCCTGTCACAGGGCGGACGGAGGGATTTGCAACTGCCTCTGAGCTTCAACCGCTTCGCTTATTCTGGCGTACGTTGCGTCTTAGCCAAGGGCTTTTTCCACCGCGCTCCACTCCACAATCGGTGTCAGTCGGCGTTTGGCCACCACACCCGAACTCACCGCTTTGGAAAAGCCATCAAAGGTGAGCGCATGGTCCTGGATGTCGAGGATGAGCACGATCTTGGGCTCTTCATTCGACCCCCACGGCCCAGCCTTCAGGGTCACGCCAGGAGGGAAGCCATTCTTGATGGCGTTCTGGATGAGAGCGACACCTTTCTTGGCTGCCTCGGGGCTGTCCACGTTGAAGTAAATTTCGTCTAAATACAGCGGCATACACCTATCCTCCTTTTTGGTGAAATTCCTCAATTCCAATCTGAACTGTTAGTGAAGTCTATACAAACGGTATGACCACCGCCTTGCAACCATCCACGTGGTGGCAGTTCAACGCAATTGCTGAATGGTGCGATCGCTTCATCGTTCAATTTCTACGTGGGTTCTCCAGGCGAGAGGTAGCCACTGCCCCCAGCTTGCTCCAACATTGCCAGGATCGTCTGTGCCAGTCGGCGGGCCGACTCCGGTGTCAGTTCCACCGCCACACGTGCTCCCGGTCCTTCAGCTTCGTTGATGAAATCAATATTCAACGCATGCTCTAACGGCAAATCGAAGGGATGATCATACGACACAGTGACCTTGCGCAGGGCAAACCCTCCCTTTGTGCATTTCCACTTCCCGAGATCTTCGTTGGTCTGGTACATAGACACCTCCTCTGAAAAACACTCACAGGCAGTGTGGCATTACTTCTCTGGCGAACAACTCCATCGAGTGGCGGACCCTAGCATGTTCAATCAATCCTCCCCGATTGAAGTAGCAAATGAACTCCTCCATCGGAAATTGCTGCCGCAGCGTCTGGATGCGTTGTACACAGTAGTTCGGGTCACCGAAGACGCCTATTTCTCGATCAATACTCTCGAAAGTGGTCTGGGTGAGCCGCTCCCGCAACTTTTCGTACCGCTCGTAGCTCTTGACCGGAGCATTGGCTAAGGGTTTGATCAGTTCGCCAGCCGCCTTGAAGAACGACATCAAGCTCTCCTCACATTCCTGGCGCGCCTGCGCACGACTCGCTGCGACATGCACAGGAAAGGCCAAGGCGATGTCTTGCTTCACTCCCGGTTTGAGATGCTCACGATGCACCGTAAGGTACTCCTGCAACTTGTCGGGTGGGTTAATCAGCGGCGAGGCGAAAATCGGGAATCCCTCGCGTCCAGCGGCCGCGAACGTTTCTGGACTATTCGCCGCCACGCGAATCGGGGGATGCGGGTTTTGCAGGGGTTTGGGAGTCAGAAGCAGGTCGTCTATCTGCCAGTATTTGCCCTGATACGACAATCGCCCGCTCGTCCAGGCTCGGAGAATGATTGCGAGCGATTCCTCAAATCGCTCCCGCGTTTCTTGTTGAGGAACGTTATATCCTGAGAAGTAGACCGGAGCGGCCCCTCGACCCACACCGAACTCTAGACGCCTACCGCTCAGCACATCCAGCGTGGCGGCATCCTCAGCCATTTTGACTGGATTGTGTAAGGGCAGCAGCGTGACTGCGGTCCCTAAGCGGATACGTTGCGTGCGCTGGGCTGCCGCCGCCAGGATCATGAGTGGAGACGCCAAACACGAAATGCTGGGAATAAAGTGCAACTCTCCGAGCCATGCGGTATGAAACCCGAGCTGATCGCCGAGTTCTATCTGGGCCAGGATGTCTTGATAGCGTTGACGCTCCGTCTGCCAGTCTGCCCGTGGCACTTGATCAAAAAAGCCAAAACGCATACGGCCCTCCTTGTTCGGTCCCCGGAAGATCCCCGTCTTGGTTCCGGTTCATCATCGGCATGCACGCAAGGTCAATTTGCATGGAAAAATGTACCAGGGCAAGAGTAGAGACGTGGGACACCGTCGAGCGAGAAAGAGAGATAGATCACACCGTGTTACTTCCTCGTCACCGCATGCTCTCACGATAGGACCTCCGTGTCGAGCAATGCCCCCATACTGCTGTGTTGTCTTCGCGACTGCCCGGGTACCTTTTTCTTGGCAAAGTTGGTACAGCACCGCAAGCGAGAAGCAGTCGTCTACCAAGTCCGTACACGAGGGGTGAGAAAATGTATTTCTCGAAAGAAGGAGGGCAAAAATGAGGCTGGCGCTATTCAATGACTACGTGCCAGGCGTGGTGAACGGAGACCGCATCGTCGATCTGAGTGATGTTGTTGGTCCAGCAGTGATGAACGTGTCGCCGGTGGATCGCATGTCCGCTCTCATTGCCGACTTTGAGCGGTTGCGTGCGAAAATCGCTGGGAGCGCAGGCAGCCCCGGTCGTCTGTTGGCTGAGGTACGACTGCGAGCGCCTATGCCGCACCCCAGCAAGATGCTCTTCGGTCTGGGCAACTATCGTGAGAACGTCAATGGCGAGATCGCTCCATTAGGTCTGTTTCTGAAATCCCCTTCCTCAATTCTCGACCCAGGCGGAACAGTGAAACTGCCACCATTGAACGCGGTCATTTTTCATCATGAAGCGGAACTTGGTTTCGTGATCGGCAAACGTGGCAAGAATATCCCTGAGGCAGAGGCGATGGGGCACGTTTTCGGCTACACCTGCATCGTGGACGTGTCTGCACGTGGCCTGGGTCAAGGGGTGCTATTTCTTGACAAGTCGTCGGATACGTTTTGCCCGATGGGACCGTGGATCGTGACGCGGTATGAGGTCCCAGACTCACAGAAACTGAGTGTGAAGTTTTGGGAGAACGACGAGTTGCGTCAGGACTACAACACCGATGACATGGAACATCCGATTCATGAGATTGTTGCCTGGGCGTCGAAGATCGCGACGCTTGAGGTTGGCGATGTCTTTGCCTGTGGCACCAACCACCAGGGGCTTGGTCCGATGCAGGACGATGAAACTGGGACGATTGAAATCGAGCGCATCGGGCGCATGACCGTCAGAGTCGAAGATCCACAAAAGCGTCGCTGGCCTGTCGGCATTGACCGCGGAGTCGGCAAGGCGGTGCGTCAGTGGAAACTCACCGGTGTGCGTCCGAATCCGGACGAGATGTTTCAGACCAAGCAGATTGCCTAACTCCATTGAGGTAAGCCCCCGGCTCTGCCGGGGGACTCGCAGCGTTTGACGTATGCGGGAAGGTGTGGCTTCCCCGTTGTGCCGCCCAAGGCACAACGGAAAGGAAGTCACAATGAAAGATATCCAACGTTTACAGCACACGGCATGGGAGTGTAAATATCACATCGTCTTTATTCCCAAGTATCGGCGCAAGGCGTTGTTTACGGCGTTGCGCAAAGAGTTGGGACCGGTGTTTCGGGAACTGGCCCGGCGCCAAAGCTGGCGAGTGGAGGAAGGGCATTTGCGGTCGGATCATGTGCACATGTTGGTGAGTATCCCACCCAAGTATGCGGTGGCGGCGATTGTGGGGGATCTGAAGGGGAAGAGTGCGATTCCTATTGCCCGCACGTACCGCGGCCAGGAGCGCAACTTCACGGGGGAGCATTTCTGGGCGCGGGGCGATTTCGTCTCCACCGTTGGTGCGGACGAGCAGGCGGTCCGGGAGTACATTCGGAACCAGGACCAAGAGGACATTCGCCTCGATCAACTCAAGTTGTTTAAGTAGGAGCTAAACCGCCTTGGGCGGTTCATAAACAAACCCCCGGCAGAGCCGGGGGTTTATGAATTCCACGCATTGTGTTCCCAGTGAAGTGCTGTGACACTGTCTGTTATATACAGACCTGCGGATCTCATGGAAACGGAGATTCATTGACTCTCGTCATGAGTTTGTCTCGCGCATCGTCAGACGCTGTAAACGCCGGAGCGGATCAGTCCCGTCCCAGCCGTGCGCGGCTTCTGCAACACGTTTGAAGAGCTGTGCTTTAGCTCCACAGGCTTCAGACAGTTCCACGACTGTGCCCGCGTGTCCCTCGGTACACAAATACACAAAGCGACCGTTTTCTCCGGTTGAGCCGCATTGGCCAATGGTGTAACCCGATGCCGCTGCCCGCGCTAACGCTGCATCCATCGCTGCTGGGGTCTCCATCCAGCACGCCACATGCTGTAATCCTTCATGCCCAGCCATGAGAAAGTCCCGCCACATCGACGGAGCGTCGTTGCACGGCTGTAACAGTTCAATTTGCAGAGTGCCTGAGTTTGCCAGCGCCACGTGCACTTCTGCCGCTGACGGCTGTCCTTTGTACTGCAGATCAGCAATGCGTGCACGCTCAACGTAGAAGAACGGCCCGATTCCAAGTACCGTCGTCCAATGTTTCAGCGCGGTTTCGATGTCTCGCACGACATAGCCATTCTGGCGAATGGGTCCAAAAATGCGACTCATACTGCTGCTCCTTGGTCATGGCTTATACACGGATACTGTGGTCTTTCAAGTTTGATGACGAGCGCGCGCATAGTACCCTCCTTCTCTGCGGACTCGGCGCGACTGTAGCACACGCACGTTTGACTGTGAAAGAGTTTTGTACTCATTGGCTTTCCATCTGACTGAGCATGAGGATAGTCTTCAGTGACCAATTGCCACGGAACGTAAGCGACACGAACGTTATGGCACAACGAATCTTGGGCACCCTTCAGTGGTAGAAAACATGACCGTACTCATGCCTGGCGACTGACCAATCCCTTTGCCATTGAGGACCCGTTGCTAAGAGAGGAATAGGTATGGATCACTGTGAGTACCACCCGCCTGACGCAGAGCGCTTTCCTCGGAGCGGCCACCTGGCAACAGAGAAAGGACAGCATCCCTCACCACGTCCTCAGCGTGGCAAGTTGAACGCAGCCGCTTTCGTCTTCAGCATCGTGCTTACGCCTGCGATTTCCTCCTGGAGCGCCTCGATATCACAGATTGTTCGGCGCAAGAAGAGGGCGGTGGCATGCTGTACCGCTGTGCGATGACTCGGCGCAAAATCAAAAACGTGCGCCACGCCCGCAACCAGATGGAGATCGACCGTCACACCTGCCTGCACCAACGCGTCATACATACGCAGGCTATGTGACGGTGGAACATAGGCATCTGCTCCACCATGCCATAAGGCGGTGGGTGGAAACTGTGGGGTAACGTACGTGTAGGGGGAGATGGCGCGGATGTTGTCCTCGGTCAGTCGGTCTTCAAGGAGGAGTGAGGCGGGCAAGTAATCATCCGCTGCAGCGATGGGCGCATCGCCGGTGTAGCATCCTTCCCAGTCTTTCTTGAACAACGTGACCGGATAGATCGAGATGATGGCGTTGACGCTGCTGGAGACGTTGGTGTGGCCACCGTCTCCTTCCCATGCTGCCCGACCGTTCGTAGCTGCCGCCATGAGTGCCAGATAGGCCCCGGCACTACAGCCTTGGATCACAATGCGATCCGCTGCAATCCCTAAGCGGTTCGCGTTTGCACGCGTCCACCGCACTGCGGCTTTCACGTCGTGCAGCGGTGCTGGCCAGGGGGCTTCGCTGAGGAGGCGATATGCGGTGGGAAGACAGGTGAAGCCGAACTGACTGAGGGCCTGCGCATGCTCGGCCATCATCTTGCGGTTCCCATAGCGCCAGCGACCGCCATGCAGTTGCAGGACGGCGGTACGATAGTTGTGAGGACCTGTAGCAGGAAAAATGTCGAGTTTCAATTCACGACCGTTCCCTGTGCCGTACCCGACATCTGGTTGCGCAGTCATCTCTTACCTCTCTCGGTGTGATATCGTTTGTGTGGATCTTTCATCTGGTGTCACTCTACCTGCGCAGGAGCAATCTCTTTGAGTCGGGGGCAAGACCTCCTTCGCGAACAGTTTTAGCCCTTTCTCAGCTTCGGCGTGGGTCATGAATCCAGATCGGCCAATCATAACAAGATGGCCGAACCCACCAACGCGGTTGTAGAAGTCCATAATCTGCTGGTAGATCGTATCTGGACTACCAGCAAACAAAATCCCTCGCGCCATCGCTTGTTCTGCCGTGAGGCCAATCAGGCCACCGACGTTCTGGATCGCTGAGGTCGTTGGCTTCTGTCCTTGATGCGATGGCGCGATAATATCACAGTGTTGGTAGAGCAGATCAAGAAACCGTGCACGTGGATCGATGTTCTGCAGCCCGTGCAGGAGCACCAGTGGGTGGCCTCTTCCGCGCCGTATCACTTCGAGTTCGATATCCGCGACGACCAACTGCTGCGGTATTGTTGCGACCTGTGGTTCTGGCATACTCAGAGTTCCATCTCACAAGGCGTTAGAAACAGCACCACGCGTCCGATCCAGACGGTTCACTTGTCTGCGAGTGGGATTACGGCTGTCAGCACAGGCTCAGTACCCACCACCCGCGTCGTATGGCCACGCCCGGTGGTATCTTCCACCAGGCGTGCGTCCCCAGGACCGAACCGACGCACGCTGCCATCGCCCAATCCGATCTCGAGTTGACCGGAGAGAATAATCACATATTGTCGACGGGGAGCAGGATGCCAATCGATAAACGTTCCTGACGGCAGCTGATTGAACACAATGTGAGCCGCGGTCTGAGGTGATGTCAGCATGGGATGGGACGCGAGGTTTTGGTCTTCAATGCGAGATTTTCCATCGTCACCATTGTAGAGTCGAAACACACCCATACATTGGTTCCTCCACCGGGAGCATACGCAGTCTCCGCGCAGTTGCAAGCCTCTCCGTTCATCGTCAATACGCTGGCGAGCACTCTGGTATCGACACGCAGAAGCATGTTCATACGTATCCAGTGCATGGTTATTCACCTCTCCTTTCCGAAATGAGTGAAACCCGCTACATCCACTCGATGCCTGAAGAACACACTTCGACATCTACTAACGCTCAGTTCCTGTCCGTTACGTCACCCACGACTCCCGAGCAGATACAGCGAGGGATTCCTTTGCATTGGCTGATGCTCGGGATAGCCCTGCTGGCGCAGATTACCGTGTCGATTGTGACACAAGGGGTACCGATTCTCGCTCCGTTTTTGCAAGCAGATCTGGGGCTCACGCGAGGACAGGTCGGGTTGTTTAACTCAGCGATTATGGCAGGCTCGCTGGTCTCGATGTTTGCCGCTGGCTGGGTGGTGGATGTTCGTGGTGAGCGTGCGGCACTCATGTGGGGCAATCTGCTGGTCGGTGTGTTTTGTCTCACTGTTGCGGCGACACAGAGTTTCTCGACTGCCTTGCTGGCGTTGTTTGCCGCTGGGATGGGCGCGTCATTTCCTACTCCAGCAGGGAGCAAAGCCGTCATGTCGTGGTTCCCTGTCGCAAAACGTGGCATGGCCATGGGCGTGCGACAAACCGGCATTCCCCTTGGCGGGGCACTGGCAGCGGCGAGCTTACCGGCTATCGCTGCACTCAAGGGTTGGCGCATAGCCGTGGTGGTGAGTGGCATGACCTGCTTCATGGCAGTGGTTGTCTGCTGGGTTGGCTATCGTAGTCCTGAGCATGCACCTGGAGAACAAGCGGCAGTTATTTACAGAAAGAAGGAACCCTTGGGTGCGATTTTAACAAAAGATATTGTCTTGTTAGGTGCTGCTGGCGCCCTGTTACCGCTGGGGCAGTTTGCGCTCCTGACCTATCTCGCGCTGTATTTGCAGGAAACGCAAAGTATTCCGGTGACCACGACGGCAACCCTGTTGGTGGGTGCGCAAATCGCGGGAGCGGCAGGGCGGATTGTGTGGGGAATCTGGAGTGATCGGTGGTTCCGACAACAACGGAAACCTGCACTGGTTTGGGCGAATGCCCTTGCTGCGAGTGGTTCCCTCATCTTGGGCTGGCTGCCGCACGGGGTTCCGTTCTGGATCATCAGCCTCGTGGTGTTGGTGTATGCGTTTAACACGATTGGTTGGCATGGCAGCTGGATCGCTATGCTTGCAGAGATCGCCGGCCCGGACAAACAAGGACGAACTCTCGGCATGGCGATGACCCTGATGTACCCCGGTATTATTACCCTGCCACCGTTGTTTGGCGTGCTGGTCGACTATACGCACTCGTGGCGGCTGGCGTGGAGCGCCGCAGCAGCAGTGCTCGCAGTCGGTACGGCCCTCGTTGTCCTCGTGCGAGAACAACCGCCACGAGAATGAACGGGCGAATTCACTATCTGTTTTTTCCTGCAAAGCAATGAACTGCCAGTGATACGTAGAGGAAAATCACACAGGTGGTGGCAAGCCATACTTCAAGATCGAACCCCAAATACATTCCCCGCTTTGGCCACCGCCCTTGGTCCTATGGATGGTGATGGGCTCACTCCTACCGATCTTGAACGTGTCAAAGTCGGTGACCCGGCTCCTGATTTTACGCTCGAAGCCGAGAATGGAACGCCGGTCACGCTCTCTCAGTTTCATGGGAAAAGCTCTGTTATCTTGGTCTTCTATCGTGGCCATTGGTGACCCTACTGCGTCAAACAGCTCGTGGAGCTGACACATCTGCTAGACAAAGGAGCATCGCAGATCCTGGCGGTGAGTATCGATAATCACGAAGACTCCAAAAAACTGCTCACGTTGCTTGCTCAGGAGCCTATCGGCAAGGAAGCTTTCGCAACCTCTGCCGTACACACGGGGCCTACGAAGGTCGATTTTCCTCTTCTGGAAGATACGAATCACCGCGTCATCGACCGATACGGCTTGCTCAATCCACAGGGCAAAGGTTGGCCACACCCAGCGACGTATGTTATCGACCGCGGAGGGAAGGTTCGATGGAAGTTTGTTGAGGTGGACTATACAGTCCGCGCTACCAATGACAGGATTCTGAAAGCGTTGAAGCCACTTCTGTAAAGCAAATAACTACGA
>Ga0209069_10000993_pt1 | contig 14059 bp, 23 predicted proteins | sample Str013_2_FD_187202 | JGI IMG/M metagenome (GOLD analysis project Ga0209069, IMG submission 187202) | Freshwater sediment microbial communities in response to fracking from Pennsylvania, USA - Straight Creek_MetaG_SC_2013 (SPAdes) (version 2) | ecosystem: Environmental > Aquatic > Freshwater >...
CTGTGTACGCGGTTTCCCCGGCACCAGGTCGGCGGCGGACAGAGCAACAGCTTTAGCCATTCACAACACTCCTCAGTATCTTTGCGGTTCTCATGCTTTCCTGAAAACGTGATTTCACGTCAAGCCATAAGGCAGCGATCTCCAGCGCCGCAGCGCTTTTTGGCGCGATCTCCGGTGCGGTTCGGCCATTCGTCATCGCCATGGCGTAGGGCACACGATCGGCAATGAATGATTGCGCCACGCGACCATGCTCGGACAAAGCGGCGATGGTCTGCGCGGTAATACTCGCCTGCGCCTTGGCCTGAGTGATGACGAACAAGAACGGCTTATTGGCTTCCTTCACGAGCGTGACCGTTTCCGATACCGCCCATAAATCGGCCGGAGAGGGCCGCACCGGGATTAGCACCAGATCGGCCAACGCCAAGATGGAAACGTTTTGTTCCGAAATGGTGGGGGGCGTATCGATGAAGCAGTAAGCGGCACTTTGGTCCTGCAACAGCTTTAAACCACCGGCCAACCGCGCGAAAGGAACATCCGCTCGCTGAGGCGTGTCGCTTTCCCGCCGTTCATGCCAAAGACTTAAAGTGCCTTGTTTGTCGGTATCGATCAGCCAGGAAGGGGAGTCACCGATCCGTTCTGCCTCCACGGCCAGATGGGCCGCCAAGGTAGTCTTGCCACTGCCGCCTTTCTGCGAGGTAATAACAATTGTTTTCATGAAAATCGCTGATCCTTCATATTGGAAAACAATATTTCATGAAAATAGCAATTCGGTGCTATTATGTCAATTAGTCGCAGCGCCAGGAGGTTTGAATTGCTTAACCCAACGGGTTGGGTTAAGATGACGTTGTGAGCCGAGTCTTCATTTCGAAGGGGACCGGCGCTTCGGTCTACGTGTTCTCCAACGATCATTGTCCGCCGCATGTCAGCGCTCGGCAGCGGAGCGAAGATTGGATTGCACGGGTGCGCTTTTCGTACCTAGACCGACGAGCCGAACTTTGGAGCATTGAACCGATTAAAAATCGGCCTTCGCGCAGTTCGATCAATCAGCTACTCGCGGAGGTGCAACAACACCTGGTCGAATGTCGACGCAGCTGGTGGAGAGTGCAGGGCACTACATGTCTGGTGAATCAGTCGGTGTACACAGGCAAGCCCATCTCGTCTGAAGAGGGCCTGGTTATTCAACAAGAGGACTTCAAGCAAATCGTCGAGGCAACCTACGATGTCGAAACGGATCGCCTGAAGCTGACATTTTCGGACGACTCGAGCGAAGAGAGGGCAGTGACATGAGCGAGCGTGAAATTAGCGATACGGAATACGCATCGGCGCTGGCCCAGGGACATACCGAGGCCTCGACTGAAGTGCGTGCCCGTGCCGTGCGTTACCTCGCCGACCGCGACGTGCTCGAGATCGAGACCACTCGCGACGGAGGCTTCATGATTCCGCGTACGTGGATCGATGCGCTGCAGGGCATTCCTGCTCACGAACTCGCGCAGCTTGAAGTTTGGCCAGATGGATCTGCGATCGAGCTCGAGGCCCACGACATTCAGATCAGCGTTGATGGTTTGCTGGCCGCCGTTTTGCCGGCATTGCTGCCAGAGGCGGCTATTGCATCGATCTTTGCGCGCCGCGGCGGCAGCGTGACCTCTGACGCTAAGCGCGCGAGCGCACAACTCAATGGCAGGAAGGGCGGCCGGCCACGGAAGAGTGTGGCCTGAAGCGACGATGGAGGGGCAGGGCATGACTAGCAAACTGACTCGCTCGCACGAAGAGGCGACGATCGCACGTTTTCAGAAGGACGAGGAATTTGCCGCCGAGTACTTCGGAGCCATCCTCAAAGATGGAGATGAAGCAGAACTTCTACAGGCGCTGCAACGTTTCCGGAGCCTCGCAACCTACAGTGGTATCAAGCTCGGGTCCTTGTTAACGCAGTTTGGTCGCAAGGCCGGCGGCGTGGACCTGGATATCCAGCGCGATCCGACACCAGCGGAGCCAGCCAGCTTCGAGTGAGAGATCTGGTCGTCTTCAGTCCTTAATCATACTTTATGTTAAACACGTCTTACCGTGTAGACGCAAATACAGAAATACGCTCTCGCGAAACAGGGCGCTAATTGGTCGAATTGACGTGGTTAGGCCCCGGATGACAAGGCTCAGAGGAAACGCTTGAGCCTAGCATTGCCATGACAATGCAATTGCATTACCATCATTTCGTACTCCACTATTCAACTGAGATGCCATGACCACGACGCCGGTGTTCGAAGCCGAATCCACGCTGACCGATCGTTACCAAACGACGGTCCCCGAACCCGTGCGCCTCGCCTTAAAGCTCGGCAAGCGCGACAAACTCCACTACGCACTGCGCCCCGATGGCTCGGTCCTCATGACCCGCGCGCCGCAAGCCGACGAAGAAGATCCGGTGCTGGAACAGTTTTTGGATTTCATGGCGCGCGATCTGGCCAGCCATCCGGAACGGGTGCACAGCATCGATCGCGGGTTGATCGAGCGTATCCAAGCGTTGGTGGGGCAGGCTGAGGTTGATCTCGACGCACCGCTATCCCCAGACGACGAATGACGGCGCCGCCACCGGCGCCCGTCGTCATCAACGGCTGGTCGATCTTCGCTCATCCTTTATTTCTGGACCAGGTCGAGGAACTGATCGGTCGGGTTGAGGCTCTGCAGAAAAAGGATCCGCTCGGTTACGTTCGGAAAAATGACAGCAAGCGGCTCGCTGCGATATTGAAGTTGGCGTTCGAGGCAATACCGCAGGATCCAACCCGCGTTGACTATCGCCAGGGCGGCACTCTCGGCGATGCCTACAAACATTGGTTTCGCGCAAAATTCTTTCAGCAGTACCGATTATTTTTTCGCTATCACGTCGAAAGCCGCATCATCGTCTACGCCTGGGTGACTGACGAAGACACCAAACGCGCCTATGGCAGCGGCGACGATGCCTATCGAGTGTTTCAGAAAATGCTGGGGCGGGGGAATCCGCCCAACGATTGGACGCAGCTGCTCGCGGAAGCACGTGTCGAATCAGAACGTCTGGAGCAAATTTCAAAGCGGCCGCCGGGATCACCATGAAAATTGCCGAAGATTTGTCCAGTGAGCAGGAGAAACTGCGGTACCAGCGCACCCTGCAGGGCCTCGAGGATGTCGATGCAGGAAAAACGATCAGCCATGATGCGGTGGAAGCCTGGGTCGAAGGCCTCGCCACCGACAGGCTGTTGCCGGCACCCGCGTGCGGGTCGTGAATTGAACGGGATCACCAAGTTGCGCTGGAAAAATGCGACACTTCGCCACTGAGGTTCAATGCCATGAAACATCTCAACCGCATTGTCATCGATCCCACGATTCGCTTTGGGAAACCCTGTGTGCGCGGCACTCGCATCACAGTAGGCGAAGTACTGGGTTACCTCGCAGAAGGCGGGAGCGAGACGGAATTGATGGAGGATTTTCCGCAGCTGAGCCATGAGGACGTCCTGGCATGCTTCGGATTCGCCGCTGAGCGCGAGCGTCGGCTGCTGGCGCTGCCGGCTGCCTAATGGCGGCTCGATTGCTGCTGGATGAGAACCTCTCCGAGCGTCTATTAAAAAAACTCGTCAGCATTTTTCCCGGCTCTGCTCATGTCCGCAAATTGGGCCAAAGCGGTGCCTCCGACATCTCTGTATGGGATATCGCTCACGACGGCGGGTTTGTGTTGGTCACGCGAGACGAGGACTTCGTAGGAATGAGCGTATTGCGAGGAGCTCCGCCCAAAGTCGTTTGGCTCAATGTCGGCAACGCACGGACCGCGGCCATTGCAACCTTACTGAGTTCTCGCGCCGCTGATATCGAACAATTTCTACTGCACGATGAATACACATTTCTCGCCATTGGAATCGACGCTGCGACGCCTTCATCGTGAAAGAAGCGGCGCTCGCCAGTCACAAATCATCAGCGTGCTGTCGCCAAAGTAAACGCAGGGACGACCATGGAAAAAGATGAATGGCCGACCGGTGAGCTGAAGCAAAAGAGCATGGCTCAGGCCAAAGCGCTGCGGCAGCAGGCGGCCGAAGGCGGCTTGCGCTTTGAAGCTTACCTGCCGACGACATTGGCCACTTGGCTCTTGGACCAAATCGAGCGCGGCATATTCCGCGATCCCAGCGAGGCGGTCTTCGTTTTTCTCGGAGAGGCCGAGGAGCTGGCGCCGCATACCGATTTGCGCAAGGAGCTGTTGCGACGGCGTCTCGACGCAGCGATCAATGACCCGCGCCCGGGAATCCCTGCCAAACAAGTCTTTGACGAACTGCGCAAAAAATTGGCAAGCCCGCGACCAGAGCCAGCCGCCTGGACGCCTTACCGTCCAGCCACATGATTCGACTCGACGCAGCGGCGCGATCCAAGATCAATCCCCCTAAAACTTCTTGAACCGCTCCGGACTCAATTCCGTATACCTGACCGTGTGCGTGATGTTTTTGTGGCCGATCTTGCAGGCGCGCCTGATTATGTTCGATTCAGAATGACCGCTCTGCCTGCTCCAGACCGGTCATTCAAATTCACTGTCGGCCCGGTTGAGTCATTCGACAGGCAGAATTGCACGCCTGTAAGCTGTCGTTCGCAGCGCGCGGTAGACTGATTGGATGCAGGACCAAGCCAGATGCCGGATTGTTCCCGAGTGGAATCCAAAATGACCATGAACCAGCCCAAGGTTCGCTATGCGAAGAAGAACGTGGAACGCGTGCTACGTTACTTGAGGAGAAACATGACACATGTAGCGTTTACCGCGCTCTACTTGGTGACATCTACGTCTTTTTCCGCCGCCGATATTGCGAGACACAACTTGCACTTGGCCTATTCACTGAACAACGAGATCTGTGATGAGGCAGCCAAGCTGCTTGCAAATGATAAAGCGTGCAGGGCTTTTGACGCGAACTGTTTAGGCGCCGATTTTATTGAGACAGGAGGTAAGCAGGATTGGGGTTTTGAGGAAATTGCGTATGGCGAATACGGCTACAGAACTATCGGTCAATCTGTGCCGCTATCGCTCGGGACGTCCACAATTGTATATTCAATGGGCTTTCGAAACTCCTACTTCCCTCGAATACTTGAAACGTGGCGGGTCAATGCGGCTGCACTAAAGGGCGTGCTAGAACGGCCACCGATTGCAATTGACTATGATCACTGGGCGATCTCCGGGCGCCCTGCGGATGATTCAACGAATGCCGCTCCGTTCGCCGAGTTATTAAGTCGATCAGAGAAGATTTCTGCTGAATGGTCTCCCGTCATTCATATCTTCGATCATCCGTACGTTGTGGTGCGAGAATGCGCCGGGCGCTGGGTAACTGGCCAGTTTTACGATTGCGCCAGAGTTATTGAGCTTACGGTTGTAAAGATCTCGTCTGACGAGCGATCAATGACCATGTGCCAATTCGCTAGAAAGAAACAATCGGAAAATAGAAAGAAGTAGATCCGCATGTCTTTCCACGAAAGCGCCGCAATCGTGCGAGTTGCGGGGCATGTAAGTGCGTCTCGCAAGCGGTGGAGTATTCTTTCGTGCCTCATCGTCAATACTCGTTGCACGTAAGCGGCCATTGGTGAGTGTCAACTAAGGGTCAACGTCGAAAATCGATTGCGTCGCACCATCGAACACAATTTAACAATGCCCAATTATTGGGCGCCTATCGCACCATGGTGTCCAAGTGTACACTGGCGCCTAGACGTCTAGACGCTGTCGATGGGAGTGATTATGGATCAGCCGGTGAGGTGGACAGTTCGTGTTTCCAAGGACACGGATGTGGCTGTGCGTATGTTCTTGGCTCAGCGCGGCATGAAGAAAGGCGATCTCGCCAAGTTCATCGAGGAAGCCGTGCGCTGGCGCGTGCTCGATCAGACGGTGGCTCAGACCAAGGCGCGCAACGCCAAAGTCCCGGTCGCCGAGATCGATGCCGCAATCAATGAGGCGCTGCGGACGGTGCGCGCCGAGCACTTTGCCGCCAAGCGCTGATGCGGGCGGTCCTCGACACCAACATTCTCTGTAGCGCACTGCTGACGCCCGGGGGCCTGACCGATCGGCTCTATCGAGCCTGGCGAGAAGGGCGCTTCCAACTGCTGACGAGCGAGGAGCAGCTGGAAGAGTTCCGTCGCGTCACGCGCTATCCGCGTTTGCGCCCCTTCATCGAGCCCGCCGCCGCGGGCGCGATGCACAACGAGCTGCACCGACTCGCGGTGCTCGTCGTGAAGCTGCCGGTCGTCGACGCATCGCAAGACCCGGGAGACAATTTTCTGCTGGCGATGGCGCAGGCCGGCGAGGCCGATGTACTCGTCACCGGCGACAAGCATGACCTGCTGATCCTCGGATCATTTCAGCGCACGCGAATCATCACCGCGCGTCAATTTCTGGGTCAGCTCGGCAGAAAAACGCAGCGCCCGCCCAAGCGCGCGACCGCCACCGGACGCCGCAAAAAGCGCAAGACCTCGCGGTGAGGGTTTCGGAAGCAACGGAACAGAAAACACAGGTCAAGGGACCTTGGTCCGCTCCGATTCCCTCCGCAACAGTCAATCCCCCCAAAACTTCTTGAACCGCTCCGGACTCAATTCCGTATACCTGACCGTGTGCGTGATGTTTTTGTGGCCGAGGTAGTGCTGGATGGCGCGCGTGTCGTGGCCATCGTTGGCGAGCTTGTAGCCGGTGGCATGGCGCAGCATGTGCGGATGGATCGGGAACGGGATCTTCGCGAGCTCGCCGGCGCGCGCCAGGAGCTTTCGCACGGTCGCCGGCGTCATCGGTCCGCCGCGCTCCGTGACGAACAAGTAGGGCGAGTTTGGATAGCCGCGTTTCAACTCTCGTAGCGCACGCAGCTCGCCGCCGCGCAGCGGGTGAGTGGAGGTCAATCCATTCTTCAACCGCGACACATGAACGAGGCCCGCCTTCAGGTCGACCTGGTCCCAGCGCATCGCCACGAGCTCGCTGACCCGTAGGCCATGCCGGTAGGCCATCAGTAGTAGAGTCCGATCGCGTGGACCGTGCCGGCCGGCGCCGGCGGCCGCTTTGAGGATCTTTTCGACCTCATCGGGGGTCAGGTATTCCCGCGATCGCTTCGAAGCATTGGAGGTTCGGCGTGGGGGGATAGCAGGGGAGGGGGCCGACGTCAATCGCCTCGCTACGGCCATCCTATTGCGTCGGCGGGACGCTACTTTCCCATTTTGGAGTGTTGGGATCGATTTCGCCGCTGCGGATTTTCTAGGGGCCTTCGCCATGGCCGGCGATTATACATTCCCATTAAGGGCTATTTATGGGAAAGTGCCAGTACGAGGCCGAGTACTTGCACAAAGCCGCAGCTCCCAGCAACGAGCCCCACAACCTGGAAGTGTCGCTTGTCGGTCCATGCAGCCCAGCTCCGCACTATCGACCGCAACAGTTCGACAACCAAGCCGCCACAAGACAGTGCCCCAAGCAACACCTATATGCCCAAACCGACAGCTGGCAGTTCCAGGATCGCTCGGACGCTCCCAAGTGGCGGACCCACCAGAGACTCCACCAGCAGCCAAACGAGGGCGGCACCCATGACGAATTTGCGCGAACGCGTAAGACTGGAAAACATGCGCTCTAACTCGGTTTATCCGTCGGTTTCATGACCGATAACCTAGCAGTTGGTGGACAACCTGGCCACTTAACAGAATCGCATCGGTGAACACGCCCATGAAGGGACCTTTTCGGAAACCATCATTGCGGCGAGCAGCTGATCTCGGTGCCGGAAGGCGGCTACGACCTGCGCGCGCTGGGCGCTTCGGCTGCCGCGCACATGGCTGCGCCGCAGCGAGTGAAGTGAAATAGCGCCTCAGGCTGCGGCCACGCCGCCTACACCGGCCCGCCAATCCTTCGGAAGCGGCGGGTAGCTCAGGATCAGCCAGATATTGACCAGCGACCAGAGTGCCATGGCAACAAAATAAGTGAGGAACGGCGGCGCCAGGAAGAACGACGGCGCCACGGTCATGCCGATCGCGCTCATTGCAATGTGCACCAGGAGAACCGAAATCTGCATCCAGACCGACTGACCCGCCCGGCTCTTGCGACGCAGGATCATGCCGGTGTGAAACGGGACCGCAGGAAACGCGGCGGTGATGACAAACGAGATGAGATAGAGGTCATCGGCGAGCGCCACTTTGAGCAACCACCAGAAGGCGCCCAGCCCCAGCGTACCCAGCACGGCAAGCGTGCCGAACCTCACTGGCGAGGTCTCGGGCATCAGCTCGCGCCGCCCGTATTTTATGAACTGCCAAATCAGGAAGGATTCGAGGGCCACCGTGCCCATGAGCGAATATTCCCAGCGCGCCAGCCACCAATGCCAGTGGTAGACATTCTGCCAATGCTCGTAGAGGGCTGAGAATCCGCCATCGTGCCAGACGAAAAAAGCGCAACCGAGATAGGGCACCGTGTAGATCTGCTGACGGATCGCAATCCGGATGCCGAGGACGAAGTAGATGAACGTGAACGGCAGCGCGAACAGCAGGCAGTCATTAACAAACGCCTTGTTGGCATCGAACGCCGCCAGCACCGCGATCGGATCGTAAGCGGCGAGACCCTGTCCCATTTTCTTCCCCTTTGACCCAGGTGATTTCTGCGATCGCCCTGTTGTTTATTGCCGCTGACCAGCATGGCAAAGCATTCGGCTTTCGGAACCCCATCAAGTCGCTGTTCAGCCGACATGATCGTGCATGCTGCCTCTTCGGTCAGAAAATTGTCAATGCATAGAGATGCCGAAAGAACCTTTTTGGGAATGTCAGGATCGATTGGCTACGCGGCAACCTCGACGCATTCAACTCGACTGGACGGCGGAGGTCCCGGTGTGCCGTCCTCGCGCATACCCTCGAGATGGAATTTAATCGCTTCTCGAATAGCGGTCTCCGCCTCTGCAGGCGCACTCCCCGTCGCCACGCACCCGGGCAGATCCGGAACGTACGCCGAATAATTGTCGCCGGCGGCTTCTATGACGACTGCGTAGCGCATGAATTTCAGCGAGCCTGCGTCAGCTCCTCTCGCACGATTTTGCGTACCTGAGCGGCTGTCACCGGCTGCTCAGTGTTGCCGACCTGCTTCGCCAGCGCATCGTTAATGAGCGTCTGGTACCCCTTGCCAGTGCGCTCGGATTCGGCCTTGAATTTCTCCACGATCACATCATCCAGATAGATCGTGATCCTGGTCTTGCCGGCCGTCGATAACACCGCCCCGCGCTTGCCGCGGGAAAAATCATATTCTTTCTTCATAAGATCTTCGCTCCTTCGGCTCCGCCTTTCGAGCCGAAATCAACCGTACATCAGCCTCTCGTTCCGTCCAAACGACCACCATCAGTGAGCCAAAAGAGTTCATACCAATCGTAACGTATCGTGCTTCGCCCTCGGCAAAACCATCCTCGACCGTGATTGCAAGAGGGTCGAGCAGCACGCCGTCAGCCTCGGACAGCGACACGCCATGCTTGGCGATGTTCGCCTCGTTCTTGTTCGGATCAAACTCCGGACTCATGAGGAATTATATATGCATGATATGCATATAGTCTAGATCTGTCTGGCGAACCGCGTCGCGATGTGACGACGATCCCGATTAGGGCCGAAGATGGGAAAGTTATTAACTCTCTAGAAGGAGTATCCCAGCTAATCAAGCCGCTCTTTCAGATGCACGGTTACGCGCTGACCGGCTTCTTTTCCGATTGCTTGTCGAACTTCTGCTTTGACGGGTAGCATGTGCTTTCCTCCTCCCATGGCCATAAATGATCCGCGGAACGGCCGCCCGTCAATCGTGCCTCGTATCTTTACCAAACCACGCGTCCCGAAAAATTTCACTGACCCGGACCAGCTTACATACGTCCAGCTTCCTTTCTTCTTCTCGTTCTGAAGAATAGCCGTGAATTGCTTTTCCAACGTGCTCATGTCCATGCTCCATCGAGCCCCGCTCGCGAGATGAAAACATTTCTGAGTACGCGAGACAATAGATCCTTGAGACGAATTCCAAAACGGATGATCAATCTCATTTAGGGACCTTTATGGGAGTGTTTACAGCGCCGCTTCTTTGAAGGCTCGCAGAACCGCGTTGATGCGGGTCTGATACCCACTTCCACGCGACTTAAACCACTCAAGCACATCAACGTCGATTCGCAGCGACACCGAGGCCTTAGGAGGAACCGGCTTTAGGCCCCTTCGGACGATTGCGTGGGCGATCCCCTTTACGTCCAGTTCCGGATGCTCGGGGGTGACCTTTACGTCCGCCGCTTTCATTTGGCGCAGGCGGCGGAAGTTGGTTTTCGATGCTTGCAAATAGGATTTCTTCTTCATGGGTTGTTGCTCGTCGAAATGAGATTACGCGGATTTCCTCATCCGATTCAGTGTGTACGATTGAGACTGGCACCCCGTCCAGTAAGCCCAAGGTGACAAAGCGTCGTTCATCATAGGAGAGGCGGTCGTCTTCGAAAGTCGACGTCAGGCCGGCAAAAACTCGCTCTGCATCTACAAAATCAATCTCATGGTCCCGCAGATTCGTTCGTCGCTTTGCCTCATCCCAGATAAAACGCATATACGAATTGTATATACAGATGGCTGTCGCGTCAAAAGGAGGCCGTCAACACGACGGCCGATCACCAGACTCCCATCAAGGGTCCTTTATGGGAATGTAGACGACTTACGCATCAGGCGTCTCGAATTGATTTCAGCGTGCCTGCGTCAGTTCCTCTCGCACGATCTTGCGCACTTGGGTGGCTGTCACCGGCTGCTCAGTATTGCCGACATGCTTCGCCAGCGCATCGTTGATGAGCGTCTGGTACCCCTTGCCAGTGCGCTCGGATTCGGCCTTGAATTTCTCCACGATCACATCATCCAGATAGATCGTAATCCTGGTCTTGCCGGCCGTCGATAACACCGCCCCGCGCTTGCCGCGGGAAAAATCATATTCTTTCTTCATAAGATCTTCGCTCCTTCGGCTCCGCTTTTCGAGCCGAAATCAGCCGTACATCAGTATCTCGTTCACTCCAAACGACCACCATCAGTGAGCCAAAAGAGTTCATACCGATCGTAACGTATCGTGCCTCGCCTTCGGAAAAGCCATCCTCGACAGTGATTGCAAGAGGATCGAGCAGCACGCCGTCCGCTTCGGACAGCGACACGCCATGCTTGGCGATGTTCGCCTCGTTCTTGTTCGGATCAAACTCCGGACTCATGGGTTATTATATATGCATGATGTGCATATAGTCTAGGTCCGCCTGACGGACATCTTCACGCCGTGATGGCGATCCCAATTAGGGTTCTTTTTGGGAATGTATTACTTGATAGATTCCAGCATCTCACGCCGCAAAATCGCATTGATACGCGACTGGTAGCCTTTACCCTGAGTGCGCAACCACGCGAGCACATCCGCATCAATTCGCAGAGTCGTCGAGGTCTTCGTGGGCTTGTAAAATCTACCGCGAACCGCGTGCTTGAAAAACCCTTCCGACAACCGCGGTATATCGCCGTAATCAATATCTTTGTCAGACCTCGCGCGCAGCGCCGCAAGCTCCGCCTTCTGCTTCTTCGTCAAAGGGGGTGGGCTTGCCAAATCGACAGTGTATTTAACGAGTTGCTTCTTCATAGCGGTGCCTTTCTCTCTTGCTCGCCGCGCGAGCTGAAATTATTCGAATGATCTCCAGGGGTTGGCCGTTCTCCATTTGGTCCGAAGTCGTATGGGCAACCAGCAGGAGTAAATACCCTTCGACGACGCCGAGTGTCCGCCAGCGTAGCTCACCCGCTTCGACACCGGACTGCTCAGACAGCGCAAACGGGTCGGCAAAGATTCGTGTAGCGATCTCAAAGCTAATTGCGTGCTTTCGCAGATTGGCGGCCGCTTTCTCCGGATCCCACTCAAACCGCGTCGTCATTCGTAGATGTTACTACATTTTTGTATGTACATCAATCAACGCGAGATATGACCATTCAGGGTCCAAAATGGGAATGATAAAGAGCGCAGGTGCCGCGCGGAGTTGGGGCTGTGGACTTCCGCGTTAAAGCTCTTGGGTAGGCCCGTAGTACTCAGGCGCATGCGTCTTTTCCCATTCCAGCTACGGCTCGGCGAGATTACCAGATGTTTCGCCCCTTGGACGTTCACTCGAACCACTTGGCACGATTGCCGGAAGGGTCAATTTTGGGAATATCAAACCGGGACTATGAACACTACGCGCGGAAATTGTTCGCGCCGCGCCACCCAACACCGGATCGGTGGTCAAATCAGAGCTGATTAGGTTACAGATTGCTGAACAGAATTACTCATTCTGTTCACTGACCCCAACCGGCCTGTCGCGACTGACCGGTCTCGGGTCGGTGGAATCTGAAACGCTTACCGCGACTAGGCCATCGGCCGAAGCCCATCGAAGGATTTAACCGGATTGTTATGTGATGCCATTCACGCATTGCCTAAGCCCCATGGTGGCGCTGACTGCCGCGGCGCGAGCCCAGCTGCGATTGAATAGCCCCACGTTGACAGGACGGCTTGACGACATAGTTCTCATTAGGAAATCCGGTCATGGCATTAAAAATCGAGCAATACAAACTCCCGGCCCTTGCTGCCGCCCTCGCGAGCCTCCTTGCGCTCGGCGCGCCAGTGCTGGCCGCGACGCCCGCCCACCGGACTACAGCTTCGGCCGGCGCCGGCTACATCGTCGAGGCGCACGATGGAGCCTCCGCCGCCAGCGCGGTGCGGCGCGTCGGCGGGCGCATCACGCATGAGTTGCCGATCGTCAACGGCGTCTCGGCGATGCTGACGCCGGCGCAGGTCGCAATGCTCAAGAAGAACCCGGCGCTCGACCTCTTCGCCGATGCGCCGGTCAAGACCCAGGCCACCGGTTCATCAACGCCCTCCGGCGCCACCACGCCCGACATCTACCAGCGCAACATGGTCGGGGCGACCCAATTGGCCGCCCAGGGCATCAACGGTACGGGCATCGTCGTCGCCGTGCTTGACAGCGGCGTGCTAAACACCAGCCATTCAATCAGCAATGACCTGAACGGCAACAATCGGATGTTGGCGCAATACGATGCGATCAACAGTGTGCTGGTGGACAGTTCCCACCCCTACGTAAGCTCGGTCGGCGACACCTATGGCCACGGCACGCACGTTGCGAGCCTGATTGCAAGCTCGAACACCTGGTCCGACGTGTTGAACGGGCAACCGCAAGGCATCGCGCCGATGGCCAAATTGATCAACGTCAAAGCTTTCGACGGCAACGGCGCCAGCACCTACGCGAGCGTCTTGAACGGCCTGAACTGGATCCTCACCAACAAGTCCACCTACGGCAACATCCGCGTGCTGAACCTGTCGTTCGGCGCCAAACCCCAGTCCTTCTACTGGAACGATCCGATCGACCAGGCGGTCATGAAGCTGTGGCAGGCCGGCATCGTCGTGGTCGCCTCGGCCGGCAACTTTGGGCCCACCGCGCAGTCGATCGCGGTGCCCGGCAACGTGCCCTACGTGATCACAGTCGGGGCGATGACCGACAACTACACCCCGAACAGCACCGCGGACGACGGCATCGCCTCCTTCTCGTCGGCGGGACCCACCTATGAGGGTTTCATCAAACCCGACGTCGTCGCTCCCGGCGGCCACCTCGCCGGTCTGATGGATCCGAGCACCCAGCTGCTGGCGGCCAACTACCCGCAGTTTGCGACCGACAGCTACAAGATGTTCGTCATGTCCGGCACCTCGCAAGCGGCGGCGGTCACCAGCGGTATCGTGGCGCTGATGCTGCAGGCCAATCCCTCGCTCACCCCCGACCAGGTCAAGTGCCGCCTGACCGCCTCGGCCGCGGCGGCCGTCAACGCGAGCGGCATGGCCGCCTACACGGTGTTCCAGCAAGGCGCGGGCCTGGTCAATGCCTACAACGCGGTCTACAGTCAGGCCGCCAATTGCGCCAACCAAGGCGTGAATATCGCCAAGGACATCGCCGGCACCGCCCACTACGGCGGCCCGGCGCACCAGGAGCTCATCACCCACACCTTCTACGTCATCGGCGCGAACGGCCTACCCGTCCTTGCCGACGGCTACCTGTGGAACCAGCAGTACGCCAAG
>Ga0209069_10000994_pt1 | contig 14059 bp, 14 predicted proteins | sample Str013_2_FD_187202 | JGI IMG/M metagenome (GOLD analysis project Ga0209069, IMG submission 187202) | Freshwater sediment microbial communities in response to fracking from Pennsylvania, USA - Straight Creek_MetaG_SC_2013 (SPAdes) (version 2) | ecosystem: Environmental > Aquatic > Freshwater >...
CTTGTCGCCCAGCGTGAACAGCGCCTCGGTGCAACCTGCGGCCGCGCCGGCGCGCGCGATGGTGAGCACCTCGTCGGGTGAGAGGTAGATGGGCTTACCAGCGCGCGGCACCTGCGCGAATGTGCAATAGTGACAGACGTCGCGGCAGAGCTTGGTGAGGGGAATGAAGACCTTGCGCGAGTAGGAGATCAGCCGGCCGTGCGCGGAATCGCGCAAGGCCGCGGCTTCTGCTATCAGTTCGGCCAGCGGCGCGTGGAACCGCTGCCGCCTCGCCTGTCTAACGGCCGCCGTCATGATCCGTCGTCTCCGCCTGCATCTGGCCGCATGTCGTCGCGGGACGCGCTTGCCGCCACCCGCTGACGGCCGCATGGTGTCGCATCGACGCGAGCAATGCAATGCAAGGAAGGACGCAACAAATGCTGATCGGCTTCAACGCACCGACCGCCGGACCCCTGTCGGCCGCGGATAACCTTACGAAGATCGTGGTTGGCGGCGAGGCTATGGGCTTCGACTACGCGACGTTCAGCGACCACGTTGTGATTCCTACGGCGATCGCGGCCGAATATCCCTATAGCGCCTCCGGGGAGTTCCCCAGCGGCACCCGCAACGAGCGGCACGAGCAGCTGACGGAGATCGCCTGGATCGCCGCGAAAACGACGCGCCTGCGTCTCGTGACCTCCGTGATGGTGGTGCCGCATCGACCAGCCGTGCTGACCGCCAAAATTCTTTCGACTATCGACGTTCTCTCGTGTGGCCGGCTGACGCTGGGTATTGGTGCGGGCTGGATGCGCGAGGAGTTTGAGGCCATCGACGCGCCGGACTTCGATGCGCGTGGAACTGTTACCGACGAATATGTGCGCGCCATCGTCGAACTCTGGACGAAGGATGCGCCCAAGTTCGACGGTAAGCATGTCCGATTCTCCAATATCGGTTTCGAGCCGAAGCCCGTGCAGAAGCCGCATCCGCCGATCTGGGTCGGAGGCGAGAGCGGCCCGGCGTTGCGACGAGCCGCCCGCATCGGCGATGCCTGGTATCCGATCGGCACCAACCCCCAGAATCCTCTCGATAGTCTGACGCGTTTCAAGGGCCAGGCGGCCCGCCTGCTCAAGATGGTCACTGAGGGGGGTCGCGATCCCAGGGCGGTCGGCCTGAGCTTGCGCGTCACGGTGTTCGGCGAGAACGCGCCAGCCCAGGCCAGTGATGGCGAACATCGCCTGTTCGCTGGCCCGCCGGCGCTCGTTGCCGCCGACATCAGGGCGCTGCGCGACATGGGCGTCGGCTGCATCGATTTCGGATTCGGCGGTTCGATGGCCGACGAAGTCCTTAGCGGCATGCAGAAATTCAAGGCCGAGGTCTTGCCGCTCGTCTAGCCGTCTCAGTTGCCAAGCTGGCGGATCAAATTTGCCCAGCGATCGAGTTCCGGCAGGATCTTATCGCCCTTGGCAGAATCGAAGGCGACCACTACGCGCGAGATGCCATCGTCGCGGTCGCGCTTGAGCAGGTCGAGATTCTCCTTGGCGCCCCAGATTGTGATCGGCACCGACGCCAGATCGCGGCCCGCCTCAGTCGCCATCTCGCGGAATTTTGGCAGCAGCGCCTGCACGTCTGCGTACTGGGTACGCGTGCGGTGAGGCATCCAGCCGTTGCCGTAGCTCAGGGCACGCCGCGCGCCGTACGGGAAGGCACCGCCGATCAGGATCGGTGGATGCGGCTTCTGGACCGGTTTCGGCCAGGTCATCATCGGGTCGAAGTTCACAAACTCGCCATGATACTCGGCCTTTGATTGGGTCCAGATTGCCTTCATGGCCTCGATACGCTCGCGCGCCAGCTTGTGGCGGCTCGCGAAGGCGGTGCCGTGGTTGGCCATCTCGTCCTCGTTCCAGCCGTTGCCGACGCCGAACAGGAAACGGCCACCCGAAACCTGGTCGATCGAAGCGACCTGCTTGGCGGTCTGGATCGGGTCGCGCTGAGCAATCAGGCAAATGCCGGTCCCGAGCAGTAGCGTTTTGGTCACCGCCGCAGCCGCACTCAGCATCACGAACGGGTCCATCACGTCGTAATACTTCTTGGGAAGATCGCCGCCGCTGGGGAAGGGCGATTTGCGCGTCAACGGGATGTGGGAGTGTTCGGGCACCCAGAGCGAATCGAAACCGCGGTCCTCCAGCGCCAGCGCCAGTTCGGTCGGCGTCATCGAATAGTCAGTGAAAAACATTTGCCCGCCGATACGCATCGTCCGCTCCTTCATTGTGTCGCTCGCAGACCTTATGGCCGGCGATGGATTTCGTATCATTATCTGTCGGTCGCGGTGACCTTTACACGTCTCGGCCACCGCGCCTCCGCGCTTGGCAGCACTTGCTCGATTAGCAGACGGGTCTGGGCCAGAATGGTGTCGTCATCGCCGCCGAGCGGCCGCAAGACGAACTTCGACACGCCGGCGTCGACGTATTCGCCGACGCGCGCGAGTCGTCGAAATCGTAGCGCTTGCCATGGAAACTGAACTTCTCGCCGGTGAAACAATGGCGGAGCACCTCGATGCCTTCGTCCGTCAGCGACACGCGGCGCGAGACGGGTAGACCGAAGCCGCGGAACTCGTGTGGCGCGTAGCCCATGCCGACGCCGACCTCGATGCGGCCATTGCTGATATTGTCGAGTACCGCGAGGTCCTCGGCCAGCCGTACCGGATGGTTGAACGGCAGCAGGCAGACGTCGCTCGACAGCCGCACACGTTTGGTACGTGCGGCGATGGCGCCCGCCATCGGCACCCAGGAGGGCAGGTAGCCGTCATCGAGGAAGTGATGCTCGGTGAACCACATGAGATCGAGTCCGAGCCCATCAAGCATGACCACCTGGTCCATGATCGCCGCGTACAGGCTTGGCATGTCCATGCGGGATTCCGGCGTGTTGCGGAAATCGTAGACAGTGCCGACGCGAAGGGGTGGACGCATGACGCTTGCTCTCCGCTGGTCAGGGCCTCAGTTCAGCCGCGCGGCCTTGGCCATCACCTCGATGGCTTCCGGCTGGCGCGATCGCACGCTGAGCGAATCCGCGCCGCTGTCTTCCCAGGCGCGGTAGCGTTCACGGATGCGCGCCGGTGAGCCGACCAGCGATTTCAGATCGACCCACTCGTCGGGTACGGTGGCGATGGCTTCGTCCTTGTGGCCCGCGAGGTATAGTTCCTGAATGCGCCCGGCGGCGTCGCCGAAGCCGCGCCGGACCATGATGTCGTTGTGAAAATTCTTGGTGCGGTGACCCATGCCGCCCACATAAAGCGCCACCTCCGGCTTGAGGCGCGTCAGCGCGCCCTTCACGTCGTTGTCGACCTCGACATGGACCGAAGCCTGGATGGTGAAATCCTTCAAGTTCTTGCCATTGCCGGCGCGGCGGAAGCCTTCCTCCAGCCACGGGCCGTACTCCTCCATGGCGCCCGGCACAAAACCCATTGGCAGCCAGCCGTCGGCGATCTCAGCCGTTAGCTTGACCATCGCCTCACCGCCGGTAGCGAGATAGATCGGGATGTCAGGGTTCATGTGCAGGATCGACTTCAGCGGCTTGGCCAGTCCGGCGGAGCCCTCGCCCTTGTAGGGCAGGCTGATCTCGCGGCCTTCGTGCGTCACGGGGCCTTCGCGCCTAAAGATCTTGCGCATGATCGCGACGTAGTCCTTGACCCGATAGTAGGGCCTGCCCCACGGCTGGCCGTACCAGCCCTCGACGATCTGCGGTCCCGAGACACCCAGGCCTGCGATGAAGCGGCCGCCGCCGGCCATCGCGTCAATGCTGGCGGCCGACATGGCGGCGTTGGCTGGCGTTCGCGCGGCCAATTGCATGATGCCGGTGCCGAGCCTGATGCGGCTGGTCTTGGCGGCGAGGAACGCGAGCGGCGTGATCGCGTCGGAGCCATAGGCTTCGGCCGACCAGACCGAGTCGTAACCCAGCTCTTCCGCGCGCTGAACGAGTGCGACCGACACGTCCAGATGTGCGCCCGAATAACCGATTGCCAGACCAAGCTTCATCGTCATGTCCTCCGTGGCCCGAGAATACGAAGGGTCGGGTCGCTTGAACAGGTGTCTGCGCGTACCGGGAGACTGCCATAAACGGCGGCTCCCCGATGCCCTCGTCGCGTGCCATGATAGCGTTTGGAAGGCGCCGATCGAACGCGCCGCTCGATCCGGGAAGGACCCGCCGTCATGAAGTTCGCCCTGCACTTCGGCAACATCGCGTTCTCCGATCCTGAAGCCGCCCGCCGTCTGGTGCGCCTGGCGGAGGCGGCCGGTTTCGATTCGGTGTTCGCTGTCGAGCACGTCGTGTTTCCCGACAACTACACGAGCGTCTATCCCTATGCGCCCGGCGGCCGATTGCCGGGCGGTCCATCGATGAAATTTCCCGATCCGCTGATCTGGCTGACATGGGTCGCCGCCGCCACCACACGGCTGCGCTTTATGACGGCCGTGATGATCCTGCCGCAACGCAACCCGCTGGTGCTGGCCAAGGAAGTCGCCACGCTCGACTATCTCAGCGGCGGCCGGATCGAACTCGGCATCGGGGTAGGTTGGCTAAAAGAGGAGTTCGAGGCGCTCGGCATTCCTTTCGAGCGTCGCGGCAAGCGCGCCGATGAGTATGTCGCGGCCATGCGCGCATTGTGGGAAAACGACAGTGCCAGCTTCGCTGGCGAGTTTGTGAAATTCGACAAGGTCAGCTGCAATCCGAAGCCGGTCGCGAAATCGGTGCCGATCGTCGTCGGTGGCCATTCGGAAGCGGCCGCCCGCCGCGCGGGCCGCCTTGGCGACGGCTTCTTCCCCTCCATCGGTGCACAGGTCGACACCATGCCGTTGCTCGACGTCGTGCGCCGTTCGGCCGAGCAGGCCGGCCGCGATCCGGCCGCTGTGGAATTGATCCTCGGCTGTCCCGGTGCGCTGCCGAATTCCGGCTCCGACCCGCGCGCGGCCGTCGAGGAGCGCATCGCGCGGGGCGCGGGCCGCCTTGCGCTGCCAGTGATGGCGTTCCTGCCCGATCTCGAAACGACGTTGGCCCGCTTCGGCGAGGAGATCATCAGGCCTTACGCGAACGGGTGAGAGTGCGAGGCGTATTGGCGTTACAACTCCGCTGCCATCGCGAATGAATGGAGGATCTTTCGAATTTCCTTCGGCGTTTTGTCGCGATCGAACCACCCTAAGGTCCTCGATACGTTCCAGATGACAACCTTGCCGCAGAAGTCGTTCCCTGTAATCTGGCGGAAACATAAAGGAAAAGATCGATGGGGGGAGTTTTGGAGGGCGTGCGCGTCCTGGATTTCGGACGCTATATCGCGGGGCCGTATTGCGCAACATTGCTTGCCGAATTCGGCGCCGAGGTTATTCGTGTGGAAAAACGCGACGGCAGCGAGGATCGCTTTGTGGCGCCGGTCGGCGAAGGTGGCGAAGGTGCGCTTTTTCTGCAGATCAACCGAAACAAAAAGTGCATCACGCTCGATCCGATGAAGCCGGAGGGACAGGAGGTGATGCGTCGGCTGGTTGCTACTGCGGACGTGGTCGTCGCCAATCTGCCGCCGCAGACTCTGCGCGCGATGAAGCTCGATTACGAATCATTGAAGGCGATCAAGTCCGACATCATCCTGACGACGGCGACTGCATTCGGCGGGCCGGGGCCTTGGTCCGACCGCGTCGGCTTCGACGGTGTCGGGCAGGTCATGTCAGGTTCGGTGTACATGACCGGCGCCGGGGATCCGCCTTACCGGGCCGCGGTGAACTGGGTAGATTTCGGAACCGCACTGCACTGCGCATTCGGGACACTCGCGGCTCTGATTGAGCGTGGCAAATCCGGGCGGGGACAGATCGTCGAGGGCGCGTTGCTTGCAACCGCATTGTCTTTCACCAACGCAACTTTGATCGAGCAGGCAGTGATCAAGGCCAATCGCGTTCCGACCGGCAATCTCGGCCAGACCGCAGCGCCAGCCGACATTTACCGCACCAAGGATGGCTGGGTGCTGTGCCAGGTCACGGGTCATCCGCTGTTCATTCGATGGGCCAGGTTGATGGGTGAGGAGGACCAGTGGCTAAGCGACCCGCGCTTTGTGGACGATATCAAGCGCGGCGACAACGGTCCTATCATCAGCGAGCGGATGGCGCGCTGGTGCGCCGAGCGCACCACGCAGGAGGCAGTCGACACGCTGGGCGGAGCGATGATTCCGGCCGGACCGGTGCTCAGCCCGCAACAGGCGCTGGACCATCCGCATATTCGCGCCGCCGGCTTCATGCAGGATGTCGATTATCCGGGATTGCCGATACCTGCACCGGTCGCACGAGCTGCCGTCCGGCTGTCGGAAACGCCAGGTGAAATCGTGGCGCGTCCGCCGATGCTTGGCGAGCATACCGATCTTGTCCTCGCCGAACTGGGCTATGACACGGCTGCGATTGCGGCGCTTCGACAAAGCGGCATCATCTAGCGGATAGGCACCATGAGCCGGCGCGAAGCGGCCGTTCATTCATAAGGGTTGAATCGAGCCGGGCAGTCGGCCATTGGCCCGCTTCTTCCATAACATCTCATCCGCGAATTCGAGCGGCATTGAATTTATCTGCTCCTTCCGCCAACGTCCAATCCGCGAACTTCGTACTCTGAGACATCTCACCAGAACGAGCATCCCACTCCAGCGACATTGAATTTTTCGGCTTCTTACTCGCCAACACACAATCCGAAGACGCAGCAGTCACAAACATCTCGTCAGAACGAGCATCCCACCGGCACTACATTGCACACGGCCCGCGCGGTCGTTGACCGCGGTCGCGTTGTTAGAATATCGTTGAATTGCTGAAAGCATCAACAAGTGGTGACAGAGCCCGTTGTGGCCAACGCTAACGACAAGCAAAGCCAGCGAGAAGAAACCGTATTCCACGAATCTAACCGTCGATTGAACGCGATAGCCCTATGGAGAAGATACATGAATGCAACTGAGAAGAATATCGTGGTCGCCCACGGCGAAGCTATTGCAGCCGGTCTGCTTGCCTCGGCTGCACTACAGACGGCGCTGTTGGTCATTCCAAACCGCGACGAAATCTTGGTCAGTATCAATGCCTATATTGATCAAACCCTGAATATGAGTGGGCCGGGCAGCGGAGATGCGCATGATGAAGTTTTTACGCTGATGCGCGAAACGGCCCGTATTCAAGCCATGCAACATTTGGATGGCATCCGGCGAGCGCTGCACGATAGAAAGTGATACGGCGCGCGGGCATTGCTGCAAGCTCTGCCCGCAGCGCCCGCATTTCGCCCGAAGCGCGCCTGTCGTACGCCTATGGTAGTTTCGTATCCGCCCAGCGTCAGTTGCTTAGGGACATGTCGAGCAGTCGAGCAAGCCGGACCGCAGCTTTCTGCAATTGCTCCTCCACCAGTGATTTATTGGATTCCAGATACTCGCCCGTAATGACAAAACTTGCAGCCATGGGGTCACAGGATGGACCGTGCATAACGCAGTAACGCGTTGTAGGCGCTTTGGCGATCGCAAAGGTTTCGTTGGCCCAATCGCGAGGGCTGGTATTCGTCCATTTTGTCATCATGTCGGGTGTGATCGCAGCCATCATGCTGTTTGCCGCCTTTACCACGTCACGACCCACCGCATAGTCGACCAAGCAACTGTCCCACACCGCATGCAGATTGCGCGCGCAGCCGTTGACACTGATTGTGTTGCCGCCTCGGTCATCTAGAAAAGAAACGTGCAGGGGTTGATGGATGTCACCGACCCAATGCCCAAGGGATTCCAATGCAAGCAGTCTATTGGCATCCGTCTCGTTCTTGGAAGCGAGGATTCTTTGGTCGCTCAAAATGGCGGTCGGGACGCATTTTGGTGCCAGCGGGCAATTGTCTGAAGTCAGTCCCGCCGAATCCCGCGGCAGGTTCAAAAAATGCTCAGGCGCGCGAATCCGCGGATGATCAGGAAACACACAAGATTCCGAGAAATCCGGGAATTTAGCAGTCGGATCTGAATTGATCAGCCGTTGGATCTCTGCCTGCGTGGCAGGCTTGGCTAGTCGGAACGCGACTTCACAAATGACCTGATGAGCCGTGTCGCCCCATGCAAAAGCATTGCCGCAAAATGCGCCGATAAGCAGCAAGACCAATAGGATATAGCGCATATGGATAGTTCGCTTTCGCTTGGCGGACGTCAGTTTGCTTTGCGCTCGATCTTATGATCTGACGAATTCCATCAACGGCGCCATATCGTGCCCGTCAGCGGCTTTGAGCGCGGTGACATATTTTCTCCGCAGCGCTCCCGTGTTTTGCAGGCTGCCACTGCCCCAGGTGAAGGCTTCGCCGCCTAAACGCTCGATCAATAGGTCTGCCATTTCCCGGGCGTGGCGACCATTACCATTCGGAAATCCATGGATATGCGTGAGACCATGATGCAGGCGAACTGCGATTTCGTCCGCTGGAAACGTTTTATTCTCAATCCAAAAACGTACATTCCCCAGAAGGTCTGGCATCGCTGCGGGCACAAGGTGTGGATCAATTCCGATGCTAAGTTCGTTTTGCCGGTAGGATCCCGCCCAACGCCACACCTCGCCGAACATCTGCCCATGAAGCGTTCGAACGAAATTATCTGTGAGGATGTCGGTTGCTTTGGGGGTGCCACGGCTCCGGCGCGCCCATGCGCTTCCCTTTAAGATGTTTTCTTGCTCGGCTTCATTGAGATCACTGCGGTTTGTAATCCATGTTTGCAGCAAGTCTTTCCGCAAGTCTGGATCAAGCGGAGTTGCATCTTCGGGCTCTTGGAACAGATCGGTCATGACTCATTCCAGATTTCGCGCTCTCTCACGACGTCTCTGATATATGTTTCTATTTGTTCTTCCCGTTTCGCATCGCTTGTTTCCTGGGCTTCGAGCTTCATGCTGTGGGAAGCCCGGCGCAACGCTCGCAGAGCAATCCTCTTGGCTCGTTTGTGAACGGATGCTTCCAGCGTTTCCTTTGGAACGAGGGCATATACCAGGGTGCAATCAAGCGCTTCGGCTACGCGTCGAAGGGTTTTGAGTTGGATTGTTCCATCTGCTTCTGACCGCTCGAGGGCCTCGACACTCTGGGGACGAATGTTCAGGCGCCGAGCAAGTTGGACGCCACTCATTCCCAGAGCATCCCGTATCGCTCGAATCCATCTCCTCGTGGGAGGATCGAAGCGATCGGTGGGCTTCAGGAGCGCAAGGCGTTCGTCGAGGCGTGAGCGGATTCGTTGGAGCTTACTTGATTTCATGTTATAGCCTGATTTTTATGATAGAAAATCAGGGCGTAGACTGACTTTCTATCTGCAAAATCAGGTTATAGACTGATTTTGTGTCGAAATAAACAGATTATAGCCTGATAACTCGCTTTTCAGGGATTTTCTGCCACTCTTCCCTGTATGAGGCGGCGCTCGCCATTCTGTTGGAGTTAGTCAAAACGGGGCGTGTCTACCGTAGGCGTGCCAGCGCGCTGCCACCTTCGCACGCTGACACGCCACCTCAATTGATCCGGCCAGCGAAAACTCGACCGGCCTGATGGGCTCCGGACGGGTTCGCCGCCATCCCCATCGCCGCAATTGATCCGCCCCAGCGTGCGGCTTCTCCTGCGGTCCCCGCGCTTGTGGGTCCGGGTCCCCTAGCGCCTTAAGCCGCCTCGCTCGGAAGCGTCGACGTCATCTCGGCGATCTTCTGAAACTCGATAAACAGATCGGGTTGATACTGCTCAAGGTATCGCGCCACACGGTCATTGCTGATCAATTTCCGCAGATATCCCTTTACGACGGTAAGGTGCAGGTGATCCTGGCCGTACGAATCCTGGATCGAAGATATGGCTTCCTGCAGCCGGGAAAGTTCGCGCTCCATGCGCGCAATGGCTTCCGCCGTCATTCCCTTAAGTCGTTTTGGCGTCTGCGGCGTGACCAGCTGCGCCTGTGGTGTTCCGGCCAATATGGCCGATGCGTAGCTAACCGAGAAGTTGTTAGCATTGATCAGAAGCTCGGCCGCCTCGATCTGGCGAAGCGGGTTCATCTTTCGAAGAACGTCAAAGACCGCCATGGGACACATCTTATCCTTTAGCAGGCCAACTGCTTCTCCGCAGATTCCGTCCAGCAATTGGACCTTTCGCGACAAGCTTCGAACGTTGATGTCTAGTGCTCTCGCGATTTTCTCCTTCGGAACGTTTCGTTCGATCGCTTTGGCGATCATTCGCTGCTCCTGGACGGGGGAAAGTCGACTGATGCGCTTATTGTAAGTAAAGGCTTCGTCATCGGTAGAGACCAGGCATTCCACCTCCGTTCGGCCGAGGTCTCGAAGCACTTCGATCCGCAGATGACCGTCAAGCAAGAGATAGGAATTGGGGGCGCGGCTGTCTTGGATCACTGCTGGCGGCTCGACCAACCCAATCTCTCGAATAGATGCTGCGATCTGACGGTACTTGTGGCTGGATTTGGTGGTCGTTTCTATCGCTTTCACCGGCAGAATCGACGCGATGGGCACGACCACAAAGTCGGAACTGAATGCCTGTGCGACCGTATCCAAAATCTGAAGTTCGATCGGTTCAGTCATATTGCCATTCCGTCAGCTATCCTCTGCTCCAGAAATGCAGGCATTGAGTCGAGGCTTTCTGCCTTTAGCAAGTTTGCGAAATTCTCATCATCGCGCAGCTCGCGTATAGCTTCGACGATGAAGAGAAGGCGGCTTTGAGTGACCTCCGCCTTTTTGACGAGCAGCTTTTGCCGATCGGCCTCTTGCCGATAGACACGGATGATTGATTCACTCGTGAGCGGACGCTTGGCGCCGTCGCGGCGACCAAACCGGCTGTCGTGCATATGCTTGCCACGGCGCCGCCGCTGCTCGATGATGCGTCGAACGGCGACTAGCTTTTTTCCGCGCAATTTCTTTTCGGTATAAGCTTGGGTCAAAGCGTGCTGAACATCTTCGTCGCTCGACTTTGCAATCTCAATAGCCATATTTAGCGGAAGGATGCCTGCTTCAACAGCGGTAACAAGCCGCTCCTCACCCTTTTCTAACAGGGTTCCGATCATATGAATGTATTCGACGCTAACGCCAATCTTTGGCGCGATTTCTCGATCGCTGTATCCGCGACCGCGTAGAGTGCTGATGTCCTGCAACAGGTCGATCGCTCGATGCTGTCGCCTGGCGCAGTTTTCAACGAGGCTCATGACAAGGCAGTCACTTTCCTCGGCTTCTATTACAATGGCCGGGATCTCCGTCTGACCAAGCTGGATGAAGGCTTCAATTCGACCCTGGCCACAAACTAGGTCATAGCTCGCTGAGTCTGCCTCGCTCTTTCGGGGGCTCACCGTAATCGGGCGCTTGAGCCCCACATTAGCGATGCTCTGCACAATTTCCTGAAAGTTGCGGCGATTTCGAACTCGCGGATTTAGAAAGCGAATCTGGTCGATCGGAATGGTCTTTACGCGCTTCGGAGCCTTGGCTTTAGATTTGCTCATGCTGCCTCCCGAAATGAGGTTTGGGCTGCCATCGAATAGAGAAACTCGAGCGATTCAAATCGGTAGGCATCCAGCGAAAGTGGATTATCTTCCGCCATCCGGATCCGGCCGGTATTCATGTCGATGCTTGGAAGAATGTAGTAATCTAGAGGGCATTCGTTCGAGCGATCCAGGCGGACGGCAATCGTCACGTCCGGCGCAAGGCCCGTGTCAAACCGGATTTGCCAACGAAGCGCGCCAGCCTGGGTCTCAAAGGACCGTGCGAGCACTATCGATGCGGTAAATTCCCGGTTGATCAAAAGAAGCTGAGTTGTGGGGTCGCAAACGACGGCTCCACCTGCGCTTTCGATGCCGGCTACAATTTCGGCCAGTAGTCGAGGGAAGGACTCGCGTATGTGCCGGTTGATTTCGATATAGCGATAGTCACGGTCCGGCGCGTAGCCGATGAGACTGTAAGCTCTCAAAAGACTGCCGAATCGATATCGGTATAAACTTGATGAGGGCATGCCGTCACGCTCATCGATGATGAGGCCTGACAACGATCCCTCTTCGTCAAGTACGACCTGAAGTAAAGTGAGCAATTCCTCATCGGAATAATGATTGCCGCGTTGATCGATAATTACCCTTGCGCGCTCAAAAAGGGCTCGATCTACAATCGAAGGGAAGACCCCGTCCGCTCTGACCCAGGTGTCTCGCCGATTGACCACTCGTCGTTGCTTTAGTTTGTAAGAAACGCGATTGAAAATGTTATTGCCGATATATTTTTCGTTGGTCAAAATCTGATGGATTGAGGCGCGCGTCCAGGAGCGGCCGAGATCGCTCATGATCCCTCGCCGGTTTAGCTCCAACGCGATTTCGCGCTCTGATTTGCCCTCCTCGACGAACATCGAGTAGATGCGTTGAACGTGTTCTATTTCTTCGAGTGGACCAGGAGTGAGGACGACGCGGTCGGTCTGGAGGCTCTTTCGATCGCCACGTCCGAGCTCACCCTTCGGGTTCCTGCCCTCATCGATCAAGAGGCGCCGCAAACCAAATCCGGCAGGCCCTCCCTGGCGAAAGCCGTGTTCGATGAGGCGGCATTGCCCCGCAAAAACCTTGACCGAAAGCTCGCGGCTGTATTCGCCAGCCATAACGCGTTTGACGTTCTTTAGGAGGATCGACCCAATGCTGCCGTCATTGTCGAATTGTTCGCCACAATAATGGACGCGGATCCCCGCACGAGAGCAAACGTGCTCATGATATGCTCCTTCATCCGCGTCCTGAAATCGTCCCCAGCGGCTGACGTCATAGACCAAGATTGCTTGGAAGTCGGCGGCGCCGGACTGCACTTTCAGCATAAGAGATTGCAGCCCATCGCGACCATCCATTCTTAAACCGCTGCGGCCGGAATCTTCAAAGACGTGCACAATCGTGTAGCCGCGTTGCTCGGCATATCGACGGATCGTTTCAAGTTGATTTTCGGTGGAGTATTTCTGGAGATCTGTCGACATCCGGACATAGGCCGCTGCTGGCGAAGGCCCTTCTGCTCGATTTGAGGCTTTTCCGAAGCTTTTGATTTGCCTTGTCAATCAGCACCCAATTCCAACGGCGATACTGCCGGCCTCTCCCAAGGCGGTCCCGAGTTACCCGCCTGATGCTACGGGACAGGAGCGTGGAATGTCGTTTCCAAAAAAGGGCAAGTCCTTTCCTAAAAAGGGTAAGTCCTTTCCAAAACCTGTCGGGGCTGGGGGGTCAGATTTCAGCCTTGACGATCATGCGTTCGCGATGAAAATTGCGCTGGCATTGAAGTCAGAACTGAAGGATCGAAACTCACGGGCAAAGTTGGTTGCGGGCTGGACGGGTGCGAATGAGCGCACGGTCAAAAATTGGATTTTAGGGCGATACGCACCCTGCGGCCGACATCTCGTAATATTGGTCCAGCATTCAGACCAGGTGCTGAATGCCGTTCTATCGTTGGCGGACCGGCAGGATTTGCTTCTGGCCGGAAGGGTAGAGGACCTTAGGCGAAAGGTTTTCGAGCTGGCGGCCATCATCGGGGAGCCTCGTGCTCGTGATCCCGATACGTAAGCTCTCCAGGGCGGCCTTGTTTGGCGCGGCCGCCGAATGATCGTGGTGCGCTCGTTGGGGTTGCTGTCGGCTGGCCGCCGGGCGAGGAAGGCTTTAGGGCCGGTACAGCCACCGAGACCGGGTATCGGGCGGGGCCCCTTTAGGCTGCGCAAGCGACATCGCCGACGGCCTTTTTCGGAGAACCTCCCAAGCCCGCCTGAATCCCCCAGGCTACTCTGGGTTACGCGGAGAAGGTTCGATCCCAGTTCCTCTCCCTCCGCCAGCTTGCCCATGGCTGGGTGTTCTCCGGGCGAATTCGTTGGCAATTGAGCCCAGCAGCCGCAGCCATTTCTAATTTGAGCTCTGAACTCCCAACCAGCAGAACAGCCCTACTATTCTCCAGAAGGCCCGTTTCTCTCCGGACCTCAGGACCTCATCCATTAGGTACGGTTCTGGAAATTCGATCGTTTTGAGTCACTTATGAGCCTCAGCGGAAAGCGGTTCTGCCGTTTCTCTCGGATATCCTTTACCTGAAGGGTATCTCCACCGGCGACTTCTCCG
>Ga0209069_10000995_pt1 | contig 14055 bp, 11 predicted proteins | sample Str013_2_FD_187202 | JGI IMG/M metagenome (GOLD analysis project Ga0209069, IMG submission 187202) | Freshwater sediment microbial communities in response to fracking from Pennsylvania, USA - Straight Creek_MetaG_SC_2013 (SPAdes) (version 2) | ecosystem: Environmental > Aquatic > Freshwater >...
CGGATACACCAACCACACATTGCTGCCGGAAGCGCTGGAGCGTTGGCCGATCTCCCTGCTGGAACACGTTCTGCCGCGGCACATGGAAATTATTTTCGGCATCAACCACCAGTTCCTGCGGACGGTGGAACGCTCCTGGCCGGGAGACATGGAGCGGCAACGCCGCATGTCCATTATTGAAGAAGGCCCGGAAAAGCAGGTCCGCATGGCGCACTTGGCAATCATCGGCAGCCACGCCGTCAATGGCGTTTCCAAGCTGCATAGCGAGCTGCTCAAGACTTCTCTCGTCCCCGATTTCGCCGCGTTGTGGCCGGAACGCTTCAGCAACAAGACGAATGGAGTTGCTCCGCGCCGCTGGCTGCTCAAAGCCAATCCCGGACTGGCCAAACTGTTTACCAAGACCGTGGGTGAGGGTTGGATTACCGATCTTGAACTGGTGCGCGGTCTGGAAAAGTACGCCGACGACAAGGAGTTCCAGCTCGAATTCCTGGAAATCAAACGCCACAACAAGGAACGCCTCGCGCGCGAAGTGCTGAGCAGTACCGGCGTGACCGTTGATCCCGGATCGTTATTTGACGTCCAGGTAAAACGCATTCACGAATACAAGCGCCAGCTACTGAACGTGATGCGCGTGATCCATCAATATCTGGCGATTGTGGAAGACGGCGAAGACCCTAAAGTCCCGCATACATATTTGTTTGCCGGCAAGGCCGCGCCTGGGTACTGGGCCGCTAAGCAGATCATCAAGTTGATCTGCAACGTGGCCAACATTGTGAACGCCGACAAGCGCGTGGACCAGGTAATGAAAGTAGTCTTCGTGCCGGACTACCGCGTGTCGCTGGCGGAACTGATCATGCCCGCCGCTGACCTGAGCCAGCAGATTTCCACCGCCGGCATGGAAGCCTCCGGCACCGGCAACATGAAGCTGTCAATGAACGGCGCACTCACGCTGGGCACGCTCGATGGCGCGAACATTGAAATCATGGAAGCCGTGGGTGAAGAAAACATTTACACCTTCGGCCTCACGCCGGACGACGTAAGCTGGTACCGCCAGAAAGGCAATTACAATCCGCGCGAACTCTGCAACGTGAATCCGGCGTTGCGCCGCGTGATGGACAACCTGGCTTCGGACCGTTTCTGCCCTGGCGAAAGCGGCCTGTTCCGCTGGATCGTGGATGAAATTCTGGACCGCGGCGACCGCTACTTCCTTATGGCCGATTTGCCTTCGTATCTCGAGGCCTCGCGCCGCGCCGATGCCGACTACCAGCAGCCGGACATCTGGGGCCGCAAAGCGATCTTGAACGTGGCGCGCGTGGGGACCTTCTCCAGCGACCGCACCATCCGGGAATACGCCAGCGAGATTTGGGGCATCAAGTCGTCGCTCGACGCGCAGACTGTTACGCCGCCCGCTCCCAACGAAACGCTGGGCGCGGAAGTCTCGCAGTAAGCCAGCCGCTCTTCGCGAAACCTCAACCCTACCTAGCCGACCCAGTCCTTGGTAAAAAGCTTGAACGACGCTTCGCTCTTCAACATGCGCTCGATCCAGGCAAACAGGTCCACATCTTCTTCTTCGTTATCGTACGGATTCGTGCCGATCCCGAATCTCTCTGTGTAGATCACGCCGAACTCCACCGTCTTGCTGTAGAGCTCTTTGTGGAAAAGGGTAAAACGCTTCATGCATTTCGGCGGAGGCGGAAGCTTTTCCAACGTGGCCACCGTCCAGCGGTAGCGCCCGACCACATGTTGCGAGTTCAGAAAGAACACCGGGCCTTCGGGCGTGGCAAACACGCCGGCCACGTAATGGTCTTCACTGCAGAAGTTGCCCATGGTGAGCGGAATGCCGAGCTTCTCCCACTCGTCGTGATGGATGATCTTGAACGTGCCATCCGGTAGGTGATATTCCAGGACGTCAACGTAGCGGTCGTAGCTGTGGAGATAGACGGTGTGGGTCATCGTGTCCATGATAGTTGCCGTCGCCGTCTGGGGCGAGTCCCCTCCCTGTTCATCCCAAAGTCTAAAGGACTTAGCGAATTCATCCCATGGAGCAAACCTCTAAGGACTTGCCATTCCGAGGGCTCCGCCCGAGAAATCTGCTTTCTCTTCCTCCGCGAACCTCTGCGTCCTCTGCGGTAAACCGTTTGGGTCTTCCGATCGCGCGCGATGTCGGCGATCACGGCGATTCCGGCGATCTCTCCGCCCCTCCCTCTTCATCCCAAGATCTAAAGGACTTAGCAACCCGATCCCAATTTGGCGCGGGTTTCAGTGCTCTTGGGTTTTTGTTTGGCTAGGTGCAAGCCACTAGTTGCCAGTGGCTCAAGTTGTCAAAGATCAGCAACGCTCACCCCTGAGGGCTCCATATCGTAGCGTGTTTTTTTTGGCGAATCAATTGCGAAGTAGTTCATTGGCACGCACGCCTGTCAAGTGTCCTGATGGACATAGGCCTAGATCGCTTCGGGCCCACAATAGCATCCGTATAGCTCTTCATCCATCTGTCACCTCTTTCTGCAATTCCAAACATACACGGCTTGCTGCCGCGACCAAACTTGGGGATGCTACTCGACCCTCACGCGGCGCGAAACCACTAACCCACTGCGCTTTTCAATTTTCCGATTTTGGCAATTCCCCGATTTTGGCAATTCCGGCTATCCCCCGTGCCCGTTCCTGCTTTTCCTTATTACGTCAGCATAAACCTGCGCACTCGGACGCGCCCTCCGTTCCTGTGTCGCGGGATCGAGTTCGATCAGGCCGAAGCGCAGGTGCCAGCCTTCATTCCATTCGAAGTTATCAGTCAGGCTCCAGTGGAAGTATCCGCGCAGGTCAACGCCGTCGCGCAGCATGCGTTGCATTTGTTGCGCGCTGGACTGAATTACCCACGGACGAATCCTGTCGTCGCGGTCTGGCACGCCGTTTTCAAGAATATAGATCGGCTTTTCGAACGCCTTGAAGCTTTTTACGGCTTTGCGCAAGCCTTTGGGGTAGGCTTCGCCGTACGGGACTTCGATGCCGGAATCACCCTGCGGCTTGTGCGGAGGCACGGTGAGCTGGAAGAAGGCAGTCTTGGGGCTGCGCCAATTGAATCCCGCGCGCAGGCGGCTGTAGTAGTTGATGCCCACATAATCGCAGGTGCCTTTTACTTCCGGCAGGGAATCGCCAAAATTATTCAGCGGAAAGGGAGCGCGGCCATCCAGAATGCTGTCGGCAAAATTGTGGTTGAACCGTCGATTCACAAAACGTGCCAGCCAGCGGTCCGGGCCAAATTTTTTACGTTGTGGTTTGAACACGGCGTAGTGTTGCGCCCATCCAACGTTAGCGTCCGGCTGAAGTTCGTGGATCTTGCGATACGCCGCGGCGTGTGACAGCAGAAGATTGCGCGTCACGCGGGCTACTTGCATGAAGCGTCCACGACGTCCGGGTGGAAATTCGCCCAGGAAATATCCCAGCGAAACATAAACGTTAGGTTCGTTGAAGGTGGTCCAATCGGTGCAGAGATCGCCCAGCGCGGAGACCACGCGTTGCGTGTAGCGTTCAAAGAGTTGCGGAGCGTCCGGCGCCAGCCAACCGCCTTTGGCTTCCAGCCAAAGTGGATTCGTAAAGTGATGCAGCGTGACGAACGGCCGCATGCCGCGTTCTTGCAGTGCCAGCAGCATCTGGCGGTAGCGACTGAGCGCGTCAGCGTTCCACTGGCCTTCGGTGGGTTCAATTCGGCTCCACTCGACTGACAGCCGCAGTGCGTTCACGCCCAACTGCTTGGCCAGATCAAAGTCGAGTTCAGCGTGGCGCCACCAGTCACACGCCAGTCCAACGGCGTCGCCGGACTTGATGCGGCCCTGCTTTTCCCAGGCCGCCCATTGATTGTTCAGGTTGCCGCCTTCCACCTGATGGGACGAGGTGGCTACGCCCCACGCAAACTGCGCAGGGAACGCGTGACTGGATTTTTCGCCTGGCTCTTTATCCATTCCTGATTTGGATTTTAGACCTTTTGGCGCCAGTATCCCTGGTCGCGCAGGAAATAATCTTCATTCCAGGTGTTGAGCATGGTCTTCAGGAACAGGCCCACGATTTTGAAGTAACCCATGTTCTGGAAGCGGCGGTTGGTGGTGTGGATGCGTCCGCGAACCACGCCAAAGCGCCAGTTCGCAACTTTCTTGCTGAGCAAATAATCTTCCGCGTAAAGCGCAGCTTCATGGAAGCCGCCCAGGCGCTCAAACGTGGTCTTATCAAACAGCATGAACATGCCGGTGCTGAACGGAGTGGCCATCACCGAGCCGTACTGAGCAAGATCGTTCAGCATATAAAGGATGTTGTCCCGCAGGCTGCCGTTGCTGCACCAGATGTTCGTGGTCACGCAATGCAGGTGGCGGCGTTCGGCCAGTTCCATGGTGCGGCGCAGCAGGGTGCGGTCTTTTAGTTCCATGTCCGCGTCAATGAACAGGACGTAAGGAGTTTCAGCGCGGCGCGCTCCAGCGTTGCGTCCCACGGAAGGCAGGCCGCCGGGGATGATTTCAATATCCAGCCGGTCGCCAAAGGCCAGGGCCAGGTCTTGTGTTCCGTCGGTTGAGCCGGCGTCGGCGACGAAGACTTTAGTGTGCCGCAGCAGCGGATAATCCTGCTGGCACAGCGACTCGAGCAGTGTCGGCAACAGTCTCGCTTCGTTCTTGGCCGGAATCACTAGGGTCAAACGCTTCTGGATTGTATTCATGGATAGCCACTCCTTCCTGGCAGATCGTGATGTAAGTGCAGCGCAAATCCACCCAGGCCCCGGAGTTGTAATATTCCACGCCGTCCCGCTCCAGGCTGAGCGGGACGTGGGTGTGACCGCAGAAAATGCGCTCAGCGTTGCCTTGTTTTGCGTGGCTGAGCGCGCCGTCACCTACCTGCGCCGATAAGCGCAGCCATCTCGTGTTCAGACGGTCCAGGTAGCGGGCCAACGTCTTCTTCTTGGAATCAAGTTTCTGCAGAAACAAAAAGAATGCCTGTCCGATGCGCGTGATGTGAAAATTGTTGATGCCAAAACTGTCAAACTGGTGGCCGTGGATGGCCACGTGCTTTTTGCCGGCAAATTCCCATTCATATTGCTGGTACACGGGAACGCCCACCAGGTGAGACATTACTTCCGTCAGGCCGTGGTCATGGTTGCCTTCCACCCACACCACTTCTTTTTCATGTTTGGGATTGGAAAGCTTGCGGATGTACCCCAGAAATTTCCAATGGTCTTTGGTCAGGCGGCTGAAGTCGAGATCGGCAAAGATATCGCCCAGCAGGATGAGACGCCGGAAGTCAACGGAGCGCAGGAAATCCAGCGCATCCTGGGCCCGGCTGACCTGGGATCCCAGGTGGAGATCCGAAATTATGACCGTATCGTAAGATTTGCCCAGCATGCCCTATGATTGTAGCACTCATAAGTTTCAAACTTATGAAAAGCACGTTAAATCTATGTAAATAAGGCAATTCCGGCTAAGTGCCTGAATCTAAGGGTCGCCTAAGGTACTGTGGAAATCTAGGGTGAAACCCGATCTTGGGCAGACATGCACCTCCGATAAATGGCGGCCTTGATTTTTCATGGCAGAATAAAGGTGCGGGAAAAAGGAAGGTGTATGGAAAGACCTGCGCTCATCGTCGTTGACATGTTGAATGATTATTTTGAGGAGTGGAACCAGGCGTCTCGTGCGCAACTCACTCAGTCCATCAATGATCTGGCCGACTTCATGCGCGATGCCGGACATTCCATCATATGGGTCCGCCAGGAATTTGAACCTGACCTGAGCGATGCTTTCCCGGAAATGCGCCAGCGCGGAATCCACGTGACCATCAAGGGCACGCCTGGATCGCAACTGCTTCCGGAGCTTCACACTTCGCTCTCCGATATGTATCTGGTCAAGAAACGCTACAGCGCTTTTTACGGTACAGACCTGGATTTTGAACTCGCGCGCACGCAGCCCGATTCTCTTATCATTGCCGGGATCAACACGCACGCCTGCGTCCGGACCACGGCCATTGACGCTTACCAGCGCGACTGGAATGTTGTGCTGGCCGGCGACTGCATCGATTCTTACGATCGCGAGCACCATGACATCAGCTTGAAATATATGGACGGCAAAATCGCCCGCGTCATGAGCAATAACCAGATTCGTGACACGCTCGTTCCGGGATACAACCGGCGCGCTGCCTCGGCTTGACCGGCTTGAATGCTTGACCAACGCCGCCACGCTTCGTAGTCTTGAGCTGGCCCGCTTATGCCCCAACTTAAAGATTCGGCGCGTTTTGGAGTTGCGCAACGCAACCATCTAGGACGCGCCGATTTAGCTTCTCTGCCCAAACGCAAATTCGATCCTCTGGACGTTATCGCCAAAGCCTGCCGTGGCCATGTGCCGCGCCTTATCCCCGTAAAGTTTGCGCGGATGAACGAATCGCCCTTCGCGTTTTTCCGCGGCGCCGTGGAAGTAATGGCCGCCGACCTTGGCGCAGGCAAGCATACCCAGATTGAAGTCCAACTCTGTGGTGACGCGCATGTAAAGAATTTCGGCTTCTTTGCGGCTCCCGACATGCACGTGGTACTGGACGTGAATGATTTTGACGAGACACAGCGCGGTCCGTGGGAATGGGACGTCAAACGCATGGCGGCCAGCATTGTTGTCGCCGGACGCTTCGCCGGTGACGGCGACCGGCTTTGCAAAGAAGCTGTTGGAATTTTCCTGCGCGAGTACTGCGCCTGGATCCGTCGTTTTGCCGGCATGACTGCCTTGGATGTTGCGCGCCATCGTGCGCTGCGCGAGTCGTCAAGTCCACTGGTGCGCGGCGCGCTCAAGGAAGCCGAACGATCGTCTCCGCAAGTGAACCTGAAAAAACTGACACGGCCGGCAGGAAAGAATTCGCGCCGGTTCCTGCACAAGCCCGGCCTGATATGGGAAGTGGCAGGCGCGGAGAAGAAAGCTGTGCTGGCGGCGCTTCCGGAATATCGCAAAACGTTGTTGCCCGATCATCAGCGGCTGTTCGACAGCTATGCTCCAGCCGACGTCGGTTTCAAAGTGGTAGGCACGGGCAGCGTGGGCACGCGCGATTACGTGGTGCTGATGATCGGCCAGGGCGCGCAGACGAACCACCGGAAAACAAAAGACGCTCTGTTTCTTCAGATCAAAGAAGAGTCCCGGTCGGCCTACGCTCCTTACTATAAGGATGCGTCCGCGCCGCGGCATCAGGGACAACGGGTGGTCCAGGGCCAGCGGGCATTGCAGGTGCTTTCTGACTTGCTGTTGGGCTGGTGCACCATTGATCGCCGAGACTACCTGGTCCGCCAGCTCAACGATCACAAGAGTTCGATTGACCCCGAAAAACTTCGCGGCAACCGCCTTACGGAATACAGCCTCATCTGCGCCGAACTCCTGGCCAAAGGGCACGCGCGTTCCGGAAGTCCAGCGGCGCTGGCCGCCTATCTCGGGAACTCCCCCAAGGCCGAAAAAGCTCTTTTGCAATTTGCCGTGAAATACGCTGACCAGACGGAAGAAGACTTTCAGGTTTTTAAGAAAGCCATGAAGAAAGGTTTTGCTGGAAAAGTTTTGAAAGCCCTCTAGCGAACAATATTCTGGGCGGGGAAGAGATAGACCACCGCTCCCAGCAGCGCCAGCAAAGCAATGTAATAGGCGGCGATCAGCGGACTGCCTCTGCGCCTTCCTTCTGAAGCACGCGGATAAGCAAACGTCGCGCCGGATGGGACTTGATCCGCGCCCGCGCCTTGCATATTGATCTGCACCACGGCCTGTTGTGGTTCGTTCCTGTGGCGGTACGCCAGCACCAGGTTCACCAATGCTCCGCCGGCAATCGCCCAGAAGATTAGTTCATGGGTGGCGTAGCCAATTCCCGCCGCGACAAGCGTGACCATCGATTTTTCTGGAATGCTCAAGGGCCGCATGGCGCCGGCTCCGTCAAACACCCAAACGGGAATCAGGTTCAGAAGATTCAGCCATGCTCCGGTGTGAGCGAGCGCCGCCCAGATCGGGTCGCCGGTTTGCACGCCGATCAGGCCGCACGTGGCTGCGGCCAGAAATCCCGCCATGGGACCGGCCAAACTAACGGCCGCACGCGTTTCCAGCGGGACACCCATCGCGTCCCAGCGGACGTAAGCTACCAGTCCCGGAATAAACATGGGAAGTTCTGCAGGCAGCCCGCGCCGCTTGATTTCCACGTAATGACCCAGTTCGTGGATCAGGATCAGTACGGCAAACCCAATACCGAACTTGGCGCCGAAGAGGCTCCAGTAAAATCCGATGAACGCCGCAAAACTCAGCAGCGACTTCGCCTTGAGCAGGATCAGCCAAAGGCCTTTGCCTTTGGCCAGAAACGCTCCAATGGCTGCCAACGGGCCCAGGCGTTTGGCCCAGACTCCGGTTTGGCCGGCATGGCGTTGGCGGTCAGCATTGGTTACGGCGGCTTCCAGTTCGCGCAAGTGCGCGCGTATCCACTCTGCTTCTTTGGACGACGGCGGCAGCAACGGCATGATCGACTGCCACACCTGGTGCGCCTGCTGCAGTGCGTTGCGGGCTTCCAGTGCGCGGGCCTGTGCGGCCAGACGGTCCATTTCGTCGGAGTTCACCAGCGCCTGGCACGACTCGCAAGCCAGCGCTCCCGGTGGGATAGGCCGGGAACAGCGCTTGCAGATCGATCCGATTTGCGGAGTCAACGTGGACACATCTCTATTATTTCAGTTATTCCGACTTATTTCAGCAATTCCGGTTTTCGGGGATGGGAGTTCTGCTTTCGGCGACTGGAGTTCTGCTATTTGAGTTCAGTTATTCCAGTTCGGCTGAAATCGTATATTCCGCGGCGGACATGTCCCAGAAAACGCTCAGCACGTTGGGCTTGCAGCAAACCTGGCAGTCTTCGATATAGCTCTGCCGGCTGCCAGCGGAGGAATCCACCGTGGTCTCGTTCCACTCGCCACAGCCCGCGCATTGAAAACCGGAAAGCACAGTTTCTATTTTATATTTTGAGCTGTACTTGCGGCCGTCCGCGCCGTTGAAACCCGCGTCGCTGTGCTACACTAAACCAGTCTTCCTGGAAGCGTTCTTCCACTCTTCCACACAATTTCCAAGGGCGCGTAGCTCAACTGGCAGAGCAACTGACTCTTAATCAGTAGGTTGAAGGTTCGATTCCTTCCGCGCTCACCATCTTTTCAACAACTTGCAAAACGGCCCTACTGAAGAAATTCCGTTTTGTGACGTAAATTGTGACGTGCGTTGCGGTCGTTGATGATTATCCTGACGCTTTCCAGCTCGGGATGTTGATACTGCATGGCAGTTTTCACGTCCCGGTGTCCCATGGCTTTCATCACGGCAGCCAGGTTCCCCGTCTGGCTCAGCGCGTATGTGCCGAAGTCGTGTCGAGCACAATACATCACCAAGTCTTTGGGGAGTCCGGCCTTTGCCCTGGCCCTGGCGAACTGCTGATTGATCCAGGTCAGGTGTCCGGTTTTCGACCGATCCGAAGGAAACACCCATCCAGCGGTTTTGCCGGCGCAGCGCGTCATGAGCAGATCGGAAACACGATCACTCATTGGAACGCTCCGCCGCGCCTCGGGAGTCTTGCCCTTCGGGTTGAAAATCGCACGGTTGTGCCTATCAATGTGCTCAATGCGCATCCGGCATACTTCGGAGATGTTCCGCATACCCGTATCGCGCATAATCACGACGATGTCCTTGAGCGGTTGACGCAGGAACGGCATCAGCTTGGCTTCGGCAGCGTCGTCGAGCAGTCTCTCTCGCCGCGTTTCCTTCTTGAGCTTTGCTTTGGGAACTCGCGGAATATAACCCCAGCTCACGCACTTGCCAAATATGCGGCGCAGGGTTCGGAGAGCATTGTTGGCGTTTGAGTTTCCGCCGGGAAACCGGAGAAGGGAAATAGCATCTTCGCTGACGTGTGACACCAGCATCGAGGATATTTCCTGGCCCTCCAGCAATCGCCAGCCGTTGTGGTAGTACTTCTTGGTGTTAGGTGCTAAATCACTGGCATCAACCAACGCGAGAAACCTTTCCGCCGCTTCGCACAGGGCGGGAATTCTCCTGATTATCTTGGGTTCCAAACCCTGTTCAGTTTTCCCAATCAGGTCCCGCTCGAAACGTCGAGCAGCGGCAACGTCGCTCTTGTGGGTCGATCCCCGATAACGCCTGCCAAAGACAGTGAAATCGTAGTGATAAACACCGCTTCGCTTATAGAGACTCACGCATTTCCTCCATGTTTGCCCGCACGGAAGGAGTACGGCGGCCTCGGTCGATGTAAGCGAGAACATCAGCGAGATCATACCGTATCGAGCCTTCGAGTTTCAGCCATTTTGGGCCGATCCCGACTTTTCTCCAGTACCGGAGCGTGCCCTCTGGGATCGAGAGCATCTCAGACACGAGTTTCGACGTTAACAGCTTTGGCAGTTTTTGAACCGGACGGGGGTTGAGGACAGATTCAGGCGAAGAATGCCGTTGCATAGCGACCACCATTCAGCCATCGGATGAACCGCGAGAACGCAGGCTCTACTCTGGCTAAGCGTTGGGATGCGGTGAATTACGCTGAAGACTCGTGGAAGGCGAGGGCAGTTGAAAACAACATACGATATGGAATCCATTGAAAGAACTTGCGTGACCCCGGCTGCGTCTAACTTCGAGAGGCATCACCGTGTCACGCTGGGGCGACGATCCACGCGAACAGAAAGGCGGAACGCCGCATTACCTCGAATATCCGAAAGTTTCTGAGCGTGACCAGCAAGACCACAAAATTCCCCAAGAAGCCGGAGAGCGCCAAGCGTATTGCGAGCGTGACCGCGAGTATCGGCTGAATCAAGCAGAAATCGCCGTTATACGCGACGTTGGACGTTTTCGCATCATTGATGCCCAGGACCTGACGAAGTTCGTCTACAAGAACCGGCATGACGCAGCACAGCGGGATTTACGGCACCTTGAGAATCAAAAAGTAATCCGTTTTGTCAGCCTGCCAGGAAAGGACCGCACCAAGTACGCAACTCTGACCAAGCAGGGCAAAGAACTCGTAAGCCATCAGTTCAATCAGACGCCCGGCCAGGAGATTTACGCCGGGGTGAAGAAACTACGCGAGGCCAACCACGATGCCGCCGTGTACAGGGTCTACCAAACGGAAGTAGCACGGATGCGGGAGCGCGGCTGCAAGCCTGAGCGTGTCCGGCTGGATTACGAGCTGAAGCGGGACGTACAGAGAGAGCTGGCCCGCGAGCGCAAGAAACATGGCACCGATTTGACGACTGCCCGCGAAACAATTGCCCAGAAATACCACTTGGCTGTAGTGGAGAACAAAATCCAATTTCCAGACGTGCGCATTGAATATGAAGGCCCGGACCATGGCTTGAACGCCGGTCGAAGCGGCGAGGTGGATTTGGAATATGTCAGCGAACATTACAAGCCAGGACAGATCGCAGCGAAACGCGCCGCCGGATTCACGCTTTACACCGAGAATGGCCGTAGCGGGCGTTCGGCCCACGGTCCTGATTTGATTATGGACATTCTCCGATGAGCATTACAGATGAAAAGCTGTGGGCTTTCTGTCCTTGGAGATACACGGAATCAGAAAAGCGGTTCCTGTATTTGATTGCCACGCAATCCGGCTATTTCTTTCACAAGCATTACGCCGACTTCTTGAAGATCGGCCCGAACAAACGAACGACAGCCCTGATCGAGAAGGCGCTCAGGTATGGCCATATCATGCAGCGGGAATACGAGCACGGTCATTACAAGCTGTATCACTTGTTTGCCCGCCGGATTTACGAACGTTTGGGACAGCACAATTCCAGTCTGAGAAAACCGGGAAGCCTGAACCTGGCCACGACAAGATTGATGGTGACGAGTTTTCTTATGGCTCACCCGAACGAAGCCTATTTCAACAACGAAACCGAAAAGGTTGAGTATTTCACCCAGCAGTGGAAGATTCCCCTTCGAGCATTGCCGCAAAAGAGATTCCGCAGCCGCGCAGATCAGGATTTGGTTACCCGCTATTTTGTCGAGAAGTTTCCGATCTTCATTGAGAAACCCGGCGATCCGAATTCACCCGTGTTCTTTACATATTTTGAAGACGGGATTCCCAGCCTTGAAGGATTCAGAACGTACCTGAATTCTTACAAACCTTTGCTTCTTGGACTCAATGGAAATTGCAAACTGATTTACGCGGCCCGTTCGGATACAAATTTCTCCAAAGCCGAAACCTGTTTTCAGGGAATGCTCACACAGGAATTCAGCCCCGGCGAATTGCTGCATTATTTCCAAGTCAGGAAGCAAGCCGAAGAAAAGCAGTTTCAGCGAATGACCCAGGCAGACGTGAGAGATTGGCAGCAAGGTCTTCGGCGCTTTGCGGGGAAGTTCTATGAGGACGCTTTCCAGCAGTGGAAACAAACACAGACCCCGCCTCAAAAACTGACAGCCATGAGCATAAATTCCAGTAATCAATTCGGTACATTCTTGGTTAATTTCTGAGGGTGCGGCCAGGGTGAGTCATCGCTATGCACACGCTGAAACGTAACTCACCCGTTCCGCATACTCACGGTTCCGGCATCCCGGCGAATAGGCTGTTAAAAACAAACACGATAGCATTCTCGCGCATGGTTGCAACATCGGCATTCGGGTAGGGTAGTGGCAGGGAGCGACCCCTCTCGGCACTCTCGTGCCTCGACCCCTACAGGGCTGCGCTTCGCTTCGGAGGTCGCTCCCTGCCACCGTCGGTTCATGGATTTGCGGTTGAATTACTTGCGACAGAAACAATGTGGTGGCGAAGCACTGCGTTCTGCATTGACAAATGGCGGTGGCGGCGGACAGGCAAGAACAACACGGGGTGGTGCGCCACCAGGTTCCGACGAGGTTCACCGGATCCGTGGCGTATAATCACTCCCCCTTGGTCCTAGGAGATACCGTGCGTCTTTTAGCGTCCGACATAGTCACTCTTTATCGCCCATCTGAATGCGAATTGCGCTTTTATCTTCGTGCTAGACAAGAACCTGAAATGGAACTGAGCGAGTTCGACAAAGTTCTGCGAAGGCTTGGCATCCGGCATGAACGTGCACATCTGGCGACGTTTGGTGCTCATCTTGATTTGAGCGGTGTTCCCGAAGACGACCGCGTTCAGCAGACGAGGAACGCAATCGTAAATGGTGTACCAGTGATTTACCAGGCAGCCTTTTCAGCCGACACGACCATGGATGGCACTAGCATCAACATTGTTGGCTATCCTGACTTCCTTATCGCCGATGGTGGAGGATACAGACTCCGCGATTCGAAAATGTCGCTGAGAATCGACGAAGACAATCACCCGGAAATCATTTTGCAGGTGCAATTGTATGGGTGGCTGTTTGAACGGACTACCGGTCAGCAACCGAAAGCAATAGAGGTCCATAGCGGGCGGGGAGACATCGTGCAAGTTCCATACGATGGCGGTAAAGCTGCGTTGGCCAAATTACGAAACCTTATTCTCCTTAAAAATCTTGGTTCCGAACCCTACGAGCCGGTCGGCTGGAGTAAATGTGGAGGTTGCGGTTACAACGAGCGCTGTTGGTCAAAAGCCGAATCTGAAAAATCAACTGCTACTATTCCCGACGTTGACCAGTCTCTCGCGCGAGAACTTCATTCCCAGGGAATTCTGAGTCGGACCGATCTGTTAGCGAAGTACGATACGACGACTTTGGAGATATTGAAACGGCCCCAAGGCGGAAGGCTGGCGAAAGTCGGCAAAAAGGCTGAGCGCATTCTGCTGCAAGCTCGGTTGCTCGAAAGCGGGCAGGAACAGATAATTGGCGTTCCACAGATTCCTCAATTCGAAAATTACGTAATGTTCGACTTGGAAGGTATGCCTCCGCACTTAAGCGAAATTGACAAAATCTATCTCTGGGGCATTCAGGTTTTTGGCACGAAACCGAGCAATTTCATGCCGGCTGTTGCCGCCTTCGGTGCCGACGGAGACAAATGGGGAATCCGGTCGAAGGTGAACGCGATTCCGGTGTGAAGCCGAACACCATTCCGTTGTGAATCCGAACAGCATTCCGGTCTGAAGATGAACACTGAT